>Ga0136627_1000299_pt1 | contig 17770 bp, 15 predicted proteins | sample AntDrymUQ4892206_2_FD_104652 | JGI IMG/M metagenome (GOLD analysis project Ga0136627, IMG submission 104652) | Polar desert sand microbial communities from Dry Valleys, Antarctica - metaG UQ489 (22.06) | ecosystem: Environmental > Terrestrial > Soil > Desert | place: Antarctica: Dry Valley... | reverse complement strand
TTCCGAGTACGGCGGCGATGGAACCACCCATGAGCTTTCCGCGCCCGGCTTCCGAAGACCCGCGATTCGAGTCAGACAAAAGACCACCTCACAAAAGATAGACTGCTTTCGGGGAGTCATACCCGATCCACGCCCCGGCACACGAACTGCGCATTCGATGGCGGCCGCCCGGACGACCGCCCGAGACGAAGCGAAGACTCGACGCTCGCGGGGAATACTTCGCGGACGAGGCCGCTCAGAAGAGATTTTGGCTCGCGGAAAGCCCGACGAAAAGCGCGGCTATGCAGAAAACCACCGCCGCCCCGCCCCATCCCCGCGACCCGAGCAAATACCCGGCGACCCCGAGGGAAACCCCGAGCATTCCGGAGGCGATGCTCACTCCGCCGACGGAGAACGCCGTCGCCGCCCCGACGGCGGCGAGTACGCATCCCGCGCCTCCGAGCATCCTCCCGGCGTCCCGGCGACCATTCGATTCCTTGTTTCTCATACGCGCGTCCATCATTTAATGACAGATTAACATGACCATGCGATTCCCCGCCATATCCGCCGCCGCTCGCGGGAAACGCCACGCGCCATCGTCGGTATAATGCCCTTCTTGTGAGGTTCGAGAGAAATTCAAAAGGAACGAGCGAGGTATTCCTCCCCGACGACTCCCCGCGTCCGGTGTACGCCCCCATCCTCGCCGAGATGGAGAGGATCGGCCCGGAAGGGTGGCTCGCGAAAAAGGAGGAAGCCCACAAAACGCTCCTCGACGAGCAATATTCCTTCGGCGTGAAGTCCGGCGACAAAACCCACCCCACCGACTGGATGCCCCGCCTCGTCCCCGCCTCCGAATGGAACCGCCTCACCCTCGCCCTCACGCAACGCCTCCGGGCGATAAACCAATTCCTCATCCACCTCGAAGCGGACAAAGAAGAGGTCGTCCCGAAATCCGTCGTCGAGTCGAGCATTCTCTATGACGTGAAAACCTCGAACCGCTTCGGCCCCGTACCCGTCCGCCAAGTCGCCTTCGACGTCGTCGCCGTGGAAAGCGAAAAGTCCGGGCAAACCGGAGGGTGGGAATACCTCGTCCTCGAAGAGAACGCGAAGATGCCCGTCGGACTCGCCGCGATGACGCGGAGACGCCGGATGTCCCGCGAAGTTTTCCTCCCCGAATCGTACGAAAGCCTCCCCGTCCGTTCCCTCGACGGGTGGCTTCCGCGCCTCGGAGACTCGCTCCGGGCCGCCTCGCCGAAGGGAAATGAAGCGACGCTCGCGGTCGTGTCGAGCGGGCCGGACGACCAGTTTTATCTCGACCACCATATATACGCCCATGAGATGGGGGCCATCCTCGCCGAGACGAAGGAGCTTTCCATAGGCGGCGACGGATACCTCGTCCACGAACCGACCGGGCGGCGCATTGACGTGATTTACGAGAGGGTGGACGAGGATGCTCTTTACGCCGAGGTTCCGGGGCTTCTCGAATGCCACGTCGAGGGAAAAGTCCACATCCTCTTCGCGCCGAACTCGGAGATAGTGGACGACAAGGGCGTGTATGCGTTCATACCGGAGATGGTGCGGCATTATCTCGGGGAGGAGACGCTCATCGAGAACGCCCGGACATGGTCGCTCGCCGTCGAGGAAGACTATGAATATGTGATGGATAATTTCGAGGATCTCGTGGTGAAAAGCCGGGGCGGGTATGGCGGGAAAGAGGTCATGATCGGGCCGGAGTCGAGCAAAGAGAAGATCTCGGATTTCCGGAGGATGGTCGAGGCGAACCCGGTCGAGTACATCGCGCAGCCGACGATTGATTTCTCGACGCACATCGTGTGCGAGGTCGAGGACGGCGAGTTCGTCCTCAAAGATTCGTATGCGGATTATCGGATGCTCGCGCTTTCGCCGGAGGCGGACGACCCGGATAAAGTCGAGATCGTGCCGGGTTCGCTCACTCGCGTGGCGGCGCCGGGGAGCCATCTCGTGAACATATCGAGCGGCGGGAAGATGAAAGACACGTGGGTTTTGTCGGAGTGATGCCCGTTCCGTTCGACTTCCGTGGGGTCGTAAAATTGTGGTGAGATGATAGTGAGTCCGAGAAAGCGCGACGACTTCTCGAAGCGTTCTCACGCACGATGACAAAGGAAACGAAGTCTTCACCCGGACTCGATGCGAGCCGGAAGATGGGAGTGGTCGGAATATGGAGGCCGAGCGGCGGGAGTTTTCTTACGGGGCGGTGATCCGGGACACGTTCCGGATTTCATGGCGGAACAAATTCTTGTGGTTCTTCGGCTTCTTCGCGGCGGGCGGAGCGACGAACATCTCCTCGAACTTCACGAACATCCCGACGGATTTCAGCGGCGGACTCCCGCCGTGGGTCGAGAACAATCTCACCGCGATCATCGCCACCGCCATCGTTGTCGCGGTCGTCTTCACGCTCGCCGTCATCTTCCTTTATCTCGTCTCGGTGGGCGGCCTCTCGGAGAGCGTCGCCGCCATTGACCGGGGCGAAGAAAGGCGGTTCGGCTCGACGTTCCGGGCAGGGATGTCGCACCTCTGGCGCGTGCTCGGGCAGATTATTTTGCTCTTTCTCATCGGAGCCGGACTCACGGTCGCCATATTTCTCGTCGCGGGGGTTCCGATACTCCTCACGTTTCTTCTCACGGCGGATACGACGGCGAGGATCGCGGTCGGGATTTTGTTCGGTTTGCTCGGGGGTTTGCTTCTCATTTTGGTTTTCATCCCGTTCGCGATCATCGGTCAATACGCTCTCCGCGCGCTCGTGGTTGACGGCTCGGGGATGTCCGGGGGCATCCGGGAAGGATACGGCCTCTTCCGGCGGAACATCGGGAAGAGCCTCCTTTTGTGGCTCATAAACATCGGGCTTTCCTTCGGGGTCGGGGTCGCGAATTTCCTCATCACGCTTCTCTTCGGCCTCATACTTTTTCTCCCGGCGATATTGCTCGGGTTCTCGGAGGCGATGACGGGGGCGATCGTCGCGGGTGTTTTCGGGGGGATACTCCTCCTTCCCATCCTCATCCTCCTCGGCGCGGCGACGGGAACGTACTTCCACGCATTTTGGACGGTCGCATACATGAGGCTCACCGGAAGAGGCTCCGCGCCGGAGCCGACGACGGAGACGGTCGCCTGACAACGGGAGTCTGGGCGGAGTGATCCCCCGTCAAACCGGGCGAGCGCGGACAACGAGCGAGTTTTTCGGAGCATCTCCGCCGATGAAAGAGAAACGCCCGGCGGAGGTATTCGCTCCGCCGGGCGTTCTTTCTGAAGCCTACGAAACCACCAAATTCACGAGCCGCCCCGGAACGTATATCGTCTTCCGAATTTCTTTGCCGTCCATTTGCGCCCGGACATTTTCGCTCGCGAGGGCGAGTTCCTTCGCGGCGTCTTCTTCGATGTCGGCGGGGGCTTCGATGCGGTCGCGGACTTTGCCGTTCACTTGGACGATCAATGTGATCGTCTCGGTGGCGATGGCCGCCTCATCCCACTCCGGCCAATCTTGGAGATGGACGGATTCCCTCTCCCCCATCTCCGACCATATCTCTTCGGCGTGGTGCGGCGCGAAGGGCGCGAGGACGAGCGCGTATTTGTGGAGAGCATCTTTCCACTCGCCCTCCCCCACCTTGCCTTTTATGGCGAGGAGGAAGTTCGTGTGCTCCATGAGGGCGGCGATGGACGTGTTGAAACGGAACGCTTCGATGTCCCCGGTGAGCTTCTTTATGAGTCGGTTCGTGCGGCGGTCGAGTTCCGAGGGGTCGGCTTCGGCGTTCGTGGCTTCACCGGAGACGAGGGACATCGCCCTTCTCAGCCACCTCGCGACGCCTTCGATGCCACCGCCGTCCCACGGGCCGCCCTCGTTCCACGGGCCGATGAACATGAGGTATGAGCGGAGGACGTCCGAGCCGTATTTGTCAACGAAGTTTTGCGGGTTCACGACGTTCCCGCGGCTTTTGGACATGCGGTTGCCGTCCGGGCCGAGGATGATGCCTTGATTGAAAAGGCGGTCCATCGGCTCGTCGAAATCAACGAGTCCGAGGTCGCGCATGACCTTCGTGAAGAAGCGCGTGTAAAGAAGGTGCATCACCGCGTGCTCGACGCCGCCCGTGTATTGATCCACGGGGAGCCACTTTTCTCCTTCCTCCGGGTCGAAGGGTGCGTCGTCGTAATGCGGCGAGAGATACCGATATTGGTACCACGACGAGTCCATGAACGTGTCCATCGTGTCCGTGTCGCGCTCGGCGGGGCCGCCGCACTCCGGACACGTCGTGTTCCGGAAATCCGGGTCGAGCTTGAGCGGCGACTCGCCCGTCGGCATGAACTCCGCCTCGTCCGGGAGAAGGACGGGAAGGTCTTTCTCGGGAACGGCGACCGGGCCGCAATCCGGACAATGGATTATCGGGATCGGCGTCCCCCAATAACGCTGGCGGGAAATGAGCCAGTCCCGGAGACGATACGTCACGGTGGCGTGGCCTTTTCCTTCCCGCTCGAGATGGGCGGTCATGCGCTCTTTCGCCTCTTCGACATCGAGGCCGTCGAGGAATACGCTGTTCATCGCCGGGCCTTCCCCGGTATACGCCTTCCCGTCGAAGTCATCGGGCGGTTTGACGGTTCGGATTATGGGGAGGTCGTATTTTTCGGCGAACTCCCAGTCTCGCTCGTCTTGTCCGGGAACGGCCATGATCGCCCCGGTCCCGTATCCCATGAGAACGTAGTCGGCGATGTATACGGGGATGTTTTCCCCGTTCGCCGGGTTCGTCGCGTATGCCCCGGTGAACACGCCGGACTTTTCGCGGGTGATGTCGGTCCGGTCGATCTCGGACATCCGGGAGGCTCGTTCGACGTAGTTTTCGACCTCGGATCTCTGCCGGTCGGTCGTAATTTCCGCGACGGCGGGATGCTCGGGCGACATGACGAAGAACGTGGCTCCGAAGAGCGTGTCCGGCCTGGTAGTGAAAACTTCGATGTCGCCATAGTTTTCGACCGCGAATTTTATTTCGGCGCCTTCGGAGCGCCCGATCCAGTTTTTCTGGAGCGTCTCGACGCGCTCGGGCCATTCAAGGTTCGTGAAATCGAGAAGCTCTTCGGCATAGTCGGTGATGCGGAACAGCCACTGAGGAAGGTTCTTTTTTATGACGGGTGTCCCGCACCGCTCGCACACTCGGTTCGGCCCGACGACTTGCTCGCGGGCGAGGGTCGTATTGTCCTTCGGACACCAATCCACCGGGGCTTCCTTCCGGTACGCGAGTCCCTTCTCGAAGAACTTCACGAAGAACCACTGGTTCCATCGGTAGTATTCCGGGTCGCACGAGACGACCTCGGCGTCGAAGTCGAACATCGTCCCCATCTGGCGAAGCTGGCCGCGCATGTTCTCGATGTTCGAGTACGTCCAGTCGCGGGGGTGGATGCCGCGTTTTATGGCCGCGTTCTCCGCCGGAAGCCCGAAGGCGTCGAAGCCTATGGGGAAGAACACCCGGTATCCGCGCATCCTCATATACCTCGCCCGCGTGTCCGACGGGGTCATCGCGTACCAGTGTCCGACGTGGAGGTCGCCGGACGGGTACGGGAGCATGGTGAGGGCGTAATGCTTCCGCTTGCCCGGGTCTTCGTCGGTTTCATAGAGGCCGCTCTCGACCCATTTCGACTGCCAGCGGGCTTCGAGTTCGCTCGGCTTGTATGCCTTCGTTTTCTTCTTTTTCTCGATGGAAGTATCGCTCACGCCCGGTCTCCCTCTAAAAATTTATGGCTTGGATGGGTCGGAAAAATCAGGTGGAGGCGCGGAGGTTTATAGTCGTTCGTTTCCGTTCGCGCTCATGCGCGTATCATAGCATCCCGGCTGCGCCGGGGAGGTCGCTTCGGGAGCGGGGAGCCGCCGACCGCCGATCACGGCCTTCGGGAAGTGATTGTCCGGATTCCGCACGAGGAGATTCGGCGCGCCAAGAATATTTCGGAGACAGTCCGAATCACAAAATAAGAAGCGCGAGTACGGCGGCGGCGAGCGTGCATATGACATTCGTCGCCTCGTTGCCGACCTTCGGGATTCTCGCTCCCACAAAGCTGTCCGCGACGGTTCCGAGGAAGGCGGCGAGAGCCACGACGAGCGCCGCGCCGAAGCCGTCCACGAGGCCGAGGGAAAGTCCGGCGAGCGCGATGAGGGTGGCGGCGGCGAGCCCCGCGGCGGTGCCGGGGAGGGACACCGCGCCATCGGTTCCGGGCGGGACTTTCCGAAGGTTCGTGACGAGTCGGGGCATCCTTCCGTATATTTGCCCGACCTCCGATTCGGCGGTGTCGGCGAAGGCGGCTCCGAGGGCGGCGACGAAGGCGGCGGCGAACGGCTCGTGGTTCGTGAGCGAATATAAAATGGCGCATGCGGCGGCGGCGGAGCAGTTCGCGAAGGCGTTCTTCGCGCTTCGGCGGCCGCCTTCGGTTTGGGCGGTTCCGGTGTTCTTCTTTCTCTCGTAGCCGAGGCGGGTGAGGGCGGAGCCTCCGATGACGAAGAGGGCGAGGACGATGAACCCCGGCGGGCCGAGGCAAAGGAAGATCGCCGCTCCGATGATGAATCCGCCGATGGCTCCGCTCTTCCCGACCATGCCGAAAGTGTGGGCGAGGACGGCGAACGCGGCGGTGGTCAATATGGCGGCGAGGATGTCGCTCGTCATCGCGGGGTCGCTTCACTTCGATCGCTCGCTTCGGTCGCCCCGGTTTTCGGTTTTTGCCAATAACCCGTAACCAATAACCAACGACGGCGGCAAAGCCGCCCTTCTCCGAAGCTCCTCATTCCTCGGCGGGGAGTCGTTCGAGGAGTTTCCGGGCGTATGATTCACACTCGTCGGGGGTGCCGCGGAGGAGTGCGGGTTCGACGCGCGCGGCTCTCACGCCTTTGCTTTTCAGCCTTTCGACTCCTTGATAAAGAAGCGGCCCGGCGAGGGGACTCGGGATGTCGGGGACGGCGACGACGAGGCCGAAAACCTTCGAGTCGCCGGGGGGGGCTTCGATCTCGTCTATGATGTCCGGCCTTTCCTGCCCGACGACGAAGATGGCGATTTCCTGCGACCTCGCCGCGGAAGGCGACTGGGAAAGAGCGAGCGAGATGACATCCTTCGAGTCGAGCCTCTCCCAGAAAGTGGCGATCTTCGCGCTCCCCGAATCGAGGGCCGCCCTCGATAGCCCGAACCACACGCCCTCAGCGACGCTCCGGGCAAGCTCACTTCCATAGTCAACGAATATTGCGACTTTCGCATCGGCCACATCCGCGATGGTACCGGATTACGGGCGGGATTTTACGGAAGCCCCCGCCGAAGCACCGAACCCGCGAACGCGAATCCGCCGCGCCCGGCGAAGGTGATCCGAAATCCGGCAAAAAGTAATCCCGAACCCGGCACCTCGAATGGTCGTGGAGACGCAACGATGGCTCCGGGAGCGCGGGCATCTTTCCCGCATGAAGGGACGGTCGTATCGCGGGCGGGATGTCCGCTCCCCCACAGAGCCGTCCGAGCCGCCTCCCGAAAACGGAAAGCGTCCACCCGGATTCCTTATGAAACACACTTTCGGCTCGTTTCGGAATCGCCCGGAACATTTCCGGCTCGGATCCCACGGACTCGCCTCGGCTCGACCGGAAACCGCGTATCTTCGAGCGACCGATATGGCGAGGTCGGGCTTGGGAAGACGCGTCTTTCGCGGGAGGTGAGGCAATTCCCTCCCCCACTCCGTCGTTATCCGCCCCGCTTTTCGAGGCGCTTCATGAATACGTTGATTTCTTTGGCGGTTTGGAGGTCGCCGTTTTCTTGCGCGACTTCCCTCCCCCGCTCGAAAACGGAGCGCGCCTCATCGTACTCGCCGAGTTCGAAGTGGGTTCGTCCGAGGGTTCGGAAGGCGACGGAATAATCCGGCTTGTTTTCGACGGCTTTGGCGAGATGGCCCCTCGCTTCTTCGTATTTCTCTTCTTTGAAAAGTTCGTTTCCGAGGGAGAAGAGGATCATGGGGTTTTCGGGGTCTTTGTCTATGAGCTTACGGAACATTTCGGATCGGGGGTCTTCCACGGTCACCCTCCCACGGTATATGGGCCGACGGTTTCGTCTCCGGCGAGGCGGCGGTATCCTTCGGCGACGGCGAGGACTTTGCGGACGTACCAGTCGGCGTGATTGTATGAATAAAGGGCGGCGTACCAGTCGTTCGGGGCGCCTCCGGTTTGGAGGTATTTCGCCGCCGCCGGTATCGCGTCTTCGGGGTCCATTATGTTTGCGACTCCGTCCCCGTTTCCGTCCACGCCGGAGGTTTCCCACGTGGAGGGGAGGAATTGCATCGGCCCCATCGCCCCGGCGGTGGACGGCCCCATGTTTTGTCCGTGGTTCGACTCGACTTTGCCGACGGCGGCGAGGATGTGCCAGTCGGCCGCGAAGCCGTACTTTCGGGCGGACTCTTTGTAAAGTTCTTCGTATCGGCGGTATGGGATCGGCGCGACTTCCTCGGCGACTATTTTTTGGCGGGCGAGGCGGACTTCGTATCCTTTCTGACCCGGCGCGCCTCCGGTGGCGGGGGCGGTTTCGAGGATTCGCGCCCGCTCGGCGTCTTGGATTTCTCGTAATTGGGTGGCGGAGGCGTCCCTTTCGATCCGGATTTCTTCGACGGCGGCTTCGAGGGTGGCCTCTCTTTGGCGGAGTTCTTCGGCTCTCGCGGCCTCGTCTTCGACGGCTCGGTCGTATGCGTTGTTTTTCTCGGAAATTTGGCGCATGGTGTCTTCGAGTGCTTGCTCGGCCTCGCGGTATTCGAGGAGTGCGTCGCGGCCACCGAAGAGGATCCGGGCAATTGCGGGGTCGGAGGCCGCTCCCGCTCCACCGGAGCCGAGAAGGCTTTCGAGGACGAGATCGACGCCTTCGAGTCCGCCGTTTTTGTACGCTTCCCGAACGCTCTCCTCATAACTCGCCTTCGCCCGCTCGTTCGCGGCCCGCCGCTGCGCGAGGTTTTGGCGAAGCTCCTCGGATTCCTCCCGGAGTTCCACCGTCCGTCCGTTCGCCCCGTCCACGAGGGATTGCGACTCTTCGAGATCCCCGCCGACCGCCGAGACCTCGTCTATCCGCCGCTCGAGTTCCGCATTTTGCTCCTCGAACCGCCCTTCGGCCTCCGCAACGGCATCATTCTCACCGCCATATTGATCGGCGACCGCCCCTTCCTGCGCGTCGGCGACACCGAACACGAATAAAAAAAGGGTGAACACGCTTAAAATCGCCGAAAGCCTCATCACACCGCCCGAAACCACTCGAAGGTTCTTCCTCCCAACAAACGGAAGATTACAACATCGCAAACCATTGCGGAAGAGGGAGTTCCGCAATGGTTTTGATACTTTTATTACTTTGAAGTGAGGAGGGAGACGAGGGCTTCGAGTTGTTCGCGGTGTCGGAAGCGAATTTCTATTTTACCGCCGCGCCGGGATTGCTTCACTTTGACGGGGAGTTCGATGGCGTCTGTGATCATTTGCGAGGCCGCCTCATATTCGTTGTATTCGTCGGCACCGCTCATTTCGTTGGCGGTACTTTCTTCGGGCTGTGTCGCCGAGGCGGCTTTTTCGGTCATTTGTTCATCGGCGAGAATTTCCCGGACGAGTTCCTCGGTTCTTCTCACGGAGAGTTTTTCTCGCTGAATTCTTCCGACGAGATAGTCCATTTGCTCTTCGTTTTTGAGGCCGAGGATGGCTCGCGCATGTCCTTCGGAGAGCTTTCCATCTTGAATGAGAGTCCGAACTGCCTCCGGAAGCTGGAGTATGCGGAGCGTATTCGTGACGGCAGTCCGGCTCTTTCCGAGCCTTTCGGCGAGTTGTTCTTTCGTGAACCCGAAGCTGTCCATGAGCGCCTGATACGCGGCGGCGGTTTCGAGCGGGTTGAGATCCTCGCGTTGAAGATTCTCGACGAGCGCAAGCTCCATTGACTCGTTCTCCGCAGCCTGCCGTATGAGAACCGGAACCCTCTCGAGTCCGGCTTCTTTCGCGGCTCTCAATCTCCGCTCCCCCGCGATAAGCTCGAAACCGGTCTCCGTCGTCCTCACGACGAGCGGCTGCAAAATCCCCACTTCTCGTATGGACGCGGCGAGTTCGCTGATGCTCGAAGCCGGGAAACTCCGTCGCGGCTGGAGCGCATTCGGGCGTATGGCGGAGGTCGGAAGCTCCTCGAATTTAAGCCCGCCGACGCTCTCCCCGGTCGCTATGAGAGCCGAAAGCCCGCGTCCGAGGCCGCGCCTACCCACGGGCGAGAACCTCGTCGGCGACGGATTCGTATGCCTCGGCGCCCGTGCTCCTCGGCGCGTAAAGCGCGACGGGCATGCCGTAGCTCGGAGCCTCGCTCAATCGCACATTCCGGGGGATTATGGTTTTGAAAACGTTTTCGCCAAAGAAGGATTTCACTTCTTCGGCGACTTGGCGGGCGAGGTTTGTCCGAGGGTCGAACATCGTCAAAAGCACGCCTCCGATTTCGAGGCTCGGGTTGAGTTCTTCTCGCACCATGCGGATGCTCCTCGTAAGTTGCGTCAAACCTTCGAGGGCATAGTATTCGCATTGAACGGGGATCAAAACCTCGGTGGCCGCCGCGAGCGCATTGAGCGTGAGAAGGTCGAGAGACGGGGGACAGTCGAGCAAAACCCGGTCGTATTTGCCTTCCGGAAGCTTTACGATGGCTTTTTGGAGCTTGAATTCCCTTGCGAGGCTGGAAACCATTTCGACCTCCGCACCGACTAAATTTATTGTCGCGGGAGCGACATCGAGGCCGTCCACGCTGGTACTCATGGCGACTTCTTGAAGCGGTTTGCCTTCGAGAAGAACATCATACATGCAGCCATTTGAGCCGACGGAAACCCCGAGTCCGCTTGTGGCGTTTGCCTGGGGATCCATATCAACGACGAGTATCTTTTCGCCTTTGCTGGCGAGATATGCCGCCAGGTTGATAGCGGTGGTGCTTTTCCCAACTCCGCCCTTTTGGTTCACAATGGCGATCACGGTGGTCATCCCGAGCATGTTATCACGGCGCGTTTACCGCTTCCCGATCTCACCGAGGGGTTTTTTGGCGGGCAACCCCGTCCGGCGCGGATATTTATCGGGTGTTCGCGCAACTTTCTTGAAGACAATGAGGCTCCTTTGTTTTGGCTCGTATATGGGAAGTCGCTCGACGGGGATCACATCCACTATCTTCCCTCCCAAATGTTTGGCAGCGGTTCGGCCATCATCCAATTCATTCTTTTCGACGCGCGCTTTCATCGCAATGACATGTCCTCCGAGCCGGACAAGAGGCAGACTATACTCCGCGATCACGTCGAGCGAAGCGAGCGCGCGAGCCATGGCTATATCAAACCGACCGCGAAACTCCTTTGATCCCCCAGCGTCTTCGGCTCGCGCGTTCACGATCCGAACGTTCGACACTCCGAGATATTCCACAACCTCGTCCAGAAACTTTGTCTTCTTGGAAGTGGATTCAACGAGCGATACGTTAAGCCCTTCCATAGCTATAGCCAGCGGCAAACCGGGCAGCCCGCCACCCGATCCAACATCCACGAGTTCCCTCGCTTCCTTCAATCCGCCGAACAGCATGCAGCTCATCGAATCGAGTATATGTTCCTCGACGATATCTTCGAGATGCCGTGTCCCGATGACATTCGACTCTTTATACGAAGCGAGACAAACAGCATATTCCACCAAGCGCGACGCGCACTTTGGAGTCATGTCGAATCCCCATGCCGCTGCCTGACTGACAATCTTCTCAATTTCTCCATTGTGCCGTTTCACGTGAAACACCCAAACTTTGCATTCGATTCGACCGGAATCGTCAACCTAGAAAACTGTCCTCGACAACTTCCCGTGCCCCCCTCACACATACTCGCCACCGCCTAGCACGCTCACTCATCAAGCTTCGCACAGCTCGCGGAAAACCCAATCCGAAAACCCCGTCGAGTCTCCGTAGCCCGAACCAAAAACCCACGAATGAAGCGAGGACATTTGTTTGACTTAACAAACAAATGTCCTCGCAACTGCTTCGAGAGTGGCTTTCGGTCGGTTTCACGTGAAACAATGCTGGCGAAAAGGAGCGGATCAGTCGTGGTTGGGGGAGACGGTTACTCTTCGGTCACTTCCCGAGCCTTCGCTGAAAGTGGATACGTCGGGGTTCTCTTTGAGGTAAATGTGAACAACTCTCCGTTCGGAGGCGCTCATTGGCGGCATTTCGATGTCGCGCTGCTCGCGGATGGATTTTCTGGCGGTTCTGTGGGCCATGCCTTGAATCGCTTCGATTCTGCGTTGGCGGTATCCTTCGGAGTCGAGGACGACTCGCTTCACGAACTCTCGATCCTTGTAGATGGCTGAGTTCGCCAGATATTGCAACGAGTCTATAGTTTCGCCTTTCTGGCCGATGATCAAAGCTGTGTGATCGGAAACGATGTCAACCGCGATGTACTCGTCCGTATCGTAGACATCGAGTCGTGATTCCAACCCCATAGCGTCCATGACGGAGGAGACATAACTTCTCACTTCTTCGATGAGATCCTCGGGCGCATCCACCGTGATTCTCTCTTCTCTGTCTGCTTCAGAATCCAGATCTTCTCCGGATTCACCCGTGACAATGAATTCTGTCTGAGATGAAGGCTCGGCGACCACGGGAGAGTAGTCGTCGCCTTCCGAAAACGACGGCGGTGGCGGCGCGTCGTCGGAGTCTGAATTTTCATAGTCATCAGATTCCGTCGTTTCGGGCGAAGGAACAGAAACTTTGATCCGAGCGTCTCTCGCTCCGATGCCGAGAAAACCGTCACTGCCTGTGTCCACTATCTCGTAGGAAAGGCTGTCAGCGGGGACACCTAATTTCTCCGAGGCTTTCGCTGCGGCCTTCTCCACCGAGGATGCGTTGAATTCCTTTGAGTCGCTCACTTTTTCTTCTTTCTCCGCTTCCTTTTCGCCACTTTGGCCGCGTGCGCCGAGGGATCCGACGATCCATTGGTCGAAGGTTTCTCCGAGCCGTTCCCGCCACTTTGGCTTCCGCTCTCTTGCTTCGACGGTTCAGTCGTGGCCGTTTTCTTGCCCGGCCCGTAATTATAGATAGCGTAGTTTTGGACGAACGTAACGACGTTCGAGGTGATCCAATAAACGAACAAACCCGCCGGGAAGCTCCAAAGGAAAAAGGTGATTCCTATGGGGAGGATACGCATGATCCAGCGTTGCTGGGGTTCGAGGTTCTTGGCCGTTATTTCGGTCGCGGCAAGCATGGTGAGGGCGGAAACAATGGGAAGTATCAGGAATGGATCCATCTCCGAAAGGTTTGTGAACCACAGAATGCCGCCATCTTGGAACGTCGGCTTCGTCCCCTCGACGTCGCCGTAGCCGCCGAATTGCCGGATCACATAGAAAATGCCGATAAAGATAGGCATTTGGACGAGGATCGGGAGGCATCCGCCGAGCGGGTTTATGCTCCGCTCCTGATACAGCTTCATCATTTCTTCCTGCTGGCGTTGGCGGTTGTTGCTGTATTGGCCTCGGATCTTGTCAAGCTCCGGGCGGAGTTCCTGCATCGCCCGCATGCTCCTAACCTGCTTGATGGTGAGGGGGAAGAGGATCATCCGCACCACGATGGTCAGAGCGGCGATGCTCAGCCACCATTCCAGCCCGAGGCCGTGGAAGAACTCGAGCACATACCCGAGGATGCTCACTACGGGGCTGAAGATACTCTCGAAGAAATTCGCTATGTCATTAATCATAAGTTACTCGCCATTCTAACCGCTCCGGGGTCAAACACGACCTTCGAGCTTTTTCAACGCCACCGAAAACTCCCGCTCCAGATCCCGAAACGACGCATCCGAGGAGGCCGGACGGGCGGAAACCACGAAATCCAAACCCGAACCCATCCCCTCCAACTCGCCTGTCCGAGCATGGAAAATCTCCTTCATACGCCGCCGAACCTTGTTCCGGACGACCGCTTTGCCGACCTTCTTCGAAACGGAAAGCCCGAGGCGCGGACTCCCATGCTCCTTCGCGAAAGCGTGGACCGAAAACAGCTTCCCCCGATACGCCGCACCCTGACGATAAACCCGGTCGAACTCGGGGGAGTCGGTGATCCTCGATCCGGCGCGGCTAGCCAAAGCTCAGACAGCGAGCCGCTTGCGGCCACGCCTGCGACGATCCGCCACAACCCTGCGACCGCCGACCGTGCTCATCCGCTTGCGGAACCCGTGCGTCTTTGCCCGCTTGCGACGGTTCGGCTGATAAGTCCTCTTCATTTCCGCTCCTCTGGAATAATCTCGAATCTACAAACAGCCAGAGAGTATATCCAAGCAACCCCCAATCATCCAGTCGAAGATGCGGAAACCCAGAGAAACCCATACATGGAAACCTCCCGACCTTTATCCAGAAAAGCCCCGCAAAACAAGGTTCTTTTTGGACGATCCAGCTTGCGATTCGTCGTCCGCGGAAGGCGTATTTGGGTCGGGGAGACGATTTCGAGCGGGGATGGCGTGGGACTTATCCACAGCTTGTGGATAAATTTGTGGATAAAAATCTCTATGTGCTGCAAAGCGGCGTTTTTTCGGCTGGGGATCTAGCGTCTTCGGCGGGTGTGAGTTAGATTTGTCTGGGGATGATGCGCGAACAGCACACACGACGGGACACCGATCGGGCGGAGATAAACGTCCGCGTCGTCGTCTACCCGGAGGGCGAAGAACCGGAGATCACCGAAGTCTCCGCCGGAAGCCCCGGAGCCGCGACCGCCAAACTCACGAGGCTCGTCGGCCGGAAGGTGGAGGAACTCGACGGCGGCCTCCCCGAAAGGGCGATCCGCGAAATCCTCGAAAACCTCATCCACGCCGGATACGAAGGCGTGGTCATCTCGTTATTCGACAATGGGAGAACCGTCCGAGTCTCGGACAGGGGATCGGGCATAAACAACAAATCCCAGGCCGCGGAGTTCGGATTCTCCGGCGCGGCGGCGGATGCCATGCCCCACATCCGCGGCGTCGGCGCCGGACTCGGCATCGCCCGCTCGGAGGTGGGGAAGGCTGGCGGGAGGCTCTCAATCGAGGACAACCTCGGGGGAGGCTCCGTCATCACCGTCTCCGTCGCCGGGGAGGCGGACTCCGAGAAAGATGAATCGAAGCCGGCGGAGGCGAAAACCGAGGCTCCGAAATCGGCGGCGTCTCCGAAGCGGAGGTACCCGGACGAGGTGCCGCGCATAAGTATTTCGGAGCGTCAGCAAAACGTGCTCATGACCGTCCTCGAGTGCGGGGAGGTCGGACCGTCCACGATCGCGGACACGGTGGATATAAGCGTGAGCACGGCGTACCGCGACCTCTCGACTCTCGAAGACCACGGCCTCGTCGCCGGGGACGAATCGGGGAAGCGAGTGATATCCCCCCTCGGCAAGGATTACGTCGAGGCGATAATAAGCACATGGGTCAAGTAGCCCATGGAAAGACGAGTCGAAGATGTCTGGAATGAAGTCCTCGACAGCGTTTCGGAGCACATAAACGCCCCCTCCCTGAAAGTGTGGTTCGAAGGCACGCGCCCGCTCAATCTCTACGACGACTCCCTCGAAATCTCAGTCCCGAACAGCTTCGCGAAGGAGTACATCGAGAGCCGGTTCCGCCCGCTCCTCGAAGAAGCCCTCGACGATGTGATGGGAAAAGACGAGACGTCCCTCATCGTGACCGTGGGAGAAGGGGCGCCCCAAACCCCGAGAAACGGCTCCGACGCCGAGGGCGCGGAGTCCGTCCGAAACGCGAAGCCGTCTCGCTCGGTGCGGGTGAAATACACCTTCGACTCGTTCGTCACGGGGGCGGGGAACCGGTTCGCTCATGCGGCCGCTCTCGCAGTCTCCGAGAGTCCCGGCACGCAATATAATCCGCTGTTCATATATGGCGGGGTCGGGCTTGGGAAGACGCATCTTTTGCGGGCGGTGGGGCAGTACGTCGAGGATCAAGACCCGAGCAGCCGCGTCCGGTACGTTACGTGCGAGCAGTTCACAAACGATTTCATAAACTCGATGCGCGACAATGCTCCATTGCAATTCCAGAAACGGTACCGTGAGAACGACGTGCTTCTCATAGACGACATCCAGTTTTTGGAGAACAAGATCGAGACACAGGAAGCGTTCTTCCACACGTTCAATTCGCTCTATGACGAGGAGAAGCAAGTCGTCATCGCCTCCGACAGGCACCCGAAATACATACAAACCCTCGAGAACCGCCTCGTCAGCCGCTTCGAGTGGGGCCTCATCACCGACATAACGCCGCCCGACCTCGAGACCCGGATCGCCATCCTCCGCAAAAAGGCGATGATGGACAAACTGGAAGTGGACGACGAAGTCCTCACCTTCATAGCCTCGAAGGTCGAGACGAACATCCGCGAACTCGAAGGCGCGCTCATCCGAATCCTCGCATACGCCTCGCTGTACGGACGGCAAGTCAGCGTCGCGCTCGCCGAGGAAGTCCTCCGGGACATATTGCCGGACTCGGAGTACCGGGAGATCCCCATCGAGCTAATTCAGCACGAGGCGTGCCGCTACTTCGGGATCGCGAAACAAGACCTCGTCGGGACGAGCCGCTCGCGGGCATTCGCCTATCCGCGGCAGGTCGCCATGTACCTCTCGCGCGAACTCACCGACGAATCCCTCCCGAAGATCGGCAAAGCGTTCGGGGGCCGCGACCATTCGACCGTCATGCACGCGACGGCGAAAATATCGAAGCTCATAAACTCGGACCGCGACACTTTCAACCAGATCCACGAAATAACCCACCACGTGAAAAGCAAACGCTGAGAAACGCGAAGCGAGCTTCGCGTGGTTTTTGGTTATTGGCAAAAGCACCTTCGATTCGCTCGCTCCGAAAGCTGCATTTGTTTCCCCGACCTCTGAATAATGAAAGCGTCGGAGTGACGCGGAATCCGCATAAATAGTTCCGTACTCGGCGGCGGGTTCGGGAGTCGGGAGCCGCTCTCCGGCGCTCGCTTCGAGGGTGTGGAGCCGCCGACCGACGAATACGACTTCCACGAAGTGCTTCGGAATCGCTCGGAATATCCAGGCTCGAATCCCATTGACTCGCCTCGATCCAACCTGAAACCGCGTATCTCCGAGCATCGGCGAAGCGCTTTATCCGATATCGACGAACCACCGACCACCCCCAAACCATCGAAAACCGAAACCGATTCAAAGCACCAAAAAACATCGAATATCGAGCCGTGCATCGAGAGACATGACATCGGAGTTCACGAAGGTGGATCCACACCTTCGGCAAAGTTTCACTCGCTATTCACCCTCTGTCCGCGACAGTATTTCCTGACGCCCGAGACCTGAAATCCGAAGCCCGGTTTGCGAGAAGATCCACCCTTTCTCAAGCCGCCGCGAACCCCACGCCCCGACCCCAATATTCGGCTCGCCGAAACCGGAATTCCTCGCCGAAACTTGCCATGAAGCGACGCTTTCGCGAGCCTCGGAACAATATCGCAAGCAAGTCATTTCAAAGCATCGAGTCCTTGAAACCCCTCCCCCTATGGGGAACTACTTTGTAACAAATTCGAGGCATACAAATCGAATGTTATCCACACCCTGTACACAGGTTGAGGGTTTGCCTGTGGATAAGTGTGATTTGTTATCCACAGAAGTTTCCGGTTATCCACAGAAATTGTGGATAAGTCCCGGTTTCTGTGGATAAGTACGTCTTAATATATTACAAAAAAGCATACAAGGCTAATTTACCTGTGGATAAACCTGTGGATAAGAGGGGGTGAAGCCTGTGGATAAAGTTGTGGACAAAATTGTGGATAACTCCG
>Ga0136627_1000298_pt1 | contig 17802 bp, 17 predicted proteins | sample AntDrymUQ4892206_2_FD_104652 | JGI IMG/M metagenome (GOLD analysis project Ga0136627, IMG submission 104652) | Polar desert sand microbial communities from Dry Valleys, Antarctica - metaG UQ489 (22.06) | ecosystem: Environmental > Terrestrial > Soil > Desert | place: Antarctica: Dry Valley... | reverse complement strand
TGTTCGAACTCGCCGAGCGCGAGCGGAACGAGGAGATGTCGCTCGAGCGGCGCTCGCAGATCGGCGGCGGCGGGCGCAGCGAGAAGATCCGCACCTACAACTACAAGGACAACCGCGTCACCGACCATCGCATCGGCCTCACGCTGTACCGACTCACCGACGTGCTCGCCGGTGACCTCGACCAGGTCGTCGAGCCGCTGCGACTGGACGAGCGCACCCGCCTGCTCGCCGACGGGGCGAGCACCTGACCTGTGCCGGTGGCCTGACGCTGTGCTGAGACCGACGCCGACGTGGCGGGCGTTGCTCGCATGGACGACCCAGCGGGTCGAGGACCGCCAAGTGGCGCACTGGATGTGCGAGCAGGTCAGTGGTTGCACATCGAGCGAGCTCGACGCGTCGCTCGACGAGCACTCACACGACCGCGCCGCGAGCCAGCTGGCGTCGATGGTCGATCGCTACGCCGACGGAGAACCGTTGCAGTACGTGCTGGGCGCGTGGGGGTTTCGTTCCCTCGACCTGGCCGTCGACGGGCGTGCGCTCATCCCGCGACCCGAGACCGAGCTGCTCGTCGACGTCTCCCTCGAGCTGCTCTCGCATCGATTGCCGACACGAGACGTCGATCCGCTGACGATCGTCGACCTCGGCACGGGCACCGGCGCGATCGGGCTCGCGCTCGCGAGCGAGCTGCCGATCGACGGTGTGACGGTGTGGCTGAGCGACGTCAGTGTCGAGGCGCTGGAACTTGCCACGGCGAACCTGTCGGGGATCGGCCGACACGCCCGCAACGTGCGCGTGGCGCCTGCGGGTTCGTGGTTCGAGCCGTTCGACGCGGGCGCGCAGTTCGATCTGGTCGTGGCGAACCCGCCGTACGTCCCTCGGCGCGATCCTGCGCTCGAACCGATCGTGCGCAAGTGGGAGCCACACGTCGCGCTGTACGGCGGCGTCGACGGGCTCGACCACGTCCGCTCGATCATCGCTGCGGCGCCGGCTCGACTGCGGCCGGGCGGGCGCCTCGTGATGGAGATCGGCTCCGGTCAGGGCGAGCGGGTGCGGGCGCTGATGCTCGACGCCGGGCTCGCGTCGCCGGAGGTCCGGCTCGACCTCGGCGGTCACGAGCGGATCGCGCTCGCCCAGCTCACCTAGCGTGACGTCGTGACGCTCCAGACCGAACCGAACGACATCGCGCCGTCGTTGATGTCGCCGCTCGACCCGCACGTCATCGTGCTGTTCGGCGCGACGGGCGATCTCGCTCGCCGCAAGCTGCTGCCCGGTCTGCTGCACCTCGCCCGCGCCGGGCTGCTGCCGGAGTGCCGGATCATCGGCACGTCGCTCGACGACCTCGACACCGACGCCTTCCAGAAGGTGGCGCGAGCGGCGTGCGAGGAGTTCGCGATCGGCGAGGTCACGACCACCGAGTGGGCTGCATTCGCGACACGTCTCGTGTTCGTGCGGCAGTCCGACGGCGCCGACGCGCTGCGCGCGGTCGTCGCCGACGCCGAACGCTCGCTCCCGGGCGAGCCGCGGCGGCTGCACTACCTCAGCGTTCCCCCGAACGCGGCGCTCGCCGTCGTGCGCACGCTCGGCGAGGCCGGTCTCGTCGAGCGCGCCAGGATCATCATGGAGAAGCCGTTCGGCACCGATCTCGCCAGCGCCCGTAAGCTCAACGCCGCGCTCCACGAGACGTTCGCCGAGGAGCAGATCTTCCGCATCGACCACTTCCTCGGCAAGGAGGCGGCGCAGAACATCCTCGCCTTCCGGTTCGCCAACGGGCTCTTCGAGCCGATCTGGAACCGTGATCACATCGACCACGTGCAGATCGACGTGCCGGAGACACTGTCGATCGACACCCGGCTCGAGTTCTACGAGCAGACCGGCGCGTTCAAGGACATGGTCGTCACCCACCTGTTCCAGGTGTTGGCGTTCATGGCGATGGAACCGCCGACCGCGCTCGAACCGCTGGCCATCAGCGAGGAGAAGAACAAGGTCTTCCGTTCGATGATGGCGCTCGATCCAGCCAACGTGGTACGTGGGCAGTACACCGGCTACCGGGACGAGGCGGCGATCTCGGACGACTCCGAGACCGAGACGTTCATCGCCCTGAGATGTGCGATCGACAACTGGCGTTGGGCCGGCGTCCCGTTCTTCCTGCGCACCGGCAAGCGCATGGCCGAGGGGGCGCGGATCATCTCGATCGCGTTCCGCGAGCCGCCGAAGAGCATGTTCCCGATCGGCTCGGGTGTCGGCGCGCAGGGTCCGGACCACCTGACGTTCGATCTCGCCGACGCCTCGAAGCTGTCACTGTCGTTCTACGGCAAGCGTCCCGGTCCCGGCATGAAGCTCGACAAGCTCAGCCTGCAGTTCGCGCTGCACGAGACGGGGCGCCAGAGCGATGTGCTGGAGGCGTATGAACGCCTGATCCACGACGCGATGAGCGGCGACCACACGTTGTTCACGACGGCGGAGGGCATCGAGCGGCTGTGGGAGATCTCGACGCCGCTGCTCACGAATCCACCACCCGTGCGCGCCTACCAGTCGGGCTCTTGGGGCCCGAACGCCATCCACCAACTCGTCGCCCCCCACGCCTGGCGCCTCCCCTTCGAACGCGCCTGGCGCGAATGACGCCGAACGACCAATTCTCATCGCGATCGCGCCGCAGAATTGCGGCGCGATCGGCATGAGAATCGGGTTCAGGGGAGCGAGCGGCGGAGGAAGTCGAGTTGGTGGAGGAGGAGGTTCTCGGCGACGACCTCTTGGGGGGTCATGTGGGTGACGCCGACGAGTGGAAGGACCTCGTGGGGTTTGCCGGCGGCGAGCAACGCCGACGAGAGGCGCAGCGTGTGTGCCGCGACCACGTTGTCGTCGGCGAGGCCGTGAATGATCAGCAACGGACGGGTGAGCTGGTCGGCGATCGGCAGCAGCGAGCTGGCGTCGTAGGGCCCAGGATCGGAGCCCGGATCGCCGAGGTAACGCTCGGTGTAGTGCGTGTCGTAGAGCCGCATCTCCGTGACCGGGGCGCCGGCGATCGCGGCGTGGAACACGTCGGGACGCCGCAGCACGGCGAGTGCGGCGAGGTAGCCACCGAACGACCACCCCCGGATCGCCACCCGATCGAGGTCGCAGTGCATGCCGAGGTCCTGCTGTTCGAGCCACGCCGCCGCCGCTTCGAGGCCCTCCACCTGGTCGTCGAGCGGCGCGGTGGCGAGGTCGCCGTGCACGGCTCGTTCCCACGCGTGCCCGCGCCCCGGTGTGCCACGCCCGTCCGTGACCACCACGACGAAGCCCTGGTCGGCGAACCACTGTGACGTGAGGTGCGGCGCGCGGGCGGCAAGGACGCGGAGCGCGTGCGGGCCGCCGTAGGGGTCGAGCAGCACCGGTAGCGCGCCGTCGAACTTCGATCGATCCGACGGCACGAGCACCGCCGTGGTGAGCTCGTGGCGCGACGACCGCAGCAGGTGGACCTCGGGATGAACGAGCGGTGTCTCGGCGAACGACTCGATCACGACACCGCCGAGCGTCGCCGTGTACGTGCCGAACTCGTCGAGCGTCGCCGACCTGATCACCACCGTCTCGCCACCGCAGACAGCGCTGTGCACGCCCGGCTCGTCGGTGAGCGCCTCGTTGCTGCCGTCGGGGAGGAGCCGCCACACGTGCTGGACGGTCGCGTCGGTCACGGGGTTGGCGGTGTACACGATGCCGGACTCCGTCGCGGCGAGCACAGCCCGCACCTGCTGATCGGCTGGCGTCGTCACGGCGCCACCCACGAGCAGTCGGCGCGCATCGTCACGGTCGGCGCAGACGACGAGCCGTCCGAGGTGATCGTGGCGCGGCGATCCCGGGACGAGCTCGACCCACTGCTCGTCCTGATCGGCGAACAGGCCGACCGTGTTGCCCGTGTCGGGATCGGCCCGGACGACAGCCAGCGTGCGCTGATCGCGTGACTGCAGCGTGAGCGCGAGACCGTGGTCGTCCCAGCGGACTTCGGCGAGGTACGGGAAGGCGTCACGATCCCACCGCACCTCGACCTCCTGCTCGTCGCGGTCGAGCGGCAGCAGGAAGAGGCGCACGTCGGCGTTCTCGCTGCCCGCCGAGGGATAGCGGTGCTGGACTGGAGGGCTGGCCGGATCGGACGGATCTGCGATCGTCCACAGCGGGACGGCCGCGACGTCCACCCGGCAGGCGGCGATCGTGGTGCCGTCTGGGCTCCACCAGAACCCGCGCTGGCGGTCCATCTCCTCGGCGGCGACGAACTCGGCGGAGCCCCACGACACAGTGTCGGGCTCGTCGGGGTCGTCACCTGCGAGCACCCGCCATGTGCCGTCGAGCTCACCGACGCAGAGCAACCGGCCGCTGACGTACGCCACCCGCTGTGCGAGCGGGTCGGGGCGTGGGTCGAACACCGGCCCGGCGACGGCAAGCTCGCGGGCGGTACCGTCCACGAGGTTGGCGACGAATAGGCGGCCGGCGATCGTGAACGCCGCGACGGCCACGGCATCGTCGGTGGCGTAGCTCGTGATCCCGCCGCCGGATTCGCGTACCCGTTCGCGTCGGGCGCGCTCCTCGGCGGGGAGGTCGGCTTCGTCGAGGTCGCTGAGGAGGGTCGACGGGTCGGCGACGACGCGCTCGGCCCCCGTTCCGGCGTCGATGGTCCACAGCACGTTGACCGGGTCGACACCGCTGCGCGACCGCAGGAACACGATGCGCGAGCCGTCGGAGGACACCGTGATGGTGCGCGGTTCACCGAGCGTGAAGCGACGCGTCCGCGCGTACTGACGTGGAAACGTGTCGCTGTCGGCCATCGACGAGATCGTAAGCGGGCGCCGCGTCAACCGCGAGATGCGATGGCGTCGACGATTAGCTGCCACACGGCGTCGGCGTCGAGCGACACCAGCACGTCGGTGTTCGCCAGCGGGCGCTCGCGCAGCCGTCGCTGATCGATGACCGTCATCCCCGCCGTGTGCTCGCCATGAGTCTCGACGACGACGTGTCGGGGCACACGCTCGAACAGGTGCGGGTGCGTCAGGGCCAGCACGGCACACGGATCGTGCACGGGCGCGCCGTCGATGCCCTCGTTCCGGCCTCGGTACGTGCCGGAGAAGAACGTCAGGAGGTCGGCGAGCACTGGCCCAAGCACTCCGCCGACGTCGCGCACCGTCTCGATCCGTGGCGCGGTCGCCTGCAGTTGGAACGTGAGGTCGAGTGGCGCCATGACCAGCCGACCCCCGTATCCGAAGACGATGTCGGCAGCGTGCGGATCGGCCCAAATGTTGAACTCGGCGCTGGCCGTGCGGTTGCCGAACGTCCCGCCGCCCATGACGGAGATGCCGGCGAGGCGGCGGCCGAGGTCGGGGGCTGCGCGCAGCGCCATGGCGACGTTCGTGAACGGGCCGATCGGCACGAGCCAGGTGCCTTCGCGAGCCCTGCACGTCTCGATGATGAACGACACTGCGTCATCGCCGTCAGCACCGCGCGCCGGCTCGGGGAGCTCGGCACCGTCGAGCCCGCTCTCGCCGTGGATGTGCGCAGCTGGGCGTGGCGGCGCGACGAGCGGTCGTGCCGCCCCGCTGTGCACGGTGAGCGAGGGGTCGCCGAGCAAGTCGCGAACGACGCAGGCGTTGAACGTCGTCCGCTCCAGCGGCGCGTTGCCGGCGACCGTGGTGATGCCGAGCAACTCGGCGTGGTGTGCCGCAGCGATGATGGCGATGGCGTCGTCGTGTCCGGGATCGCAGTCGAGGATCATCGGGATCGCGTTCATCGGTGCACCATGGCCGTGTCGACGAACGACAGGGACGACGGGCGGTGCACCAATGACCGCTCCGCTGCTGCGCAGCGGCGCACCGCAACAATGGTTCGCTCGCAACGCTCGCTCACGTTTGGATCCTGGCAGACGTCGCCGTCGCCGGTCATCTCCCGTGAGGTCGCCCTGCTCGTCGGCGCATGGTCGTCGCCGTCGACCAGTCAGAGGCGCAGGGTGGCGCCGGCGTCGAGTGTGACGTCGGCGCCGACCCACTCACCGTCGCACATCGCGTTTGTGACGTCGTCGTCACGACTCGTGCCCCACGCCCGGCGACCGTCGGCGAGCCGGCACGAGACGATCGCGAGCTCTGGCCGTTGCTCGCGGTCGTGCATCACGGTGTAGCCCTCGACCCGACCAGCGCCTGCGGCGTCGGTGCCGGTTGCGAGCTCGCGGCGGGGCAGCGCGTCGACTTCGGCCTGGGGTTCGTCGAAGCGGAATCCGGCAGCGGGCGGGGTCGTCGAGTAGACGCCGAACGAGTGCTTCGTCACGTAGCCACCATTGCCCCAGACGAGACCGTGCTCGCCGTCCCGCTCGCGCAGCGAGGTGGTCATCGCCGCAATCGCGTGCAGGACATAGCTGTTCCAGGGTCCGCCGGCGAACGCCATGCCGCCGGTCAGCGTGAGCGGCCGGTCGAGCGCGATGCCAAGCGACGCCGCACCGAGCTGCGTGGCGGAGGGGAAGCAGGAGTAGAGGTCGACCAGCGCGACGTCGTCGACGCCGAGCCCGGCGAGCTCGAGCACTCGCCGGCCGCCGATCTCGATCGCCGGCGTGCGCGTGAACTCGTCGCGATGCGACACGAACGGATGCTCGTGCGTCTCGGTGCCGGCGTGCACGAAAACCCACTGTGACCGCGCGACGCCGAGGCGGGCGGCAGTCGCGGCCGAGCAGATGATCGCTGCGGCACCCATGTCGACGTCGTTGTTCGAGTTCAGCCGCTTCGGGTAGGGGAGCCCGATCATGCGGTTGTCAGGACCGGCCGTCGCCAGCTCGTCGGGCGTGAACGAGCGCTGGCTCCAGGCGTACGGGTTCTCAGCGGCGACGTCGCTCATCGCCGACCACAGCCCGGCGATGTGATGGAGATGAGCGTCGACGTCGCGTCCGGCGCCGGCGCGCAGTGCCGACTCGAACATCGGGTACACCTGCACCGGCATGACGATGCCGAGATCGGTCTCGGCCGGCAGGTTCATCTCGAGCTCGCTGCCGATGGCATCGGGCGTCGACGGATCGCGCTCCCACTCGAGGGTGGCGTCGGCGCGGCGGGCCCGCATCCGCGTCCGCCACGCCTCCGCACCGGTGACGATGGCAAGGTCGAGCTCGCCACGTTGGATCGACGCCGCCGTGAGGTTGACGATCGACTGCGGCGTGTTGCCTCCGACCGGGCCGTACGCATGATGACGCACGTCGATGCCGAGGCGTCGGGCGAGGATCGCTCCGGGGTTGCCGTAGCGCCAGGAGAACATCTGGATCACGCGCAGCGAGTCGGGTGACGGCACGGCGGACAGCCCGGCGTCGCGCGTCGCGGCCCGCACCGCCTCATCCATGAGGTCGACCGGGTCGAGCGCGTCGTCGAGTCCGTCCGCGCGGTGGACGTGCTGACCGACGCCGATGATGACGGGAGAGCGGTCGTCGATGGGCACGACGGGGATCGTAGGAGCGCTGCGGACCGCCCACGGGTCGTGCCCGCTTGTGAGCACGAGACCGGGCCGGCGCCGAGCCGGGCAACGTAGGATTCGGCTCGATGTCTCGAGTCGCCATCGGCGCCGATCACGCCGGCTACCCGCTGAAGGAGCACCTCTCTGCCGTGCTCGTCGACGCCGGCCACGAGCTCGTCGACCACGGCACCGACTCCACCGAGTCCGTCGACTACCCACCGATCTGCGCCGCCGTCGGACGCAGCGTGCGCGACGGCGACGCCGACCTCGGCATCGTGCTCGGTGGCAGCGGGCAGGGCGAGCAGCTCGCCGCCAACACCGTGCGCGGCGTGCGAGCGGCGTTGTGCAACGACCTGTACACGGCACGCCTCGCTCGCGCCCACAACGACGCCAACGTGCTGTCGATGGGCGCCCGCGTCGTCGGCACGGGGCTCGCCGAAGAAATTTTGGCGACGTTCCTCGCCACCGGCTTCGACGGTGGCCGCCACGCCGTTCGCGTCGCACAGCTCGAAGCGCTCGAGCGCGACGCGCTCGGAAACGACGACGGCGACGACGACGACGAAGACGACGACGACGACGACGGCAAGGAGCCCTGATGCCATTCCTCACCGACACCAACCCCGACACCGAGATCGACGAGTTGCTCGGCTGCGAGTTCGAGCGTCAGACGACGGGCATCCAGCTGATCGCGAGCGAGAACTTCACGTCACCGGCGGTCATGCGCGCGGTCGGCTCGGTGCTGACCAACAAGTACTCGGAGGGCTACCCGGGCAAGCGCTACTACGGCGGCAACGCCGTCATCGACGACGTCGAGTCGCTTGCGATCGAGCGGGTCAAGACGCTGTTCGGCGCCGAGCACGCCAACGTCCAGCCGCACTCCGGCGCCAACGCCAACATGTGCGTCTACCAGGCACTGCTCGAGCCCGGCGACACGGCGCTCGGGCTCAGCCTCGATCACGGCGGTCACCTCACCCACGGTGCGTCCGTCAACGCCAGCGCCCTGCTCTGCCGCTTTGTGCAGTACGGGATCGCGCCCCACGACCAGCGCATCGACCTCGACCAGGTCCGCGACCTCGCGCTTGAACACCGACCGAAGGTGATCGTCGCCGGCACGACGAGCTACTCGCGGCGGCTGGAGGCGGAGCCGTTCCGGTCCATCGCCGACGAGGTCGGCGCCGTGCTCGTGTTCGACATCGCCCACATCGCCGGACTCGTCGCCGGCGGTGCGCACCCGAGCCCGGTGGGCATCGCCGACGTCGTCACGTTCACGACGCACAAGACGCTGCGCGGTCCGCGCGGTGGGTGCATCGTGTCGAACGAGGCGTACGCCAAGGCGATCGACAAGGCCGTCTTCCCGGGTTGGCAGGGCGGCCCGCTCGAACACGTCATCGCCGGCAAGGCAATCGCGTTCCGGGAGGCGGCCGACCCGTCGTTCCGCGACTACGCCCACCAGATCGTCGCCAACGCGTCGGCACTCGCCGAAGCGCTCGCGCACGGGGGCTTCCGGCTGGTGTCGGGCGGGACCGACAACCACCTGATGGTCGTCGACCTGCGCCCGTTCGACGCCGACCTCACTGGCAAGGAGGCGCAGCTGGTGCTCGACGAGGCGGGCATCACCGTCAACAAGAACACCGTGCCCGACGACCCGCGCAGCCCCTTCGTGACGAGTGGTCTTCGCCTCGGAACCCCGTCGGTGACGACCCAGGGCATGGGCGAGACCGAGATGGCCACCATCGCCACGATGATCGCCAGTGCGCTGCGTGATCGCGGCGACGAGTCGGCGATCACGGCGGTTCGAAAGCAGGCAGCGGACCTCTGCGCCGCCTTCCCCGCCTACCCGTCGGGCGACCGGGCTTCGGCCTGACACGGCGTGCCGTCGCTCGGCGCCTATCTCGTCGTCGGCGCCTGCGCCGCGCTGGCGACGTTCGTGGCGACGCCGATCGTCGGTTGGTTCGCGCGGCGCATGGGGTGGCTGTACCACCCCAATGACCGCACCGTGCACACCGAGCCCGTCCCGGCCATCGGCGGCCTCGCGCTGTTCTTCGGGTTCCTCACAGCGATGGGCGTCGCCCGATTGTGGGATTCGTTCGATCCGCTGTTCGCCCGCAACTCTGAACCCCGAGGCGTCGTCATCGCCGCCTGCATCGTGTTTGCCGTCGGATTCGTCGACGACGTCCATCCGCTCGCCGCGCCGACGCGAGTGACGGCAACGGTGCTCGGCGGCATGGTGCTCGTGTGGTTCGGCGTCACGATGTACTACTTCCGCCTGCCGTACCTCGACGTCCTGTACATCGCCGACGACTGGGTGCCGCTCGTGACGGTGCTGTGGTTGCTCGGGATGACCCAGGCGATCAACCTCATCGACGGCCTCGACGGACTCGCAGCCGGCATCGTCGCCATCGCCGCCGGCGCGTTCTTCCTCTACGCCGACCGCCTCGACGACGCCGATCTGCTGACGCCGCCGAACCTCGGACCGCTGATGGCGATCATCGCCTGCGGCGTGTGCCTCGGGTTCCTGCCACACAACTTCAATCCTGCGCGCAGCTTCATGGGCGACGGCGGCGCGCTGCTGCTCGGGGTGCTGATGGCCGTGTCAACGTCCGTCGTCGGTGGTCGCTCCGACCCGACGTCACAGGCGTTCGTCGGCCAGACGTACTTCTTCCTCGCTCCACTCGCCCTGCCGCTGCTGATCCTCGGCGTCCCGATGCTCGACCTCGCGTTCGCGATCATCCGCCGCGCATCGCGACGCCAGGCGATCGTCGCCGCCGACAAGGGACACCTGCACCATCGGCTCATGAACCTCGGCCACGGCCATCGCCGCGCCGTGCTCATCCTGTGGACGTGGACGGCGTTGCTCTCGGCCTTCGTGCTCTATCCCGTGCTGTCGGGCGAGAACCCGACGTACCTGCCGTTCGGGATGGGTGCGCTGGCGATCGTGCTGTTCACAATGCTCCACCCCAGCGTCCGCCGCCGACGCATCGGCAACGCATGATCCACTAGGTTGGCGAAGCCGTGACCGACCTGACGACCGTGATCCTGCCGACAGCCGAACGGGAGTTTGCGATGGTCCCGATCGTCCGGGTAGCTTGTTACTGCGTTCACAAGCTCGGATCGTCGAGCCGGACCGCCAACCCTCCTGAACGATGAAGTCCGCACCGCTCACCAAGCGACTCGACGACAACGTGACCCGTGGCATGGACATGGGCTTCACAATCGTCGTGCTGGCGGGAATCGGCTACCTCCTCGACCGTTGGCTCGGCACGACGCCCTGGCTGACGATCGCACTCGTCGTCGTCGCCGGCGTCGGCGTGTTCGCCACGCTGAAGTACCGCTACGAGGCAGCGATGGCGGAACACGCGCACGAGCGCAGCGAGCGCGCTGCCGGGCGGGCGTCGCCCAGCCACCAGCAGCCTGCCGAGCACGTTGGTGGGGACCGGGCAAGCCGCCCCGGTGGGGTCTCGTGAGCAGTCCTGTCGAGATTCGCTTCGAAGGACCCGCGCCAGAGGTCCAGGTCTCGACCGATCTCGTGCGCCGCGGCATCTATGTCGCCCCAGTGCTCATTGCGATCTGCGGTGTCATCTGGAGTGCGGACGGCGCCTGGTCGTCGGCGTACGGGATCGGGATCGTGCTCGCCAACTTCGCGCTCGCCGCCGGGTCGATCGCGATTGCTGCCCGCATCTCGCTCGGGCTGATGATGGCGACCGTCCTCTTCGGCTACATCGTCAGGCTCGGTTTGATCTTTCTCGCCGTCTTCCTCGTCAGGGACGCCGGCTGGGTCTCGTTGCCCGCCCTCGGCGCCACGATTATCGTCACCCACCTCGGGCTCCTGATCTGGGAGCTCAAGTACGTGGCGATCTCACTCTCTTCCTCCGGCCTCAAGCCCCGGCCGTAGTCACCCCAGAACGGAACGGAACGTGCTCGGACTCGAATTCCCACCGATCAATGAAGTCATCCGCTGGCGCGAGCTGTTCCCCACCTTCAACAAGGTCGCCCTGATCGGAGTCCTCGCCGCGCTGATCGGCATGTCGATCTACGCCATCGCTGCCCGCAGGGACCCGATGGTGGCGCCGAGGGGCGTGCGCAACCTCGCCGAGACAGGTGTCGAGTTCATCGAGGACCAGATCGTGCTGCAGACAATGGGGCGCGAGGGGCTCGGCTGGACGCCGTTCCTGCTCTCGTTGTTCATCTTCGTGTACCTCTGCAACCTGCCCGGCATCATCCCCGTGCTGCAGATGCCGGCGACGGCGCGCATGGCGTTGCCGCTGTTCCTCGCCGTGGTCGTGTGGTTGATCTACAACGCAGTCGGGTTCAAGCACAACGGTATCAAGTACCTCACCGGCATGGTCTGGCCGCACTCGGTGCCGGTGGCGATGCGTCCGCTCGTCGGGCTCATCGAGTTCATGTCGAACATCCTGCTGCGCCCCTTCTCGCTGGCAGTCCGACTCTTCGCCAACATGCTCGCCGGCCACATGCTGCTCGTCACGTTCGCCCTGCTGACCAACGCGATGGTCTTCGCCGAGACGAAGCAACTATTGCTCAAACCGATGGGGATCCTGCCGTTCCTGATGCTCGTCTTCCTTGTCGCCTTCGAGGTGCTCGTCGGCCTGCTCCAGGCGTACATCTTCACGATCCTCACCGCCGTCTACATCGGCCTCGCCCGCAATCCCGAGCACTGACCCGACACCAACCTCTTTCGATCACCCACGCAGAGACACACAGGAGAACCACACCAACATGGAAGCGCTCGCAGTCATCGTCCAGCAGGCCGAAGACCCGAAAGCCGTCGCCGCTGCGACCGGCGCCGGCTTCGCGTACGGCCTCGCCGCGATCGGCCCCGGCATCGGCATCGGCATCGTGGTCGGCAAGGCCATCGAGGCGATGGCACGCCAGCCCGAGGCGGCCGGCATGGTCCGCACCACGATGTTCCTCGGCATCGCCTTCACCGAGGCGCTCGCCCTGATCGGGTTCGTCGTCTTCATCCTCCTCGGCCTCTGATGCCGACGGACACCGCATGCAATCGGAGGAAGCTGACGTGCTGACAGCCGTCGTCGTCCGCTACGGCGATTCGTTCGACGTGCGCGTGGTCGCTCAGGAGGACGGGGACGAGGAGGCAGCCGCCGCCGAGGAGACAGCCGACGAGGGACCGAGCCCGATCGCGCCCGAGTTGACGGAGCTCGCCTGGGGCGCCGGCGCGTTCCTCGTCCTCCTCATCGCGATGCGATTGTTCTTGTTCCCGGCCGTGAAGCGTGGGATGGAGGCGCGGTACGGGAAGATCAAGGACGACCACGCCGAGGCGGAGACGATGACCTCCGGCGCGAAGCGGGACGTCGAGGAATACGAGCAGGCGCTGACCGAGGTGCGCGCCGAGGCCGCGCAGCGGGTCGACGCGGCGAGGCAGACGCTCGAGCGCGAGCGCAGCGCCAGGCTCGAAGAAGTCAACGAGCGCCTGGCCGCGCGCCGGGCGGAGGCGACGGCGGAGCTCGCAGCGACGAGGGAGGCGGCGCAGGGGTCGATCGAAGATGCCGTCATCGACGTCGCAGGGCGCGCCAGTGAGCTCGCCACCGGCAGGCGGCCCGCAGACGACGATCTACGTCGCGTCGTCAGCGACCTGATGAGCGTGGGAGCGAGCAACCGATGACCGCCGCAAACGAGGCCGTGAACGGATTCGTCGCCGTCGTCGCCGCTGAGGACCCGTCCCAGACGCACCACTGGCTCTGGCCTGAGGGCTACGAGCTGCTGTTCGGCGTGCCCGCCACGCTGCTCGTGTTTGGCCTCCTCTACTGGAAGGCGTGGCCGGTGATCAAGCAAGGGATGGCCGCCCGCACCCAGCGGGTTCAGGACGAGCTCGACGAGGCGACGAAGGCGCGCGGCGACGCCGAGGCCGAGGCGGCACGGATTCGTGAGGCGCTCGGCGACATCGAGACCGAGCGCAGTCGGATCCTCGCCGACGCCGACGTCCAGGCCGAGGCGACGCTCGTCGACGGCCGCCAGCGTCTGGATGCCGAGACCGCAGAGATGGAGTCCAAGGCCGCCTCGGATCTCGAAGCAGCGGCGAGCAGATCGGGCGACGAGCTGCGCAGCGAGATCGTGCGACTCTCGTCGGCAGTGATCGACCGTGTCGTCGTCGAGAGCGTCGACGACACCGCCCACCAAGATCTGATCGAGGCATACATCTCCAAGGTCGGAGCCGGCGCAGGAGTGAGGAACGATGTCTGAGTCGCGGATCGACGGGTACGCGAACGCGATGTTCGAGGTCGCCCGTGCAGAAGGCACGCTCGACGAGGTCGAGGACGAGTTGTTCCGCTTCGGTCGTTCGTTCGAGTCGAACGAGGGACTGCGCGACACGCTCACCGACGATGGGATCCCCGTCGAACGCCGCCAGGCGATCGTCGAGGATCTGCTCGGACCCAACGCAACCGCGACGACGACCCAGCTCGTCTCGATGGTCGTCGCCGCCGGCCGCGGTCGTGATCTCCCGGCGATCATCGACTCGCTCGTTGCCCGGGCGTCGAGCGCCAAGGACCTCGAAGTCGCCGAGGTACGCAGCGCCGTCGAGCTGACCGACGATCAGCAGGATCGCCTGCGCGCTGCACTCGCCAACGCCACCGGCAAGCAACTCAACCTGAAGGTGATCGTCGACCCCACCGTGCTCGGTGGGCTCGTCGCCACCGTGGGCGACACCGTCATCGACGGCACCGTCCGCACCCGAATCGACCAGCTGAAGAGCCGCCTCTAGGAGACATCAGACACCATGGCCGAGCTGACGCTCTCGGCAGCAGACATTGCTGCCGCCCTCAAGAAGAACCTCGCGGACTACGAGCCCTCATTCGAGGCTCGCACCGTCGGGCGCGTGTCCGAGGTCGGTGACGGCATCGCCCGCGTCGCCGGCCTCCCGGACTGCGCCGTCAACGAGCTCCTCGAGTTCGAGGACGGCACGCTCGGCCTCGCGCTGAACCTCGACGAGACCTCGATCGGTGCCGTCGTCCTCGGCGAGGGCGACCACATCGAAGAGGGCCAGGCGGTGAAGGCGACCGGGCGGATCCTCTCGGTTCCCGTCGGCGACGGCGTGCTCGGTCGCGTCGTCAACGCGCTCGGCGAGCCCATCGACGGTCAAGGCGACCTCGTCGGCACCGAGGCGCGACGGATGGAGATCCAGGCGCCCGGCATCATGGGCCGCCAGAACGTCAGCGAGCCGCTGCAGACCGGCATCAAGGCCATCGACGCGATGACCCCGATCGGCCGGGGCCAGCGAGAGCTGATCATCGGTGACCGCAAGACCGGCAAGACGACCATCGCTGTCGACACGATCCTGAACCAGAAGGGGAAGGACGTGAAGTGCATCTACGTCGCCATCGGGCAGAAGGGTTCGACGGTCGCCCAGACGGTCGAGACGCTGCGCCAGAACGGGGCGATGGAGTACACGGTGGTCGTCGCTGCGCCGGCGTCCGACGGCGCGCCGTTCAAGTTCCTCGCCCCCTACGCGGGGTGCGCGATGGGTCAGCACTGGATGGAGAACAGCGATCACGCGCTCGTCGTCTACGACGACCTGTCGAAGCAGGCAGAGGCGTACCGTCAGGTGTCGCTGCTGCTGCGTCGCCCGCCGGGCCGTGAGGCGTACCCCGGCGACGTGTTCTACCTCCACAGCCGGCTGCTCGAGCGCGCCGCCAAGCTGTCTGACGAGAACGGCGGCGGATCATTGACGGCGCTGCCGATCATCGAGACGAAGGCCGGCGACATCTCGGCGTATATCCCGACCAACGTGATCTCGATCACGGACGGGCAGGTGTTCGTGCTCGAGAACCTGTTCAAGTCGGGCGTGCGACCGGCGGTCGACGTCGGCAACTCCGTCTCGCGAGTGGGCGGCGACGCCCAGATCAAGTCGATGAAGTCGGTCGCCGGCACGCTCAAGCTCGACCTCGCCCAGTTCCGCGAGCTCGAGGCCTTTGCGACGTTCGGTTCCGAGCTCGACGCCGTGTCGAAGGCACAGCTCGAGCGCGGCTACCGCCTCGTCGAGCTTCTGAAGCAGAACCTCAACAGCCCGATGGCGGTCGAGGAGCAGGTCGTCGTGATCTACGCCGGCACCAAGGGCTTCCTCGACGACGTGCCCGTGACGGAGGTCAAGCGGTTCGAGACCGAGCTCGTCGACCACATGCGCGGCGCGCAGTCCGGCCTCCTCGACGAGCTCCGCACCAGCGGCGTCCCCGACGGCCTTGACGACGCGATCAAGACGTTCAAGGACCAGTTCCAGGCCGCCGACGCCGACGCCCGCAAGGCCGATCCCACCGCCACGTCGGCAGAAGAACTCGAAGCCGCCCGCTCGCAGAAAACTCTGGCAACCGAATAGTGGTGTCGTCCTCACTCGTTCGCTCGCTGCGCTCGCTCTCTCCGTTCGGCCGAGTTTCGGTCGTGCGGCGTTCCGCCGCGCCCAGCTGCAGTGATGCGACCGGCAAAGCCGGACCGCATCACGGTGAGGGGGGATCGCGGAGCGCCCCCCTCACGCTCCCCCCACTGGCCACGAGAGGCGGGTGCTGAATGGCGGGGGGACAAGAGCGGATCCTTCGAGGGCGGATTCGGAGTGTGCAGGCGACGAAGAAGATCACGCGGGCGATGGAGCTGATCGCGGGGTCGCGCATCGTCAAGGCACAGCAGCGGGTGCAGGCCGCGGTGCCGTACTCCGAGCAGATCACCAACGTCGTCCGGGATCTCGCCGCGGCCGGAGCGGCACAGGACTCGCCGCTCCTTGCCGGGCGCGACGAGATCAACACCACCTGCTACGTCGCCATCGCCGCCGACCGTGGGCTGTGCGGCGGCTACAACGCCGGTGTGCAGCGCGCCGCCGAGGGCGAGGTCAAAGCGGACGTCCAGGCCGGCAAGCAGTACGAGATCGTGCCCGTCGGCTCGAAGGTCGAGGGCTACTTCCGCTTCCGCGGCTACGAGCTCGGCGAGCAGTTCAGCGGGTTCAGCGGCGCCCCGTCGTACGCCGACGCGCAGCGGATCGGCAAGCACGTCGTCGAGCGCTTCGTGTCGGGCGAGGTCGATAAGGTCGAGCTCGTCTACACCCGGTTCATCAGCGCCGGCAACCAAGAGGTCGTGCTGCGTCCGCTCGTGCCGCTGTCGGTCGAGACGGTCACGGGTGGCGATGGTCGCCCCGGGGCCCGAGAGGACGCCACCGGCGACTACGAGTTCGAGCCCGATCCGTCGACGATCCTCGACGACCTCCTGCCGCGCTACGTCGAGGCGCGCATCTACGCTGCGCTCCTCAACGCCGCGGCGTCCGAGCACGCCTTCCGCCAGCGAGCGATGAAGGCGGCGACCGACAACGCCGACGAGCTGATCAAGACCCTCAGCCGGATCATGAACCGGGCCCGCCAGGACGCCATCACCACCGAGATCATGGAGATCGTCGGCGGCGCCGAGGCGCTCGGGTCTGGCAACAAACCGACCGCATCGTCGGCACCCACCCGCGAAGCACTCGTCCCGGAGCTCATTGCGACCGGCGACACGATCTGATTGACACCCGAAGGAGACGACTCGCGATGACGATGACCGAGAACAGCACCAGCACCGAGGCCAAGAAGGCGGATGGACGCGTCGTCGGCATCGCCGGCCCGGTCATCGACGTCGAGTTCCCGCGTGGTTCGCTGCCCGAGATCAACAGCGCACTCGAGTTCACGATGGAGGTCGACGGCGAGGAGATCCGGGTGCTCGCCGAGGTTGCGCAGCAGCTCGGCGAGGGCCGCATCCGTGCGATCTGCATGAAGCCGACCGACGGACTGCGCCGAGGCACGGCGGTGCGCAACACGGGGCGCGGGATCACCGTGCCGGTGGGCGACGAGGTGCTCGGCCATGTCTGGAACGTGTGGGGCGATCCGCTCGACACGTACGAGGGAGACCTCGACGCCTTGGAGCGGTGGGAGATCCACCGTCCGGCACCGGACTTCGATGCGCTCGAGCCGTCGGCGCGCATGTTCGAGACGGGGATCAAGGTGATCGACCTGCTCACCCCATACGTGGCAGGCGGGAAGATCGGGCTGTTCGGTGGTGCCGGGGTCGGCAAGACGGTGCTCATCACCGAGATGATCAACCGCGTCGCCTCGCAGCACGGCGGCGTGTCCGTGTTCGCCGGGGTCGGCGAGCGCACCCGTGAGGGCACCAGCCTGCGCCTCGAGATGATGGAGTCGGGCGTGTTCGAGAAGGCCGCCCTCGTGTTCGGCCAGATGGACGAGCCACCGGGCGTGCGCCTGCGCGTCGCGCTGTCGGCGCTGACGATGGCGGAGTACTTCCGCGACGTCCAGAACCAGGACGTGCTGCTGTTCGTCGACAACATCTTCCGCTTCGTGCAGGCCGGCTCCGAGG
>Ga0136627_1000297_pt1 | contig 17838 bp, 17 predicted proteins | sample AntDrymUQ4892206_2_FD_104652 | JGI IMG/M metagenome (GOLD analysis project Ga0136627, IMG submission 104652) | Polar desert sand microbial communities from Dry Valleys, Antarctica - metaG UQ489 (22.06) | ecosystem: Environmental > Terrestrial > Soil > Desert | place: Antarctica: Dry Valley... | reverse complement strand
GGATTCGGCTGGTGACGTGGCGGCCAGTCGCACGCGCACGGCGGCGAGCCTGGCGACCGGCGCCAGCGCCTCACGCTCGTCCGCCGGCAGCTGAGGCCAGCGCGCGCGCAGGTCCGCGAGCGCGCCCGCGGCCGACGGCGCGCCGGGGTCCGCGAACACGGCGGCGAGGTGGCTCAGCGCATGCTCCATCCCGGGGAAGCTAACGCTCGCCGCGGCGCGAGCGCCCGTTGGTAGCGTGCGCGCAATGATCAGCAAACTGGACTTCGTCGCCGTTCCGTCGCAGGACTCCGAGCGCGCCCGCGCCTTCTACGTCGACACGCTGGGCCTGCGCCCGGACGACGGGAGCCAGTACGAGTTCTGGGTCGGCGAGACGTGCTTCGGCATCTGGGAGCCCGAGAAGCTCGGCATGCCCTTCGCGCCGTCGAAGAACGGCCACATCGCGCTGCACGTCGACGATGTCGCCGCGGCGCGCGCCGAGCTGGAGGCCAAGGGGGTGCAGTTCGTCATGGACACGATGGACACCGGCGTCTGCCACATGGCGCTGTTCACCGATCCCGACGGCAATGACCTCATGCTCCACAGCCGCTACGCGCCGCACGCCTGAGTGACACCGCCGCCCCGCGCCGCCGAACCGAATTCGGGACTTGCGGGTCGAACACGTAGATGAGCAAGCGCCGCACCTTCCTTGCCGTGATCACGGCCGCGCTCCTGGCCGTCGGCTGCGGCTCCGGCGAGCGACCGCGCGGGGGCGCGGGCTCGGATGCCTTCGCCGAGCTGAGCGTCAGCACCGACGGATGGGAGACAGACTTCTCGCGCCACAGCGTCCCGCTCGGCGAGTTCTCCTCCGGCGGGCCGCCTCGCGACGGCATCCCGCCGATCGACGATCCGAAGTTCATCGCGCCGGCGGAGGCCGCGAAATGGCTGGAGACGCGCGAGCCGGTGATCGTCGTCGAGAACGGCGATACGGCGCGAGCCTACCCGCACCAGATCCTGATCTGGCATGAGATCGTCAACGACGAGTTCGCCGGCCGCCCGATCGCGGTGACCTACTGCCCGCTGTGCAACTCGGCGGTGGTCTTCGACCGCCGCGTCAACGATCGGACGCTGCGCTTCGGTACGACCGGGAACCTGCGCAAGTCCGACCTCGTGATGTGGGACGGCGCGACCGAGTCGTGGTGGCAGCAGCTCACCGGCGAGGCCGTCGTCGGCGAGCTGACCGGCACGCGCCTGCGGGCGGTGGCGTCGGTGACGCTGAGCTTCGAGCAGTTCCGCGCCCGCCATCCGCAGGGCCGGGTGCTCTCGCGCGATACGGGTAGCACGCGCGATTACGGGCGTAATCCCTACGAGGGCTATGACCGTCCTGACGAGGAGCCCCTCCTGCTGGAGGGCGACGCCGACCGCCGGCTGCCGCCCAAGGAGCGGGTCGTGTCGATCATCCGCGGGAAGCGTGCCGCGGTCGTCGCCTTCTCGCGCCTGCGCCGCCAGCCCGTGGTCGAGGTTGCGGTCGCAGGCCAGCAACTGGTAGTGCTGTTCGCTCCCGGCGTGGGGTCGGCACTCGATGCCGGGAAGATCGCCGAGTCACGCGATGTCGGCACCGCGGGCGTCTACGTGCCCGAGCTCGACGGCCGGGCCGTGAAGCTCATCCCCGCGGGCGCCGGTCGCTTCCGCGACGGTGTCACTGGATCGGTGTTCGACGTGACCGGCCGCGCGATCGCGGGCTCGCTGAAGGGCAGGCTTCTGCGCCCCGCCGTCCACGACCTCAGCTTCTGGTTCGCGGTCGCGGCGTTCCGGCCCGACGCGCGGATCGTCGGATAGGCAACCCTCGCCGGGGGCGCGGTCCTACATCGCGCGGTGAGCGGCGCGCGCCGCGGCTCAGCGACCAGGCCGACCCGGTCTCAGACGAGATCTGGGACGAGTCGGCCCGTCACTACGACGAGCGGGAGCTGGCCGGACTGCTCCTGTCGATCGCGAGCATCAACGTCTGGAACCGGCTGAACGCGGTCACCCGGCAGGTCGCCGGCCAGGAGTGGTGACCCGCTTGATCGACCGCGCGGAGGGACCGGCAGCGAGCACGGGAGTACGATCATGGCGATGACGGTCGCGCAGCGCATGACCGCGGACGAGTACCTGGCGACGGAGTTCGACCAGCGCGTCGAGCTGATCGGCGGTGAGGTCGTCGTGAACCAGCCCCGTCTGACCCACGGCCTGGTGAGCACGGAGCTGATCGTCGTGCTGAGAGCCTGGACCGACGCCTCCGACGGCCGTGGCATGGTGGTCGTCCCGATCGACGTGCGCCTCGACGATCGCAACGTCTATGCGCCCGACATCCTGTGGTACTCCACGCCCCGGGCGCCGGCCACGGATGCCCGTGGCCCTACCCGGTGCCCGATCTGGCGATCGAGATCCGCTCACCGTCGACCTGGCGCTATGACGTGGGCATCAAGAAGTCCACCTACGAGCGCGAGGGGTTGCCGGAGCTTTGGCTCGTCGATACGGAGGAGCGGTCGGTCCTCGTGTTCCGGCGCTCGACGGAGAGTGCCACGAGCTTCGACGTTGCGCTTGAGCTCGATGGTGACGCGAGCTTGGACTCGCCGCTGCTGCCCGGCTTCGGCGTCGCGGTGGACAGCATCTTCCCGGCCGTCTAGAAGCTCTCGCCCAGGCGAGCCCCGCGCGGGGCCGATCCGAGGGCGGTCCGGCCTGCCCTCGCTACCGGGGCGGCATGCGCGTCACCTCGCCGATCGGCAGGGTCAGGTCCTTGCCGCCAGGGAAGCGCACGACGACCTGGTAGTCGTCGACCATGCCGACGACGGTCGCCTCGATGATCTGGATGTCGCCGGTCAGCGGCGCCACGCGCATCAGCGCGACGCGGTCGCCCTCCTCGAAGTCCCGCGGCGCGTCGTTCACGCCGGGTCCCCGCGCAGCTCGCGCAGCCGCGCGACCAGCTCCTTCAGGGACCGGGCGACGAAGCCGCCCGACAGCACGATGAACGCCTCCACCTGGAGGTTGACGCTCATGCCCGGCTCGCCGCTGGAGCGCAGGTCGCTGCGGATCGCCACGCAGGGGATGGCGAGCGCCGTCGCATAGCCGACCTCTGACGCGGTGCCCGCGTCGACCTCCTGGCCGTCGAGGTGGGCGAGCACGAGCTGCGCGCCGCGGATGGCATCGGCGTTGCGCGCGCCCACCTCCAGGCCGAACTCGCGTTGCAGTCCGGCCCTGCGGGCATCCTCGAACTCATGTGCCAGCGACAGCTGCCACGGATCGACCGGTTCGACGTGCTCGCGCAGCGCCGGCATGTAGCGATCGGCGTAATAGGAGCGCCCGACCTCCGAGAAGCCCAGGGGACTGGCGAGGTACGCGCGGGGACGCGCGCCGCCGGCGAACAGCGCGGCGAGTTGCTCTGATGCCATGTGCGCATCGTTACTGATCCGCGCATCGGCGGTCGTCGCACATGGACTAGGGCGGCCGCTGGCGCCTGCCACGATCCACGACGAGGATGCTCGCTCTCTACCGACGAACCGGCGCCGACCTGCCCTTCACCGACCCTCGCGGATATCACGGGGTCGCCATGGAGGGCTACTTCTGGCGCCTGACCCACGTCGGGTCGGGCACCGTGCTGATCGTCCTCGCCGGCGTCAACCGCGATCGCTCGGGCGCCACCTGGGGGACCGTCGGGATCGGCGGGCATCCCGGCGGCTTCACACGTTCGGTCGCCGTGGAGCACGCGTCGGGCGAGCGCCGCGGCATCGGCGTCTGGGCTGGTGAGAACGGCGCCACGAGCCTGCGCGCCGACGCCGCCAGCCTGCATGTCGACCTCGGTGACGACGCCCGCCTGGACGTACGCTTCGCCGACGCCGTCCACTGGCCGCTCGGCGCGTTCGGCGGCATCGGGCCCGCGCAGGCGATCCCGGCGCTGAGCCAGTACTGGCACCCGCATCTGCTTGGCGGACGCGTCAGCGGCACGGCCCGGATCGACGGCCGCGAGATCGACCTCGACGGGGCGACCGTCTACGGCGAGAAGAACTGGGGCCGCGGAGGCTTCCCGCCCGCCTGGTGGTGGGGTCAGGCCCACGGCTTCGCGCGCGACGATGTCTGCGTGGCGTTCGCAGGCGGGCGCGCGGGGCTGGGGCGCGCGCAGGTGCTGTCGACCTCGCTCGTCGTTCGCGTGGGCGGGGAGGTCGTCCGCGCCGTGCGCCCGCTGCATCCGATGCACGTGGAGGTCGGACCGCGCGGCTGGCACTTCCGCGCCCGCACCGCGCGCCACACGATCGAGCTCGAGGGCCGCGCCAACGGCACGCCGCCACATGCCCTGCCGATCCCGATCGCCGCCGAGCGCCGCAACCTCGAAGGGGCCGCTGCCCAGTACCTCGCCTCAGAGGTGCGCCTGCACGTACGGCGCGGCCGGCGCACGGTCTTCAGCGGCGAGAGCGCGCTGGCCGGCCTGGAGCGCGGCAGCTCCTGAGCGTGGCCGCTGGTGGGCCGTCCAGAACCCACTAGGCTGGCGCGATGAAGCGCAAGCTCATCGTCGGCCTGTCGCTGACCGTCGTGCTCGCGGCCGCGGCCGGGCTGCACCGCGTCGTCAAGCCCGTCCCGAGCTGAGCTGGGCCGGTTCAGGCGACGAGCACGGGCGTGCCGATGTCCACGCGCGTGTAGAGGTCGATGACGTCGTCCGGAGACATCCGCACACAGCCGTGCGATGCGGCGGTGCCGAGCGAGCCCGAGCTCGCGGTGCCGTGGAAGCCCACCGAGCCGGCGAAGCCGATCCAGCGGGCGACGAGCGGGTTGGCAGGATCGCCGCTCGGAATCGTCTGACCGGCGAGCGATCCGGCCCACGAGGAGTTCGGAACGTTCCAGGCCGGGTTGACCTGCTTGGTCTGCACCGCGAAGTGGCCGGTCGGGCTCGGATACTCCGCCGAGCCGACGGCGACCGTGTAGGTCTTCACGAGGCTGCCGCGCTTGAACAGGCGCACGCGCTTCTGGTCGCGTGAGACGGTGACGGCGGCCGGCTGCTTGTCGAAGATGTCGTCCTCGGTGACCTTCGCGTCCACCTTGATTGTGCGTGCGCGGATCGTGCGGTCGTCGGACCTGCTGGTCAACTGGCGCATCAGGCGCGCGACGAGCGCATCGCGCGCGGCCAGGCGGCGCCCCGGCTTGGAAGCCTGGACGGAGACGCTGGTCAGCGACAGCTTCAGCGAGGCGTCGACGGGATCGGCCTTCTCCTTGCGCTGGATGCGTGCCACGAAGGCGTTGACGGCCGAGCGGTCGGCGGTGATGGGGACCCGCTCCTGGGTCGGGACCGTCTCGCCGCTGATCTCGCGCCAGCCGCGCGTGACGAAGGAGCCCTGGCGCCCGGTCTCGTAGGCACGCGCGACCGCGCTCTCGACATCCGCGCGCACGCCGGCCTGCTGCGCCTTCAGGGTGTAGTCGTGATCGGCCAGCTCCACCTTGACCGGCCGCGTGATGAGCGCGCCGACGCGCCGGCGCGTGCGCTCGATGGCGTCCTCGCGGGTCAGGCCGCCGACGTCGATGCCCGCCACCGTCGCACCGGCGGGCAGCTTGCCGCCGGCGCCGGCATCGGCGAAGGCGAGCGCGCCGAAGCTGACGCCGGCAAGGGTGATGAGTACGGCGGCGGCGATGATGGCGATACGGGTCATGAGCGCGAGGGGCGCCATCGAGAAGACCTCGCCCCGACGTCAGCGTAGCCACGTCCGTCGACCGCCACGCCGGATGGCAGCCAACTTGCAGGATTCACGGCGCGCCGGCGCTCTCCTTGCTCGGTCGGTGTCTCATGGCGCGTCGCCGCTCTGCTCGCGCTCGGCCCGCGCGACCGCGAGCGCCAGCGGCTCGGCGCCGATCAGCCGCTCGAACGGGCCCACGACGAGCCACAGCGCGCGCAGCCGGACGCTCGCGATGCGATCGGTCGGCTGCACGCGCGCCTCGCTGAACAGCGTGCTGCGCCCGCCCCCGGTCGGCTGCACCCAGTGGGCGAACAGGACGCGCACGCTGCGCGGCTCGTTGAAGTCGCGGAAGGCCTCCGCGCCCTCAAGCTGCGGATAGTCGCGCGCCAGCGTCCAGATCCGCCCGCACAGCCCGGAGATCGACCAGCCCTCGCCCTCCTGCAGGACCGTGAACGGATCGTGAGACAGCAGGCCGGCGAAGCTCTGGCCGGGCGGGACGCCGGGTATCCGCCAGCGCACGAGTCGCCCGATCGAGCGCGTCTGGTCGAGGCGAACCGCGCAGGCGGCGCTCCACAGCGCGTCGGGAGCGGCCGCCGACTCGCGCCGATGTCGCGAGCGGATCTCGGGCTGGGGCAGCCATGCGTCGAGCTCGTCGCTGCGGAAGGCCACGCGCAGATCTTGACGGCAGGCGGCCTCGTATCCTGCGCGGCCCGTGACGTCTGACGCACAGCCGCTCGACGAGCTCATGCGCCGAGCGCTGGCCGAGGACGTCGGCTCGGGCGACGTGACGAGCCTCGCCACCGTTGCGGCCGGGACTCGCGCCACGGCGACGATCACCCAGAAGGCCGGCGGCGTCATCTACGGCCTGGACGCCGCGCAGGCGGCCTTTCGCGCGCTCGACGGCCGCGTCGAGCTCGAGCGTCTCGGGCCCGAGGGCACGTGGCGCGACGCGCCGGCGCCGGTGCTGCGCGCCACCGGCGACGCCCGCGCGCTGCTGGGCGCCGAGCGCACGGCGCTGAACGTCCTGCAGCGCCTGTCGGGCGTCGCGACGCTCACGGCCCGCTGCGTGCGCGCGATCGACGGCACGGGCACGCGGATCCTCGACACGCGCAAGACCACGCCCGGCCTGCGCGCGCTGGAGAAGGCGGCGGTCCGTGCCGGCGGTGGGGACAACCACCGCGTGGGGCTCTACGACATGGTGCTCATCAAGGAGAACCACGCCGTGCTGGCGGGCGGGGTCGGCGCGGCCGTCCGCGCGGCCCGCGCGGCATATCCCGACCTGCTCGTCGAGGTCGAATGCCGGACGGCGGCCGAGGTCGACGAGGCGCTGGACGCCGGCGCGCCACGGTTGCTGCTGGACAACATGGCGCCCGAGCAGCTGCGAGCCGTCGTCGCCCGCGTGGCCGGGCGCGCCGAGCTGGAGGCCAGCGGCGCCATCGTCCTCGACACCCTTCGAAGCTACGCGGAGACGGGCGTAGACTTCATATCGATCGGGGCGCTGACGCATTCGGCCCCCGCCCTGGACCTGTCCCTGATCCTGGAGGCGATGCCATGAAGCTTCCAATGGCCCCGTCCGCACCACCGTCCGCACTCCTCGAGCTCTACGACGTCGCCGCGCTGCAGGCCGAGGTCCGCGACCTGGCGCGCGAGCGCGACGCGGTGATCCTCGCCCACAACTACCAGCTGCCGGAGATCCAGGAGGTCGCCGACTACGTCGGCGATTCGCTCGGGCTCTCCCAGCAGGCCGCGCGCGCGCAGGCATCGACGATCGCCTTCTGCGGCGTGCACTTCATGGCCGAGACCGCCTCGGTCCTGTGCCCGGAGAAGACCGTCCTGATCGCCGACCTCGATGCCGGCTGCTCGCTGGCCGATGCGATCACGCCCGACCAGCTGCGCGCCTGGCAGGCCGAGCACCCCGCCGCGGTCACGGTCATGTACGTCAATACGACGGCCGCCGTCAAGGCCCTGACCGACTACTGCGTGACGTCCTCCAACGCCGTCTCGGTCGTCGAGCACATCCTGCGCGAGCAGGGTGCGGACACCGAGATCCTGTTCGGACCGGACATGTTCCTCGGCGCCTACGTCGAGCGGCGGATCGGGCGCTCGCTGCACATCTGGGACGGCGAGTGCCATGTCCACGCCGGTATCCGCCCGCGCGACATCGAGCAGGTGCGCGCGGCGCATCCCGGCGCGGACTTCCTGATCCATCCCGAGTGCGGCTGCTCGACGTCGGTCATGGAGTACGCGGCCTCCGGCGACATCGAGGGCGAGGGCGTGCACATGCTCTCGACCGGCGGCATGCTGAGCTACGCCAACGAGGCAAAGCCCGGCTCGACGGCGATCGTCGCGACGGAGATCGGCATGCTGCACCCGCTGCGCGCGGCCGCGCCCGAGACGGAGTTCGTCGCGGCCAACGAGCGTGCGGCCTGCACGTACATGAAGATGATCACGCTCCCGAAGCTGCGCGACAGCCTGCGCGACGGCGTGCACGAGGTGAAGGTGCCCGTGGACGTCGCCGAGCGCGCGCGGGTGCCGATCGAGCGAATGGTCGCGATCTCGTGAGGCCGGCCGGGCTCTGCGCGATCCTCATGACCGCAGCCGCGATCGCGGGGTGCGGGGGCGGTGATCGGAAGATCGACTCCAAGGCGGACTTCATCGCCGCCGGCGACCGGATCTGCGTCGAGCGCGACAAGCGCAGCCTGGACATCGCGGGTACCCCGGCGAACGCCAACGCCGCCGACCTCACGGGCGAGCTCGCCGACATCTACGTGACGACGATCGCCAAGTTCCAGAAGCTCGGGCTGCCACCGGGCGAGGACCGTGCCGCCGCGGCGAAGTTCATCAAGTCGGTCGGGTCGATGGCCGTCCCGGTGTGCCGCATGAAGCAGGCCGCGGTGGCGCTCGACGAGGCACGCAGCGACGCGGCGATCAAGGAGCGCGCGCGGGACCTCGAGCTGAGCATCAACACCGTCACGGCGATCGGCGACGTCGTCGATCGCGACGCGCGGGAGTACGGCTTCATGAACTGCGGACAGCAGGAGCGCCCGAACCCCGTGGCGTGACGTCGGTGGCCACGCGCTCGACGGCCAGCACGGCGGTGTCGTCGGCCTGCTCGCCGACCTCGAAGCTGCTCAGTGCGCGGTCGATCCTCCTGACCACCTCGCGCGCGTCGCCGACGCCCGCGACCGTCGCGGCCAGCCGCTGCTCACCGAAGCGCCCATCGGCGCCGACGGTGTCAAAGACGCCGTCGGTGTAGAGCACGAGCACGTCGGCGGTCCGCAGATCGACCGTCGTGCGCTGCCAGTCGTGGCCGTCGTAGGCGCCGAGCATCGGCGAGAACTCGCCGACCAGCCGGGCATCCCCATCGCGCACGAGCAGGGGCAGGGGGTGGCCGGCACTGACGATCTCGGCGCTGGCCCGTCCTTCGCGCTCGCGCAGCAGCACGGCGACCACCGAGCACAGGGCCATCTCCTCACGGGCGTAGAGCTCGCTGTTGAGCCTGCCGATTGCCTCCAACGGATCGTCGAGCAGCATCGCCGCCGTGCGCAGGGTGTAGCGGGCGAGGCCTGTCAGGGCCGCGGCTTCGGCGCCTTGGCCGGCGACGTCGCCGACGAGCGCCAGCCAGCCGCCGCGCACGGCGAAGACGTCGTAGAAGTCGCCTCCGACCCAGTTCTGCTCGCCGGCGGGGCGATAGAGCGTCGCGACGTTCCAGCCCGGGATCTGCGGCATGCGCCCAGGCAGCAGCTCCTTCTGCAGTGTGCGCGCGATATGCGAGCGCTCGGTGTAGAGGCGGGCGTTCTCGATGGCCGTCGCGGCGCGGCGGGCGATCTCGCGGGCGAGATCGACGTCGGCGGGGTGAAACTGGCGGCCGGATTCGGCGCTCACCAGGCTGATGGCTCCGAGCGTCCTGCCGCCGGCGCTCATCGGGACGACGAGGCCGGCGTGCATCCCGACGGCGCGCAGCAGCTCGAGGTGCTCGTCGTCGTGGGCCGCCGCGGCGAGCATCTCGTCGGTGATCTGGTTGATGACCTGCGGCAGGCCGTCGCGCAGCACCTGCGCGACGCCGGACGGCGCATCCAGGCGCGAGGGGTAGCGCTCGCCGAGGCGCCGCGCCATCTCCGTCTTCTCGGGATCGACGTGCGCGACGGCGACCATGCGGATCATGCCGTTGTCGCCCGGCAGGCTGACCGAGCACCAATCGGCGAGCTGCGGGACGGCCAGCTCGGCGACCTGCTGCAGCGTCCGCTCATAGTCCATCGAGGACGCCAGCAGCTCGCCGCTGCGAGCCAGCAGCCGCTGGGTCATCTCCACGCTCTTGACCTCGGTGAGGTCCTCGATGACGTTGACCACGAGCTTGACGTTGCCATCGCGATCATGGACTCCCGAGGCCTTCGTCAGGCGCCAGAGCTCGACGCCCGTGCGCCTGTCGACCACGCGCATCAGCAGCGATCCGGGTTGCATGCCGGCGAGCACCCGGGCCCCCGGCAGCTCGGCCATGCGCAACGCCGAGCCATCCTCGTTGGTCATGTCGAAGCGCTCGAAGAGTTGGTCCACGGGCGTCGCGAGCATGTCCTGCGGGCTGTCGAACCCGAGCATCCGCGCCGCGGCCTCGTTGGCATAGATCAGCGCGCCCTCGGCGTGCTGCACCGTGACCGCCTCGGCGAGCGTCGACAGCGCCGCGGTCAGCTGCGCCTCCATCGTCTCGAGCTCGGAGAACAGTCCGGCGTTGTCCAGCGCGAGCGCGGCGCGCTCGGCCACCGACGCCGCGAAGTCGAGGTCGTCGCGGCTGAAGTGGCGTCCGGAGCGGGTCGTCGCGATCAGCGTCAGCGTGCCGAGCCGCCGCCCCCGCGAGCGCAGCGGCATGACGATGACCGACGTCACGTCGAGCGCTCGCAGACGCTGCAGGTCCTGCTCGTCGGTCGCCATCCGCCGGAAGACGCTGTCGTCGACGGTGGGCAGCAGCAGCGGCTCCTCGGGGTCGCCGAGCTCGTCGAGCGTCGACGGCGGGCGCTTGGCGATGATGCTCGCGGTCTCGTCTCCCGAGCTGCCGGCGACGCGCACCGCCAGGCGTTGCAGCTCGCCGCTGCTGAGCGCATCGACGATGCAGATGTCGGCGATCGCCGGCACGAAGAGCTCGTTGAGCCATCGCACGGTGTCGTCGATCGTCCGCGTGCCGTCGGAGACCTCGGCGATCGCCGAGAGCACCGACAGCCGCTCGCGCTCGCGCGCGACGCTCTCGCGCGCCCGAGCGACGAGGCCGGTCAGCACCGTGACCGCCGCCATCACGACGACACGGTAGAGGTGGACGCCGGCCCCGGCGTCGTCGCGCCACAGCGCGCTGACGACGACGAGGGCGAACGCGATCGAGCCGACGATCAGGACGTCGCGCGGCGAGCCCAGCAGCACCGTCAGCAGCGGCGCCAGCACGACGAGCGCGATGACGACGTTCGTGGGCGTCAGCAGGTAGTCGACGGTGGCGAGCACCGCCACGAGCAGCAGGCCGGGCACCGGCGCGAGTCGCGAGGTGCGCCGTCCGGGCAACCGGCGCCTGTCCGGCGTCGACGGCGTCACGTCCCCGGATGATACGAGTCGCGATCCGGTACCGCGACGGCCGGGCGGGTCGTCGATCAGGCGAAGTCCTCCGCGTCGTGCGGCCCGACGCAGGCCACGGCAAAGGTGTCGGCCACATCGCCGGCCACGGCGCGAACCTCGTCGTGGGTCACGGCGTCGAGCGCCGCGATCGCGCCGTCGGGGTCGATCGGCTCGCCGAAGACGATCGTCTGCGTGGCGGCGTGGCGTGCCACGGCATTGGTGTTCTCGAACGCCAGCACCCGCCGCCCGGCGGCGTAGGCGCGCGCCCGGTCGACCTCGGCGGGCGTCGGGCCTTCGTCGCGCAGCTCGACGACGATCTCGCGCATGCGCCTGTAGGCCTCGACGCACTTCGTCGAGTCCAGGCCGGCGCCGAGCTGCAGCAGCGGCACGTCGGCGTGCGAGTGCGAGACGCCGTAGACCGAGTAGGCCAGCCCGCGCTGCTCGCGGATCTCGTCGAACAGCCTCGAGCTCATCGAGCCCCCGAGCAGCGTCGCGTAGATCGTCATCGCCGCGCGCTGCGCGGGGTCGCTGACGTCGACCTGGGGCCGGTAGGACATCCGCAGGTGCGATTGGTTGGTGTCGCGCTGCTCGACCGCGATCTCGGGTTCGAAGGCGGGCGCCGGCTCGAACGCGTCGGGCTCGTCGAGCGAGGGAAAGCGCTCGAAGAGCTCTCCGACGGCGCCGTTGGCGGGCACGTGGTCGAGGTTGCCGACGATGAACGCACCGCCGCGGGCGCCCGACCAGCGGCGGTTGCGAAAGTCGACGATCGCATCGCGGGTGAACGTGCGCAGGTGCTCCTCGGGGCCGAGCACCGGGCGTCCGAGCGGATGGTCGCCGAACGCCGCGAGGTCGATGAGATGTCCGGCGACCGACGACGGCTCGTCCTTGTAGCGCTGGATCTCCTGGATGACGACGCCGCGCTCCTTGTCGAGCTCGTCGGGGTCCAGGTGCGGGCGCCCGGCGAAGTCCGACAGCAGGTCGATCGCGTCCATCGCGGCCTCGGCCCGCACCGTGAGGTGAAACGCGACGAGGTCGTGGGAGGTGTAGGCGTTCAGCGAGCCGCCCAGCCGCTCGGCGGTGTCGTTGACGTCGCGATAGTGGGGGTACTTCTCGCCCCCCTTGAAGACGAGATGCTCGAGGAAGTGCGCCATGCCGTTCTCCTCGGGGCGCTCGCTGCGCGCGCCCGCGTCGAAGGCGACGAGGATCGTGACCGCTCGCGTGCCGTTGAGGCCGATGCGGTGCAGGGGCAGGCCGTTGGCAAGCGTGGAGGAGGCGATCGTGGGCATGGGGCAAACGGTAGCGGTCAGGACCTCGCCTCCTGCTGGAGGGGAGCGCGGCAAGCAGCGCCCGGCTGCGCGATGCCGACGCCGCACGCACGGCGACCAAATCGATGAGCGAATCCAACCCCGCGAAATCGTCAGTGCCCTCGCCTCGTGCAAGACCGCGTGCGCCTGCCACCTGCGTGGTGATGTCCCGCTACGGTGCTTGGGCATGTCCGCTTCGGAGCGACAGACCCACCCGCGCCATCTTCCGGCCGCTCGCCGGCGGGCGCAGGGCCAGCCGATCCAGCCACCGGCGCGCTCGGCGGACCTTCCGCCCGACGCGCGCAACATCATCGAGTTTCGCAACGTCTGCATGCACTACCCGGCCGGCGACATCGGGCTGGATGGCGCGACCTTCAACGTCCGCGGCGGCGAGTTCGTCTTCATGGTCGGATCGACCGGCTCGGGCAAGTCGACGATCATGAACCTGCTGATCAAGGAGCGCGAGCCCTCGTCGGGCACGATCCGCGTCGCGGGCCGCCCGCTGGAGACGATGGAGCGCTCGAAGATCCCGTACTACCGGCGCAACATCGGGGTCGTCTTCCAGGACTTCAAGCTGCTGCCCAACCGCACGGTGCACGACAACATCGCCTACGCGCTGTCGGCCACCGGCGCCACGCGCAAGGAGATCCGCGCGAAGGTACCCGACGTCCTGCGCCTCACCGGCCTGAGCACGAAGCTGCACAACTACCCCGACCAGCTCTCCGGCGGCGAGAAGCAGCGCGTCTCGGTGGCGCGCGCGTTCGTCAACCATCCGCCGCTGTTGCTAGCCGACGAGCCGACCGGCAACCTCGACCCGCACACGTCGCTGGGGATCATGCAGCTGCTGTATCGCATCTACCGCACCGGCACGACGGTGCTCGTCGCGACGCACGACTCGCACATGGTCGACCGCATGCGCCGGCGCGTCATCGAGCTGCGCGGCGGGAGCATCATCCGCGACGAGGCCAGCGGCCTGTATGCCCAGCGCGAGCAGACGACCGATGAGTTCGGCGACCTGCTGGACAACGCCTACCACGACCTCGGCCGCAACCCCTAGCGGCCGGCCGTGCGCTTCACCTTCTTTTTGCGCGAGGCGACGCGCTCCCTGCGGCGCAACGCCGTCCCCTCCTTCGCCGCGATGGCGTCCGTGCTGGTCACGATGCTCGTGCTCGGTGTCTTCATCCCGATGGTCCAGGCGACGACGGGCGCGGCCAACGAGGTGCGCGCCAAGGTGCTCGTCGATGTCTTCCTGAAGTCCAGCGCCACCGACGCCGCGGTCGAGCGGGTGCGCAAGGTGCTCACGCAGGACACGAAGTACGTCGGCAACGTCACCTACGTGTCCAAGGCCGAGGCCTATGCGCGCGAGAAGAAGCAGAACCCCGAGGCGTACGCGCTGCTGGGATCCAACCCGCTGCCCGACACCTTCCGGGTGACGCCCGACGAGGCGGGCAACGTCGGCAAGCTGCGCGACGAGCTGTCCCCGCTGACCGCCAGCGGCGAGCGCACCGTCGTCGACCCGGCGATCGACGAGGTCAAGAACCGCCGCGAGGAGACGACGAAGATCCTGTCGGCGACGAAGGTCGTGAAGCTCAGCATGGCGTTCCTGGCGCTGCTGCTCGTGCTCGCCTCCGTGCTGCTGATCTCCAACACGATCCGCCTGTCGCTGTTCGCCCGCCGCCGCGAGGTCGAGGTCATGAAGCTCGTCGGCGCGACCGACTGGTTCATCCGCTGGCCGTTCGTCATCGAGGGGATCATCGTGGGCGCGATGGGTGGGGTGATGGCGATCGCCCTGCTGCTCGTCGGCAAGGTCGCGTTCATCGATCCGCTGAAGTCCGACTTCTCGCTGATCGCCGCACCCGAGACGCTGAACTTCGGCGTCCTCATCGCCGTCCTGCTCGTCGCGAGCGTCGCGGTCTCGGCCGCCGGCTCGGGCCTGTCGCTGCGCCGCTTCCTGCGCGTCTGAGCGCCCGCCGGCGGGCGCTGGTAGCCTCGCTGCCGGGAGCAGGGTGTCAGGCGGGGGCCACATCCGGTTGGGCGCGATCGCGACGCTGTTCGCCGCGGTCGCGCTGCTGTGCGCGGCCGCGGCCGCGGCGGCGGCCGTCCCGGCCGGCGCGACGCTGACCCCCGACGCGGCCGGTTCGGGATCGGTCGGCTGGAGCGGCACCGTCAACGTCGGCTCCGAGACGCTGCAGGCCGACCAGGGCGCGAAGTGCTTCGGCGCCGACGCCAGGCCGGCGGCGGCCTCGGGCTGCGACGTCTTCGCCCTCGACGTGGCGACCGACGCCGCGTTCTACGAGGCGCACCCGGGCGCGCTGAACGTCACCGCGACGGGCTTCGGGATCGCCGACCTCGACCTCTACGTCTACCGCCGCAACGCCGACGGGACGCGCGGCTCCTACGTCACCGGCGATGGCCAGACGCTCGGCGCCGACGAGAGCGCGGCGATCGACAAGGCCAGCGGGGCGTTCTACGTCGTGCTGACGCCGTACACGACGCTCGGCCCGCAGGGCTACACCGCCCGCGCGACGCTCATCACGCGCCAGGGCTCCAACCTCGCCGAGCTGGAGGCCGCCGCGCCCAGGGGCGAGGTCAACTATCGCGCGTCGCGCGACCAGTACACGTCGCACTCCGAGCCGACGATCGCGATGGACCCGCTGGACCACGACCACCTCATGGCCGGCTCGAAGATGTACGAGAACAACGCCAAGTACCTCTTCAAGGTCGGCACGTACGAGTCCTTCGACGGCGGCCGCACGTGGAGGGACCTCGGCCACCTGCCGGGCTACTGCGAGGCTCCGGGCCAGTGCGACCCGTCCAACGAGGCGCTGTATCGCACGACCTCCGACCCGACGATCGACTTCGACGACGAGGGCAACGTCTACATCAACATCCTCGACGCGCCCGGAGGCACCGCGGCCTTCCAGGGCTTCAACATGACCGTCCACGTCAAGCGCCCGGGCGGCGACTGGAGCGGCCCGACGGTCGTGCACAACAACCGCGTCAACGACCTGACGACGCGCCTGCTGCTCGACGACAAGAACTGGATCGCCGTCGACAACCACACCGATGTCAACGGCGGGTCCAACAGCCCGCGCGACGGCAAGATCGGCACGATGTACATCTGCTGGAGCTTCGACGGCACGACGGTTCCGTTGCAGCAGATCGTCGTCATGCGCTCGCGCGACGGCGGCAAGTCGTGGGGCGGCATCGCGCCCAACGACAACATCCCGCTGCCGATCAGCCAGAAGACGCTCATCTCGGGGATCGGCTGCCACCTGGCGATCGGCCCCAGGGGGGAGGTCTACGCGACCTGGTACGACAACCAGCTCAACGCCCTGATGCAGGCGAAGTCCACCAACCGCGGCGCGCTGTGGACGCCGGCGGTGCCGATCGCCGGTATCACGGGCGTCAACGAGCCGTTCCCCGGCGAGGCGTTCCGCAACCTGTCGCTACCGACGACTGCCGTCGACGGCGCGGGAACCGTGTACGTCGCGGCGGCCTCGCGCAACGGCCAGGGATTCCCGCTGCTCGGCAACCTCGGGGGCATCGGCAGGCAGATCAAGCAGGGCACGCTGACCGTGGAGGGGCTGCAGAAGCTGCTGACCTCCAAGAAGGCCAACGACCTCGCCGGCGTGGACTACAAGGCCGGCGGCGACGGCAGCGGTCCGCAGTCGGGCTCGGACATCGTGCTGTTCAAATCGACCAACGGCGGGCGCTCCTACAGCAAGCCGACGCGCGTCAACCAGGACCCGGTCAACGGCGATGCCGACCAGTTCCAGCCGTGGATGGCGGTCACCGAGACCGGCCAGGTCAACATCTCCTTCTTCGACCGCCGCAACGACCCCTCCAACTACTTCATCGACACGTACCTCGCGCGCTCGGAGGACGGCGGCGCGACGTTCACTGACCGCCGCGCATCCCAGCGCATGTGGGATCCGGCGGTCAACGCGCCGACGTCGGTGTCGGGCAAGTTCATCGGCGACTACCAGGGCTTGGTCGCCGATGACGACGTCGCGATCCCATTCTGGAATGACACGCAGCTCAACAACCTGCCAACCAGCGACCCCGAGCACTCGCCCTACCAGGAGGTGTTCGCCGCGCGCGTGCCCAACCGCAGCGCGCCCGTGCCGCCGGAGCGCTCGCGCTGCGTGCCCAAGCGCCAGAAGATCGGCCTGCGCTCGATCGGGCGCCTGTCGCTGAACTCCACGCGGGCGCTGGTCGGCAAACGGCTCGGCCCGCCCGCGCGCACCGCACGCGGCGTGCTGCGCTACTGCGTGTCCGGCGGCGGCAGCACTATGGCGGCGTTCTCGACGGCTGGGCGCGTGCGCCTCGCGGCCACCACGGCGCGCGGCCACAAGCGTAAGAAGGTCGGACGCGAAAGCTCCGGCACGACGCTGCGGCGTCTCTACGGCAAGCGGCTGCGGCGCATCCTGCCGGGCGTCTACCGCGTCACGACGAAGGCCAATCGCAACCTGCTCTTCGGTGTCCACAAGGGCAAGGTGAACTTCGTCGCGGTAGCCGACAGCCGCCTGGTCGCCAACCGCAAAGCCCTGCGCACGCAGCTGCGCCGCGCCGCTCTGATTCGCAAGCGCTGAATCGGCCCACCGTGGGCACGGTCTAGGGTGGTCGGCGTGCTGCGCCGCCTGCTCACCTCGAAGATCGTCGCCGTCCTTTCGTCGCTCGCCGTGCTCGTGGCGGGGATCTGGCTCGGCGGCCATCCGCGCTACCTGCCAGACCCGATCGCCGACGTCCTCGTCGGCGACGACAGCAGCCGGATCGTGCTGCGCGGCCTGGACACGATTCATGACCGCTACTACCGCGACGTCAGCCGCGCCGAGCTCTCCAGCGCGGCGCTCAAGGGCGCCGTCGAGTCGCTCGACGACCGCTTCTCGGCGTACTTCTCGCCGAAGGAGTACGCCCAGTTCACCCGCGCGATCAATAACCAGTTCTCGGGGATCGGCACGGCGGTGCGCGGCGTCAAGGCCGGCCTGCGGATCGAGACGGTGTACCCGGACTCGCCCGCCAAGAAGTCGGACATCCGCGTCGGCGACGTCCTCACCTCCTCCAACGGCCGCAGCCTCGCCGGGATCCCCGAAGCCGCGGCGTCGGCGCTCGTCAAGGGCCGCGAGGGCACGAAGGTCACGCTGCGCGTGCTGCGCGAGGACCGTGCGATCACCAAGCGCGTGACCCGCGGGACGATCTCGGTGCCCGTCGTTACATCGAGGATCGCCAGCGCCGGCGGTACGCGCGTCGCCTACGTCAGCCTG
>Ga0136627_1000296_pt1 | contig 17853 bp, 20 predicted proteins | sample AntDrymUQ4892206_2_FD_104652 | JGI IMG/M metagenome (GOLD analysis project Ga0136627, IMG submission 104652) | Polar desert sand microbial communities from Dry Valleys, Antarctica - metaG UQ489 (22.06) | ecosystem: Environmental > Terrestrial > Soil > Desert | place: Antarctica: Dry Valley... | reverse complement strand
GTCTCCGTCTGCAATCGATTCGTATACACGCTGTACAACCATTTTTGATACTTGTTCAGAGGTTCCTTAGCGAAGATCGGGCTTGCTCTTAAAAGCCATGCGTGGAAGAACGCCGGGAGTCAGGGCCTGACGCCGACGCAGGGGGCGATCCTTGCGCTGCTACACGCGAAGGGGACGAGTGAGTGGAGACTGTTTTCTATTTCCAGAGCACTAGCGGTAAGCGCCCCGACGGCAAGTGAGGCGGTGACCGCGTTAGTCCGCAAGGGACTGGTCAGCAAAGGGCGAGCGGCGACTGACCAGCGGGCGCTGCTGGTTCAGTTAACGCCTAAGGGACGCGTCGAGGCGGAACACACGGCCCATTGGCCGGATTTTTTGATCGGTGCCGTCGATGAACTGTCGCCGGTGGAACAAGAGGTATTTTGTCGCGGGCTAATCAAGATGATCCACGCCTTGCAGGAGCGGGGCGAGGTTCCAATTTCGCGCATGTGTGTGACGTGCCGGCATTTCCGCCCAGGTGTGTACCACGATCCGGATACGCCGCATCACTGTGCTTTTGTAAACGCAGCGTTTGGCGAGCGCCACTTGCGGTTCGATTGCCCCGAACACGACGCGGTCCCCGTGGAACTGCGGCAAGAGAATTGGGACCGGTTTATTGAAACCCATGCCGCTTAGCTACGAGATCACACAATCCGATCGCCACACCCCGGGTGCTTGCGCGGTGCGCGAATGTTCCCTAGGCTTGCGATGCCGATTCTTTTTACCGAAGCAGGAGGGAGCATACTCAGATGACCTTTTGCCGTTGCGATTCTTCGTTTCGGCCGCTCGTGATCGTAGCTTTGCCGGTCCAACGAGCTTGGCTACATCGCTTCAAGCAGCGATTCCGATTCCAGCCGATTGAGTAGATGCCAGAAGCGGGTGAAACTGAACGTCGATCAATTCAGGGCTTGGGAGAACAAGAGCGTTACGCTTCTCGGCATGTCTGGTGTCGGCAAGACGCATCTCGCGACTATCCTCAGAAGCAGTCATTGGTTCCACTATTCCGGTGATTATCGCATCGGCACCCGGTATTTGGGCGAAGCGATCCTCGACAATATCAAGCAGCAAGCCATGCAGATTCCGTTCTTACGGGAGCTGCTCCGCGCTGACTCTATTTATATCTGCAACAACATCACGGTGGACAATCTAAAACCCGTCTCCACCTTCCTTGGGAAGCTCGGAAACCCCGAGGCAGGCGGCTTGGGGCTCACCGAGTTTAAGCGCCGTCAAGCTCTCCACCACGAAGCGGAAATTGCGGCGATGAAGGATGTGCCCGAATTCCTTCGCAAGGCGAAGGAGATTTACGGCTACCGGCACTTCGTCAACGATGCGGGCGGCAGCGTGTGTGAGCTCGATGATTACGAGCTTCTGGACACCCTCGCCAAGCATACGATGATGCTGTATATCGAGGCGACCGAAGGTGACGAGCAGGCATTGATCCGGCGCGCTGATGAAAATCCAAAACCACTGTATTACCGGAATGTCTTTCTGGATGAGCAGCTCGCTGTGTTCAAGCGGGAACGCAAACTCGCTTACGTCGCGCTCATCGATCCGGATGAATTCGTGCGCTGGATTTTCCCCAGGTTATTTTACGCGCGCATTCCTCGGTATCAGGCGATCGCCGAAAGGTACGGCTACACCGTCACGACGGAGGAGATCGCTCAGATCCAAAGCGAGGCCGATTTTCTCCACCTCGTCGAGACCGTGATCGCCCGCGAGTCCTAAGCGGTTGGGAAGGAGGACGGGTCATGCCCCTCGTTGCAAATTCGAACCTGCCGGCGTTCGCGCACTTGCGGCAGGAAGGCGAGACGGTGATCCCAAACGACATCGCTCTGCATCAAGACATCCGCGAGCTGCACATCGGGCTGCTCAATATGATGCCGGACAAAGCGCTAGAAGCTACCGAGCGGCAGTTTTTACGGCTGGTCGGGGAAAGCAACCAGATCGCACAGTTCTATGTTCACCCGTTTACGATCGAGGAGCTAACACGCGGGCCCGATGCCCGTGCTCACATCGCGCGGTATTACGAGACCTTTGAGGATATCAAGGCAGCCGGGCTCGATGCGCTCATCATCACCGGCGCCAACGTGACGCAACCGGACCTCGCGCTCGAACCTTTTTGGCAGCCCTTGATCGCGATCATCGATTGGGCATATGACAACGTGACCTCAACCCTGTGTTCCTGCCTTGCCACGCACGCCGTACTGCAGTTCCGTCACGGCAAGAAGCGCCGGCGTTTGAAATCCAAGCGCTGGGGTGTGTATTCCCATTACATCACGGACGGCCGGCACCCGCTCATTGCTGGCGTCAATACGCGCTTCGACGTGCCGCACTCGCGCTTCAACGAGATCGGTCGCGAGCAGTTTGAATCCGCAGGGCTCTTGGCGCTCGTCGAGAGCGCTGAGGCGGGTGTGCATATCGCGGTGAGTGAGGACGGTTTCCGTATCGTGTTCTTTCAAGGCCATCCCGAATACGACACCGTCAGCCTGTTGAAAGAATACAAACGCGAAGTGCTGCGTTTCGCGAGTGCTGATGTCGATGAATACCCGCCCTTCCCGGTGAACTATCTCACACCGATGACCCAGGCGATCCTTGAGGAATACGGCGAAGAGGTCAAACTGGCGCGGGCGCGAGCCGCTCCGATTCCCCAAATGCCGGAACACCTTATCGTTCCTTATGTCGACAATACCTGGCACGACACGGCGGAGGCCGTGATTAATAACTGGATCGGCAAGGTTTACCAAACGACCAATATCAATCGACGCAAACCGTTCATGGAAGGCGTCGATCCCAGCGATCCGCTCGGGGTACGCGCATCGATCGCGGCCGTATCATCGAAATTTCACCAAGAGGCGCGTGTGCTGCCGCGGGAGTAGGGTATTATAGACAAGGCGTTCTTCCCCGGTTCAAGTAATAGGGTTAGCATCCGATACACAGAGGTCAAGCTTACATTTCACTTCGGTGGGATTTTAACGCTTATCTCGTCACGCGCTGGGGCTGTGTCGCGATGGAATCAAAAATCAGCACTCAAAACCTGCAGCTCAACATGTTTGTCTCCCGGCTCGACCGTCCGTGGCTGGGGACGCCTTTCCCGATCGAAGGTGTGTGGATTCAAGACCAGGCGACGATAAGTCTTCTGCAACAACACTGCCAGTACGTATTCATCAGGACTGATAGGGTGCGCGAGGCGATCGCGAGCGATCCCGAGCGAGCAGGAGTCAAACGCGCCCAGAATGCTGTGCTCGATCGGCTGCTATCGCCTGGCGGGTCGCCGCTAGCTCCCCCTATATCTACCTCGGTGCCTGCGCCAGGCCGTATTCCGCCACCAGGAGGGACCTTCGGTGGCGTTGTGGAATTTCGGCCCGCGAAACCCACGTTTTACGAAGACCGGACGACGCTCGAAGAAGAGTATAGCGGCGCACACGGTGTGCGGCGCGAACTACGCGAATCGTTAAGCGAGCTCCTGGAGGACGTAAAATACGGGAAGGCGATCCACATTGTTGCCGTGAAAGCGGCGGTGCGCGGAATGATGGAAAGTATCCTGCGAAACCCGGACGGTGCGATGTGGCTTCGGCTCATGAAAGACAAGAATGGCTATGGCCATTATCACCACGTTGACACGAGCGCGTTAGCGGTAGCTATGGGACGCCATTTGGGATTCTCATCGGGTGAGATCTCCAACCTGGGCCTCGGTGCGTTGCTGAGCAACATAGGCACCGCAAATCTCCCATCGGATCTACTGATGAGGCCGAACCAGCTGTCGGAGGAGGAGATTGGCCTCGTCAGGCGCCATGTGGAATCGGCCGTAGCGCTTTTGACCAAAACCCCCGGCGTCGCCAAGCAGGTGATCGACATCATTGCCTGCCGCCACGAGTGGTTCGATGGGGGTGGTTATCCGAACAGGTTGCAGGGGTCGGCAATCCCGGTGTTTGCTCGAATGGTGGCAATCGCCGAGTGGTTTGATGCATGCACGAGCGACCGGCTACATGCCTCCGCGATTTCCCCGCACGCAGCGCTCCAGCAGCTTTACCGACAGCGCAATACGCGCTTTCAAGCCGAACTTGTAGAGCAGTTCATTCAAACGCTCGGAGTTTACCCGACCGGGACCCTCGTCGAGCTCACGACGGGCGAGGTCGGGGTCGTGATCAGCCAAAATCGCGTGCGGCAGCTTCGGCCCCGGATCATGGTCATGCTGAGGTCGGACAAGTCACATTACAAATCGAATCCGATTGTCGATCTTTTCAAACAGGCGACGGATCAATCGGATAATCCCTTGTCGATCGTGCGTGCGATAGACCCCGCCCAATACGGCGTCGAAACGCAGCAATTCTTCCTCTCGTCCGTCTGTTCAAAGTTATTGGGTCATTTCCGAGGTAAGTGACTGAAGCGCTGAACCCAATAGCCGCGCGCAGGTTCCGAGGCCGTTTATCGCACGCCGCAGACCACGATCGTCTTTCCTTTCACCTGAATAAGATCCTGTTGTGCGAAAATCTTTAATACCCGTCCGACAACCTCCCGTGAACAGCCGACGATACGGCCCAGTTCTTGACGCGTAACACTGATCTGCATCCCAGCGGGATGCGTCATCGCATCGGGTTCCTTGCAAAGGTCTAACAAGGTCCTAGCGATGCGGCCCGAAACATCCAGAAAAGCCAGATCTCGTACCTTGCGGTTAGTTTTCAAGAGCCGCGTGGCTATTTGCGTCGCCAGCAAGGGTACGATGTGAAGGTAAATCGCGGGAAGATTACGCAGGCGGTCGTAGCTGATATGCGCTACTTCGCATTTTGTTCTCGCCCGAACAAACGCGGTCCGCTTTATGTTCTCGACGAAAAGCCCGGTTTCCCCGAAGAACTGGCCGGAATTCAGATAAGCAAGAACGATTTCGTGCCCACTATCATCCTCCAGTATAACGGTTACAGACCCCTTGATAACGTACAGTAGTTCGTCAGCCGGATCCCCGCATGTTATGATAAGCGCTTTGGCGGAATACTGCGCGCGGCGGCAGTGGCCTAGAAACTCTTCTATCAGTGGATCACTGGTGCGCTTAATGGGACCGAAGATCGACAAGGGTTACCTCACGGTATAGAACGATACGCTCGAAGCTCGAGGTTGTTTAGCAAGGGCGTGTACGGGTGTAACCGCGTAGAACGGTTTTAGGCACAACTATCCCGGAAAGCGCCATGCGTGCGGTTATAAGGTGGGCGGGAGACGCCTTGTTTGTGGCCGAATCTGGCAGCGGCCACACCGTCGTGATGGACGGCCCGCCAGAGGCCGGCGGCCGAAATGTCGGCATTCGGCCAATGGAGATGGTGTTACTGGGCATGGGAGGCTGCACGGCCTACGATGTGGTGTCAATACTACGGAAGGCTCGGCAAGACGTTAGGGATTGTAGAATCGAGATCGAAGCCAAGCGCGCAGATAGCCCACCACAGGTATTTACTTCGATCCATGTGCGTTTCCTAGTGCGTGGAAAAGGATTACTGGCGCAGCAAGTTGAGCGAGCTATTCGGCTGTCAGCGGAGAAGTACTGCTCGGCCTCGATAATGCTCGGGAAGACAGCTGATATTACCCACGAATTCGAGATTGTCGAAGCCGACTAAAACACACCGACTGTCGCGGCGCCGTGCGGAGGATCCCCGATTCCTACGTTAGAGGCTCGGTTAACTAGGCTGACAGCATCGTCACCTTTTTTCCACGCCGTGACGCCCAAATTTATCGCCAAGCCTGCGGGCGCGGGGTCGAGAGCCCATAGGAGGTCAGATTTATCCATCTCCGCGCGTAGTTTTCCAGCAAGTTGCGTAGCCGATTCGAGATTGGTCTCAGGCAAAACCACGAGTATGCTGCTGTCCCCCCAGCGGCCAATCATGTCTACCCAGCGAAGCCTTTCCTTAAGGAAGCGGGCGGCCTGAATTAGCGCCGCTACGCGGCCGGATTTGGCGTTTGAATTGTTAGGCACCGGCTGGCCCAGATCAATCATGAAAACCGCTAAGGCGTTGTTATAGCGCCGGCTTCTCGATACCTCGGCGACTAACTGCGCCATCACCGATTGTTGCGTAAGCAATCCGGTATCCGGATCATTTTCGTTCCGCGCTGTAGAGATTAAGTTTAGATGCTTGCGTTTTCGAACGATCTCATAGTGCGTAACATCGACAACGCAAGCCACTTCGAACGCCTGCCCGGGTTCCATCTGCACGTGGCGGGCAATGAAATTCAACCAACGTTCTGGATGGCCGGACGTAGCAGGGAGTTGATAGGTCTCAACCGTTTTGAATAAGGTGAGGATCCGGTTCACGGGCAGGTCGCCTCGGGATTTTCCGATGGTGGATTGGTACGTGACGGCGAGTTGTGAACATAGAGCGTCGTTTGCCCAGATTATCGTTCCGCTGTCGTCGGCGACGAATATCCCGATGGGAAGAGATTCTAAGATTTGTAAAGCTACCGCCGGCGAAATTAGAGTTTCTGCTTGGCTCATGGGATTCGGTGTGGAGAAGATTGTTATGAAGCGGAGAGGTCGATTACTTGGCGGCAATTTGTGCTTCAACTTTAGTATAGACCCGAACTCTGCGCGCAAACGGAGGAGGGCTTTACGACGTTGCGCCGACGCAGTTTAGATAGGCTCCTTCCATGTCGGTGGCGCCGAAGTGCTCGCAAAATGCCGCGGGTGCGCCTTGATAAAGGATCTGTCCCTGGTGTAATACCGCCATTCGGTCGCATAGCGCACTGATGTCGGCAAGCATGTGGCTGGTGAAAAACAACGTAAGACCCTGTCGTTTGCGGGCCAGCAAATCGCGTTTAAATAATGCACGGGCTTTCGGATCGAGACCGCTCATCGGTTCATCGAGAACGTATAGATCTTTGCCACTCAGTAAAGTCGCTGCAAGACCGAGTTTTTGCGCTGTCCCTTTCGACAGATGTCGCACCGGTTTTCGCAACACCGGCGGATCGAGGTCCAGCGTGTGTAGAATTGCCTCAACTTTGTTCAATTGCCACGGCTGGCGGTGCATTGCGGTCATGAAGCGAAGAAATTCGTTGCCTGTGGCAAAATTCGGTGGGATAAATCGCTCCGGAAGAAATGCTAGGCGGGATCTTGAGGCGGGTTGGGCGTGGAGGAGGCCAAAGATTTCGATGGACCCGCCGCTGGGGGCACACAGGTCCAAGAGGCACTTGATTAGGGTCGTCTTACCGGCGCCGTTGATCCCAACGAGCCCGAGAAACTCGCCTTCACGGAGGTGGAGATCAACGTTATCGAGGACCTGCAGCTTTCCGAACCGCTTTGAGACGCCCTTGAATTGTATTGCTGCGCGATCCACGGTTTGTCCAAACGGACCTGTAAGCGGAAACACCCGCCAGAAGGCGGGTATGAGTATAGGTCTCGAAATACGTTATTGGGTATTAATAAAGGAAGTATCCGTTACAGTCCTGCGCGTCGGCGTTAATGTCCCAGATCGCGGGTGCTGGAGTGGTGTCGATGCAGGTCGCATCCGAACCACCCACAGTTGGGAAGCCCGTGGCAGTCGCAATCGCGGGCGCAGACCTCAAGATCCCGCTTTCCGGTAAGCTATCGTCCACTTTTACGTCTAGCTCACGCATGATATTGACCGGCACATTCCTTCCCGTGATGAGATGTAATCGAGGTGGCTGGCCTGTAGTAACGTTCATGTAATCAGCGGTGCGCCCGAGTAACAAAAAACCGTTCCAGGGATTGTTCGGCGCCGCCGGCGGTGGTGCTGGGTTTGTGTAGGCGGCGGCATCAGCAGCAACGCCGCTATAGTTACCCTGCAGGAATCTCGCGGCCGCCATATGCGCCCACGCAGCAGCCGCTTCGTCAAAAGAGTCGATCTGTCCGTTCCCGTCACCGCCCACGCCAGTACTCGGACACTTGGGCACTTCGCGGCCGATGGTGCCGCAGGACTGGGCTGCCGGCATATCCCCCGGCACCGCACGGTAGCGATCAATAAACCCGTAATAGGCGGTTTGCACGCCGGCTGTCAGGTCGGCGAGATTTCTTACCCGTGCCGCAGTAATCAATTCTTGACCCTTCAAGATACCGCCGAGAAGCAGCCCGATAATGACCAGCACGATGGCGATTTCCACCAAGGTGAAGCCGTGTTGCTTGTTTACCATAATGAAATTCTCAGCTAGACGATAGTCTTGTGCAGGCCCCATACCATGTTGTCATATCGTTGATATTGAAGCATATTATTGCTTACTCTTCGACCCGATCGCCCCGCCGGTTGTCGGTTCCTCCACACAATCGTCGAATGATCCACAACGTTTCGATTGCACAGGATCATCGCTATTGCTCACTTGTTCCTCGGTGGAGAAACACGTCGCGGCGATTGCAGTTGGTTTAAACGGGAGGTGAGGAACTCGATTTCATCGGGATCGGTCACTGTGCCGCTGTCGAGCAAGGCCCCAAGTAAGACTTTGGCGGTTTCGATTTCGCCCATGTCTTCGAGAACGAAGATGTGCATCTGCTTCGCCCAGTGCGGCACGTCCTTGCCGGTGGCATGGCTCGCGATTGCCTGGGCGTAACGCAACGCCAGAGGCAAGTCGGCGAGGCGGTGCTTGGCCAGCACCGCGGCGTGTGCAAGCCATTGCCAGCGCCGGTTCGGATCGTCCAAAAACCGTTGGTAAACGAACTCTAGCATTTGCCGCTGTTTGACTGGCGCTGGAACCTCGGCGTACAACCGGCTCGCGGCCAGCAACGGGTATTGGGAGCGCGGCGCGAGCGTTAAAATCGCATCGAGCCAACCGATGGCATGTCCATAGTTCAAATCCCTGAATGGGATGCTAATGCCCGGCTGGTTGTCGAAGGCCTGTAGCCAGAGCATGAGTACCCGTCCGAGCGCCTCCTGCTCCCCGAGGCTCGCAACTTCCAAGACGTCGATCCGCGGAGGCGGCGGCAGTGCACGGGCGATCGCTTGTGAGGGAGGCTGTTCAGTTTGCCAGAGGATCTGCAAGGTAAGGCTGCAACACAGTGATAGTATTACCGGCACCGGCACCTCACGCACTGGACGTTCTCTCGCCATGACACGCGAATGCTAGAAGTTCTTGCGGTACAAGTCGAATAAACCCGCGCCGATGAGCAGCACGAGGTATATCATTGTTTGTCCGATGATCGCGACAAGGTCCCGTCCATCGGCGGCACCGTAAATGAGCCATTGGCTAGAGGTGTAGCGATCGAGATCGGGGAGCAGGAAGGCGAGGATGTCGATCACGCCACTGATGAACCGCTGCGATGGGGCTGAGGGATCGGCCAGCGGACCGTGACCGATGAGCTGAATCGACCCGATGGTGCGGGCCAGCACATAAAAACCAAACACGCTGCTCAAGGCGAGCGTGGCTTGCCGGAACGTAAATAGGCAAACGATGCTGACACTCGCGACGATGAATAACTCACAGGCGAGGGATAGGACCCACGGCCCGACACGCTGGGCAGGCGAATACAGCAGCAGGCATAATCCGATCAGCGCTGCGACCACTATCGCGGCGCCGGAGAAACCGAGAAGCCTACCGAAGAAGTAGCTTGCTCTCGAGATCGGCAGGGACAGCACGAGATCTAAGCTCTTTTCGTGTTGTTCGCGGAGCATGCTCATCGTCACGAAAAGGCTGATCAGGAGCACGGCGAAGAAACGTAACGCGCTGCTCAGTATGCTGACCTTGGTTTCCGCGCTTTCCGTGATCGCGACCTCCCCGATAAATTCGGCGAGGCCGAAAAGCGAAATCAGGGCCGCCAGCACGAGCGAAATGAGTCGATTCTGAATCGCTTCGCGAAGCGTAAACAAGGCGATAGTTAATATTGCGCGAAGATGCATATGCATTTCGGAGGCCCGAACGCTAAGCTAGTCAGCATCCTGATCTTACGGAAAGCTCATGAATTAAACGTCCCTATGTTTCTATTCTACCCGTGACAACGCTGGGATTTCACGTGCCTGCCTTCCTAACACATCTCTCTCGCAAGAACGAATACCGCATCCTCTCGGCGATGCTGTTGCTACTCCATCTCGCCGTGTGGTGGGATTTCGGCAGCTCGAAATCGCGCTCGCTGTTATTGGCGCATGCGGGGGTTTTCCTTATTTGGCAGCCGTTCTGGCGGTTAGAGAAGCGGTTTGGTTTAAAAGACACGGTGCTCTTTTCGCTGGTTTCGATCGGTTTGGCTTATTGGTTGGACCGCTGGATATTTTTCTGTTGGTTCGTAGTGCTGATCGGGCTACTGAGTGGATTTCCAGGCTATCGCCGTTCCGGCCGCCTGGTTTATGTGCCTATCTTGTTTTTCCTGGTGTCCGATCTTCTCATTGGCTGCGTTCCTCATCTTTTTCACGTCAAAGCATTGCCGCCTGCCGTGACCACAATGTTTCAATACGGCTTGCTGGCCGTGCCCGCATGGGTGTTTATTGTGCGCCCGGATCCGGGAGGCGGCGCATCTTCGTATTCCGTCGATCTACTGAGAGCTATCACCGCGTCAATGATGACAGGCATGCTTGCGGTGCGAGCATCGCGATTACCTACCATCTGGGGGTCGATTATCCTGTCGCCTTGTTCCAATCCTTGCTCGGGTTGGCGCTTTTTCTTTTTATCATTAGCTGGCTCTAGTCTCCTCGGATGGGATTCATCGGTTTGGCCCAACTGTGGGAGCGCTCCCTGATGAATATCGGCACTCCTTTCGAGCAATGGCTGGCGAAATTAGCGGACCAGCAGCAGTCCCCGGACCAATTTTTCGAGGTGTCAATCAACAAACTCATCCGCTTGCCGTGGTTTGAAGGCGCCGCGTGGATAACCAAGACGGCGAGCGCTGAGATCGGGCGCGTGTCGGAGCATAGCACGACGTTTAGGGCAGGCGACGTGAGCGTCATGTCGTATGCGGGCCGGCCGATGGGGCCGGGCTTATTACTGCATTGCAAGTTGTTGGTGGAGGTGTTGATCCAGTTTCACCTTGCGAAACTCCGAGAGCTCGAGCTCGCGAATCGTACTCACCTCCAGGCCATTTATGAAACTGGGGCGCGCGTCGCGCAAGACATCAAGAATCTACTGCAGTCGCTGCATACGCTGACGAGTGCCCTGAAGCTCGATGATAACGACGATGCCGTACCGACGCAGCCGCGGACCATACTGATTCTAAAACGGCAACTGCCGCTCATCATTCAGCGCCTGCAGCGCGCGCTTGACAAGCTGCAAGCACCTGAGAAGGCGGATTTGACACATGTGGATGTGGCGGATTGGTGGTACGAAGCAACCACCCGCCATGGGCACAACGGCGTTCAGTTTCGAGCAACAATCAGCACGCATGCGGCGATCCCAGCCGATTTATACGATAGCGTGATCGATAACTTGCTGGAAAACGCCTACGTCAAACGACGTGCGGAAACTGGCATAGAGATTACCGTGACTCTTCAATCCGAAGTGGAGAGTGTTTGTCTGAGGGTGTGCGATCAGGGTTGCGCCATTGCTACAGCCCGAGCCAATGAACTTTTTAAGCAGCCTGTATTATCATATAGTGGACTGGGTATCTGACTTTACCAAGCCGGTAAGCAAGCGGCACTCTCTGGATGTACGCTTGCCTTGAGTGAAAACAAGTCTGGCCGGGTATGTTTCTCGCTGTCCGCCAAGGGTACAGCCTGAGGCTAAAAGCCAAGGCTCGACAGCAATGAATCCACTTCGTCTTGACTTGAGACCTTGCTTTCCTCGCCCGCCATGGTGAGCGCGGGTCCTGCGGCATGAACGCCGTTGCTTTTTTTAACACGGGTTTTGCGCCGCGTGCTCGATATTCGGATGAAATCTACCAAACTACGCTCGACTTCTTGTACGACTTCAATGACGCGACGTATGACTTGCCCGGTAAGGTCTTGGAAATCCTGTGCCATTAAGACGTCGGAGAGATTCTTGTGCAGTTTCTGTGCGTCGGCTTTGACCCTAACGATGAAATCCGTGAGCGGATGATCGCCTTCACCGGCGATATCGAATAGCGTCGTTTCGCGCGTCTGGCGGCGATGAAGATTTAGGATCTTATCCGCGTTGATCGCCATGGTGTCTACGATGGGCAGCAATTCTTCAACGGCGTTAAGGGTTCGATGCGCTGCTTCCTCGGTCTTTGTGATAACGGCGTTTAGCCGCTCTTTGGCATCAGGGATGTCAGTCTTGGTAATTCCGATCAAGCGCGCGTCAAGCCTTATGGTGAGCATTGCATTGTGCAGTCCACGCGTGAGTTTACCGATCTCCACGAACAGACTGGCCTCGCGGCTCGCGGCGATCCTCTCCAAGATTCCATTCGCCTTGACATCATCGCCCTGTTCGAGCGCGGTTACAAGGCTACGTGCCTTACTCAAAAGTGCCTTATCGTTCACGGTACGCTGTCGAATTGGTTTTAGGCCTTAACGCGTTCCCATATCTTCTCAATCTTTTCTCTTAGCGTATCCGCCGTGAAGGGTTTTACGATATAGCCGTTGACGCCGACCTGCGCCGCCTCAACAACCTGATCGCGCTTGGATTCCGCGGTGACCATGAGCACCGGCAAAGTGCTTAGATGCGTGTCTGACCGAATCGCTTTCAGTAGATGAAGGCCGCTCATGCCAGGCATATTCCAATCGGTGATCACGAAGTCAAAACCGCCGCCTTGGAGCAACGGTAGCGCGCTATTACCGTCATTCGCCTCGTGGGTGTTCGAAAATCCAAGCTCTCGCAATAGCATCTTAATGATGCGCCTCATGGTAGAAAAGTCATCTACTATCAGAATTTTCATTTCCTTGTTCATGTATACCTCCTAACGCACCGCGCCGACGATCGCGGCTGCTAAAATCTACTCGTCGTTAAGGCACTCACTCATACGGGCTCTCAACCTGATCAATGCCTGAGCGTGAATTTGACAGACGCGTGATTCACTTACGCCCAACACCTCCCCAACCTCTCTTAGATTGAGCTCATCGTCGTAATAGAGAGACATGACTAAGCGTTCTCTCTCGGGAAGGCCAGTGATCGCGTTCGCCAGTGCTTGCAGGAAATCTTGGCTCTCCGCGTATTCATGTGGTATCGGAAATTTCTGCGTCAAACCTTCCGTCGTCCCCTCGACTCTCAATGGGACGTCCTCGAAGCTGAATACCTTGTGCGATGTGGCGTCATGGAGGATCTGATAGTATTCATCGAGCGTAATGCCTAGCCGCTCGGCTACCTCCGAGTCGCGCGCATCACGCCCTTGCTCTGCTTCAATTTCTTGTACGGCTTTGGCCACCTGTCGAGCCTTGCGGTGCAGCGAGCGGGGAGCCCAATCGCCCTTACGGATCTCGTCAAGCATCGAACCGCGGATGCGGATCCCGGCGTAGGTCTCGAAGCTTGCCCCTTGCGAAGGATCGTAATTTCGCGAGGCTTCCAGCAAGCCGATCATTCCCGCTTGAATCAGATCATCGATTTGCACGCTGGGCGGCAGCCGACTAATGAGGTGATGCGCGATCCGTTTAACGAGCGGGGCATACCGCGTTATTAGATCATCAGCATATGGCTGGCTGGCGCTTGCTTGAGCAGTTGTCCTGGATACTGCCAATTCGTTCACGTCTTGACTGCCCCCGCCGCCTGGCCAGACTGAATAAGTCGTTCAACAAAAAACTCGAGTTTGCCGCTTGCCGCTGTCGGCGTGGGCCATTTATCGGATTGGATGGCAATATTCTTGAATGCCGCCGCGGTAGCGCACTCTGGATGCGCCTCATAGAGAGCGCGCCGGTGTAGAGCCAGGTTGGTGATGCGATGGTCGTATGGGATCGTACCGATGAGGTCAAGAGCGACGTCGAGGAACTGTTCCGTGATTACTACAAGCTTTTGGAAAAGCACCTGTCCTTCTTGGGCGCTGTGCGCCATGTTCATGAGCACCCGAAACCGGGATAACCCGTAATCGCTATGCAATATCTTGATAATCGCGTAGGCGTCCGCTACCGAGCTAGGATCATTACAGACAACGATAATGACCTCTTGGGATGCCGTACAAAATCGTATGACGTTGTCGGATAACCCAGTGGCTGTATCAATAATCAGTATATTGGTCATGTGTGCGAGCACGCTAAATGCATTGACCAGCCCGGCATGTTCGGTGGCGCTCAGCGCCGTCATACGTCTGGTCCCAGAGGAAGCCGGAATGACGTTAATTCCGTAGGGGCCGCGTAGCACAATATCCTCAATGCCGCAGCTACCCTCGATGACATGCGATAGGGTTAACACCGGTTTAAGATCCAGCAGAACATCGACGTTCGCTAATCCGAGGTCGGCGTCAAGCAGGGTCACGGCCTTCCCGAGGGCGGCAAAAGCGAGACCTAGGTTGATGGCGACGGTGGTTTTACCCACGCCGCCCTTGCCACTGGTGATAGCCAGGACGCGGATCGGGGATTGACTTCCGGGCCGCGGCGTGTGGCGTAGCACGGTACTAGGCTGCGCCGAAACCATCGCGCATCTCGCCGTGTGGTTGCCGTTGATCACATATTTTGTTCAGTCCGTTGAGCATTTGATTTTATAAACGGATTCGACAGGGATACCCTCTCGGGTATTGACTCGGCGGAAGGAAGCAAGGAGTGATCCAGTAAACTGTTGCCTGGCATCGCAGGCGTTTCTTCCATAGAGACCAACAGGGTAGTAATAAACGCGCGCACGCCCGAGTCAGGCGCGTCCGTGAGCTTGACAGGGCCGCGCGTTAATCTCGTTTCATTCGCCAGAATCTCGACGAAGGTGCGTAGGCCGCGGATCCCTTCTCGCGGCGCGGTCGCCACACCGTCCGCGCCGGAGTGGATTGGAACTGCGGCGAGCCGCTTGGCCCGCCCTATGCCCACCGGCGAATCACTGGAAAATGTTTGATGTCTTTGCAACGGCACAGGGGAGCAAAAGAATCAGGCTGCTAAAGTAATTTTCCGTAATAACGATAATCGAGATGCCTAAAGGCGGGGTACTCCGTATTAATCACGTTATAGCGCGTGGAGAAAAACGAGATGGCAACGGTGTTAACGATCTTGGCGGTCGATGACTCGCGTTCCGTGCGTGACATGGTTGCTTTCACCTTGAGAAACGCCGGCTTTGACGTCATTGAGGCCGTCGATGGAGTAGACGCATTGAATCGGGCGCAGAGCGGTAACGTCAATCTTGTCTTGACCGACATCAACATGCCCAACATGGACGGAATCGCGCTCATCAAGGAGCTGCGCAAGCTACCTGGATACCGGTTCACCCCTATCCTGACGCTCACCACGGAATCGTCTCCAGAAAAGAAGGTGGAAGGTAAAGTAGCAGGCGCCACGGGCTGGATGGTGAAACCGTTTAATCCCGATCAACTGATTGCCACTATCAGGCGGGTGATCGCCTAGCGCGCATGCCTTGGGGCGCGCTCGCGGCAAATACGGCATACGGCACGGCGGGACCAGCAAGCTAATCAGCAGCGAGCCTCGAGCGTCAAAAAAAGCGGGGCCTACGAGAGAACTCTTTATGCCGGTGGATTTATCCCAGTTTCACCAAACCTTTTTTGAAGAGAGCTTCGAGGGACTCGGAGTGATGGAGTCCGGGCTCCTAGCCTTGATCCCTGGGAATGCCGATCCTGAATCAATTAACACCCTTTTCCGGGTGGCACATTCGATTAAGGGTGGCAGCAGCATGTTTGGGTTCACCGCGATAACCGAATTTACCCATGTCATGGAAACCCTGTTGGAAAAGTTAAGGTCGGACGAGTGTACGGTCACGCAAGGCATTGTCGATTGTCTCCTCCAAGCAGTTGACTTCCTGCAAAACATGCTTTCGGGGGTGAAAGACGGTAGCGGCCACGACGCCGACCGCGGCGGCAGGCTCCGGGAGCAATTGGAAGAGATACTCGAGAACGGCAATCGAGGACGCGTCACGGCGAGCTCCGTTCCTAAAAAAACCGAAGCTGCCGACGCCGGCCATGCCGCGCGCGGGTGGCATATCAAATTTCGCCCCTATCGGCACCTGCTGACGACCGGGAATGACCCGCTGCCCATGCTCAGGGAGCTGTCCCTACTCGGGGACCTAGATGTGTCGATCGATGTCTCCAGGCTTCCGCGCTACCAGGATCTCGACCCCGAGGCGTGTTTCCTCGGCTGGGATCTCATGCTGCATGGGGCGATACCGCGTACCCAGGTCGCGGAAATATTTGAGTGGGTTGAGAGCGACTGTGACCTCGAAATAACACCGATTGATGGGAATACTTCGCAGGCGAATGCCGGACTTAGCGGCGAGGTCGTTCCGATTCAACCCGAGGATCCCGCGCCTCATGCTAGCCGGTTCTCCGCGCCGGCGACTGGGCCAGCGCCGAGCGCGGTCGAAGCTTATTCCGTAGTGGAGCGTAGAAAAAATCCATCGGCGGGGGATGCATCTTCAATCCGAGTTAACATCGAAAAGATTGATGCGCTTATCAACATCGTGGGTGAGCTCGTCATCACGCAGTCCATGCTGAGCCAGATCGGTGAGGACTTGGCGGCGAGCAAGATCGACAAGCTCCGCGATGGTCTGATCCAGTTGGCCCGCAACACGCGCGAGCTCCAAGAGAGCGTGCTCGGAATTCGCATGTTGCCGATCAGCTTCTCGTTTAATCGCTTCCCGCGTCTCGTGCGCGATATGAGCCAGCAGCTTTGCAAGAAGATCGATCTCACGGTCTCGGGCGAGCAAACCGAGATCGACAAGACGGTGCTCGAAAAGCTCAGCGACCCGCTCGTGCATCTCGTCAGGAACTCCCTCGACCATGGAATAGAGCTCCCCGAGGTACGCAAGGCGTGCGGTAAGGACGAGACCGGTCGCGTGCATCTCCACGCTTATCACCAAGGCGGAACCATCGTGATCGAGGTCGCGGACGACGGTGCGGGACTGAACAAAGCGAAGATCCTGCAGGCTGCGCGTGAGCAGGGGGTCATTGGCGAGCACGAGGCGCTCGCCGAGGATAGAATCCACGAGCTTATCTTCCAGCCTGGGTTTTCTACCGCCGATACGATCACGGACATCTCGGGCCGCGGGGTCGGCATGGACGTCGTCAGACGCAATATCAAGGATCTCGGCGGGAGCATCGAAATCGAATCCGAGGAAGGCCTGGGATCGACTTTTACGATCCGCTTGCCGCTTACGCTGGCGATCCTCGATGGTCAACTGGTTCGGATCGGGCGGCACATTTATAGCATCCCGCTGGTCTCGATCGTGGAATCACTCCAAGTTGCTCCGAAGTGCGTCAGCCGGATCACCGGAAAGGGCGAGATTTACAAGCTGCGCGCGGATTACCTGCCGATTATTAGGCTTTATGAGGTGTTCAATGTGGTTCCCGACAGCGAGCGGATCGAGAGCGGGATCTTGGTCGTCGTCGAAGACGATGGCCAACGCGCGGGTATCTATATCGATGAGCTGCTCGCGCAACAGCAGGTCGTTATCAAGAGTCTGGAAACGAACTATACACGTGTGCCGGGTATTTCCGGGGCAACGATACTCGGCGACGGTACGGTGGCGTTGATCCTCGATGTCCCAGGCGTGGTGGAGTTGTCAAGAAACTTTGTACCGGTCGGATTTAGACCCGATACTCATGAAGCGGTGGTAAGGGCCGCATAGGAGCGAAGCATGAATCTAGGGCAACAGTTAAACGAAACGACCCAGCCTATGCCTACGGCAGCGGGTCAATATTTGACCTTTATCCTCGCCGGAACGGAATACGGCGTTGATATCCTCCGTGTGCAGGAGATCAAGGGCTGGGATACGGCCACGGAGATCCCTAACACGCCGGAGTACATTCGCGGCATCATCAATCTCCGTGGCACCATCGTGCCTATCGTCGATCTGCGAAGAAGATTTCATATGGACGCG
>Ga0136627_1000295_pt1 | contig 17859 bp, 20 predicted proteins | sample AntDrymUQ4892206_2_FD_104652 | JGI IMG/M metagenome (GOLD analysis project Ga0136627, IMG submission 104652) | Polar desert sand microbial communities from Dry Valleys, Antarctica - metaG UQ489 (22.06) | ecosystem: Environmental > Terrestrial > Soil > Desert | place: Antarctica: Dry Valley... | reverse complement strand
CCGGAGCTCGCTTCGGACATCATGGATCGGGGGATGGTTTTGGCGGGGGGCGGGGCGATGCTCCGGCACCTCGACGAGCGGCTTCGTCGTGAGACGGGGATTCCGGTGCATGTGGCGGATGAGGCGCTCATGTGCGTGGCGATCGGGAGCGGATGTTCGCTGGAGGAGATAGATTTCTATCGCAGCGCGCTTTCGTCAGCATAGGGGGCTTTTATGGGAAGAAGACGCTCTTCGAGCGCGGCGAGCGGGCTTGCCGCCCTGTTCATACTGACGGTTGTGAGCCTCGCGCTTTTCACTATTTATGTGCGCGAGGGCGACTGCACGGGTGACTCCGGGTGCGGGCCGCTCCACACCGTTCAGCTCGGGGCTTCGGAGGTGCTTCGCCCGGTGCGCGGGGTCGTGGCTTTCACGGCGCAGCCGATCGAGGGGACGCGCGAGAGGATCGAGAACGCTTTTTCGGGGGATCGCCAGGAAATGCAAAACGAGCTTGACGAGTCTCAGGAACTCGCCGCCGAGGCGTCGCGTCTTCAAAGGGAGAACGCCGAGCTTCGGGAGCTTGTGGACGGGACGCGGGAGGGGTATGAGTACGCGCCGCTCGCGAGGATTGTGGCTCCGGTCGGCGAGCAATTCACGCAAAGGGTGGTCATAAACATCGGGACGGAGGACGGCGTGAGGCCGCAACAACCCGTCGTCGTCGGAAACAACACGGTGGTCGGGCGGACGACGAGCCAGGTTTCGAGGAACACCGCCGAGGTCATGCTCGTCACCGACCAGAATTTCTCCGCCGGGGTGAACGTCGTGCCTCCCGCCGAGTTCGACGCGGGTTCGGGCGAGGTGGATCCGGCGGCGACCGAAGAGGAGGTCGTGTACGGAGAGGGGCTTCTTCGGACGAACATCGAAGGAACCTTCGGGGTCGAATATGTGGATCTCAGCGCGAGGGCCGAGCAAGGCGACTTCGTCGTAACGAGCGGCCGTTCGGGGGATCGGGAGCTTCTCTTTCCGCCGGGGCTTCTCGTCGGGACGGTCGAGTCGGCGAGTTCGCAGGATATTGACCAATATAAGAAAATAGTCGTCAGTCCGTCGGCGAACCCGAGCAACGTCGAAGAAGTCCGGGTTATAACCGGGTGGTGATCGGGGATCGGCGACCGGGATAAAGGCACGGGACACGAGAGAGATGCAGCAAACGTCCATCATCCGAGCCGCCATAATCGTGGCGATAGCCGCCGTGATGGAGGTCGTCCTCGGCCCGTACCTCGAACTCGGGTGGCTTTCCCCGAAGTTCGTCATCCTCGGCGTGGTCTTCGCCGTTCCCGCGCTCCGGGATCTTCAAGCCGTCCTCCTCGGCTTCTTCGCCGGGGTTCTTTTCGACTCGCTCTCCGGCGGGATTTTTGGGGTCGGCTCCCTCGGCGGCCTCGTGGCGGCGACGCTCGCGGTGCGGGCGAACGCCATAAGGAGGAAAGGGGCGGAGAGGTTCGTCATGGCGCAGGTGGTCGCGGCGTCGGTGGCGGTGTACGATCTCATAAACTTCATGGCGACCGGGCTGGCCGGGCTTCAAACTCCGCCCTTCGGGGAGTTTTTGATCGGCGGCGTTTTGCCCGATGCCCTTTTAAACGGACTATTCGCGTACTTGATCGGAGGTTGGCTTTTGAAGATCAGTCGCCCGAAAGCACGAAGCTGGGACACCCCGAGGTGAACGCATGAGCAGCCTGACCGGGACGACGAACGCGCCCGCCGGAAACCTCGGTCGCCTCCGCTCCCTCGACCCGATGCTCCTTTTCGTGACCCTCGCTTTGTCGGTGTTCGGGATCGTGGCAGTTTACGTCGCGGGGGTGGATGACAGGCAAGGATACGCCGCGAACCAGGCGATCGGCTTCGTCGTCGGACTTGCCGGGGCGATCCCGCTCGCGCTCATTGACTATCGTTTCTGGCTGAGGCACCTCAAAGTCATATACATCGCCGTGATCGTCATGCTCCTCGCCGTCACGGTCATCGGCGCGGCGGCGGGCGGGGCGCAAAGGTGGATAGAAATCGGCCCCGTCCAAATACAGCCCTCCGAGTTCGCCAAGCTCATGATGGTCGTCGTCCTCGCGGGATATTTCGCTGACCGGGCGATCGGTGAGACCGGGCCGTTCATGAAGTCGCTCGGGGTGCTTGCGATCCCCGGACTCCTCGTCTTCGTGCAGCCCGACCTCGGAACCTCGCTCGTCTTCGGGGCGGTTTTCGTGACTATGGCGTTCATCGGCGGGGCGAAAATCTGGCAACTCGCGGCGATCGCGGGGGGTGTGGTCGCCTCGGCCTTCGCGGCGATACGGTTCGGAATTTTGGAGGAATATCAGGTCGCGCGGCTGACGGCGTTCATAAACCCGGAGAATTCGGGGGACGTCGGCTATCAAGTCGTCCAGTCGAAGATGGCTATCGGATCCGGCGGCCTCATGGGGAAGGGACTCGAAGCGAGAACCCTCGCCACCGGAGGATATTTGCCCGAGGACCACACCGACTTCATCTTCGCGAACCTCGCCGAGAGGATCGGCTTCGCCGGGAGCATCCTCCTCATCGTGCTTTTCTTCCTCCTAATATGGCGCATCCTCCACATAGCCACGATCTCACGCGACCGCTTCGGCGTCCTCATCGCGGTCGGGGTGGCCACGATCTTCCTTTTCCACGTCTTCGTGAACATTGGGATGACGATGGGGATCATGCCCGTAACCGGCATCCCACTCCCGTTCGTGAGCTATGGACGAAGTAGTTTGGTCGTGAGTGTGATCTCACTCGGCTTATTGCAAAGCGTCGCGATGAGATCCCGGTCGGACATGTCGAAAAGCCCGAGGCCGTGAAGGGTCGCTGTCACTCCCGGTTATTGGTTTGTGGTTATTGGCAAAAAACTGAAAACCAATAACCGGAGCGAAGCGACAACCAATAACTGCGGCGAAGCCGCCTCGTGGATAAGGCGGCGTTCGGCGGGTATACTTGGCGTTCGTAGCGTAATCTTTATCAATGAACATGAGGAGCCAGAGTGTCGTTTGCTGTTGTGAAGAGCGGTGGAAAGCAGTATCGGGTGAAGAAGGACGAGGAACTCGTCGTTGACCGCATCCCCGGCGATGTCGGAGACTCGGTGGATCTCCCGGTGAGCTTCTTCGCCGAGGAGAACAAAGTCGGCTTCGACGCCCGCACCGCGAAGGTCGAGATCGTCGAGCATCTCCGTGGAAATAAAATCCACATTTACAAATACAAGCCGAAGAAGGATCACCGGAAGAAAACCGGACATCGCCAAGAACAGACCCGCATTCGGGTCACGGAGGTTTAATTATGGCTCATAAAAAAGGCGGAGGCTCGTCCCGGAACGGACGCGACTCCGAAGGTCGGCGGCTCGGAGTGAAGGCATACGGCGGCACGCCCGTGTCGGCGGGGAGCATAATCGTCCGCCAGCGCGGGACGAAGGTCCATCCGGGCCTCAACGTCGGGAAAGGCTCCGACGACACGTTGTTCGCGAAGATCGACGGTCGGGTGACGTTCGCCAAAAGCCGCGGTCGGAGCGTCGTGAGCGTCATGGAGGACTCCATCGCGGAGGCCGCATTAGTCGAGGAGGCCACGGCCTGAGACCGCTCCGCGGGGGTTTGTAACCCCCTTGCAGTTTATTGATGAAGCCCGTTTCGTCGTTCGAGCCGGACGCGGCGGCGATGGCAGCGTTTCTTTTAATCGCGAGAAATACAAACCTCGCGGCGGCCCCGACGGAGGCCGGGGCGGCGACGGTGGCTCGATCCTCATTCGCGCCACCGAAGACCTCGCCACTCTCGAACACCTCGCATGCCGGAACGTCATAAAGGCCGACCGGGGCCGACACGGCTCCGGAAGCAACCGCACCGGAGAACGCGGCGAAAACATCACCCTCGAAGTCCCACTCGGAACCCTCATCTTCGACGACGACGGACTCCTCGCCGACCTCGCCGAGGAAGGCGACGAGTTCACAGTCGCCCGAGGCGGCGAAGCCGGACGCGGAAACGCATCCTTCGCCACCTCGACGAGACAAGCCCCGGCCTTCCGCGAACGCGGTTTGCCCGGCGAGGAGCGCGAAGTTCGGCTCGAACTCCGCGTCCTCTCGGATGTCGGACTCGTCGGACTCCCGAACGCCGGGAAGTCGTCGCTCCTCGCCGCTCTTTCCGCGGCCCGCCCGAAAGTCGGCGACTATCCGTTCACCACGCTCTCCCCGAGGCTCGGGGTCGTGGACGAGAAAGGGTACGCCAACCCGTTCGTCGTCGCGGATATTCCGGGACTCATCTCCGGGGCGAGCGAGGGTCGGGGTCTCGGGAACCGGTTCCTCCGGCACATTGCGAGGGCGAGGCTCGTCGCGATCATACTCGACGCGAGCGAAGACCCCGAGGGCGCGGAAGGCACCCTCCGAGCCGAGCTTCACGCCGCCAGGCTTTCGGGAAAGCCGACCGTCGTGGCTTTGAACAAAGTGGATCTCCTCGACGAAGAACTCCGCGAATACCTCCGCGAGGCGTTTCCGGGCGCGCTTCACATCTCCGCCGAGACGGGCGAGGGTGTGGAAAAACTCCGCGACCTCCTCGAAGCGAAGCTACGCGAGATGCGGGCCGAACCCGTCGAGAACGGCGAGGATGGCGAAGAGAGGCGCGAGCATCGCACCTTCCGCCTCGAGTGGAAGGGGATGCGCGTCGAAGAAGAGGATGGTGTATTCGTCGTCTTCGGCGAGGAGGCCGAGAGGATCGCGTTGAAAACGGACTGGGACAGCCGGGAGGGAGCCGAGCATGGATGGCGCGAACTCGACCGGAAAGGGGTCATCGCGGCGCTTCGGAGGGCCGGGGCCGGGGAGGGCGACGAAGTGAGGATCGGCGAAATGGAGTTCGATTTCCAGTGAGGGATTTCCAATGAGGGTCGGGATATTCGGCGGGACGTTCGATCCGGTGCATCTCGGGCATATGATCATCGCCGAGCAAGTCATGGAGGAGATGCGCCTCGAAAAAGTCCTCTTCGTGCCGGGCGGCATACCGCCCCACAAAGCCGCGTCGAGCGTCCGGGCGAGCGCCGAGAATCGGTGCGGGATGGTTCACGCCGCCGTCGGGAAGAACGAGTTTTTCGAGGTGGATCGCATCGAGATAGACGCCGGACGCGCCATGCACACCGTCGAAACCGTCCCGCTCCTCAAAGAAAAGCACCCGGATAATGACTGGTTTTTCATCACCGGAGCGGACGAAGTTTCCAATCTCCTCACGTGGAAAGAGCCGGATCGCCTCCTCGAAGAAGTCGTCATGGTCGCGGCGACGAGGCCGGGTTCCGACCTCTCGAAGCTCGACCATCTCGAAGCCGGGCTTCGGAACTTCGACCGGATATTCCCGGTGGAATGTTCGAGGGTGGATATTTCGGCGACCGGGATACGGCGGAGGATTTTGCAGGGAAAGAGCATCCGGTACATGGTTCCGGAGGGAGTTTACGAGATTATAAAGGAGAAGAAATTGTACATCGGAGATTTGCGGCGGAACGACGACAAAGTGGAGAGAGGAGCGCGTTTGAAGGAGAGAAGCACATGAGCGGAAGCGACAGCGGGGCGGCCCGGCAAAACGCGAGCGTCACGGACGACGGGCAGGCGACCACCCGCGAGATGGCCGAGACGGCGGCGAGCGCGGCGAGCGAGATGTTCGGCAAGGACACGACCATCGTGGATCTCCGCGGCCACGTCTCGTACACCGACTATTTCATAATCACGAGCGCGGAGACCGACCGCCAAACGAAGCGCATCGCCGAGGAAGTCGTCGAAAAAATGATCGAAGCCGGGCATCGTCCGCGAGCGAAGCGCCTCGACGACGGATCGCAGTGGATCAGCCTCGATTTCCTCGATGTCGTCGTCCACATCTTCACGGACGAGGCGCGAGATTATTATCGGCTCGAATCTTTGTGGAGGAGCGCGCCGCAGGAAAAGTGGGAAGCATAGTTTCCTTCGCGCGTGGTACGGTCGCGTCCGAAGGAGGTGAGCGCATGAGCGAGAAAAAGACCGGGAAATTCCTCGGAATACCGTACGATTTTCGTCGGCCAACGCGGTCGCGCTTTACGAAAAATATCTGGAATTCGGAAGATCGGCGTTTGTTCGCGCCTCGGGTGATGGGGTGGGGATACTCGATAAACTTTCACGAACTTGCGCGTCGCTTCGGACTGACCCGCTCGTAAAAGAAATCCGGGCCGGGTTTCTCGACGTTTGGCGGAGGGAAGATCGGCTCGCCGCGATTCTTTCGCGTTGACACTTCCCGGCCCGGTCAATATACTTTCCGGGTTCACGGGGCCGTAGCTCAGCTGGGAGAGCGTCGCGCTGGCAGCGCGAAGGTCAGGGGTTCGATCCCCCTCGGCTCCACTCTTTTTTACTCCGAACCAAAGAGCCGTGGGGAAAGCGGTTGCCGGATATTTTCGACACGACGACCCGCAAACTACGGGAGCGCGACTCCCGAAACCCGACCGTGCCATCCGAATGGCGACCCCGAATCATCGTCGCATTCCTCGTCGTCCTCCTTCTAGTCGGCGGAGCTTTCTATGCTTCGCGTATCTCCGAGAACGCTCCCGAACTCGTGTATACGGCGTCTCTCGAAGAACTCGCGGCGGAGGAGGAAGCCTCCCTCGCGATAAACATAAACACCGCCGACGAGGAGGAATTGGATGAGCTTCCACAGGTCGGGCCGGCGACCGCCGAGGCGATCATCGAGCATCGGCTCGCGAATGGACGCTTCGACTCCGTGGACGAATTGCAGGAAGTCTCCGGCATCGGGCCGGAGACGATAAAGAAGATAAAGCCTTTTGCAAAAGTCTGAAACGCATTCCGAGTCCCGTCCCGGAGCCGCTCTCGATCTCGATTTGCGACCGCCCGTCCGGCTCGATTTCTGGGCGATCACCGTCGCCGCGAGCATCGCCCTCGCCACCGTACTCCCGCCGATCGCCCCGGTTCTCGTCGTCGCGGGCGTCGTTGTCTCGCTCGGGGCGGTTCTCTCGAAAGACCTCGTGCCCGGCGAGTGGCGGCTCATGGCGATCCTCGCTTCGCTCTTCGTCGTTGGCGGAACCGTGGTCGCCGTTCTCCATATCTCCGTCCGCGATCCTTTGGAAGAACTCGCCGCCATCGAGCCGGGCGAAGTCTCCGTCGTCGGGATCGTGTCCTCTCCGCCCGTGGGGACGGGTTTCGGACACCGTGCCGATGTCCGCGTCGAGCATCTTTTTCATGATGGCGAGGAGGTTCTTCGCGGTGGCGGGGTCGAGGTTTTCGGGCCGGGCCTCGACGGGGCCGGAGTGGGGGATCGTGTTCGGGCGGACGGGGAAATATCCCTCCCGGCCAACGCGGAGATCGGCTTCGACTATGCCCGGTATCTCTCGACGAAACGCATCTCCGCCGTCATGGACGCGACGAAGGTGGAGGCGGTGGGGGACGAGCGTGGGTGGATCGGAGCCGTCCATCGCGGCACCGACACCGCCCTTGGATACGGCGTCCGCCCGAAGGTCCTCCCTCGTGCGCGGGATGGTTCTCGGCGATCGCTCCCTCATCCCCGAGGAAGTCGAAGTGGACTTCCGAAAGTCCGGCATAACGCACGTACTCGCGATATCCGGGCAACATGTCGCCATCTTCACGGCGATCATATATTTCGCGCTCCGTTCGTTCGCCGTGCCGCTCACCCCGAGAGTCTTCATCACACTCGCGCTCGTATGGCTGTATATCCTCGTCGCGGGGGCGCCGCCTTCGGCGATTCGGGCCGGGGTGGTGGCGACTCCCGTCCTTCTCGCGGGGGTTCTCGGACGGCAATTATCCCCGCTCCACTTTATGACGGCGATGCTCGCGCTCGTCCTCGCATACAACCCGATGCTCGTATACAGCGCGGGCTTCCAGCTTTCCGTCGCCGCCGTGTTCGGGATTCTCTTTCTTCGGAAGCCGCTCAAAAAGCTCCTCGAAAACACGATTCTCCGGCCATTCGGAAAGCCGCCGGAAGTCGTGTCGAACCTTCTCTCAATTTCGCTCGCGGCGCAGATTGCGACCGCCCCGATCATCGCCGCCTCCTTCGAGGAAGTGTCGGTGGTCGGGGTGTTCACGAACCTCGTCGCGGTTCCGCTCTCCGGCCCGATACTCGCGCTCGGACTCGTCGCGGCCATCGTCGGGCAAGGACTCTCGCTCCTCGCCTTCCCGCTCAATTTCGTGAACGGATTTCTCGTCTCGGCCCTCGAACTCGTCGCGGGGTTCGCCGCGTCACTTCCGTTCGCCACCGTTTCGACGCCGGGTGTTTCCTTTCTCATGATCGTCTTTTTCTATGTCGGATGCGTCCCCGCCGCGCTTTGCGAGAGGTTCATCCTCGAAGAGCGGTGGATTTTCTGGGCCGCCGTCCTCGTCGTATGGACGACGCTTTGGCTGGCGTTTGCGAGCCTCGGGAGCGTTTGAAAGCGCGTCATCGGGACATCGGGCGGAGTCGCCGTCCACAAACTTTGTAAAATGTTCCAATGACCGTTTATTTGTTCCTCGGGGACGACGAGGAGAAGAAAGCCATTCAAATAGAAAAACTCCGGGACGGCCGCCAGGCCGAGACCTTCGACGCTTCGGAGGCGACTCCGGAGGCCGTGGTTTCGGCGTGCAATTCGAGTTCTCTTTTCGGGGACGGGACGTTCGTGCTTCTCCGGAACCTCGACGCATGGAACGCCGCCCAGAAAGCGAAGGTCGTGGCGTACATCGGGAATCCTTCGGAGGATGCCGACCTCGTGCTTGCCGGGACGAAGCTTGGGGCGAGGGAGAAGCTCCTCGCCGCCGCCGAGAAGTCCGGCAAATTTCACAAATTCGAGCAGCCGACGGGGAAGGCTCTCGTGAAATGGGCGACGGGGCGGGCGAGGAAGCTCGGCCTCGAATTGCCGGAGGACGTTGCCGAAGACCTCATCGAGCGTTGCTCGGGCGACAAGATCCGCCTCGCGCGCGAGATCGAGAAACTCTCGCTTTATGTCGGCGGCGAGGAGAGGGCGACGAAAGCGGATGTGGATCTCCTCTGCCCGCCGGGCACCCAGTCGAATATCTTCGCTTTCGTGGATTCGCTCGCCGAGGGGCGGCGCGGGAAGGCCGTTGAGATGCTCGAGAAACTCTCCTCGAACGGCGAGGCGCCGATGAAGATAATGGTCATGGTTCGCCGCCAGTTCCGATTGATTTCACGCGCGTCGGCACTTTTCGAGCGCGGCGTCCCGAGGAGCGAGGTGGCGAAGGATCTCAAAGTCGCCCCCTTCGTCGTGAAGAAACTCGAGGAGCAAAGCCGGAAGCTCGGCGAGCGAGACCTCGAACGCGCCCTCTCGCTCATCCTCGAGCTCGAACGCGGACTCAAAGGCGGCTCGGATCTTCCCGAACTCCTTCAAGTCGAGCTCGCCGTCGTCGCGCTCTCGGGACGCGACCGCCGATAAAAAAACGCCCGGAGAAAATCCGGGCGCGGAGTGAGTCTGTTTTCTCCGGGATTACTTGGAGGTTTTGGCGAGCACCTTGTCGAAGCGGCCGACTTTCCTCGACGCCTTGTTCGAGTGGATTATGCCCCTCGACGCCGCGCTGTCATAGGATTTCTGGGCGTGGTTCCGAATGTCGCGAGCCTTCTCCATGTCGCCGGACTCGACCGCCTTGTAAAAGTTTTTGGAGATGGTTCGGAGGTTCGTTCTGTCGCCCCGCTTTTGCTCGAAGCGTTTGAGGCTTTGCTTGTCGCGCTTGGATGGTGCCGGCACGTTTTTGCTCCCGTCGAAAGTTATTAACCGTTAACCCGAAGAATGTAACACAAGCGGAACAAAGGGGCAATCATGGTAAACTCCCGCCCAATGGAAAACCTCGAACGCACGCGCAATTTCTGCATAATCGCGCACATAGACCACGGAAAAAGCACCCTCGCAGACAGGCTCCTCGACCTCACCGACGCCGTCCCCGAACGCGAACGCATGGATCAAATCCTCGACACGATGGACATCGAACGCGAGCGCGGCATCACCATAAAAGCCCAAGCCGTCCGCCTCATCCACAAACGAGACGACGGCGACTATACGCTCAATCTCATCGACACTCCGGGACACGTGGATTTCACATACGAGGTTTCCCGCGCCATCGCCGCATGCGAAGGCGCGCTCCTCGTCGTGGACGCGAGCCAGGGAATTCAAGCCCAAACCCTCGCCAATCTCTATTTGGCGATGGAGCACGACCTCGAAATCATCCCGATCCTCAACAAAATAGACCTCCCAATCGCCGACGTGGAAGGCGCGACCGAAGAAATCGTCGAGCTTCTCGGTGTGGACGAAGAGGATATTTTGAAGATTTCGGCGAAGACGGGGGAGGGGGTTCTCGACGTTCTCGACACGGTCGTGGATCGCGTCCCGGCCCCCGAGACTTCCCGCGAGCAAACTCGCGCGATGGTCTTCGACTCCCACTACGACCCGTACCGCGGCGTGATCTCTCTCCTCCGCCTCTTCGACGGCACGCTGAAAAAAGGCGACAAAGTACAGGCGATGGGTTCCGAGGAAGAGTTCGAACTCCTCGAAGTGGGATGCTATTCGCCGAAGCCGACCGCGCTGAAAACCCTCGAAGTGGGCGAGGTCGGATACGTCATCGCCGGACTCAAAGACATCGAAGCCCTCCGGGTCGGCGACACCGTCACGAGGGTGGAAGATCCCGCGACGGAGCAGCTTCCAGGCTACGCGCAGGTTTTCCAGACCGTTTATTGCGGCCTCTATCCGACCGAGGGCGACGAGTTCGAGCGGCTCCGCGACGCTCTTTCCAAGCTCCAATTAAACGACGCCTCGCTCGACTTCGAGCCGGAGAACTCGCGCATGGGGTTCGGCTTCCGGTGCGGCTTCCTCGGGCTTCTCCACATGGAGATCATCCAGGAAAGGCTCGAGCGCGAGTTCGACCTCGACCTCATCGCCTCCTCCCCGAGCGTGAAGTACGAAGTTGTCGTTGACGGCGAGACCACCGAAGTCACGAACCCGAGCGATTTGCCGGAGGACTTCGATGAGATCCGGGAGCCGTGGGTTCGCTCGACAGTCATCTGCCCGAAGGACTATATCGGGGCGGTGATGGGACTTTGCCACGAGAAACGCGGTGTTTCCATCGGCATGGAGTACATCTCGACGCGGCGCGTCCAATTGACATACGACCTTCCCCTCGCCGAAATCATCACCGACTTCTTCGACCAGCTAAAGAGCCGCACCCGAGGATACGCTTCATACGACTATGACTCGAAGGGTTATGAAATCTCCGACCTCGTTAAAGTTGAAGTTCTGGTTTCGGGTGATGTCGTGGACGCGCTCTCGATCATCGCCCACCGGGAGAAGTCGTATATGCGGGGCCGCGCCTTCGTCGAGAAACTGAAAGAACTCATACCGCGCCAGCAATTCGAGGTTCCGATACAGGCGGCGGTCGGAAGGCGGATCATCGCCCGCGAAACCGTCCGAGCATACCGGAAAGACGTCACCGGAAAATGCTACGGCGGCGACATCACACGCAAGAAAAAGCTCCTCGAACAGCAAAAAGCCGGAAAGCGGCGCATGAAGCAAGTCGGCAAAGTTGAGATTCCACAGGAAGCCTTCCTCGCGGCGATACGGATTTGAGCCGTTCGGGTCGCGAAGCGACCTGAGACACAGCCGTTCACGGTGGTAAAATCCCGGTCATATGAAGCATCCTGAAATCACTGACAGGCAGCGGGAGATCCTGCTCAAGACGCTCGAACTGTATATTTCCACCGGCTCTCCGGTGGGGAGTCATGTCCTCGCCGACGAGGTCGGGACGAGTAGTTCGACCGTCCGGGCGGAACTCTCCGACCTCGAATCCCGCGGTCTTTTGACCCACCCCCACACCTCCGCCGGGCGCGTCCCGACCGACGCGGGATACCGTTTCTACGTGGATTCCCTCATAGACGTCGGCCCGGAAACGAATGCCCCGCTCGAGGCCGTCGAGAGGCACGACAACCTCGACGAGCTTCTCCGGGACATCTCGGAGGGAATGAGCGATGTCACCCGGCTCCTCGCCGTCGTCGCCGGGCCGAGCGCCATCGGCGAGTCGCTCTCGCGGGTGGATTTCCTTCCGCTCCCCGAGAAATCCCTCCTTCTCGTCGTCTCGATGGAGAGCGGAGCCTCGTCGAGCGCGACGGTCACGCTCCCCGCGAACGTCGAGGAGGACGAACTGCGTGAGATCTTCACAGCCCTCAATTCGTGGCTCGGGGGGCGTGAGATCGGACGCGATTTCGAGCTTGCGAAAGCCGCCCGGAAAGCGCTCGCCGACCACGACCCGCTCGTTATCGAGGCGGTTCTCGATGCGGTCGAGGCTCTCGGACGGGCGAACGAGCGTGGCGTTTTCGTGCGTGGCGCATCGGCGCTTCTCTCGCACCTCGACGATTTGGATCCCGAGAGCGTCGCGGCGGTCGTCGAGATTTTCGAGCGGCGACGGTGGCTGCTTCGGCTCATGGGGGATGCTTTGCAAAGATCGGTATCGGCCGGGGGGAGCGGCATCATCGTCTCCATCGGAGCCGAGAACGTCTTCCACGGCCTCGGAGGCACGAGCCTCGTCGCCGCCGCGTATTCGAGCCACGAAAGGCCGTTCGGCGTCGTGAGCCTCATCGGCCCGAAACGGATGGACTACGACTCCGCGATCACGACCGTGAGATCGGCATCCGAGACACTAACCCATTACTTGAACGCTAGGTTTTAATATTGGCTAATTCGAAGCGCGATTATTACGAAATTCTGGGCGTGTCCCGCGAGGCGACGGCTCAGGAAGTGAAGAAGTCGTACCGCCGCCTCGCCCGCGACCACCACCCCGACGCGAACCCGGACGACCCGAGCGCCGAGGAACGTTTCAAGGAACTCACCGAAGCCTATGAAGTCCTCTCGAACGCGGAAGCCCGGCGCGCATACGACACGTACGGCCATCAGGTTCCGCGAGGCTCCGGTGGCGGACAGCCCGGCGGCGACCCGTTCGGAGGCGTTCAGGATATTTTCGAGGCGTTCTTCGGGGATGGTTTCCGAGGCTCTTCGATGTTCGGCGAAGGTTTCGGGGGGGCTTCGCGCGGCCCGGCTCGCGGGCGGAATTCCGAGGCAGACATTGAAATTGACCTCGCCGAGGCGGCCTTCGGGGTCGAGCGCGAGGTGAACTCGCAGACGATCAAAAACTGCTCGGTCTGCGAGGGATCGGGCGGCAAGGAGACTCATCTTTGCCATACGTGCGGCGGGGCGGGCGCGGTGAGGACGGTGCGCGATACGATGCTCGGGCAGATGGTGAGCCAGTCGGCTTGCCCGGATTGCCGGGGGGCGGGGAGGATCGTGGACGTTCCGTGCGACGAGTGCCGGGGGAGCGGGAAGTTGTCGAAGATCGTCTCCCGGAGGGTCGCGGTTCCGGCGGGTATCGAAGATGGTATGCGCCTCCGCGTCTCCGGGGCGGGCCACGACGGGGAGTCCGGCTCGCCTCCGGGAGACCTTTATATAAACTTGAAGGTGAAGGAGCATCCCGAATTGATGCGGGACGGCGAGGATCTCATCCACAGGATGAAGGTCAATTTCGTACAGGCGACTCTCGGGACGGAGTTCCGGGTTCCGACTTTGGATGGGGATTCTCCGGTGATGGTCGAGCCGGGGACGCAGCCGGGTGCGACGGTGCGTCTCCGGGGTGAGGGGATGCCGAGGATCCGCGGTCGAGGCCGCGGGGATATAAAGGTCGTCGTGGACGTGATGATGCCGACGCGGATCACGGCGGAGCAGCGCGAGCTTCTCGAGAAGTTCGAGCAGATAAGCGGCGAGGAGACGTACAACGGGGGCGGCGCTTCGTTCTTCGAGCGCCTACGAGGGGTTTTCAGGTAGGGCCGGGTTACGCGAGCCGATATCACACGCATCTTTGTGAAACATGCTCCGCATCCGAACGCGGCACTCGAACTTCCCGAAGCGGAGTCCCACCATCTCATGGATGTCCTTCGGGCGAAGCCGGGCGACACCTTCGAGGTCGTCGGGGAGGACGGGAGGGTTTTTCTCGCGGAGCTTTCCGAAAGCGGGGAGGCGTTCGTCGTCGAGGAGGTTTTCTACGACGAAGGCGGTGACTATGAGGTTGTGCTTTATCAGGCGGTGCCGAAGGGGAAGCGTATGGATCTCGTGGTGGAGAAGGCTTCGGAGCTTGGCGCGGCGAGGATCGTGCCTCTCGTCACCGACCGCTCCGTGGTGAAGGCGGGCGAGGGGAACAAACTCGACCGGTGGCGGCGAATCGCCGAGTCGGCGGCGCGGCAGTCGCTTCGGCGGACGGTGCCGGAGGTCGCGGCTCCGATGCCGTTCCGGGAGGCTATATCGGATGCGGAGGGGGCGGTTCTTCTTCACAATGGGACGGGGATTCCTTCGCTCGAAGAAGTCGTGGTTTCGTCTCCGTCGGGGCTTTTCGTCGGGCCGGAGGGGGGATGGAGCGACGACGAGATGAATATGGCGGGAGAACGCGGAGTGTCGCTTGCGAAGATCGGGGCGTATCGGCTGCGGAGTGAGACTGCCGGAATAGCAGCGGTGGCGAGGGCGGGGGCGGTTCTCGAAGCGAGGGGGATCGGCGAGGGCATCGAAACTATGAGGAGAGGAATATGAGCGTATCGGATCGAATGCGGAGTCGCGCCGGATTCGGATGGACAGCGGATTTCGGGAGTATCGAGCATGTGGGATGCGGGTTTCAGGCGTCAGGCTTCATGCGGAATCCGGATGAAGAGTTCCGTGTGCGCGAGCGGAGATTCGCAGAGACGTAGCATGATGCGTCTCTTCCGGGAAGACACGTCCGCCGCGGAGAAGGAAGCGACTGGCCGCATCCGGCGTCGGGTGTCGGGGACACGCGGGTTCGGACAGGCCGGAGTTCTCGGAAGCTGGGAAATTGGCGAGAGACATCGAAGTGATGGGAAATTGCGAGGAGAAGAGATGAGCGTATCGGATCAAATACAGGCGGACATAAAGACGGCGATGAAGGAGCGCGACAAGGCGAGGCTCGGGACGCTTCGGATGGTCGGGGCGGCTCTCAAAAACGCGAGCCTCGAGACCGGGGAGCCGATATCCGAGGGGGATGAGACGGCGATACTCCGCCGCCAGCTAAAGCAGCGCGAGGAGTCGGCGGAGGCGTTCCGGAAGGCCGGGCGCGAGGAGTCGGCGAACGCCGAGGCCGCCGAGGCGGAGATCATCCGCGGATATCTCCCGCAGTCGCTCTCCGAGGATGAGATGTCCGCCATCGTGGATCGCGCCGTCTCCGAGACCGGGGCCGAGGGCATGAAGGACATGGGACGCGCGATGGGAAGGGCGTCGGAGTTGTCCGAGGGACGGGCCGACGGAAAAGAACTCTCCGCGCTCGTGCGGAGCAGGTTGCAATGAAGCGCGTCAGCATTGCAGCACGCTTCGCTTGTCAGCCAAAACTCGGGCGGCGAGCCGATGCGAGATTTCCGGACGGACTCGAAAGAATCGGCTCGGAGAATGTGGCGCGAGTCGGAGACGGTTTCGCGCCGCGTCGAAAAAAAGTCGCCAGCCGTCGGCAATCGGCTGTCAGCCTGTTTGTTTGTGGGCGGAGGGGCGAAGGGATGACCGGGCGCGGTGGGTTGCCGGAGGTTTGGAATTGTGGAAGCGCGCGGGCGAGGGACGGCCTCGCGCCGAAAAAAGCTGAAAAGCTGACACGCTAACAAAGAAAGGAATTATCAACATCACAGCGGATAGTCAAATCGAAGCGAGGCTCGTTATACCGCCCGGAAGGATGCTCGATGTTTTCGGGGAGCGCGACATGGTGCTTCGGCGCATCGAGGAGATCGTCGAGTGCGAGGTCGTCGTGCGCGGAAACGAGATTTCTTTGAAGGGGAGTGAGGATGCGGTGAACCGGGCCGAGGCGGTTTTCAACGGCCTCGTCGAGCTTTCGGAGAAGGGACATCACCCGACGACCGAGACGGCGGAGCGACTCTATAAAATGAGCGAGGGCGGCGACGGTCGGGAGGTTCTCGGGGACGTCATCCTCACGCACCGGGGGCGGCGGGTCGCACCGAAGACGCGGAACCAGAAACAGTACACCGATGCGATCCGGAAGAGCCAGGTCGCGTTCGGGATCGGGCCGGCCGGGACGGGGAAAACGTACCTCGCGGTCGCGCTCGCGGTGGAGGCTTTGAACCGGGGGGACGTCGCGCGCATCATACTCACCCGTCCCGCCGTGGAGGCGGGGGAGTCGTTGGGATTTTTGCCGGGCGACATGATGGCGAAGGTGGATCCCTATTTCCGCCCGCTATACGATGCGCTTTACGAAATGGTGGATCCGGCAAAATTCCAGGCTCATCTCGAGCGTGGCATAATCGAGATCGCACCACTCGCGTTCATGCGGGGAAGGACCTTGAATGACGCCTTCATCATATTGGATGAGGCACAAAACACGACTCCGCAGCAAATGAAGATGTTTTTGACTCGCCTCGGGTTCGGATCGAGGATGGTCTTGACGGGGGATCTCACGCAAGTGGATCTCCCGCGCGGGACGACGAGCGGGCTTCACGACGCGAGGCGCGCCCTCGATGGGGTTGAGGGAGTATCATTCGTGAGTATGGGACGGGACGACATTGTGAGGAGCGACCTTGTGATGCGTATAGTGGACGCGTACGAAGAAGCCGACGAGCAGTCGGAGAATCCCGGAGGATAAGGCGGAGAGCGCCGGAGAGCCATGCCCCTCAACGACAAATCCATGCAGAAAGTCAACGGGAAGCGTGTGGACGAGTTCCACCGCCCGCCGACGGCGTTCGAGAGGTTCCGGGCGTGGGTGGACGGGCTTCCCCGGCTCAAGCTGTACGTCGCGCTCGTCGGGGTGACGTGGCTCGCCCTCACCGCGATCATCGGCCTCGACTCGAGCCACCTCTCGGCGGTCGGACTCCGCGCCGAGCCGGGCTACCAGGCGGGGGACATCGCCTCGCGCGACGAGTTCGCCTCGCGGGCGGTGAGCTATGAAAACCCGGCCGCGACCGAGGAGGCGAGGAATCAGGCGTCGGGCGCGGTCGCGGAGATTTACCAGCAAAGCGACACCGTCCCGCAGCAAGTCGAAGATGGCGTCTGGGAGTTCTTCGACCGCGTTCGGGATCTTCGGCAGTCCGACACGCCCGAGGACGAGAAGGTGGCCCGCGTCTCCGACACCTCGCCGTTCTTCATCTCCGACGACGTCGCCCGTGCTTTGATCTTCATCCCCGCCGACGACCTCGACGACGTCGAACGATACGTTTCGGAGAACCTCGAAGAACTGTACACCGCCGCCATAGTCGCCGAAGACAGCGTCATGGACATCCCGCCGTCGGCGATCCGACTCACGGAAGCCCGGAACCGCCTCTCGGAGTCCGCCGACAGCGACGCCTCGGGGGAGGTGGGGCTTCTCACCGAGGCGCTCAGCCGCGGGTTCCTCCAGCCGAGCTATGTCATTGACAGGCAGGCGACGGAGGGGGCGCGGGAGGCGGCGGTCGCGCAGGTCGAGCCGGTGCAAATCACGGTTCAGCCGGGGGAGAGGATCATCGCCCGCGGGGAGGTCATTGACCGAGAGAGCGTCGCGCAACTCGAAGCCCTCGGCAAAATTCGGGACACGAACCCGTGGACGGTCCTCCTCGGCATCTCGCTCGTCGTCGCGGCGCAACTCGGGATCGCATGGTACTTTCTGGAGCGCTTCGGGAGGCGCCTTTTCAAAAGCAAGGTCGCGATACGGCTCCTCCTCGCGGCCTCGCTCATGGTTCTCTTCACGCTCATGGCGCGGGCTTTCGTGCTTCTCTCATTCAACGCGTATTTAATCCCGCTCGCCGGGCTGTCCATACTCGGGACGATACTCCTCGGGCCGAGGCTCATGTTTTTGATGGTCGTCGTGTCGAGCATAAACGTCGG
>Ga0136627_1000294_pt1 | contig 17863 bp, 20 predicted proteins | sample AntDrymUQ4892206_2_FD_104652 | JGI IMG/M metagenome (GOLD analysis project Ga0136627, IMG submission 104652) | Polar desert sand microbial communities from Dry Valleys, Antarctica - metaG UQ489 (22.06) | ecosystem: Environmental > Terrestrial > Soil > Desert | place: Antarctica: Dry Valley... | reverse complement strand
GAGAATGATTCCACTTTGACGCGACGAATATGGAGAGCCTATGGAAAAGAGAGAATTCATCGTGCCGGGCGTCGGGGTGGACGTCGTGGATTGCGGACGTATGAAGTTCGCCCTCGAACGGACACCGCGCATTCGCAAACGCCTCTTCACCGACGATGAGATCGCATACTGCGAAAAGTACCGCTTTTATGAACGCCACTATGCCGGACGGTGGGCCGCGAAGGAGGCGGTTTGCAAAGCCCTCGGGTGCGGACTCCTTCAGTGGAACGGGGTCGAGGTGATCCGGGAGCCGCGGAGCGCCCCATACGTCCGTATCTTCGGGAAAATAGAGAAGTTCGCCACCCTCGTCGGCGTCCGCGAGGACGAGCTTTTCATCTCCATAACCCACTCCGAACTCTCCGCCGTCGCCGTATGCACCATCCGCCGCGGCATCGAACCCGTGACGATCCCACTCCCCCCGGCGGAGTCATGAAACTTTACACCGCAGCCGAGATGTCCCGAGCCGACGAAGCCGCCCAAAACCTCGGCATACCCGGTGGAGTCCTCATGGAACGCGCCGGATCGGAGATGGCGAAAACCGCCCTCGAAACCTTCGCCTCGACACGCGCCCTCGTCGTAGTTTGCGGCGGCGGAAACAACGGCGGCGACGGCTTCGTCATCGCCCGCGAACTCCACCGATTCGGCGCGTCCGTCTCCGTCCTCGCGACGAAGGACGAATACAAAGGCGACGCGAAGACGAACCACGACGTTCTGAAAAACCTCGGCGTGGAGTTCATCCGCCCCGAAGACCTCGAAACGGAACTCGAAAAGGCCGACCTCGCCGTGGACGCGCTCCTCGGTACGGGCTTCTCGGGCGAAGTCCGGGAAAAAGAGGCGAACCTCATCCGGCGAATGAACGGCTCCGAAACCCCCGTCGTCGCGGTGGACATGCCCTCCGGGGTGGACGGCTCGACGGGCGAGGTCGCGGGGGAGGCGGTTCGCGCCGACCTCACCGTGTGCGCCCACGCCGCGAAGGTCGGGTGCGTCGTGTCTCCGGGCCGGGAGTACGCGGGCGAAGTGTCCGTCATCGAGATCGGCATTCCGAAAGAGGCCGAGCCCGAGGCTTCGGTCGTGTGGACGGACGCGGATTCTTTGCGAGGCTCCATCCCGCGCACGGGAGACGATTCGCACAAATATTCGGCGGGGGCGGTTCTCGTCGCGGCGAGTTCGCGGAGCATGACGGGTGCGGCGGCGATGGTCGTCGGCGGGGCGGAGCGGGCCGGGTGCGGCATCGTCTTTCTCGCCACCCCCGAGAGCGCCGCTCCGGCCCTCGATTCACACCTCACCGAAGCTCTCGTATACGGAGTCCCGGAGAACGACGAAGGCCATATGCACGGAGGCTCTCTCGAAGGCATTCTCGAACTCACCGGGCGGGCGACCTCGCTCATCGTCGGGCCGGGGATGGGAGTCGGAGATGGGCAAAAAGAGCTTCTCGAAAGCATACTCCGCGACGTTATCGAGGCTCCCATCCTCCTCGACGCCGACGCCCTCACGAACCTCGCCGACTCGGACGCCATCGCGAAAAGAACCGCCCCGACCGTCATCACGCCTCATGCCGGGGAACTCGGGCGGCTTCTCGGCTCGGGGGCGAGGGAGGTTTCGGCGAGGCGGCTGTTTTCCGCCCGGAATGCGGCGGAGAAATTTGGATGCACCGTTCTTCTCAAAGGCTCGGACACGCTCATCGTCGAAGGGAGCCGAGCCGCCGTGAACTCGACCGGACACGTCGCGCTCGCGACCGCCGGGACGGGGGATGTGCTTTCCGGAGTCATCGGGGCGCTTCTCTCGCATGGCATGGAGCCGTTCGAGGCCGCTCGCGCCGGGGCGTGGGTTCATGGGCGGGCCGCCGAAATGTGGATCGAAAGCACCGGGTGGCCCGCCGAGAGCCTCGTCGCCACCGATTTGTTCGACTTCATACCGGAGGCGGTGGGGGAGGTGGTTTGACGCGGGCGACGGGTGGATGGGTGGATGTGCGGACGCTTCGCTTCTTTGGCTGTCCGCGGAAGCGATCCGATTCGTGGGGTCGGGAAAAGTGGCTCACTGCGAATTCCGCGAGAAATGATCCCCACGGAACTCGCGCATTTCAGCAAAAACAAAGAAGGTCGGGAAGCCGGGATGCGGCGAGCGAAGCGGGCGGAAAAGCGCGGGTGGCGGAGGTTCGATGCTTCCGAAAATCGCTGTGAGATTCGGGAAAGCGACTCATGGTGCGGCGATTCGCGGTTCTTCGAGTTTCCGCCTTTGACGGTTGCCGTAAACTAAAAGCGTCGAGTTCGAGATGAGAGGGAGATTTTCATGGATCAGAAAGACATCCGGGGACTGAAAGTGCGCGACGTCATGCACGCCGAATGGCCGACGCTCGGAACCGAAGACACCGTCGAGGCCGCGATAAAGCTCTTCGCGGAGAGGGGCGTGTCCGGCGTCCCGGTCGTCGAGGGGGAGGTTTTGTCCGGCATCGTGACGGAGGGCGACCTCATATTCCGGGACGCCGAGGATCCCTCCGGCCCGGGGTTCCTCGACATCCTCGGGGGCATGATCCCACTCGGAGACTGGGAGGAATACCGCCGCGAAACCCTCAAAAGCGCGGGCGTCACCGTCGGGCAAGTAATGACGGACGAAGTGAAGACCGTCTCGCCCGAAGCCTCGCTCTCGGAGGCCGCGACGATAATGGCCGAGGAGAAAATGAGGCTCCTCCCCGTCGCCGAGGAGGGACGTCTCCGGGGCGCATTGACTCGCATGGACATCTTGACTTTGCATATTTTGAACCCGAGTTTGTAGTGTCCCCGAGTCGCACATGGGCCGAAATAGACCTCTCCGCCATCCGCCACAACGTCCTCGAACTGAAACGCCGCGCGAACGGCTCCCGCCTCATGGCCGTGGTGAAGGCCGACGCATACGGACACGGTGCCGTCCCCGTCGCGAAAGCGGCTCTCGAAGCGGGCGCGGAATCCCTCGCCGTCGTCACGGTCGAGGAGGGAAGGGAGATTCGGGAGGCCGGAGTCTCCGCCCCGATCCTCGTTTTCACCGACCTTTCGCCGGAGAAACTGCCGCTCGCCGTGAGCCTCGGCCTCGCTGTGACGGCTCACTCCATCGAGAGTGCGAAGCGAATATCGGAGCATTCCGATGAGATCTCCGCCCATTTGAAAGTGAACACGGGGATGAACCGGTGGGGCGTCGCTCCGTCCGAGGTCGGGGAGGCGAAGAAGATTCTCGGGGATCGGCTCGCCGGGATATACACGCATTTCGCCTCCGCCGACTCGGACGACAAAGAGGCGACGGAGGCGCAGATTTGGGCTTTCGACGGGGTTCTCGCGGCGCATTCCTTCGGCGGTGCGCTCGTCCATGCGGCGAACTCGGCGGCGACTTTGTGGCATCCCGGCTCTCGTTACGATCTCGTCCGTACGGGGGTCGCCGTTTATGGGCTTCATCCGGCGGGCGGGGACGCCGACTCCGAGGATCTCCGCCCGGCGATGTCGTTGAAAAGTTATGTGGCGGATGTGCGGCGTTTGGCCGCGGGCGAGGGTGTATCCTATGGATTGACGTTCCGGGCCGGAGAGGATATGTTCGCCGCGACGGTTCCCGTCGGGTACGCGGAAGGGTACCGGAGGGCGTTGTCGGGGAAGTCCGAGGCGATTGTCCGGGGTCGGCGGCGAAGGCTCCTCGGGCGGGTTACGATGGACGCCTCGGTGTTCGCCGCCGACGAGGAAGTATCCGTCGGGGACGAGGTGGTTTTGCTCGGGCGGCAGGGCGGCGAGAGGGTGTCCGCCGAGGAGCTTGGCTTCCGAGCCGGGACGATAAACTACGAAATAACGACCGGGGTGAATCCCCGGCGAGTCGAGAGGAGTTTTTTGGATGTTCGATGACCTCGATTGGGGATGGGCGTTTAAGCGGGCGGCGTTCGTCGTCGCGATATATCTCGTCCTCATGTACGTTCTCAGCAGCGCGTTCCCGGAGAGCTTCGGCCTCCAATCCCAAGACGAATGGCTCGTTACCCTCAGCTACGCTTTCTTCTTCTTCTTTGTCTTCGCGATTTTCTACGCCTTCATCGAACGCTCGCGCCGACGCCGGATGGCGGGTTCCTCTTCGCAGCCAAAGAAGAAAGAGAAGAATGGCGACGACGATGAAGAACGCGAACCCGGCCCGCTGAAAGGAAAGCCGAACCCGAACGCGAGCCGCAAGAAATCCACGCGCCGCCGGAGATGAAGCTCCCTTCGCTCGGGTCGTTCGCTCCGGCGCGTCGGGAGGCGCTTCGCTCCTTCGTCGCTCCGCCTCGGGAGTGGGGAGTCGGGAAAAGCACGGTATCGAAGCCCGCGTTCGCCATCGTCCCGTTCGAGTTCCGCGAGGGTTCGACGGGCGGGGAGGCGAGGGTATCGGAAGAAAATGAGTCGAGAATACCCCGACTTCCGAAACGAGCGAAGCGGCGTGCCTCCCGACTTCCCGACTCCCGGTCTTTCCGAATCACGACTCCCGGTTTTCGATGAGCTTCTCCGAGATCCTCGAACCGCCGCTCGATGTCGAGCGGGCTCTTTCGGAGGTTCCGGAACTCGCGCTCGCCCGAGGTGTGGAGCAAAGCCCGTACCACCATCTCGACACGCTCGACCACATTTTGGAGGTCGTCCGGCGCGTCGAGGCCGAGCTTGCGGAGGGGGAGATCGGGGCGCATGTCTCCCCGGATTATTTGGAGGGGCTTCGGCTCGCGGCTCTTCTCCACGACGTGGCGAAGGCCGTCACCCGCGGCGAGTACGAGGGGAAGGCCATCTTCGTCGCGCACGACACGCTCGGGGCGATGATGGTTCGGCGGATTTGCGGGAGGCTTTCCGTCTCCTCGGTTTGCACGGACATCGCGGCGACATTGACCGCGCTCCACCTGAAAATCGGGTTCATGGCGAGCGACCGAACCGACTTTCCACCGAACCGCCTCGTTCGGGCCGCCGGGCCTTTCGGGGAGGAACTCGCCGTCCTCTCGTGGGCGGACCGCCTCGCCGCGCAAGGGCCGCGCCTCCGCGACGAACACATCGAACGCCACAAAAACCTTTGCCGGGACTTCCTCGCGGCGAGCCGCGAAGCCGGGCCGCATCCCGCGCCCGACTATGAAAAATTGCGCGAGGAGTTCGCCTCGGGACGCCCGGCTTCGGGACGCCCGCACTCGGGGCTTTCGGACTCGAAACCTTCGGACTCGGAAATTGGGTATGCGGCGGCTCGGGCTCGGCTGGCGGCCTCGGGCGGCGTGGGGTGGAAAGAGGCTCTCGGCCACGTTCGACGGACGATGCACGCGGATTCCTCACCTTCATAAAAAGGCACCGTGTCGTCTTTTGCCGGAGCTTCGCATGGCCGCATAAAAACAGGGGGTTGGGAAGTCGCTCCGCTCCGCGCTCCGCTCGCTTCGGGAGTCGGGAAAAGCCCGGAGGAGGCGAGGCTTCCGCCATCGAAGCACCCCGTCCACGGCGAAAGTTTCTTTCGGATAAGGAAGCCGAAAGCTCCCGGAGAATGCGAGCCGCTCGCGAAGCCCCGGGGAGAAGGAGCCGGAGGCGGGCCGCTCTCCCGACTCCCGGCGAATGTCTCATGAACAACTCGGGTTATGGGGGAGGGCGAAATATCGCCCGTGATAGAATCGCGCCGTGCCGCCCCGGTCGGGTACGGTGGCGGGAATCAGCGAGAATTCGGGAGGATTGAATTATGGGAATCGAGCGTTCGACACGGGATCGGTATTTGATGGGTGTTTGCGGGGGGATCGCGTACTCGCTCGGGTGGAACGCGAACCTCGTGCGGGCGATAACGGTGCTTGCCGGGATCGTGATTCCGGGCGTGAGCGTGTTCCTCGTGGGGGTCGCATACATCGTCCTCGGATTCGTGCTTCCCGAGAGCCGGGATTTCTGAAAACTTGGACTTCGCGGAGGCGCAAAAGGAAGCCCTCGGCTGCGTGAAATGCGGCCTTTGCCACTCCCGCACACAAGTCGTCTTCGGGGAGGGGCCATTAAACTCGGAGCTTTTCATCGTCGGCGAGGCGCCGGGTTTCAATGAGGACAAAGAAGGCCGCCCTTTCCAGGGGGCGTCTGGCATGCTCTTCGACCGTCTCCTCGATTCCATCGGCCTCGGGAGGGGCAAAGTCTATTCGACGACGCTCGTGAAATGCCGTCCGCCCGGCTCTCCGCCGCGCTCTCCGAGGCCGTCGGAGGTGAGCCATTGCCGGGCGTACCTCATGAGCCAGATCTCCGCCGTTGACCCGAAGGTCGTCCTCGCCCTCGGCGAGATGGCGAGCCGCATACTCACCGGGAAAAAAGACCCGCTTTCGCGCATACGGGGCCGGGCGATACCGCTCGACGGACGGTATATCGTCCCGACTTTCTCGCTCGTCAAAGCGCTTTATGTTCCGGCGGATCGGGACATGCTCGTCTCGGACTTCTCGCGGCTTCCGGAGCTTCTCGAAGCCGAACGCCCCTCGACGTACGACACATTGAACGTACTCGCCACCCCGAGCGCCGACCGGGAGCCGATCCAACCCGGCCTTTGGTGAGCGTTTTGTCGGGCCGGACGGAGTTCGAAAACCTCGACGAGCCTTCCCTCGAAGAACTCGCCGCGAAGCTCGCCCGAAGCCTCCGACCCGGCGACGCCGTCGTGCTCTCCGGCGAAGTCGGGGCGGGGAAGACGACCTTCGTTCGTTCGGCGGCGAGGCTTCTCGGGGTTCGCGAGCGCGTGACGAGTCCGACGTATCAGCTTGCGAGGTCGTACCGGGGAAGCCTCGGAGGCGAGGCTGTCACGGTGAACCACCTCGATCTTTACCGCCTCGACGGACTCGGGGTATTCGACGCGCTCGAGTTCGAGGAATATCTCGCGCCGGACGCCATCACCTTCATCGAATGGGCCGAACCCGCGCTCGAAGTTGTGGAGTCGCCATCCATCATCCGAATCTCCCACGAGACGCCGGAAACCCGCCGCGTCGAAATATCCGGCCCGCTCTCCGGGAGAATGGGGGGATGACACGAAATCCGGGCGAAGAATCACGGGGGGACATGGCTTTCGCGGAAGGGGGTCGAATGGCCTTCTTTCCGCACGAGATCCACGCATGCCACGACGGCGCGAGTTTTCGCGGATGTTCTCCGGCGCCCATCGCCGCGGAGACTTTCCGTCGAAACGTCTCCCGTGCTCGGGAGTTTCGTTCGGAAAGCGCGCCGCGAAAAGCATGCGGGGAAACATGTGGTTTCGCCGGAGCGGGTTTTCGATGTGGCGTTTCACCGGGGTGGAGGCGCGCTGTGATGCGCGCGACGGTATCGCCGCCGAGTTTCGTTCGACGTCCGTCTTTTCGTGGGCGCGGTCGCCGGGAGGACGGCTCTTCGACCGGGACACATCCGGCGCCGGAATCGCCCCCCGCCCGAGTGGGAAAAGGATTCGGCGGGTGGGTCTCCACCGGATGAAAATGCTCTCGACCGGAACCGACGCGAAGAAATGTTGACGCTCATCCTCGATGCTTCCACGCCCGCCGTCGCCGTCGCCGTCGCCCGCGTCGAGGACGACGTCCGAACCGTCCTCTCCGAAATATCCGTCTCGAACCCCGGAGCCTCGGACTCGCTCCTCCCGGCTATTCATGCCGCGCTTGAACTCGCGGAAAGGGAGATCGGCGATGTGGACATCATCCTCGCCGGGGTCGGGCCGGGGACGTTCACGGGCATCCGAATCGCCGCCTCGACGGCTCGCTCCCTCGCCCTCGGAACCGGGGCGTCGCTCTCGAAGAACTCGACACTCGCCGCCCTCGCCGCCTCCGCGCTTTCCGCGTTCGCGCTTTCCTCCCGCCCCGACATCCTCGCGGTTCTCGATGCGAAGCGGAGGCAAGTTTTCGCGCAGCGTTTCTCGGACGGCTCGGCGGGGGAGGTCGTGTGCGTCGAGCCGGGGGAACTCGAAATATCCGGCTCGCCGCTCGTCGTCGGGGATGGGGCGGTTCGGTATCGGGAGGTTCTCTCGAAGCTCGGCGAGGTGCCGCCCGACTCGTCGCCGCTCCACCGGGTTTCGGCGGCGGGGCATGTTTTGTCCGCCGATTTCGCGCCGATTCCTCCCGAGGCCGTCGTCCCGATATACGTCCGGGAGCCGGATGCGGAGGTTCGGCGCGAACTAAATCCATGGAGCCGTCCTTGAAAATACGCCCGATGGAGGCTTCCGACCTCGAAGCCGCGATGGAGATTGACGCGCTTTGCCTCACCGTGCCGTGGACGGCGGGCATATGGCGGACGGAACTCGAAAGCCCCCTCGGACTCCATCTCGTCGCCGAGGAAGAGGGGTGGATCCTCGGTCAGATCGGGGTGAAAAGCATCCTCGACGAACTCCACATAACGACCATCGCCATCCGTCCTGAACACCGCCGAGCCGGGGTCGCCCGAACCCTTTTCGAGGCCGTTCTCGACGAGTTCCCGAAAGCGAGGGAGGTGTATCTCGAAGTCCGCCCGAGCAACGAGGGGGCGCGGAATTTTTATTCTTCGCTCGGCTTTCGTGAGACGGGGAGGAGGCCGCGATATTACGGCGACGAGGATGCCATCCTCATGACTTCGAGCCTCCGGAGATAGTGTTTTTTTCGGAAGACACCCCGTAAAAACACGTCGTCGGCAAAAGCGAGGAACCGCTCACTCACTCGCTATATGGACGGATCAGACGGATCGGCGGAGTCTTCGGAACTTTCTCGTGGCTTCGGTGGCGTGGGATTGCCGGGTCGCGGCGGCTCTCATGGGTTCCGCCTTGAGTCTTCGTTTTCACTTTCTCCACTTTCCCGACGCTCGCTCCGGCGCTTTATTTTCTCCCTTCGCTCCTTTCGGCGGCGTTCGAGGGCGTCCTTCCCCTCGAACGGTTTGAGGAGATAAAGGGCGGGGATGGCGCACGCGAGGAAGCTGATGAAAAGGACGACCGCGATGAACGGGTCAACGGGGCCGCGGACGACGTATATGAGGAGCATCGCAAGCACGACGAGCGCGATGAACGTGAAAAGCAACGAGAAAGAGCGCATGGGATGAGTATATCTTCCGAACACCGCCCCGGATCCCCGATGCCGATGCTCGAAGGGGCGGAGGCCACTTCTTCGGATTCGTGAGCCTTCGGCGGATATAATCGCCGCCGTGATCCTCGCCATCGAAACCTCGTGCGACGATACGTGCGCCGCCATCGTCGAACCCGGCGGAAGACGCGCATTGTCGAATGTCGTCCACACACAGACCGAACACGAGAGATACGGCGGCGTCGTCCCGGAAGTCGCCTCCCGCGCCCACCTCGAACGGATGGACGGTGTGATCGAGAAATCGCTCGAAGACGCGGACGTTTCACTCTATGACATCTCTCGCGTCGCGGTGACCGCGCGCCCCGGACTCATCGGCGCGCTCCTCGTCGGGGTCGCGGCGGCGAAGGGAATCGCTTATGCGAGGAAACTCCCGCTCGTCCCGGTGAACCATCTCGAAGGACACGTCGCGGCGGCGTACCTCGCCAAGCCGGAACTCGAACCGCCCTTCGTCGCGCTCATCGCCTCCGGTGGACACACCGCGATTTATTCCGTCGAGCGCGACCACTCGATGACGCTCCTCGGGGAAACTCTCGACGACGCCGCCGGGGAAGCCCTCGACAAAGGCGCGCGCATGCTCGGCCTCGGATTTCCCGGCGGCCCGGCGATCTCGAACGCCGCCGAGAACGGCGACCCCGGAAAGTACGAGTTCCCGGTCGGCCTCAAAAACAAGAAGAACCTCGACTTTTCGTTCTCCGGCCTGAAAACGAGCCTCCTTTATAAATTGAAGGCGATGGATGGGGAGACGGTTCGAGGTGAGCTTCCGCACCTCGCGGCGAGTTATGAGGCGGCGGTCGTCGAGGCTTTGACGCGGAAGCTCCTCCGGGCGGCGGACATGCGCGACGCATCCTCGCTCGTCGTCGCGGGAGGCGTCGCGGCGAATGGGCTTCTCCGGCGGAGGCTCGGCGAGGAGTGTGGGAAGCTCGGTGTTTCGCTCGTGATCCCATCCCCCGATTTATGCACGGACAACGCGGCCATGATCGGCGCGGCGGCGGCCCGCACCCCCGCCATCGAATACCCGGAATACCTCTCCCTCAATGCCCGGAGCGTGTGAGAAGGACGAAGGAGCGGTGGCGGTGGGTGCCGTGAGGAGTGATCCTCGCAGAACCCGCGGCCTCGCTGTGAGATGGAGGAGTCGGGTCGCTCTCGACATCCTCTCGCCCGATGCCCTCGCCTGTGCGTATTCTTTGTCCGATTTCCCCATTTCCCCGACTCCTCCCCGGCGAGGCCGGGAGTGAAGCGGCCCATCTTTTCCGCCTCGCTCTTGACTATGGACTCTCGATTGTGTGAAAGTACATCGCATCCGGCTGGTTTGGGGCGATAATGCTCCGGAGGCGGGGGGAGGATTTTTGTCGGAATTCGGTTGGACGAGGCTCGCGTATCTTTCGGTCGTGTTGACCATCCTCGCTTTGCTCGTGAAACTCGGGACTTTCGGCGCGAGTTCCATCTCCGAGAACTTCCCGGAGTCGGCTCTCACTTTCGCGCAAAACAATGGGCCGGTCTTCGAAGAGCATCTCGACTGGGAGAGCCGCGCCGCCGACTATTCTGGAGCGACCCGCGCCGGTAACGACGACCACTCCGAGGAAACGCACTCCGACGATGAGCATTCGGAAGACGAGCATTCCGAAGAGGCTCATTCGGAAGACGAGCATTCCAAGGATCACGGCCATTCGCATGAACCCGTGGAGAGCATTTACGAGAACGTGAACTTCGAGGAGGACGCCCCGGTTTTCTACCGCCCCGCGCCGCAAGTGAGCAGCGCGTCCCGGAACCCTTCATCCACGGGCGCGGCGGCGGCGGAATCGTGCCAGACCGTCGGCGACACTCCTCCGGGGAGCGAAATACTCTTCCCCACGACGAGGGAGCATTTCGATTCGTACGATGACACGTGGGGCGCGGCGCGTCCGCAGGGAGGCCATGAGGGAACCGACCTCATGGTGCCGAACGGAACTCCGCTCCTCGCGATGGCCGACGGGAGAGTCGTCCCGGTCTCGGGGGCGAACGGGAACGGATGGAACACTCTCGGCGGGTATACGGTGATGCTCGAAGCGGCGTATTCCGTCGGCCCGGTGAAGGAGGGCGACCTTTTTTACTACGCCCACATGGATCGGCAGAGCGACCTTCGCATCGGCGACACGGTCGAGGCGGGGGACGTCGTCGGTTTCGCGGGGGACACCGGACAGGGGCCGGAAGGCTCTCGCGGGCAGTTTCCGCCGCACCTCCATCTCGGATGGTATGAGACGAGCAGGGATCGGACACAGCTCGCGTCGGGGGCGATGAACCCGTACCCGCTCCTCGAATGGGTGAAGGCGAACGGCGGCTCCATCGCGGGCGGCTCGGACATCCCGTACTGCGAGGCCCCGCAATCCTCCGCCCCGACCCCGTCCGGCGGCGGATATTGGCAATTCCCGTCCGACCCCGGCACGAGGCCCGACATGGCGACCGGAACCGGAACCGCCACCCCGAGTCCCGTCGTCGAACAAAATGACTCCTCCGAACTCTCCCCCGACATCACCCGCGAACCCGTGAGGCCGACGCCGAACCCCGCCGCGCCTCCCGCGAACCCCGATCCATCGGATGGTGGCGACGAAATGGAGGCGCCGATCGCGCCTTCCCCGCCGCCGGGCGGGACGCCCTCGTCCCCGAATCTTCCGATCCCGAACCTCCCGAATCCGCTCCCCGACATCGGTGAAGGAATCGGCGACATTATCGGCGGCATCCTAAATCCGAGGCCGCCGGAGCCGCCGGACAACGAAACGACGGCTCCGAACATGCCTCCGCCGACCGAAGAAAGCACGGCTCCGGAAGAGACGACCGACCCCGGCACGCCCCCCGAAAACCCGGAGGAAACCATCGGCGAAGAAACCACCGACGAAGAAAGCACCCCCGAGGACACGACCTCCGAGGAAACGACGCCCGAGGAAACGGCTCCCGAGGAAACGACGTCCGAAGACACGACGGGTGATGAGTCCGGCGAGGACGAGTGCGAGCCCCGCGATCGAGTCGGCGGCGACGGGGAAGTGTCCGAGAGGCCGAACGAGACGGACGGGGAGCCTCGCGATCACAGCGACGGCGGCGAGGATTGCTCGGAGGAGACGGACTCCGAAGACAACGAGGACACGACGTCTGAGGAAGAGGCGACCGAGCAAATTCCACCCGACGGCGGCGCGGTCGGGGATCAATACGAAGACGAACGTCCGAATCTGGAAACGACGTTCGGCCCGTAGCGAAGGTTACAGGCGTCAGGGAATACCTCTGGAAAGCGACCCACCTCGGCCCGAATGTCGTCGGTGGGTCGGTCTCTATGAGCCGTTGTGATGCGGAACCCGGGTGGTTACTTCGCATCTTTGCCCATTCGTGAGTCTGTTTCTCGGGCGGCGAGGCCGGGGACGATGCGACCACGCGGGGAGCGGAGCGGCCACGGATGGAACCCGGTGGACGGCTTCCGTATGGGATAAGCCGAAAGGACACCCCGATGCCCCTCGAAGATGATGCGATGCCGGAGGCGACCGACGGATTGCGCCTTCGTTTCGTCGCCGAGGTGGATTTGACCCTCGACGACCACGCGGCCATCTCGGATCTTCTCGTTGCCTCGTTCCCCGAACATGCGGACACATTTCGCGCCGCATCATGGTATGGCGCACGCCCGGATCACCGCCTGTGGATCGAGGATTCGCCCGGAGCCATCGCGGCGCACCTCGATCTCGAGCGCCGCCTCATCGGCGTCGGCGGCCGGGACGTCCTCGTCGCCGGAGTGGGCGAGGCCGCAACGCACCCAAAGTGGCGAGGGAAGGGTTTGGGACGGCGGCTCATGGCCGAGTTGCGGCGCGTCGTTTCGACGGAGACGGAGGCTCCGGCCGAGTTCGGATATTTGGGATGCCGGGAAGAGGTCGTCGGATTCTATGAGCGGGTCGGATGGCATCGCATATACCGGAAGGTGAGGGAAATAAACCCGGACAGCCGCGAATGGACGACCTCCGAAAGCCCGACACTAATAATGCCCGCGGCCAAACCTTTCTCGGCGTGGCCGGAAGGGGAAATAAACCTTCGCGGAACGTGGTGGTGAAGGTCGCTGCGCTTCCGGTTATTGGTAAAAACCAGAAACCAATAACCGAAGCGGAGCCGAAGGCGGAGCGACCAACCAATAACCAATAACCGGAGCGGAGCGACCCGAGCGGCTAACCGGAGCGGAGCGACTCGAAAACCCTCTCGCGCTCCTCGCCCGTTATGACGACGCTCCTCGCGCACGAGACGCACGTGGCGTGGAGGTTGTCGTCGTGGTTCTTGAAATATAGGAAGGTGACCTTCTTTGGAACTTCATAGAAGATTTGCTCGGTGCGCCTCCCACATGCCTCGCATCGCCGTTCCTCGCGTCCGACTTCTTTCGGGATGCGGCTGAGGGAGGGTATTTTCTCGGGCCAAAACGTCTTGCCGAAGCTCATGATTCTCCCATGTTTGATTTCCCTATTCCTCGGGGCTATACTCTGCCTCGGCACTCGGTAGGGTAGAGTGCCAGAGTTTGGAAAACCACGGGAAGTAGTTTAGCAGAGGAGGTTTCGCAGGTGGCGCATAAGGAATTGAAGTTTGACAGCGCGGCTCGGCAGGCATTGGAGGCCGGGGTTAATAAACTGGCCGATGCGGTCAAGGTAACGCTCGGGCCGAAGGGGCAGTACGTAGTTCTTGACAAGAAGTTCGGGTCGCCGACGATTACCAATGACGGTGTGACGATTGCTCGGGAGATCGAGCTAGAGGACATCTTCGAGAACCAGGCGGCGCAGCTCGTCAAAGAGGTCGCGACGAAGACGAACGACATCGCGGGCGACGGCACGACGACGGCGACGGTTCTCGCCCAGATCATCGTCCAGCAAGGACTGAAAAACGTCGCCGCCGGCGCGAACCCGGTCATCCTCCGGGCCGGCATTGACAAGGCCGTCCAGACGGCGGTCGAGGCGATAAAGAACCAGGCGCAGGAGATTTCGGGCAAAGAGGAGATCTCGCGCGTCGGTGCGATTTCGGCCCGCTCCGAGGAGATCGGCAACGTCATCGCCGAGGCGATTGACAAGGTCGGCAAGGATGGCGTGGTCAATGTCGAGGAGGGTCAGACCTTCGGGATGGACCTCGAGTTCACCGAGGGTATGCAGTTCGACAAGGGCTATCTCTCGCCGTATTTCGTGAGCGATCACGAGCGGATGGAAGTCTCGCTCGACGATCCGTACATCCTCATCGCGAACCAGAAGATCGGGAACGTTCAGGATCTCCTCCCGCTCCTCAACCAGGTGATGCAGCAAAACAAGCCGCTCCTCATCGTCTCCGAAGACGTCGAGGGCGAGGCTTTGGCGACGCTCATCGTCAATAAGCTGCGCGGCACGTTCAACGCGGCCGCGGTGAAGGCGCCGGGCTTCGGCGACCGTCGCAAGCGGATGATGGAGGACATCGCCATTCTCACCGGCGGCGAGGTCATCACCGAGGAGCTCGGACTCAAGCTCGAGAACACGCAGTTGTCGCAGCTTGGGAGCGCGCGCCGGATCGTCATCACGAAGGACGAGACCGTCATGATAGACGGCGCGGGCGAGACCGACGCGATACAGGGCCGCATCAACCAGATCCGGGGCGAGCTCGAGCATACCGACTCGGACTTCGACCGCGAGAAACTCCAGGAAAGGCTCGCGAAGCTCGCGGGCGGCGTCGCCGTCATCAAGGTCGGCGCGGCCACCGAGACCGAACTCAAAGAGAAGAAGCACCGCGTCGAGGATGCACTCTCCGCGACTCGTGCGGCTCTCGAAGAGGGCATCGTTTCGGGTGGTGGCGTGGCGCTTCTCAAGGCGCAGGAGAATGTCCAGGGTCTCGTCAATACTCTCGAAGGTGATGAGAGGACCGGGGCGAGGATCATCCACCGCGCCCTCGAGGAGCCTATACGCCAGATCGCCTCGAACGCCGGGGCCGACGGCTCCATCGTCGTTGACAAGGTTCGCTCTTCCAAGAAGGGCGAGGGCTTCAACGCGCTCTCGGGCGAGTACGAGGATCTCATCAAAGCCGGTGTCATTGACCCGGCGATGGTCACCCGCTCCGCCCTCCAGAACGCGGCGTCCATCGGCAGCCTCATCGTCACCACCGAGGTCGTCGTCGCAGAGCCGGAGGAGGAAGGCGCTCCCGCCATGCCCGGCGGTGGCATGGGCGGCATGATGTAAAAACGCTCCACGCGAACGTTTCCGGCGGCACTCCTTCGGGGTGCCGCTTTTTCGTGGGTCTTTTCGGACGGAGGCGTACAATGCGGCGCATGTCGGAAGAGCGGAAATTCTTTCGCATATGAGAAATTTCACGCTGGCTTTTCGAGCGGTGTTCCCCTGCCGGGGACTTCGCTTTTTTCTGTCTTTTAGTTTTCGATGTAACGAAATGGGAATAAAGGTTGTCTAAGAAATGTAAAGGAATGAAAGCAGCTAGAAGATAAACGAGGGAGGTGAAAGCGATGCGCGGCGGAACTCTAAGTTTGGTAATAACGGTATTGGTGATCATACTGCTTGTGGTGGTTATCCTTCAGTTCATTTAAAGACAGCCTCAAGCACAGCGGACGGCGGCCCGGCATCTCTCGGGCCGCCGTTTCGTTTTTCGGGTACGATGAGGTCGCAGGGAAGCTCGGACGAGAGGATCGGATATGACGAACATGGGAAAAGGGTTCGCGGCGTTCGTCGCCGTGATGGTGGTGATTTTGTTCGTGGTTCTTGTGTTGCCGTACTTCACTTGACCATATTAGTAATGCGGGTGTAGCATAACCGCAACTTGCGAAACTTAGTCGAACAAGCTCACGGAACCCACGGAGGAGCCTCTCCGTGGGTTCCGTCGTACACGGACGGATAGCCCACAAAAGGAGAGTTCATCGCCTATGGACATCGAGATCGGAAAAGGCAAAACCGCCCGCCGGGCATACGGCCTCGACGAAATAGCCATTGTCCCGAGCCGCCGAACCCGCGACCCCGAAGACGTGGACATTTCGTGGAATCTGGGCGATTTGCATTTGGATCTCCCATGCCTCGGGAGCGCCCTCGATGCCGCCCTCGACCCGACGACCGCCGGAATAATCGGCGAACTCGGCGGCCTCGGCGTGCTGAATCTGGAAGGCATCCAGACTCGCTACGAAGACCCCGGCCCGGTTTTCGAGGAGATCGCCAGCCTGCCGCAACATAAAGCGACGCGCATGATGCAGCAAATATACGCCGAGCCGATAAAGGAAGAACTCATCTTCCGCCGCGTCCAGGAAATAAAGGACAAAGGCGTCATCGCCTCCGCGTCCCTCACCCCGCAGCGCGTTGAAAGATACCACCGCGCCGCCATCGAAGCGGGCCTCGACGTACTCGTCATACAAGGAACCGTCGTCTCCGCCGAACACGTCTCCCAAACCGTCGAGCCGCTCAATCTCATGGAGTTCGTCCCTTCCTTGAACGTCCCGGTCGTCGTCGGGGGATGCGCGAGCTATTCGACCGCATTGCATCTCATGCGAACGGGTGCCGTCGGGGTTCTCGTAGGCGTCGGGCCGGGGAGGATATGCACGACGCGCGGCGTCATCGGCGTCGGAGTCCCACAGGCGACCGCCGTGGCCGATGCGGCGGCGGCTCGTATGCGCCACTTTTTCGAGACGGGCGACTACGTGAATGTCATCGCCGACGGTGGGATGCGGACGGGCGGCGAGATCTCGAAAGCCTTCACGTGCGGCGCGGACGCCGTGATGCTCGGGAGCGCGCTCGCCAAAGCCGAGGAATCCCCCGGACGCGGCTATTCGTGGGGCATGGCGACTTTCCACCCGACATTGCCGCGAGGAACCCGCATAAAAACCGAGACCGTCGGAACCATCGAGGAAATCCTCGTCGGCCCGGCGAGGGAGAACGACGGGACGTTGAATCTCATGGGCGCGCTCCGGACGAGCATGGCGACGACCGGATACGCGAACATAAAGGAGTTTCAAAAAGCCGAGGTCATGTACGCGCCGTCGCTCGCGACGGAGGGGAAGGTCGAGCAGAAATCCCAGGGCGTGGGGATGGGGAAGTGAAGCTCGCTGCGCTCGCCGTTATTGGTTATTGGTTATTGGTTGGCAGTGAAAAACCAAAAACCAAAAACCGAAAACCAAAAACCGGAGCGGAGCCGAAGGCGGCGAAGCCGGGTACGGAGCGGCCATGATCCTCGTCCTCGACTTCGGCGGACAATACGCGCAACTCATCGCCCGCCGAGTGCGGGAAGCCCGCGTCTATTCCGAACTCATCCCACACGACACCCCCGTCGAAGAAATAAAGCGGCGCAACCCGGAAGGCATCATCCTCTCCGGCGGGCCGAACAGCGTTTATGGGGACGACTCGCCCCGCCTCGATCCCGCTCTCTTCGACCTCGGGGTTCCGGTTCTCGGGATTTGCTACGGGATGCAACTTATGGCGCTCCATCTCGGGGGTGTCGTCGAAGCCGTCCAAATCCGCGAGTATGGCCGCTCGAATATCCTCGTCAAAAACCACGACGGTATTTTCGCCGGAACGCCTGAAGAGCAAAAAGCGTGGACGAGCCACGGGGATGCGGTCGTCTCCCCGCCCGAGGGTTTCGTCGTCACGGCGGAGACTCCGTCGGTGCCGATCATTGCCTTCGAGAACCGGGAGGAGAATCGCTTCGGTGTCCAGTTCCATCCCGAGGTTCGGCACACCGAATACGGCGACGAAATCCTCAAAAACTTTCTTTTCGAGGCGTGCGACTGCGACCCGGAGTGGACTCCGGTGAACATCATCACCGACTCGGTGGAGAAGGTTCGGGAGCAAGTCGGGGATT
>Ga0136627_1000293_pt1 | contig 17905 bp, 18 predicted proteins | sample AntDrymUQ4892206_2_FD_104652 | JGI IMG/M metagenome (GOLD analysis project Ga0136627, IMG submission 104652) | Polar desert sand microbial communities from Dry Valleys, Antarctica - metaG UQ489 (22.06) | ecosystem: Environmental > Terrestrial > Soil > Desert | place: Antarctica: Dry Valley... | reverse complement strand
TCGTAGGCGTCGAGGATCCGCTCGAGCTCATCAGCATCCTTCTGGCGCCGGATCGCCGCCAGCGCCGGCTCGGCGTCCGCCGGGCGTGGATCAAGCCCGCCGGCGACGGTGCCGGCGGCGGCGACCTGCCGCACGCCCCGCAAGTGATGCGCGACGGCCGCGGCCAGCGCGCCGTCCGGATCGGGCTCCAGGCCGAAGCCGGGCTCGCCGTAGCCGACGACCTCGTCGACGTCCGCCGGGGCTGCGGCGGCACGGGCCTCGCCGTCGGGCAGGAAGAGCGTGCGCCGGCCGTCGCCGTCCACGACCACTCCCGCCGGGCCGGAGTAGTAGCGCGCATAGCCGGTGAGATGTGCGACGTGGCCGGCGCCGGAGGCGGCGACGGCGTCCCAGCCCTCCTCGTCCATCACCGCGCGCAGTCGGGCAAGGCGATGGACCGGGGCGCCCAAGGGCCGCTCGGCTGTCACGCCGCGTGCGCCTCGAGCAGGATCTTGGTCGCCTGCGGCGGCGACGCGGAGAGGCGCGCGAACGCGTCGACGCCGGCGTCGAGCGGCATCACCTCGATCCAGTCCCCCGGCGGCGGGCGCTCGGCCAGCATCCCCAGCGCGGCACCGAAGTCCGCCCGCGTGTAGGCGAACTGGCCGCGCACCACGATCCCGCGGCGGACCAGGTCGGCGATCGGCATCGGCCCTGTCGCCTGCCCCAGACCGACCAGGACGAGCTCGCCGCCGGCGCGCAGGCCGCGGATCGCCGCGTCCCACGTGGTCTGGATGCCGACGGCGTCGACCGCTACGTCGGCCGCTTCGGGTCCGATCGCCTCGACCGACTCCAGCACCACCGGAGCACCCATGGCGACGGCCGCCGCGCGCCGCTCCGGCACGGGTTCGACGGCGACGACGTCGGCGCCCTGCGCGAGTGCGACGTGGATCGTGAGCAGCCCGATCGGTCCGCAACCGATCACGAGGACGCGCCGGCCCGGACCCAGCGCGTGCGGGCGCAGCGCGCTCACGCAGACCGCGAGCGGCTCGACCAGCGCGGCGCCGGCGTCGCCGAGGCCGTCCGGCACGGCCAGCAGCGTCTCGCGGGGGACGGCGGTGCGCTCGGCGAACACACCCGGACGGTGCATGCCGAGCAGCTGCCGCCGCTCGCAGAGGTTGTCCTCGCCGCGCCGGCAGGCGGCGCAGGCGCCGCAGACCACCAACGGGCAGACCACGTAGCGGCCCGGCAGCCCGGACACGGTGCCGACCGCCTCGTGGCCCAGGACCAGGGGAGGCTGTCGCGGCCCGGGATGCCCGCGATAGGCGTGCAGGTCGGAGCCGCAGATGCCGGCCATGCGGATGTCGAACAGCACCTCGCCCGCGGCGGGCACCGGGTCGGGCAGGTCCTCCAGGGCGAGCTGCGCGCCGCCGTGCCACACGAGCGCCCTCATGCGATGCCGGCCTCCCAGCGGTGGCGATCCACGACTGCGTCGACGAGCTCCACCCCGAGGCCGGGCGCGTCGGGCAACGGCAGCGTCCCGTCCTCGAGCACGGGCTCGGGCCGGACCAGCTCGCGGCGCAACGGCGAGTCGAACAGCTCCGGCGGCAGCACCTCGATCATCGGCACGGCGAGCGCCGCCGCGTGCAGGTGGCGGGCGGCGGCCGCGTTGATGCCCGTCTTCCAGCAGTGCGGGACGACGCTCGCCCCGTGCAGCGCGGCGAGGTCGACGACGCGTCGCATCTCGCTTAGGCCGCCGCACCGAGCCACATCGGGTTGGAGTACGTCGACGCGCCCGCGCTCCAGCCAGGCACGACACTCGGCCACGGTCGAGGCCAGCTCCGCGCCGCCGATGCGCGTCTCGACCCGCGCCGCCAGCTTGGCGTGGCTGTCGAGGTCGCCGTCGGGCAACGTCGCCTCGGCCAGCCAGAGGCGCGCCGGCTCGAGCCGGTTCAGCGTCCACAGCGCGTCGCGCCAGTCGCGCCAGCGATAGCCGAAGTCGACCAGCAGCTCGAGCTCGTCGCCCGCCACCGCGCGGGCTCGCGTGACCAGCGCCACGACCTCGGCGTCCGACACGCTGCCCGGGTAGATCGCCTCGTACTTGACCGCGCGGTAGCCGTCCTGCACCGCGCGGTCAAGCAGCGCCTCGAGCTCTTCGTGCAGGGCCGCGGCGCTGTCGCTCGCCGAAGCGGCACGGTAGAGCGTCGCGTACACGGACAGCCGATCGCGCCGCGCACCGCCCAGCAGCGCGTGCGCCGGCCGGCCGAGCTGCTTGCCGGCCAGGTCGTGCAGCGCGATGTCGACCGCGGCGAGCGCGTGGCGCGACAGCCCGGCGTTGCCGTCGTAGAACGTGGCGGCGGCCAGCTCGTCCCAGCGTGCCCCGACCTCGACCGGATCGCGGCCGAGCAGGAGGCCGGCCATCCCCCGGCTCCACGTGTGGGCGTCGTCGCGGAGGATCAGCGCGGCCACCGCCTGCGCCGGCGCATCGGCTTCTCCGATGCCGGTCCGGCCGTCGGCATCGGTGATCCTCACCACGACGGTGTCGTTGGATCCGTCGAGGTCATCCGCTTGCGCGGCGACGCGCAACGGCAGGGCCTCCACGCGAGCGATCAGAGATGACATTCCGTTTATCGGAATCAGATAGACGATCTGGGCACGGGCTCGGGCATCATGCTCTCCCGAGAGCCGTCGCGTCAAGTCCCGCGCGACTTGACGCCGCGGACCGTCTGGTGTTGGATGGGTCGCGGTTCGCGTCAGCGGATCGTCGTTCCGTCAAGAGGAACTCGGAGGAGGAACCATGCGGAGGACGCTCGCCCTTGTCGTGAGCCTGGCGTTGCTCGCCGGCTGCGGCGGCGGAGACGACGAGCAGGAGCCGGGCGGGGCAGGCGGCGCGGCTGCCGTGGCGACGCCGACTCCGGGCACGCTCGACCTGTGGGTGGGCGGCAACTTCGCCGGCGCGACCCCCGGCACGCCGTATCGGGAGTGGCTGGACGCGCAGATCGAGCGCTTCAAGGGCGAGAACACCGGTTCGGACGTCAAGATCACGCTGCTCTCCACCGACAACGAGCAGGTCGCGGCCAAGCTGCAAGCCGCCTTCCAGGCGCGGCAGGCGCCGGACATGATGCTGTTCTACTCGGGCGGCTACACGACGCCGTACGAGGCGCAGCTGCTGCAGCTCAATAAGTACTTCGACGCCACTCCCGGGCTCTTCGACTCGCTGAGCGGCATGGACCTCTCGTGCCAGGACCTGGACTGCAAGGGCGGCGAGAACCCGATCATCGCCGTGCCGCACGACTTCGGCACCTACGGCCTCTTCTACAACAAGGCGATGTTCGCGAAGGCGGGGCTCCAGGCGCCACTGGAGACCTGGGACGACCTGCTCGCCGCCTGCGACGCGCTCAAGGAAACGGGCGTCACCCCGATCACCTTCGGGGACCGCGACGGCTATTCGACCGACAACTGGATCACGCTGATGTTCGGATCCACGTTCGACGAGGGCGACGTCGCGAAGATCAACGCCGGCGAGCTGCCCTACGCCGACCCGAAGGTGGTCGAGCCGCTGCAGCAGCTCGTCGACCTCAAGGAACGCGGCTGCGTCAACGAGGATGCGTCCACGCGTGAGAACTTCGACGCCAACACCGACTTCACGTCGAAGAAGAGCGCGATGGTCCTCATGTACCCGGCCGTGATCCCGGACTTCAAGGACAAGCTCGGCAAGGACCTGGGCATCATGGCGCTACCGCCGTCGGGTGACGGCCCGCTCGCCGGCCGCTCGGTGGGCAACGCCTTCTACAACTTCGTGATCACCAAGGGCTCCGAGAACCCGGGCCTGGCGTGGGAGTTCATCAAGGTGGCGGCCGACAAGGAGGCAGGCGGTCAGCTGCTCACGATCCTGGGCACACCCCCGGCGGTCAAGGGCGTCGACCCCTCGCTGGTCGAGGACGAGTTCGTGCAGTTCTTCGTCGACGCGGCCGAGGACCCCGCGATACCGGTGCTCGACAGCGTCATCCCCGTGCCCGTCGCGCTGACGTTCTACAAGCAGCTCCAGCAGGCGTTCGCGGGCAAGGCGTCGCCGCAAGCGGCGATGGAGGAGCTCGACAAGCAATTGCCGAGCCTGCAGGCGGGCGGCTAGGCGGCCGGCGCGTAAGGCGGGCGGGGACGTGGCCAACCGGGACCGGCTGTGGGGCGTCGTGTACGCCCTGCCGGCGCTGGCGCTCGTCCTCGCCTTCATCGCCTATCCGCTCTCGAGCGTCGTCTATCACGCCTTCACCGCCTGGGACGGCATCAACCCGCCGGAGTGGGTCGGGCTGGAGAACTTCTCCACGCTGCTCGAGGATCCGCTGTTCCGCACGTCGCTGCGCAACAACGTCCTCTTCGCGCTGTCGGTCCCGATCCAGGTGACGGTGCCGATGCTGCTCGCCTGGCTGATCTACGAGCGCGTGCCGGGCTGGCGCTTCTTCCGCTCCACCTTCTTCCTGCCCGCCGTCATCTCGACGGTCGTCGTGGGGATCGTGGCGCAGGTCGTGTTCCGCCTCGACGGGCCGTTGAACGCGCTGCTCGGCAGCGTCGGCCTCGGTGCGTTGCAGTCGGACTGGCTCGGCAGCGCCAACACCTCGATCCCCGCCGTGCTGCTGGTCGTGGTGTGGGCGAACTTCGGCTACAACACGCTCATCTACCTGGCGGGCATGAGCGCGCTCGATCCGGCGTTGCGCGAGGCGGCCCGGATGGACGGAGCCCGCCCGCTGCGCGTGCTGTTCTCGGTCATCGCGCCGAACCTCAAGCGGGTGATGGAGCTCGTGCTCGTCACGAGCACGGTGACGGCGTTCGCCTTCATGTTCGCCTACATCTACGTGATCACCAACGGCGGTCCGGGCTTCGACACCTACGTGACGGAGTTCATGATCTACAAGCAGGCCTTCGCGCTCGGGCGCACCGGCTACGCGTGCGCGATCGGCCTGGTGCTCGTCGTCATCACGGCGGGGATCGGGTTCCTCCAGATCCGGGTCCTGACCCGCAGCCCGGGGATCTGAATGGGCGCCTCCACGCTTTCCCGAAGGCGCCGAGGCGCCCACGCGGCCGTCACCGTCCGCCGGCGCGAGCGGTGGAAGTGGCCCGTGGTGGCCGGGATGGCGCTGATCTCGGCGTCGGCGCTCTTCCCGCTGTACTTCCTGGTCTCCAACGCGCTGCGCACCAACGCCGACTACGCCGGCGCCAAGGTCGGGCTCCCGACGACGTTCTCCGCCGGCGCGCTCGAGCGGGCGTGGGAGGGTGCGAGCGTGCCGACCTACCTGCGCAACTCGCTGATCATCGTGGTGGGCACGGTCATCCTCTCGGTGCTCGTCGCGACGTTCGCCGCGTACTCGTTCTCCAAGCTGCGCTGGACGGCGCGGGGCAAGGCGTACCTGCTCGTGCTGGTGTGGATCGCCGTCCCGCCGCTCATCCTGCTCGTCCCGCTCTACGTCCAGATGGTCGAGCTGGGGCTGTTCGACACCTATTGGTCGGTGATCCTCATCTACACCGCCGTCAACCTCCCCTTCAACACCTACCTCATGACCGCCTACTTCCGGTCGCTGCCCGACGAGCTGGCCGAGGCCGCCCGGCTCGAGGGCGCCTCCGTGCATCAGATCCTCTCGCGCGTGCTGCTACCGCTCGCCCGGCCGGCGCTCGCCACCCTCGTCATCTTCAACTTCCTGTGGGTGTGGAACGAGTTCATCTTCGCCCTGCTGCTGTTGCCCAGCGACGAGACCAAGACGCTGACCGTGGGGGTCCTGCAGTTGCAGGGCCGCTTCAACCTGGATCCCACCGCGCTGATGGCCGGCCTGCTGATCGCGACGCTGCCCGTCGTCGGCGTCTATCTGGTCTTCCAGCGCTATCTGGTCCGTGCGGTCGCGGCCGGGATCGGGCGCTGACCGTGGCCACCGGGTCGGATCGCATGCTGCTGGCGCTCAAGTCGCTCGCCCATCACTCCGAGGGCGCATCGCTCGACGCGCTCGCGCGGGAGCTCGAATCGCCGAAGTCGAGCCTGCACCGCGCGCTGGCGACGCTCCGCCGCGCCGGGCTCGCCGAGCAGGACGAGCGCGGCCACTACCGCCTGGGGACGGAGTTCGTGCGCATCGCCTTCGAGTACCACGAGCGGCGCGACGAGGTCGACCTCGTCCGGCCCGTCCTGCTGTCGCTGGCGGGCTGGTTCTCCGAGACCGCCCATTACGCGAAGCTCGAGGGCTCCGAAGTGGTCTACCTCGCCAAGGTCGAGCCGGCGGGCCAGGGGATCAAGCTGACGTCGCGGATCGGGGGTCGCAACCCGGCCCACTCGACCGGCATCGGCAAGGCCTTGCTCGCCCACGCGCTGGCCGACGACGAGGCGGTGCGCGAGTACGTCGCCCGTCACGGCCCGCTCGCGCGGCGCACCGAGCGCACGCTCGTCGCGCCGCACGCGCTGGCCGACGAGCTGGCACGCACGCGGCGGCGCGGGTACGCGCTGGACCGCGAGGAGTCCGAGCCGGGCGTCAACTGCATCGCGTTTCCGCTGTTCCTCGACTCGCCGACGCGACCGACGGGGGCGGTCAGCGTCTCGGCGGTGGCCATGCGCACCGACATCGAGCGCCTGGAGGGCGCCGCGGCAGGCATCCGCACGATCATCGAAGAGCGCTTCGGGCCCGTCACCCGCCCACTGGCCGGCAACGGTGCCTGACGAGCGCCGCCTCACCGGCCGGCGCGCGCTGATCACCGGCGCCTCGCGCGGTCTGGGCCGGGCGATCGCCGCGGCGGTGCGCGCCGAGGGCGCCGCCTGCGCGCTGCTGGGGCGCAGCGCCGCCGACCCGCCCGGCGCCGGCGGGATCGCGGTGCGCGCCGACGTGGCCGACGCCGCCGGGGTCGCTGCGGCCGTGGCCGAGGCGGCCGAGCGGCTCGGTGGCCTCGACGCCGTGGTGTGCGCCGCCGGCATCGACTGCCGCTGGGCGCCCACGGGCGAGATGGAGGTGGCCGAGTGGGACCGCACGGTCGCCGTCAACCTCTCCGGGACGTTCTACGTCTGCCGCGCCGCCCTCCCCCACCTCGTGGCCGCGGGCGGCGGCGCGATCGTCAACGTCACGTCCGTCGCCGGCCTGCGCGCCTGGCCCGAGGATGTCGCCTACAACGCGTCCAAGGCCGGCGTCGAGCTGCTGACCCGGACGATCGCGGTGGAGTACGGCGCACAGGGCGTCCGGGCGAACTGCGTGGCACCCGGCGTCATCGACGCGGGCATGACCGACACGGTCACCGACCCGGCCGCGCGAGCGCGCATGGTGGACCAGCACCCGCTCGGCCGCCTGGGCAGCGCCGAGGAGGTGGCCGAGGCGGTGGTCTGGCTGCTCTCGAGCAAGTCCGCGTTCACCACGGGCACGACGCTGGCCGTCGACGGCGGATTCCTGGCCTGAGCAGGGCCGCTGCTGCCCGAAGGGCGCATCCCGGTCTGCCCGAAGGGGCTTGACTCCGCAGCGGCCGGCGCGGGAGCATCCGCTCACCGGAAGGCACCTTCCCCACCCCCCAGCGGAGGCTCGATGACTCCCAACCGCATGGTCGCACTGCTCACGCCGCTGCTGTTCGCCCCGCTCGCGGGCAGCATCTCGGCGCTCGCGGCCGAGTACTTCCCGTTGATCGACGTCCCGACGGACGCGCTCGAGGAGATCTTCATCGCCGGCGCGCTGATCGCGTTCGCCAAGGCGGCCCAGTGGACCCAGGGGTGGCAGAAGTACGAGGCCCGCGAGGCGGAGCGCACGGATGCGGCCGAGCAGCTCGACCTTCGCGAGGCGGCGATCAGCGCCCGTGAGACCGAGCTCGCCCCCTACGACCTCGAGCCGGTGAGCGACTACTACGAGCCGGCCGGCGAGTACGACGATTGGCTGCCCGCCGACCCCGAGCTCGACGGCGACGACCTCGACGTCTTCGACGAGCCCGGCGCCGTGCCGGCCGAGCGGTAGGTGCCCGTGGCCGATCCCCACCTCGTCGCGCGGCTGCGTGCGGGCGGCATCGTCGCGCCGAGCACCACGATCGCCGAGGCGGCCCGCTCGGGCCTGCCGCTCGCGCTCGCCTGCGCGCTGCTCGAGAAGGAGTCCGGCGGCGGGCGCAACGTGTTCGGGCAGGATCCCACGATCTTCGTCCGCGCCGGCGAGGTGACGCGCGCCAAATACCAGGAGTACAAGCGCCAGCGCGACGCCGGTGCGAGCAAGCGCATGCAGGGCGTCGGTCCCTGCCAGCTCACGTGGTGGGAGTTCCAGGACGCCGCCGACCGCGAGGGCGGCTGCTGGCGGCCCGAGCTCAACATGCGGATCGGCTTCCGTCACCTGCTGGCGCTGGTCGCGGCGCACGGCGAGGCCGACGGCGCCCGTCGCTACAACGGCTCGGGCGACGCCGCCGTCGCCTACAGCCGGGATCTGCTCGCCAAGCGACGTGCGTGGGAGCAGCGGCTCGCAGGGCTTCCGGTGGCCGGCGCCGTGCGCGCCGGACCGCCGCTGCTGCGCCGCGGCGACGAGGGTGCGCTCGTCCGGCGCCTGACGCGCCGGCTGTCCTACGTGCGGTCGCGTGCGACGGGCGACCCGTTCCTCGACGGTTCGCGCGCGCGCCTCGACGCCGAGGCGGAGCTCGCGCTGAAGGCGTTCCAGCGCGAGTATGGCCTCGACGACGATGGCGTCTTCGGCATGGAGACCATGCGCGCGCTGCGCCGCGCGATCGAGCGCGAGAAGGCGCGCGACGTGCCGGCGGGCGCACCGCGGGAGCCGCGAGAGCCGGCACCGGGGATCAACCCGCGGGCCGGCCTGCCGGCGCTGGTCGGCGAGGCCCGGCGCGCGGACCACCGCAACGACCGGGCCCTTTACGAGCTCATCCTCCACGGCCGCCGGCTGCGCCGGCGACTCGCGCTCGAGCATGCGCGGATGGCGCGCGGGGCAGGCCCGCAGCCCGCCGGCGAGATCGCCGCGATCCTGCTGCGCATCGAGAGCAAGCTGGAGACGCTCGTCCGTGCCCGGGGCGGTGAGCCGGCGGTCGTGGTCGCGGCGGCGGCCGGGAGCGCGGATCTGGCCATGGCGGCGGCCGGTCCGGCCGATCTGGCCGCGGGTGCGGCCGGGCCGGCCGACGCGCCCGGAGCCACGGCGACCGACATCCTCGTCGCCAACGCCACCGTCACCCCGGTCGCCACGCCGCCCCCACCGCTGCCCGAGGGGCCGCGGCCGCCCGGCCCGGTCGGCGCGTCCGGCTCGCCGGGCCCGTCCCGCTCGCGGGGAAACGGCGCTGTCGCCGAGCCGGCGCCGGAGGTGCCTGCCGGCGCTGCGCTGGCCGAGCTCTCCGACCAGCAGATCGCCCGTCGGATCAACCAGCTCGACCAGGCGATCGACGAGGCGCGCGGCGTGCTCGTCGAGCGCTTCGAGTCCTACGAGCGCGAGCTCGCGGCGCTGCAGCCCGCGCGCAAACGGCGCCCGCCCGAGCGCCGCCCCGCCCCGGCCCGACGTCCGCCGGCACGAGGCACACGAGCCCCCTCCCAGCCTTCGGCTCCGGGGCAGCGCCCGCCCTCCCGAGGCACCGTCGTCGACGTGCGGCCCGGCGCCCAGGGCCACCTGGTGCGCGGCTCGAAGATCGCGCTCAGCCGCTTCCTCTCCGCCAAGGGCAGCCAGGAGCACGCGAAGTTGCGGCGCGCGCTGCGTCGCGAGGCGCGCCTGCCCAAGCGCGGCGCGCTCGCCACCCCGCAGTGGGAGCAGGCGGTGCGCGCGGCGCAGCACCTCGCCGGACGTCCCGTCTCGGGTGTGATGGACGGTGAGCTCGAGCGCATCCTGCAGCCGTACTGGCCGCGCGACTCCATCACCCGGCGCATCGTCCGCAGCACTCCCGCCTGGCGGGCCATTCCCGGCCAGGTGTCGCCGAACTTCAACCTGCGCGAGTTTGGCTGCAAGGACGGCACGCCCTACGTCGCCGGCCTGGTCCGCGAGCAGGGAGTCTCGAAGACGCAGGCCAAGGCCCGCGGACGCGAGCTCGCCAAGCGACTCGAGCGCGTGCGCAAGGCGGACGGCGACCGCCGGCTGACCGTGACTTCCGCGTTCCGGACCCGCGCCCACAACGCCAAGCAGCCGGGCGCCGTGCCGAACTCGTCGCACCTGCGGGGCTTCGCGGTCGACGTCACGCCGCCCCCCGGCGTCTCGCTCAGCTCGCATCACAAGCACATGCGGGCCGCCTTCGAGCGCGGCGTCGGCTACTACCCGGCCGGGCGCGGCTACTTCGTGCACGGCGACTTCGACCCCGCTTTCGCGCGGCGCGACTGGTAGCGGCGTACTACACCGCGCCGCATCCGTACTACGTTCCGTACTACACTCGTCTGACTTCGACGAGAGGGGGCGCCACGTGGCGACCGCAACCATCACCTTCCGGGTGGACGACGCCGAGCGCGACGAGCTCGCCAACCGCGCCAAGCGCGACAGCGTCACCCTCTCGGACTACATCCGCGTACGGCTCGGGCTGCGCGGGCAGGGCGCCGGCGGCGAGGCCGAAGTCGAGACCCAGGACGAGCCGGGCCTGCGCGACCGGATCGCCGACCACGAGCGGCGCCTGCGCACCCTCGAAGCCTCCGTGAGCTAGACGCGCCATGGACGATCACGAGATCTCAGAGGTGCTTCGCCGCTGCGGCACCATCCAGCGCGGGAAGGTGGTCGCGCGCGTCGATCGGGTGGCCGAGACCGATGCCGTGCTCGCCGAGGTGGAGACCTGGGTCAATGCGCACCGCGGGCGCCGCCGCTCGATCGAGGTCCGCGTGTCCGGCCTGCGGGCCGATCGGGTGCTCGAGCCGGCCGGTCCCGACGTCAGCGTGTTCGAGGTGCCGATCGCGTCACTCAGCTCGGGGGCGCGGCGCTGAGCGGCTCCGGCTGATTCCGGCGCCGACCCTTCGGTCGGCCCGCGACGCTAGGCTCGGATGCGTGAGCATGGATCTCGTCGTCGCCACCCCGGCCTTCCTCGACATGACCCTCGTCGGGCTCGAAGGCCTGCCCGCGCTCGGCCAGGAGCGCTTCGCGGGCGACCTGCTCCGCTCGCCCGGCGGCGGCGCGATCACCGCGGTCGCCGCGGCTCGCCTCGGCCTGCGCACGGCTTTGGTCGCCCCGCTCGGCGACGACGTGGCCGGTGAGCTGGTGCGCGGGGAGCTGGAGCGGGAAGGCGTCACCGTGACCGCGACGCGCACCTGGCGCACGCCCCAGACCCTGGTCATGCCCGTCGGCGAGGAGCGCGCGATGATCACCGTCGACCCGGGCGCCCGCGCGCGCAAGGAGGACATCGCGGAGCACTCCCCGTCGGCGGTCGCCGCCAACCTCGACCAGTTGCACCTGCTGCCGGACGGCGCGCGCGCCTACGTCACGTGCGGCGACGACGACGCGCGGGCCTTCGCGCTCAAGCCGCCCGCCGCGATCGGCCGCGCGAGCGTCCTGTTCCTCGACCGCCAGGACGCGTTGCTGCTCACGGGCGCGACCGCCCTCGACGCGGCGCTCAGCCGGCTCGCCGAGCTGGTCGAGATGGTCGTGATCCCGCACGGCGCGCACGGCAGCGTCGCGGTGATCGAGGGAGAGCGGATAGAGACGCCGGACTTCGACACCGGCCCCGTGGTCGACACCACCGGAGACTGCGACCTGCGCTGCGCCGCCTACGCCTGGTCGCACCTGCGCGGCGGGGACGCCGTCGAGTCCCTGCTGTGGGCCCAGCTCTATTCCAAGCTGGCGACTACCGTGCCGACGGCGACGGGCGGCGCCGTCACGCACGAGCGGCTGTTGGCGGAGGGCGCGAGCCGCGGCCTCGCGCCCCCCGCCTGAACCCGGTCACCCCGGTGAGAGGAGCTGGTCGGCCGGCGCGTCGTCGTCGGTCAGCGGGTCGGCCCCGGCGGCCAGCCGTGCCAGCTCCGCGCGCCCGTAGGTGCGAGCGCCCCGCGACCGCGACCGGACCGCGTCCGGCAGCGGCCGCCGGGAGGCGAGCAGCACCAGGTTCCCGCGCCCGGGCCCGCCGCCTTCGGGATCGGGCTCGGCGACGAGGGCGACGTCGGCGAACGCGTCCAGAAGCGTCGCCGCCTCCGCCCGCAGCAGCGCGAGCCCGCCGCCGTCGATCAGGTTGAGCAGATACACGCCGCCGGGCCGGAGCACGCGGCGGACGTCGGCGACGAACTCTGCCGTGGCGAGGTGCCAGGGAATCGAGCGCCCGCCGAAGGCGTCGCCCACCACGACGTCAGCGGAGCCGGCCGGCTCCGTGCGGAGCGTCACGCGGGCGTCGCCGGTGTGCACCCGCAGCTCCGGCCCGGTGCGCAGGCCGAGCTCGCGGCGGACGAGCTCGACCAGCTCGGAGTCGACTTCGAGCACGCGCGAACGCGAGCCGGGCCGCGTGGCCTCGAGATAGCGCGGAAGCGTGAAGCCCCCGCCGCCGACGAACACCGCGTCGAGCGGCGCGCCCGCGGGGGCGAGGCCGTCGAGCGCGTCGGCGATCCAGCGCGTGTAGGCGAACTCGAGATGACGCGGATCCGCGAGGTCGACGTAGGAGTGGCGCAGGTCGTCGAGCACCAGGACGCGTCCGGAGGCCCGCTGGGGGTCCGCGCGCACCTGCGCGCAGTAGTAGACGCTCTCGGCGGTGCAGCGGGTTCCCGCGGCCACGGCGGTGGCGGCGAGGAGCGCGGCGCCCCCGAGCGCGACGGCGGACGCTGCGACCGGGAACGCGCGGAACCGCGCGGCGACGGCGATGCCGGCGACGACGAGGAGCCCGCCGACACCGATGACGCTCGCCCGGACCGGCAGCAGGGGAACGAGGACGAAGCCGGTGAGGAACGTGCCGGCCAAGGCGCCGGCGGTCGCCCACGCCGACAGCCGCCCGACCACGGTGCCACTGGCGCCGAGATCGCCGAGCTCGAGCTTGATCACCACGGGGGTGACGGCGCTCAGCACCGCAGCCGGCGGAAGCAGTGCGAACAGCGCGACGGCGAGCGCCGCGGCGTGGCCGGCGCCGACCACCTCGCCCAACACCCGCACCAGCGGCACCGTGCAGATCGCGAGCAGCCCACCAGCGACCAGCAGGACCGCGAGCAGCCGGCGGCCGTCCAGCTTGTCGGCCGCCCGGCCGCCGAGAGCGGAGCCGGCCGCGATGCCCGCGAGCACGACTCCGATGGTCGTCGTGTACGTCTCGAGCGTCAGCCCGACATAGGGCGCGAGCAGGCGGATCCCGAGGATCTCCAGCACCAGCACGGCACCGGACGCGACGAAGACCAGCGCCGGCGCGAAGCCCCGCGGCAGGCGAGCGGGCGCTGGCGCGGCGATCGACACCATCGGGATGATGTCAAGGACCCCCGAGCCCAGCCGAGCATGCCCCGGGTACGAACCACCGATCGGCGAGTCGGTCACGCGCGCGAATCGCGCTCGACGTGCAAGAGTCCCGCCCTGGTCCGCCCACACGAACGAGGAGGAAGCCGTGGCCGACAGCGTCTACCGCGTCACCGAGGTGATCGGAGTCAGCACCGAGTCCTGGGAGTCCGCGGCCCGCAGCGCGGTCGAGACCGCCGCCAAGACGGTGCGCGACCTGAGGGTGGCGGAGGTCGTGCGCTCGGACCTGACGATCGAGAACGGCCAGGTCACCGGCTACCGAGTCCGCCTTGCGATCTCGTTCAAGTACGAATCCGGCGAGTGACGCCGCCGGGGCCGTGGCCCGAGCTCCACTACGCCGACTGGGAGCCGACCAAGCAGACCCTGCACCGCTACGCGCAGATGATGGGCAAGGTGCGGATGGCGCTCGTGCCGTTCCGCAACCACTGGTGGCACGCGACGCTGCTCATCTCGACGCACGGAATGACCACCGGCCCGATGCCGTGCGGCGAGCTGAGCGCCGAGGTGGAGCTCGACGTCGTCGACCACCGGTTGCACATCCGCACGAGCGAGGGACGTAGCGCGGGCTTCCCGCTCCGCGACCGCTTCGCGTGCGCCAGGTTCTACTACGACCTCTTCGCCGAGCTGCGCGCCGTCGGCGTCGCGGTCGAGATCCACCCGGAGCCGTTCGACCTCGGCGACAGCCCCGCGTTCGCCGACGACACGGTGCACGATCGCTACGACGCCGACGCCGTCGCGCGCTGGTGGCGAATCCTGCGGCTGACGAATCAGGCGCTCGACCGGTTCGCGTCGCGGTTCAACGGCAAGACCAGCCCGACGCAGCTCTTCTGGCACAGCTTCGACTTCGCCCACGCCCGCTTCTCGGGCCGGCGCGCTCCCGCCATCGCGGGGACCGACCCGGTGACGGCCGAGGCCTACTCGCATGGGTCATCGCCTTCGGCTGGTGGCCCGGCGACGACCGGCGCACGCCTTATCCGGCGTTCTACTCCGATACGGCGCCCGAGCCCGACGGGCTGCGCGACGGACGCGACTTGCACGTTGACCCGAATATCTGGGGTCAACGTGCAACTCGCACGATTCCAGCCGGCCTACCCGGCGCCGTTGACGTTCGTGGCCCGGCGGCCGAGGCCGCCCGGATCGGGCTGATCTGAGATGCGGGACGCGCTCCTAGGCCTGGCCGCCGGCCTGGCCGCCGGCGCCGTCATGGCGCGCGGCGGGCTGTGCTTCAACCGCGCGCTGCGACGGGCGACGTTCGAGCGCCGGCCCACGATCCTACGCGCGTTCGCCCTGGCCGTCGCCGTGCAGATGCTGCTGCTGCCGCTGCTGGTGGCGGCCGACGTCGACACGCTGGCGCGCAGCGCCGGCGGAGGCGGCCTGCCCCTGCTGCCGGTGGCACAGGTCGCGGGCGGGCTGGTCTTCGGCGCCGGCATGGCGCTCGCGGGCGGCTGCATCACGGGGATGCTGTGGAAGGCCGGAGCGGGGTCCGTCGCCCTCGCTGTCGCCATCGCCGGCTTCGCGGCGGGAGAGTTGCTCATCCGCGGTCCCGGCAGCGAGGTCATATCGGCGCTCGACGATGCCGCTCGCCCTGCCGAGCGCGCGCTGCCCGGGCTGCTGGGCGTGGACTACGAGCTGGTCGCCGTGGTGCTCGGCGCCGCAGCGCTCGCCGCTCTGCTGGCGCGCCGGCGCGACGGGCTCCTCGCGGGCCTCGCGCTGGGCGCGGTGGCCGCGGGGACATGGATCGCGGCGGACGCCGCGGGCTACGGCTACGGCCTCGGCTTCGTCGGCGCTGCCGACGGGACGCGCGCGGCCATCAGCGCCGGCAGCGCGCTTCCGTTCCAGCTCTGGCTCGCGCTCGGCGTGCTCGCCGGCGGGGTGGCCTCAGCCCGGCGTGAGCTGCGCCTGCCCGACGCCGCGCGGTCGGCACGAGCGGCGGCGGGCGGGTTGCTGATGGGCGTCGGCGGGAGCGTGGCGCACGGCTGCAACATCGGCCACGGCCTGACCGGTATCCCGCTGCTGTCCCTCGGCTCGATGCTGGCGACCGCGTGCATGGCGGCCGGAGCGCTCCTCACCTGGCGGTTCCTGCTCGCCCCGCGCCCCGGCCTGCGCGGCCGCGAACGCGTCTGAGCGGACGGCGCTCAGGCGCCGACCGGCGCGGCGCTCTCGCCGTGCCGGTAGAACTCCACCGGCTCCGCCGCCAGCGGGGTGTTGCCCAGGATCAGGTCCGCCGCCTTCTCCGCGGTCATCATCACCGGCGCGTAGATGTTGCCGTTCGTGACGTACGGGAAGACCGACGCGTCGACGACCCGCAGCCCCTGGACCCCTCGCACCCGCATGTCGAGCGGGTCGATCACCGACCGCTGGTCGGTGCCCATGCGCGCGGTGCAGGACGGGTGCAGCGCGGTCTCGGCGTCCCTGGCAACCCAGTCGAGCACCTGCTCGTCGGTCGCGACCTCCTTGCCGGGCGAGAGCTCGCCGCCGCTGAACGGCTCGAACGCGGGCGCTTCGAGGATGCTGCGGGTCACGCGGATCGCCTCGACCCACTCCCGCCGGTCCTGGTCGGTGGAGAGGTAGTTGAACCGCAGCGCGGGCTTCTTGCGCGGGTCGTCGCTGACGATCTTGCACGTGCCGCGGGCATCGGAGTACATCGGCCCGATGTGGACCTGGTAGCCGTGCCCGCCGCCGCCGGGCGGCAGCGTCCCGTCGTAGCGGACGGCGATCGGCAGGAAGTGGAACATCAGGTTGGGATACGCCACGTCCTCGTTGGAGCGCACGAACCCGCCGGCCTCGAAGTGGTTGGTGGCGCCGGGCCCCGACTTGCGCAGCAGCCATTCCAGCCCGACCTTGGGGCGCTTGCGCATGGCGAAGTACGGCGCCATCGAGACGGGCTGCGTGCAGGCGTGCTGCACGTAGACCTCCAGATGGTCCTGCAGGTTCTCCCCCACGCCCGGGAGGTCCGCGATGACGTCGATGCCCAGCGCCCGCAGCTCGGCGGCGGCGCCGACTCCGGAGAGCTGCAGCAGTTGCGGGGAGTTGATCGCCCCGCCGCACAGCACGACCTCGCCGGCCCGCACGGTGTCCGTCCCGCGCCGGCCGGACCGCGCGTAGCGCACGCCGACGGCGCGGTCGCCCTCGAAGAGGATCCTCGTGCCGTAGGCGAAGGTCTTGACCTCCAGGTTGGGCCGGCTCATCACCGGGTGCAGGTACGCGCGTGCGGCCGACAGCCGGCGCCCCTCGTGCACGTTGCGGTCGAACGCCGCGAAGCCCTCCTGGCGGTAACCGTTGACGTCGTCGGTGAGCGGGTAGCCGGCCTCCTGCACCGCCGCGAAGAACGCGCCGTACAGCGGTCCGCGGGCCGGGCCGCGCTCCAGCACCAGCGGGCCGTCGTGGCCGCGGAATGCGTCGTCGGACGCCGCCGCCAGGCAGTTCTCCATCTTCTTGAAGTACGGCAGGCAGTGCGCGTGGTCCCACGTCTCCATCCCGGGGTCCGCCGCCCAGCGCTCGTAGTCCAGCGGGTTGCCGCGCTGGAAGATCATCCCGTTGACCGAGCTCGAGCCGCCCAGCACCTTCCCGCGAGCGTGGTAGACGCGCCGCCCCCCCATGTGGGGCTCGGGCTCGGACTCGTACTTCCAGTCGTAGAAGCGGCTCCCGATCGGGAACGCGAGCGCGGCCGGCATGTGGATGAACACGTCGAACGCGTAGTCCGGCCGCCCGGCCTCCAGCACCAGCACCCGGTTGGCCGGATCCTCCGAGAGGCGGTTCGCGAGGACGCTGCCGGCGGACCCGCCGCCGACGATGACGAAGTCGTGATGGGAGGCAGTCACAGGCAGTGATATATCACAGGGGGGTGCAGCTGCAGCCGACAAGCGCCTCGAGCCCATGCTCGAGACCGCCGTCGCCGACGGCGCGCACCTCGAGCGGGAGTCCGATCGCGGCGGCCGACCGCTCGGCGGCGGCGCGGGCCGCGGGCGTCGGTCGCTGCGCGAGCCACAATACGCGCGCGTAGTTGCCGAAGTAGGCGTCGCGCAGCTCGGGATGGCGGTCGAGGCCCAGCTCGCGCAGCACCGTGTGCTCGAACGTGCGCGCGAGGAAGTCGGTCAGCACGTAGGTGCCCGGCTCCTCGGCGAGCGCGGCGCGCACCTCCTCGCGTGCGAAGACGTCGTAGCAGTGGTCCCCCGCGAGGCGGCGGGCGCCGGTGCGCTCGAGCACGGCGTCCAGCGCCCCGTAGGTGCCGCAGTCCGCGTAGGCGACGGCCAGCCGCTCGTAGTCGGGGGCGAGCCGCCTGAGCTCGGCCTCGACGGCGGGAGCGATGCGCTCCGGGCGATTGTGCAGCAGCGCCGGCACTGGGTGGACGTCCACGTCCCAGCCGCGCCGGCGGGCGATCTGCCGGACGTGCACCGCGAGCGCGCCGCACGCGATCACGCCGACGTGCGCGGGGCGCCCCCTCATCCCGGAAACGCGAGCTCGTCGATGAAGCGGTCGTTGAAGTCGGTCCGGCCGGAGAGCTCGACGTAGCGGACCTCGGACACGATCGCGCGCGCCTCGGCGCGCTCGCGCAGGCTTAGGGCCGCGAT
>Ga0136627_1000292_pt1 | contig 17947 bp, 19 predicted proteins | sample AntDrymUQ4892206_2_FD_104652 | JGI IMG/M metagenome (GOLD analysis project Ga0136627, IMG submission 104652) | Polar desert sand microbial communities from Dry Valleys, Antarctica - metaG UQ489 (22.06) | ecosystem: Environmental > Terrestrial > Soil > Desert | place: Antarctica: Dry Valley... | reverse complement strand
GGGACCAGCGCACGCTCGGCCAGCGCGCCGTGACCGATGTCACGCCGCTTGGGCCCGCGCATGAAGCCGGCCTCCCCCACGCTGAACGGCGGGAAGTTGTAGTGGTGGAAGTATCGCTTGGACGTCTCGAGGCCGAGCGTGTCCAGGCGCATCTCGTCACGCGTGGTGCCGAGAGCGGCGACGGAGAAGCCCTGCGTCTGGCCGCGCGTGAAGATGGCGGAGCCGTGGGTGCGGGGAGCGACTCCGACCTCGATCCAGATCTCGCGGATCTCGTCCGCGGACCGGCCGTCGGGGCGCTTCTTGTCCACGGCGATCCGGCGACGGATGGTCTCCTTCTCCAACCGGTCGAAAGCCATCTGGGTGGCGGAGTGCCTGACCGCGTACTCCTCCGCGGCCTCGTCGCCCGCGAGGGCGGCGAAGACCTCCTCCTCGACCCTCTTCGTGGCGTCCTGGCGCTCGAGCTTGTCGATCACCGAGGTGGCCTGGGACAGCTTCTCGCCGAACTGCGTGGTGAGCTGGCTGAACAGGCTCTCGTCGACCTGCGGCACCTCGACCTCGGTCTTCGGCTTGCCGGCCTTCCCGGCCAGCTCGCGCTGAGCGGCGCAGAGCTTCTTGATCTCGCCGTGGGCGATGTCGAGCGCGTCGAGGATCGCCGCTTCGGAGATCTCGCTGGCGCCGGCCTCGACCATGAGGATGGCGTCCTCCGAGCCGCAGACGATCAGGTCCAGCGGGGACACGAGGTTCCACTCCTCGTCGGGGTTGACGACGAAGTTGCCCTCCTCGTCCTGGCCGACGCGCACCGCGCCGACCGGCATCGGGAAGGGAATGTCGGAAACCATCAGAGCGGCGCTGGCGCCGTTCATCGCGAGGATGTCGTAGGGGTGCACGTGGTCGATCGACATGGGGATCGACACGAGCTGTGTCTCACGCCTCCAGCCCTTGGGAAAGAGCGGACGGATGGGACGGTCGATCATGCGCGCGGTCAGCGTGCCCTTCTCGCCCGACCGGCCCTCGCGCTTGAAGAAGCTGCCCGGGATCTTGCCCGTGGCGTACATCCGCTCTTCTACGTCGACCGTCAACGGGAGGAAGTCGACGTCTCTCAGGTTTCCTGCCGTGGCGGTGGAGAGCACCATGGTGTCTCCGGACTGCACGACAACGGATCCACTCGCCTGCTTGGCGAGCTTGCCGGTCTCGAAGCTGATCTCGGTCCCACCGATCTCAACCGTGACGCGGCTTGCTTCTGGCTTCATATGTTCCTTTCGGTGCCGCCTCCGGTTGGCGGCGCTGCTTTATGACTTCTCGATAGAGGTCCGGGTGAGCCTAGCAAGGGCTTCCTCGACCTTCGCAGCGACCCAGGCCGGGTCCTTCGTGAGCTGCCGCCACGTGAAGCGCCTCACCGCCCAGCCCGCAGAGCCCAGCTCGTTGTCGCGAGCGCGGTCGCTCTCGAAAGCGCGATCTGTGGTGTGGGTGGCCCGTCCGTCGGTCTCGACCACCAGCCTTTCTTCACGCCAGAGGAAGTCGACGCGGTAGCCCATGAGCCATTCCTGACTCCGGGGGCGCGGGAGGCCATGGGCGTCGCAGATGGCCAGAAACAGCTCCTCGAAGTCGTTCTCCGTGAGCGTCGAGCCGAGCGCGTGCTCGTCGAGCACGGCCATGAGGCGCGCGGCGCCGATACGCCCGGGGTGGGCGGCGATCCCGGCCCTCAGGTCGCCCTCCGGGCAGAGCCTGAGCCGTTGCGCCTCGTCCAGAGCCCGCTCCAGCGGGCGGCGCGCTGTCACTTCGGCTAGGTCCAGGAGGGTGCGCGGAGGTCTGGTCACTGGGATGCCGTGGCGTCTCGTCACGTCCGTGGACGGAAGCTGGGTAGAGCGGTGCACGGTCACGCCCTTGCGGTTGCGCCGGTCTTGAGGCGCACTCACGTGAATGTGCCGCTCGGCCTTCCAGAGGCCCCAGAGCGTGGCAGCACTCAGGTGGCTGAGCACCGCTCCCGAGCCCGAGGCGAGCACCGCCGCGAGCCATCGGCCGAGCTGGGTGATGTCGTCATGACCGGCGGCGTAGACCCCCCGGTCCACTCGTAGCAGCGCCCCCTTGCGCGCCCGGGCATCTATCGCGTCATCCCCGAGGCCGAGCGATCGCAGCTGCGGCCGGCTGACCACCCCGTGCTGGCGCCGCAGCAGGATGCTCAGCCTGCGCTCGAACGACAGCGTCTCTCGACGTAATCCGCCCACGGGACGGGTTAAGTCGATCCGGCCTGAGAATCCGCCCCCCGCGGAGGCCGAAAAGCCGACTCGATCGACTTAATCCGGCCACCAGACGGATTAAGTCGATCGCTCCCCTACAGCCCGCGCCGATCCCAGGCGCGCAGGAAGCGCTGGGTGCCCCGGGCGGTGGAGGTCAGAGCCTTGTCGCCGAGGCCCAGCTCCCTCACCTTGCCCTTCTGGGCGCGAAAGAGCAGCCGTGACTTCTTGCCGCGCGCCGTGAACCACACGGAGCGCCCGACGCGGTGACGCTTCTCGCCCCGGAGGCGCTCGCGCAGCGCGCGGACGCCGGTGCCTACCCGCACCTTACCGACGCGGAAGCGCCTGCTGGAGGTGATCGCGAGCACCGACCTGCTTCGGATTCGCTTGCGCGAGCGCTTGCTGACCTTCGACGAGAGCCGCTTGGTCGGGTAGCCGATACGCATCCCGCCGCCGCCGCGCACGCAGTAGCGGTCGATGCCCTTGCGCGACTTCAGGCGCGTGGCGCCGAGCGCGCGCCGCTGGCGCTTCTGGGCGCGGCCCAGCCGTGCCTTGCCGAGCGCTCGGGCCTTGACGCCACCCTTGGCGGGCAGGCACTCGCGCTTCCCGGTTGCTGCGTCGCGCTCCTCGATAGCGGCGGCCGCGACATTGGCGCACGGAGCGCCGAAGCTCTCGGTCTTCACCTCGCCACGGTCGATCAGCACCTCACGGGTGGCTGCGACCTTGCCGTCGATGCCCTCGCAGGTCAGCGTCCAGGTCTCCTTGACGCCGGCCTTGAAGGGGCTCGGGCCGGCGAACTCGACGTCCAGCTTGTAGGTCGTGCCGCCCGTGTAGTTGATGACCCGGGCCACGTACTTGCCGGGCTCCGGATCGGGACCGATGGTCGTCTGCTCGGGATTCGCGCTGCCCGCTGAACTGCTGATGGGCGCGCCCGTGGCCTTGCCGGCGCCGTCGGCCTTGTAGATCTCGAGGTCCAGGTCGCCTCCCTCGGGAAACGACAGCTTGATCGTCGCGAACCCGTTGTCCACCGTGCCGCCCTGCTGGGCCGGGACCTCGAACGGCTCGTCGGTGACGCCCGTGGCGCAGGCATCCGGAGCTTCGAAGTACAGCGGGCACGGAGGCTGGGACGCGGTCCCGGAGCGGGTGGGCATCGGCGGGCTCGGGGGGCCGCCGTTGGGCGGACGGCCCACGTCCTGGTCGGCCACGGGGCGGGTCGAGGGGTTGATGTGCCACTCGAACTCGCCCGAGGCGGGCACGTCCATCGTGGTCTCGAGCGTGTCGTCGAAGGAGAGCGTCCTGCCCGGCACGCCTTCGCCGTCGATCACGGGCGAGGTGAAGGTCTTGAAGCTCTTGGTCAGGCGCAGCACCGCTCCGGGGAAGGCCTCGCCCTTCAGCACGGAGTGCCGTGCCGCGTTGGCCGTACTCTCGAGCGCCTTGAAGTAGGCCTCGCGGTTGCCGCTGCCCTGGCCGGACTCCGCGGTGGTGCCCTCGTACTCGGCGACCGTGTCGGCGTACAGCGGGTGGAACCCGCCCAGGCCGATCTCGAAGGTGAAGCCCAGGCCGCCCGTGGCGTAGTAGGTCCAGTCCTCGGTGCCGCCGGTAGTGTCGTACAGCTGATAGCTGAACTGGCTGGAGTAGCCGTTCTCCTGGGCCATCGATTCGCCGAGCGCCTTGTAGACCGCCTCGTCGACCGAGGGGCCCTGCGACTGGAGGCCGGGCGGGCGCAGCACGAGGTTGGAGAACGTGTGGTTGGTGATCAGCGTGGTGACCTGGCGCTTGGACACCAGATCGCGCACGTTGCGGGTCTCCGGCTCGGAGAAGGGGCCCGTGCCGCGGTAGTCCTGGGCGAAGTCCCCGCCGACGGGAGGTCCGCTCGGCGAGGCGCCGGGGCCGCCCCAGAAGCCGCCGTAGTTGCGGTTCGGGTCGACGCCGAACTGGCTGATGCCCACGTTCGGCTGGCCGGCCTGGACGCAGTCGCCCTCGGCCGGATCGTCGTCCGCGGTGCTGTCGAAGTCGTCCGCCGCCGTGTTGTTGATGCGGCAGTTCTTGCGCTGGTACTCATACGGCGTGGCCAGGTTCGCGATCTCCTGCGTGCCGCCGCCGGGTCTGCCGGCACCGGCCTGCCCGGCCTCGCGCGAGGTGTTGAACCCGTCGGGGTTGATGATCGGCACCACGATCGTGCGGGTCTGGCCCATGAGGCGGACCACACGGGGGTCCTTGGCCTTGTAGCCGTTGATCAGCTCGTAGGCCCACTCCATGGCGTGCTCGCCGGCGGGCCACTCACGGGCGTGATGGACTCCCATCTGGAGGAACACCGGCTTGCCGTCGCTGGCCTTCACGTTCTCGCTGATCTCGATGCCCTGGACTGGACGGTCGAGGAACGTCTTGAACGGCAGGGTGACCGGCTTGACGATGTCCGGATTCTGCTCCGCGAGCACCTTCATCTCGTTCTCGTAATCGTCGAGGCGCCTGTAGGTGCCGGCTCGGCCGCTGGGAAACGCCGCGGCCCTGGGCCCGCCGGAGGCCACCGCCCGGCGCTCAGCCGCCCGATCGCGCGCCGCGGCCTCAGCCAGGTCGCCGATCTCCGTGGTGAACATGAACTTGGCCTCGCGAAGGGTCTTTGCGTCATCGGCTCCGTGGAGCAGCACCTCGACGAAGCCCCTACCGCCGTGCTCGGTCAGGTCGAGGCCGAGGTCTGACAGCTCGTCCTTGCGAGCCGCGGTAGGCGTCGAGACGCGAGCGAGGGAGAGCGTCTCGGGCTTGCGCTCGGGCAGCGCTTCGGACTCCATCGTGAGGCGCGCGGTCCGGGCCGTGCCCGAGCGCCGGCAGGCCTGAGCTGTGAGGCGGGTGCCGCGCAAGACGAAGCCCTGTGCGACCTCGCCGGCACCGAATCCGGCCGACCCGGCGACCCGTTCCCCGGTGGCGCTGTCAAAGAGGGCGAGGTCCCAGTCACCCGAGCGGGCCGCGAGACGGGCGGTCACGAAGCCGGGCCCAGGCACGGTCGCAGAACGCGTCGCGTAGCCCTTGGCGCCGGTGAGCGGGCCGGCGATGCAGCTGCGCTCGACGGGATCGGGCACCGATACGCCGGTGGAGAGGATCTCGCCGGCGGCCGCGGGAGCCGAGCCGGTGGCCAGCAGCGACAGAGTGAGGGCCGCCGACGCGGCCAGTGAACGGCTCATCGCCGGAAGTCTTACACCAAGCATGAACGGGAGGACGATTGCTCCGCGCGATTCTTGCGATCGATCGCCTCCGCACGAGCGGCCCGACTCGTGCGGCGCGGTCATGGCTCGCGGCGCCCGAGCCGCTCCAGCAGGGAAAGGCCCGGGACCCCGGGGTAGACCACCCCGTCGACCACGAGCGAGGGCGTGGTGGCCACCCCCGCGCGAATCCCCGATCGAAAGTCACGCTGCACGCGCTCGGCCACCGGCTCCGAGCGGCGATCGGCCTCGAAGCGCTCCACGTCGAGGCCCAGGCGCTGACAGCGCTGCCAGAGGTGAGGGTCGTCGAGGTGGCCCTGGTCGGCCATGAGCGAGTCGTGCATCTCCCAGAAGCGGCCCTGCAGGCCGGCGGCCTCGGCCGCCGCCGCAAGCACCCGGGCCCGTGGGTGCTTGGAGACCACGGGGAAGTGGCGGAATACCCGCCGCAGGGGAAGCCCGTCCAGCAGCCGACTCGCCCGTGCGCAGTAGGGACACTCCAGGTCGGAGTACTCGATCACGAGCCTTCCCTCGCCCCGTACGTGATCGTCGGGGCCCTCCGGGGCCGGCCCCGCACTGCCGAGGCCCTCAGGCAGCCGCTTGCTCGAGGGCGTCGAAGATCAGGTTGGCGCCGGGGATCTCCAGCGGTGAGGGCGACTGGTGCGACCACACCACCTCGAGGTCGGGCCCGATCATCACCAGAGCACGCTGGTCGTGGCCACGATCCTCGATGTAGACGCCGTAGGCCTTCGAGACCTCGCCCTTGGGATGGAAGTCGGCCAGGAGGGGGATCGAGATGCCCATCTGCGCCTGGAAGGCCTTGTGCGAGAAGGACGAGTCGACCGAGATGCCGTAGAGCCTGGCCCCCTTGGCCTCCAGCTCGGGCAGCACCTCCTGGTAGACGTTCAGCTGGTCGGTGCAGACCGGGCTGAAGTCCAGCGGATAGAAGACCAAGACCGATGTCTGACCCGCCAGATCCTGTAGCGAGACCTCGTCGCCATCCTGGTCGGGGAGGCAGAAGTCGGGAGCGACCGCGCCCGCCTCGATCATCGGCGGAGCCCGAGCTCCTTGATCAGCGCGCGGTAGCGGTCGAGATCGGTGCGCTGCAGGTAGCCCAGCAGCCGGCGGCGCTTGCCGACCAGCATGAGCAGGCCCCGCCGGGAATGGTGATCCTTGCGGTGCTCGCGCAGGTGCTCGGTGAGCTCGTTGATCCGTGCCGTGAGCAGGGCCACCTGGACCTCGGCCGACCCGGTGTCGTTCTCGCCGCGGCCGTGCTTGGCCACGATCTCCTGCTTCTGGTCGACGGTGAGCGTCATGCGGCGGGCAACGGTAGCAGTCAACGAGCAGCCGGCTCATGCCTCGCAGATCGCCTGAGCCCTCGTTACATCCTCTCGCATCTGCTCCACCAGCTCCTCCACCGACTCGAAGCGCTGCTCGCCCCTCATCCTCTCCACGAACGCGATCCGCAGGGTCTGGCCGTAGAGGTCGCCGTCGAAGCCGATCAGGTACGGCTCGATCAGCAGGCCGCGGCCGGTCTCGAAGGTGGGTCTCACGCCCACGTTGATGGCTGCCGGGTAGCCGTGCGCCCAGCCGGCGTAGACGCCGTGGCCGGGCGCCACCAGGACGGGATCGGGCACGATGTTGGCCGTGGGCATGCCCAGCTCGCGGCCGCGCCCGTCTCCGTGCACGACCTCGCCCTCGAGCAGGTAGGGACCGCCCAGGAATCGTGCCGCCTCGTCCACCTCGCCGGCGGCCACCAGCCCCCGGATCTGGCTGGAGGAGACCGTCTCCCCCGCCACGCCGACCAGCGGGACCACGCGGGTCTCGAACTCGTCGTAGGAGGACAGGAAGCCGGCGGTGCCGCGGGCGCCCTTGCCAAAGCGGAAGTTCTCGCCAACCGAGACGCTCCGGGCGGCGAGCTGGCCGATCAGCACCCGCTCCACGAAGTCCTCCGCGCTGCGGTCGGCGAAGGCGCGATCGAACGGGATCACCACCAGCTCGTCCACTCCCAGCCCCGCGATCAGATCCTGCTTGATGGAGTGCGACATCAACAGCTTGGGCCGTGCCTGTGGGCTGATCACGGCAAGCGGGTGCGGATCGAAGGTGAGCACCGTGTCGTTGCCGCGGATCACCTCGCGATGGCCCACGTGAACCCCGTCGAAGGTGCCGATGGCCACCCGCCGCGCGCCGGGCTTGCCCGAAGCCTCCGCGGGGGCGTCAGTGAGGCTCGTGACCTTCATCCGGCGAACACTACGACGGGCGCCAGCTCCGGGCCCCGCGGCTCGGCAACCGCGATCAGCTCGCCGCCGTGGGTCAGGCGCAGCGCATCTGCGGACGGGGCACCGCCCGCCGGGACGCGCACACCGTGGGCCACCCGGCGCGCCTCGTCCTCGCTGAGGGGGCGCTCAGGCAAGAAGGCGAGCGCCTCCCCGACCCCCACCACCCGATCCGGGTCGGCGTCGTCCAGGCCGAACGGGCCGATCGCGGTGCGCTCGAGGCGCTCGCAGTAGGCATCGCCCAGGTCGGCGATGAGCTGGCGGATGTAGGTGCCCGCGGAGCACTCGATCTCGAAGGCCGCCCGATCGCCCTCCAGCCATGTCCGCTGCGCACGGTGCACGGTCACCGGGCGCGCCTCGCCCTCGATCGCCTCGCCGCGGCGGGCCTTCTTGTAAAGCGCCTCTCCCCCCACCTTTACCGCCGAGTACGCGGGCGGGCGCTGCATCAGGTGCCCGGTGGGGATAGACGGGTCCGCCGGTATCCGGCCGGTGTGCTCCAGCGCGCCGTCGCGGTCACCGGTGTCCGAGCGCCATCCCAGCCGGGCCACGGCACGGTAGGTCTTGGGCAGGGCGAGCAGGTAGCGCTGGACGCGGGTCGCGCGTCCCACCAGCACCAGCAGCAGCCCGGTGGCGAACGGGTCGAGAGTGCCGGCATGCCCGACCTTCGTGCCACGAGGAAGCGACCGGCGAACCCCGGCCACCACGTCGTGGGAGGTGATCCCGGCGGGCTTGGAGAACAGGATGACGCCCGGGCGCAAGCAGCCCGGCTCAGGCGACGGGGAGCTGCGCGGCCACCTGCTCGCGCAGGGAGCTGATCAACTCGTCCGGCGCGAGCGCGGTGGTGAAGCCCGCGGCCTGGCGATGGCCTCCGCCGCCCAGCGTCCGGGCGATCAGCGACACGTCGATCCGGCCGTCGGTGGCCCTCAGGCTCACCTTGCGCCGGCCACGGCGGTCGTCGGCCAGCAGCTCACGGACCAGCACGGCGACCTTGGTGCCCTCGACCGCGCGCATGTGGTCGACCACACCCTCGGAGTCGGTCTCCAGGGCCCCGGTCTGCTCGTAGTCGTGGCGGCTGAGCATCGCCAGCGTGATCGCGCCGTCGTCGTAGCGGGCCACGCCCTGCAGCGCACGCGAGAGCAGCTGCAGGCGGCGAAAGGGAAGGTCCTCGAACAGGCGGCGGTAGATCGCGTTGGTGTCCAGGCCGGCCTCGATCAGGTCGGCGGCCATCCGGTGGGCGGCCGGGGAGGTGTTCTCGTACATGAAGCGCCCGGTGTCGGTGACCAGGCCCACATACAGCGCATCGGCGATCCGGGGGGTGATGTCGGCCCCCAGCTCGGTGGTCAGGTCGAAGACGATCTCCGCCGTGCACGAGGCCTCGGGGACCACGAGGTTGACGGTGCCGAAGTGGGTGTTGTCGTGGTGGTGGTCGACGTTGAGGATGTGCACCCCCTCGCGCTGGAGGAAGGGCACGGGCATGCGGTCGATGTTGCCGCAGTCGAGGAAGACCACCGTGCGGTCGTCGACGTCGTCCGGGGGCGCGGCCAGCAGGCCCTCGAAGGTCATGTGACGATACTCGTGCGAGAGGGGAAACTCGTCGGGTGACATGTACATCACGGAGTCCTTGCCGAGCTGCTCCAGCACCCAGTGCATGCCCAGCAGCGAGCCGAGGGCGTCCCCGTCGGGATTCTCGTGGGTCGTGAGCAAGAACCGCTCGGCCTGCCGCAGCTCGCCGACCACCTGGTCGAGCCGGCCCTGCACGGTGGCCCCTCCGGGCCCGCCCTTCCCGGGAGCGCTCACTCCTCCGCCTTCGGGGGTTGCAAAGGGGGGCGGTGCCCCCCTTTGACCTCATCGGGTTGCAAAGGGGGGCGGTGCCCCCCTTTGACCTGATCCTCCTCCAGCAGCTCCGAGATGCGAAAGCCGCGGTCGATCGCCTCGTCGTGCAGGAACTCCAGCGTGGGGGTGCGCTTCATCCGCACCTCGGCCGCGATCGAGGCCTGCAGGTAGCCGCGGGAGGAGCGGAGGCCGACCAGCGAATCCTCCCGTTCCTCGTCGGTGCCGAGCACGCTCACGTACACGCGAGCCTGGCTCAGATCGGGTGCTGTCTCGACGGCGGTCACGGTCACGAATCCTATGCGGGGGTCTTTCAGATCGGCGGTTATGTGGGCCGAGAGCACCTCCCTCAGCGCCTCGTTCACCCGCCTCATGCGATCGGCGGCCACTCTAGTCCTCCCCGAGGTCGGCGGTCGACAAGGTTCGCCGATTCCACCGCACCCAATCACCGAAACGCGATTCGGTGAACCGCTGCACCGCATCGGCGCTCTCGTCGACCCTCCCTCGCTCGCGTCCGACGAGCGCGACCGTGAGCGTCGCCCGTTGCCACAGGTCGTGGTGATCGGTCTCGGCCACGGCCGCCCCGAAGCGCCCGTGCAGCTGAGCCTTCAGGGACTTGATCTCCTTGCGCTTGCCCTTGAGGCTGGCGTTCTCGGGCAGGTGCAGGTCGAGGGTGAGGAGGCAGAGGAAGGCCATAGTCGCTAGCGACTATGAGCCTCAGCTCAGCGCGCGCTCAACCTGTCGCGTCTCATACACCTCGAGCACGTCCCCCTCCTTCACGTCGGGGAAGTTCTCGAGGACGATGCCGCACTCCATGCCCGCCGTGACCTCGCGGACGTCGTCCTTGAAGCGGCGTAGGGACCCGATGCGGCCGTCGTAGATGATCGTGCCGTCGCGCACGAGGCGAACCTTGGCCCCTCGGGTGACGGTGCCGCCGGTGACCATGGAGCCGGCGATCGTGCCGATGCGCGACGCCTTGAAGATCTCACGGATCTCCGCCGCGCCCACGTTGCTCTCCACGTCCTCGGGCGTGAGCAGGCCCTCCATCGCCGAGCGCAGCTCCTCGATCACCTTGTAGATGACCGAGTAGGTCCGGATCTCCACGCCCTCGCGATTGGACACCTGCCGGGCATCGCCGACAGGACGCACGTTGAAGCCGATCACGATCGCCTCCGAGGCCGAGGCCAGCATCACATCGGACTCGTTGATGCCGCCCACGGCGTCATGGATCAGGTTCACGTTGACCTGCTCCTGGGGCAGCTTGGCAATCTCGTCGGCCAGCGCCTCGAGCGAGCCGGCGACATCGGCCTTCACGACCAGGTTGAGCTCGGCGGCCTCGCCCTTCTGAACTCGCGCCATCACGTCCTCGAAGGAGACCCTCACGCCCGCCCGGCGCGCCAGCGCCTCGGTCTTGAGCCGGTTGCCCCGCTCGCCCGCCAGACGGCGCGCCTCTCGCTCGTTGGCCACCACCCGGAAGTGCTCGCCGGCCTCGGGCACGCCGTCGAAGCCGAGCACCTCGACGGGGGTGCCGGGCGTGGCGTGCTTGACCTTGTCGCCGCGGTAGTCGTGCATGGCCCGCGCGCGACCCGGGTGGGCGCCGGCCACGAGGGCGTCACCCACCTTGAGCGTGCCGCGGCCGATGACCACGCTGACCACCGGACCGCGACCCGGGTCCAGGCGCGACTCGATCACCGTGCCCGACGCCTCGGTGTCCGGGTTGGCGCGGAGCTCCTGGATCTCGGCGAGGGTCACGACCGTCTCGAGCAGCGCGTCGAGGTTCTCGCGGGTCTTGGCCGAGACATCGACGAACTCGGTGTCCCCTCCCCAGTCGGCCGGAGTGAGGCCCTGCTGGGCCAACTCGCCACGGACGCGGTTGGGGTCGGCGCCCTCCTTGTCGATCTTGTTGACCGCGACCATGATCGGCACGTCGGCCGCCTTGGCGTGATCGATCGCCTCCACGGTCTGGGGCATCACACCGTCGTCGGCGGCGACGACGACCACCGCGATGTCGGCCACCTGGCCGCCGCGAGCGCGCATGGCCGTGAAGGCCTCGTGACCCGGCGTGTCGAGGAAGGTGATGGTGCCTTCGCCGTGGTGCACCTGGTAGGCGCCGATGTGCTGGGTGATGCCGCCGGCCTCACCCGCGGCCACCTCGGTCTCGCGTACGGCGTCGAGCAGAGATGTCTTGCCGTGATCGACGTGGCCCATCACGGTCACGACAGGGGGCCGAGCAGCGAGGTCCTCCGCGGCGTCGTCGTAGACGGGCTCGCCGGAGACCGCGTCGGCGGCGTGCTGGATGTCGACCTTGCGGTCGAACCCGTCGGCCAGCACCTCGATCGCCTCGTCGGGGAGCGTCTGCGTGAGGGTGGCCATCTCACCGAGCTCCATCAGCTTCTTGATCACCTCGCCGGCGGAGAGGCCCAGCGACTCGGCCACCTCCTTGACGGTGGCACCCGATTGGATCTGGGTGATCTGGATCTCCTGCGGCTTCTCGGGCTGCGCGGTGAGGTCGGGCTCGACCCACGGGGTGCGGCGGCGGCGGCCACGGCGCCGCGGAGGGGTCTGCTGCTGGGGTGGCGGTCCCGGGGCGCGGCGAGAAGCCTGCGAGTCGATCACCACGCGCCGGCGTCGCCCGGCGCCGGCGGCCGCACCTGCGCCCGGCGCCTGCTCGCCCGAGCGCCCCGTGCGGGCCGGACGGGTGCGCGCCTGCGCGGCGTCGCCTCCGCTGGGCGCGGAGCCCGGCCCGGCCGCCGGTGCGTCGGCGCCGGCTCCGTTGCTGGCCTCCTGAGCGCTGGGGTTGAAGGCGCGCGCGATGTCGTTCTCGTCGACGCTGGAGGCCGCGGCCTTCACGTCGAGGCCCGCCGACTGCAGCACGACGATGACCTCCTTGCTGGAGATCCCCCGTTCCTTCGCTATCTCGTGAACTCTTTTCTTGGCCATCTGTCTTTTCAAGTCTAGGGAGGAGCGCAGCTACGTCTGTTCGTCCACCGCCCTGCCCGCTGTCTCGCCCTCCGGGACAGGCAGAGCCCCTTCGTCGACGATCTCCTCGGCGCCGTCGGACCCGGGAGCCAGCTCGTCGCCCTCCTGGCCCTCGAGCGCCTGGTGCGCGGGCAGGCCGCAGTAGCGAGAGCCCGGCACCGACGCGTTCGGGCAGCGCTTGCCGTTGGAGAGGACCGCCGCGCAGCGCCCGGCGACCTCCTCCTCCTCGTAGCCCATCTCCGCCTCTTCGGCTGCGAACTCGGTCTCCGAGCGGATATCCACCCGCCAGCCGGTCAGCCGCGCCGCCAGGCGCGCGTTCAGGCCGTCCTTGCCGATCGCCAGCGACAGCTGGTCGTCGGGCACGATCACGGTGGCCTGACGGCCGTCGTCGTCCACGAGCACCTCGCGCACGCGCGCGGGCGAGAGCGCCTTGGCCACGAACCGGGCGGGCTCCTCGTTGTAGGGGATGATGTCGATCTTCTCGCCGCGCAGCTCGGACACGACCATCCGTACCCGCGAGCCGCGGGGACCGACGCAGGCGCCGACGGGATCGACGCCGGAGGTGTGCGAGATCACCGCGATCTTGGACCGGTAGCCGGGCTCGCGCGCCACGTTCTGGATCTCGACCAGGCCGTCGGCGATCTCGGGGACCTCGAGCTCGAACAGCGCGCGGATCAACTCGGGCGAACGGCGCGAGACGATGATGCTCGGCCCCTTGGACTCCGATGAGACGTCGGTGATGATCGCCTTCACACGCGCGCCGTGGTCGTACCGCTCGCCGCCGACCTGCTCGGAGCGCGGCAGCAGCGCCTCCACTCGCTCATGCAGCTGCACCAGGGTGTAGCGCGAGTCGGACTGCTGGACTATGCCGGTGATCAGCTCGCCCACGCGGTCCTGGTACTCGTCGAACATCATGTCGCGCTCCGCCTCGCGGATGCGCTGGAGGATCACCTGCTTGGCCGTCTGGGCGGCGATGCGGCCGAAGTCGTCGGGCGTCACGTCGCGCTCGTCGATCTGATCCTTGTACTCGGCAAGGGTCTCCTGATCGAGCTCGGGCTCCTCGGGCTCGCGCAGCTCTCCCGTCTCCGGGTCGACCGTGGGCTCCTCCTGCTGCTCCTCGGCCTCGGACAGCAGCTTCTCCTCGAGCTCGGCGGGAAGGATCAGCTCGGACACGGTGAAGTCCCCCGTGGCGTGATCGATGTCCACGCGGGCGTACTTGGCCGAGCCCGGGCTCTTCTTGTAGGCCGAGAGGAGAGCGTCCTCCAAGGCGTCCATGAGCGTGTCGGCGGAGATGCCCTTCTCCTGCTCGAGCACGTGGATGGCGTCGACGATCTCCTTACTCAACTCTTCCCTCCCTCTTTCTCCTTGCCCACCGGGGGGCGGAGCTCCCGGTTGGCGGCTACGAGATTGCCGCGGTGGATCTCGCTGTACGGAATCGACACGACCCCCGTGTCGGCCGCCACAGTGACCTCGTCCTCCGACGCGCCCACGAGCTCGCCGGTGAAGCTGCGGTGCCCGTCGCGGGGCTGGCGCGTGCGTACGCGTGCCTGTCGGCCCAGATAGACGCGGAAGTGATCGGGCTTGGTGAGCGGGCGCTCCGGCCCCGGCGAGGAGACCTCGAGTGAGTACTCGGCCCTCAGGTCGGGCAGCGCCTTGGTCACCCGCTCGCAGAGCGAGAGGTCCACGCCGTCCGGGTGGTCGATGGTCAGGCGCAGCCGCTCGGCGGCCACCTGCTCGCAGGCCAGCAGCTCCACGTCGGGCAGCGCCACCGCGAGGCGGCGTTCGATCTCGGCCTGGATCTGATCTGTGGATCGGGTCATGTCGTCGATAAAAAAAGGTGGGCTGCGAAGCCCACCTTCAGGCGCGGCCGGGGCCGCGGTGCTGCTCTGAAAGTCCTAACCCGGCGCAGTATAGAGGCGGCTCGGAGCCCTGGTCGGTCAGGTGTCGACCCCCTGCACGCCGGCGACCGTACCCTGTCTCGGGTGGCGGCCGTGGACGTGATCGATCGCTTCATCGAGGCCCTGCCTGGGGAGTCCCGGTGCCTGGCCCGCGGCGAATGGGGCGTCAGGGTGACGCCCGGCCATGCCGCGGGATGGCCGCTGGACGTGGGGCTTCGCCTGGTCGAGGGGATCCTCCGGGTGCAGGCCCAAGCCCTCGATTCAGCCGACGGGATCGACCCCTGGATGCTGCTGTGGTGGAACCGCCAGACGCGCTACGTCCGCTTCGCCTGCACCGAGTCGAAGGAGGTGTGGATGCACGGCGACCTCCCGGTGGCCGCGATCGAGGAGCCGGCGCTCGACCGCCTGCTCGGCCTGGTGGTCGAAGGGGCGGTCGCGGTGCGCGAGTACCAGCAGGCGCGGGTGGCCAGCCGTCAGTGACAGACCCTCAGCCGCGGAGCCGCTCGAGGCCGCGACAGAGCAGGCCATCCCGCTGCCAGGCGCTCACGCCGCCCGCAACCTGTCGCGCAGCGCCTTGTAGTCCGCCCGGTCGGGCCTCATCCCGGCTGCCAGCCCGGCGTGGTGGCGAGCCTCGCGCACGCGGCCGGTCTTGACCAGCGCCTTGCCCAGGCAGAAGTGCGCGAAGTCGTTGACCGGGGCACGCTCGACCACGGCGGCGAACTCGTCGCGGGCCTGCTCGAAGCGCCCGGAGCGGAAGTAGGCCCGGCCCAGGGCCTCGCGTATGGAGGTCTTGTCGGGCTCGAGGCGGCGGGCCTGCTCCAGAGGGATGGCGGCGGCGGCGAAGTCGCCCGCGTCCAGCAGCGCGCTGCCGCGGCGGTACAGGTCATACACCACCTCGCCGTGCTCCTCGGGGGTGGGATCGGGACGCTCGCTCATCCTCCGCCAACCCTCTGGGCCCGGAGCGTGTCCACGCAGTCCAGGATGGCCGAGGCCACAGCGGCCTTGGGGCCGAGCGGGACCGGCTGATCGCCGGCCGCCGTCACGATCGTCACCTCGTTGTCCTCGGTGTCGAAGCCGATGTCCGCGCGCGAGATGTCGTTGAGCACCACCGCGTCGAGGGCCTTGCTCTCCAGCTTGTCTCGCGCACGCGCGAGACCACCCTCGCCGTGCTCGGCCGCGAAGCCGACGAGGGTCTGTCCCCCGCGGCGCGCCTCCGAGAGGCTTCGGAGCACGTCTGTCGTGGGCTCCAGCGCCAGCTCCAGCTCACCTCGACCCGACTTCTTGATCTTGGTGTCCTGTGGGTGCGCCGGGCGGAAGTCCGCGACGGCGGCGGCCATCAGCAGCACGTCGGCCTCGGGAAACTCGGCCCGGGCGACAGAGCAGAGCTCGGCGGCGGTCTGCACCGCCAGCACGCGTACGCCCTCGGGGGCCTCGAGGCCCACGTTGGCCGCGATCAGGGTGACCTCCGCGCCCCGCCCGGCGGCCTCGGCCGCCAGGGCCACGCCCGTCCGCCCCGACGAGCGGTTGCCCAGGTAGCGCACCGAGTCGATCGGCTCGCGGGTGCCGCCGGCCGTGACCAGCACCCGCAGACCGTCGAGGGAGCGGGGCCTGAAGGCGCCGGGGGCCGCGCCCGTCGCCAGCACCCGCTCGACCTCGGCCAGCACCTCGGCGGGCTCGGCCAGCCGTCCGGCGCCCCACTCGCCCTGCGAGGCCAGCGGACCGGTGCCGGGCTCGACGATCGTGGCGCCGCGCAGGCGCAGCGTCTCGACGTTGCCCCGCGTGGCGGGGTGCTCCCACATGTGGGTGTTCATGGCCGGCGCCACCACCAGGGGCGCGGTGCAGGCCAGGGCGGCGCTGGTGAGCAGGTTGTCCGCCTGACCGGTGGCCAGCTTGGCGATCGTGTTGGCCGACGCCGGGGCCACCAGGTAGGCGTCCGCGCGGCGGACCAACTCGAGATGCGAGATCGCGGCATGGCCGGGCACGGGCTCCCCCGGGAAGGCGCCGCGGGCGGGATCGGGGTCGAGCTCGCCGACCAGGACGGGGGCCCCGCTGATCCCCTCGAAGGTCGCGGTGCCCACGAACCTCAGGCTCGAGGGCGTCTGCACCACGCGCACCGCATGCCCCGCCCCTATGGCGAGGCGCACGATCTCAACAGCCTTGTAGGCGGCGATGCCGCCGGTGACGCCGATCAGCAGCCGCGCCACGGAGCCTCCTCGGGCTAGTCCCGGTACGAGTACTTGATCTTGCCCTCGGCGACCTCGTCGAGCGCGATCTTGAGGTAGTTCTTCGAGCCCGTCTCCACCATCGGTGGCGGATACTCGTCGAATGTTCCCTCACCGAGGTTGTGGTAGTAGGAGTTGATCTGGCGGGCGCGCTTGGCGGCGACGAGAACGCACGCGTAGTGCGAGTCGACCTGCTCGAGCAGCGTGTCCAGGCGGGGCTTGATCAAGGTGAGTCCCTGCTGTCGGGGCCACACATCCTAGCGGCGAGCTCCACCAGCTCCTCGAGCGCCGTATCGAGGTCGTCGTTCACCACGACACGGGAGAACTCCTCCTGCGCGGCCAGCTCCGTGGGCGCCGCCTCCAGTCGGCAGGCGATCTGCTCGGCGGAGTCGGAGGCCCGGCCGCGCAGGCGCGCCTCGAGATCCTCGACATCCGGGGGGGCTATGAACACCTGCGTGGCGCCCGGAAGCGTCCGGCGAACCTGGCGCGCGCCCTGCAGGTCGATCTCGAGCACGATGCCCTGGGCCGGGCGCTCGAGCTCGGAGCGCAGCGTGCCGTAGCGGTTGCCGGCGTACTCGGCGTGCTCCACGAACTCTCCTCGCGCGACCCGCTCGGCGAACTGCTCCTGAGTGAGGAAGTGGTAGTCGCGCCCGTTGACCTCCCCCTCCCGCGGCGCGCGCGTGGTGGCCGACACGGACAGCTGCACCCCCGGGCACCGTCGGAGCAGACCGCGGATCAGCGTGCCCTTGCCCACACCCGAGGGCCCGGTGATCACGATGACGGGGGTGGCCGGCAGGATCTCTGAGGCGCTAGCGCCCGAGGTACGAGACCAGCTCGTTGCGCTGGCGCTCGGAGAGCCCGCCGATGGTCTTGCTCGGCGAGATCCGGCAGTGGGTGAGAATCCGATTGACCTTCACGCGTCCGTACTTGGGCACGGCCAGAAGGAGGTCGAAGGCCTTGGCCGTCTCCAGCCATTCCGGCGGGTTGAGCAGCAGTCCGTGGATCTGGACCCGGCCCGCCTTGAGGTCGCGCTTGAGCCGCGCACGGCGCGTGCGGATCTCGTTCGCGCGCTGCAGAGCGTCCATCCTCTGGGTGAGCGAGCGCTCGGGCGTGAGGCCGGCGGAGGTGCTCTTGGCGGGGCCGGCAGAGGTGCTCTTGGCGGGCGTTTGGGGAGCGACCGGCATCGGCGGCGATCATACACACGGATAGGAGCCCGTTTACGCCGATCGGGGAAAATCAGGCGAATTCAGCTGGACCTCGACCTGAGCTTTAGTCGGCTTGACGGCGCATGACTGTTTAGGGCTTCTTTGCAGG
>Ga0136627_1000291_pt1 | contig 17978 bp, 26 predicted proteins | sample AntDrymUQ4892206_2_FD_104652 | JGI IMG/M metagenome (GOLD analysis project Ga0136627, IMG submission 104652) | Polar desert sand microbial communities from Dry Valleys, Antarctica - metaG UQ489 (22.06) | ecosystem: Environmental > Terrestrial > Soil > Desert | place: Antarctica: Dry Valley... | reverse complement strand
CGTCCGCAGCCGCTGCGCCATCGCCGAGACGAGACCGTGGATCCCGCCGCGCACGTGCCACGCGCCGAAGGCGTGCTCGACGTAGCCGGCCAGCGCCAGCGCGGCGGGCGCGCGCCGCGGGTCGGCGCCGGCGTAGGTCGCGAAGCGCTCGATGATCATGCGCAGGCGCGGGTCGCGCGCGTGGGCGCGGGCCAGCGTGCGCAGGGTGTGCCAGGGCCGCACCCGCAGGAAGTCGCGCGGGTCGGGCGGCGGTGCTCCCGCGGCGGGCATCCGCGGCGGCCACGGCGGCGGACCCGACAAGAACGGCACGGAGGCACGCCACATCGCCGCGCAGGTGCCGAGGAAGCGCACCCAGTCGCTGCCGGCGCCGGGCGACCATGCCTCCAGCGCCGCGATCGCCCGCGGCAGGTCGGCGCTGAGCTCCACGACGCTGCCGTCGGCGAAGCGGTAGCGCGTGACAGGCTCCACGCTTACGAGCTCGACGCTCTCGGCGAGGTCGGCCCCCGTGTCGGCGAACAGCTCCTGAAAGACCCACGGCATCGTCAGCAGCGACGGGCCGGTGTCGAACGTGAAGCCGTCGGATTCCCAGCGGCCGGCCTTGCCGCCCGCGACGTCGTGCTGCTCGAGCACCGTGACGGCGTGCCCGGCGTGGGCCAAGCGGATCGCGGCCGACAGGCCGCCGACGCCCGCCCCGACGACGACGACCCTCATCGTCGGCTTCGTGCCAGCAGCGCCGGCACGACGAAGATCCCCATCGCCGCCCCGCCCGCGAGCGCCACCCTCGGACGCCGCCAGATGAAGACATTCGCGACGAGCTCGCCTACCCACGTCCACGTGTAGAGCGTCAATGCGCCGTCGCCGTCGTGCAGGGGGTCGTCGTCGCCGTCGACGAGGGCCCAGATCGCGAAGACGCCGGCGCTCGTCGCCAGCCAGCCGAGGAAGTTCGATGCCGGGATGCCTTCGTAGTGCCCGCCGCCCGGCCACGACCAGTAGCCCTCGCGCGCCATCCGCGGGTCGAGGAACACGTCCCATGCCGTCAGCGCGCCGGCCGCCAGCGCGACGCGCGTCGCGCGCCGGCGAGAGATCAGGCCGGCGACGACCCATGCCGGCCGCGCCATCATCGACCACGCGGCGCCGGCCGCCAGCGGCACGCCGCCGATCTTGCGTCCGAGCAGCGAGGAGTAGGTGTAGTGCCCGAACGGCCTGCCCGTCGCGACGCCCGCGAGCTCGGTGGCGAACCCCAGCACGGCCGCGCTGCCGACGAGCGACGTCCCGCGAACGAGGCCGCGCGCGGCGATCGCGTCGGCGCTCGACGCGCCCCACAGCAACCCGACGATCGCCTTGGTTCCCGCGGGCGTGCGCAGCTTTGCGACCTTCCCGTAGACGAGCTGGGTCACGACGAGCGCGCCGAACAGCGACGTGAAGGCGCGCCTCACTCGGGGATCCGTGCCCGCGCGGCGACGATCAGCTTGCGCCTGCGCCCGACGATCGCGCGGCCGGGCAGCTCGCCGTAGCCGTCGCGTTCGATCTGTCGCAGGATCTCGCGGTACATCGCGCCCGCGGCCGCGATCGCGCGACGGCCGCAGGGCAGCATCGCGATGCCGGCCACGCCGGCGTCGTAGAGCTCGTCGGCGCGCGCGATCTGGTCGCGCAGCAGCGTCTCGCGCTGCGACGGCGGCGGCACCGTGCTGCAACCGAAGCGCTCGAGCGTCTCGCGCGCGAGGTACACGCGGCCCGCCTCGAGGTCCTCGTCGATGTCGCGCAGGATGTTCGTGCGCTGCATCGCCTGCCCGAGCGCCGACGCGTGTCGCGCCGCCGCGGGATCGGTCGCGCCGAGCACGGCGGCCATGACGACGCCGACGGTGCCCGCGACGCGGTGGCAGTAGACGTCGAGCTCGGCCTCGGTGGCGATCTGCGCCGCGGCGAGGTCGTGGCGCATGCCCGCGCAGAACTCGGCGAACGCCTCGCGCGGCAGCTCGTGGCGGCGCTGCAGGTCGATGAGCAACGCCACCTCGCGCGACTCTGCCTCCTCGCCGGCGCACCACGCCTCGACCGCCTCCAGCCGCTGCGACGCTCGCCCGTCGCCATCGTCGACGAGGTCGTCGAGCGTGCGGAACACGAGGTACAACCGGTAGACGTCATCGCGCAGCTCGCGCGGCAGCAGCCTGCATGCGAGCGCGAACGTGCGCGCGACGCGCTTGGTCGTCGCCCGCGCCTCGGCGAGGTCGCGATCCTCAGCGGGCTTAGACCGGTGCAGCAGCACGCCTGCCCCTCCCGACGCCTTGGTGATCTCGCGCGATCAAACCGGCCGTGACCTCGGCGCCGAGCAGCACGCCCGGAATCCCCGCGCCCGGGTGCGTGCCGCCGCCGACGAAGTACAGGCCGCGCAGCGTCCTGTCGCGGTTGGGCGGGCGCAGCCAGGCGGACTGCTGCAGCGTCGGCTCGACGCCGAACGCGTTGCCCCACGCCGCGCCGAGGTCGCGCTCGAAGTCGTCGGGCGTCATGCGGTGCTCGACGACCGTCGCCCCGTCCAGGCCCTCCAGGCCGAACGTCGTCTCGAGATCCTCGACGAGCGCGTCGCGCAGGCGGTCGGACTCGCGCTCCCAGTCGATGCGATGGCGGCGCTGGTTGGGCACGGGCAGCAGCACGCAGAGCGAGTCGCCGCCCTCGGCCGCCATCGCCGGCTCGCTGCGCGCGGGCGCGTGGACGTAGGTCGAGAACGTCGCCCCGATCCGCCCGCGCCGCGTGACGTCGCCGATGAAGCGGCGGTAGCCGCCGCCGACCAGCAGCGTGTGGTGGCGCAGCGCGTCGAAGGTGCGGTCGGTCCCCAGGTACAGCAGGAAGCAGGACATCGTCGGCGTGAGCCGGCGCAGCGGCGCCCGTCTGCCCGTCAGCTCGTGCGTGCGCAGCACGTCGGCGTTGGAGACGACGATGTCGGCGTCGAGGCCCCCGCCTCCCCGAAGCGTCACGCCCGTGACCTTGCCCTGGCGATGCTCGATGCGCGCGACCGGCTCGCCGCAGCGCACGTCGAGGCCGTGCGCCATCGCCTCGACGATCGCGTAGACGCCGCCGCGCGCGTACCAGACCTCGTCGAGGAACTGCAGGTAGACGAGCGCTCCATAGATGGCTGGTACGCGAAACGGGTCTCCGCCGATGAACAGCGAGTGAAACGAGAAGGCCTCGCGCACGCGTGGATGCTCGAAGTGCGAGCACACCGCGTGCCACAGCGGCAGCGCCGCGCCGAGGCGCAGCATCGACGGCGTGAACGCGGCGAGGTCGCGGGCGCGCTCGAACGGCCGGCGCCCGGCACCGAGGATCCCCTGCTCGTAGATCGGCTTCATCGCGGCCATGAAGCCGTCGAGCGCCGCGGCGTCGCGCGCGGAGAACTTCGCCAGCTCGGCGCGCATCCGGTCGCGGTCGGAGACGAAGTCCAGATGGGCCTCGGCGTGCGCCCAGCGGATCCGGTAGAACGGATCCAGGCGCTGCAGCCGCACGTGATCGTGCAGGTCAAGGCCCGCCGCGGCGAAGGTCTCCTCGAGCACCCACGGCATCGTCACGAGCGATGGGCCCGTGTCCCACGTGAAGCCGCCGTCGCGCAGCTGGGAGGCGCGCCCGCCGGGGCGCTCGCGGGCCTCGACGACGGTCACGTCGTGCCCCGCTCCCTGCAGGCGCATCGCGACGCCGAGCCCGCCGAGACCCGCACCGACGACGACGACCTTCATGGCGTGCCGCCCACGATCCTGCGCTGCCCGTGTCAGCTCGATCCGCGTACGGCCGGGTACGGCACGCGCACGAGATCGGAGTCAGCCGCCATCGGTCTCAGACCGTACTCCAGCGGCCGGCCCGCCGCTACGGCCAACCGCGCCCGATCGGACCGCATCCCAAGCTTCCGCGCGCCGTGGGCGGCTCGATCGGCTCATGCTGCGCGCGGACGCGCTATTAATGTTGCCTAAAGACAACCTCAGCCGCCGATATGGCGACACGGCACCGGAACTGCAGCAAGACCGCTGGACAATCCGGGGCGCGGGCACTAATGTCGGCACGTAGATCGGCCGGATCGGGCAGAGGGAGACGTACCGGGATCCGGACCGGGACTATTAGGGAGCGAGCAACTGACGTGTGCGGCACGCCAAGCCAATCACGGCCAGGAGCGAAACAGAGGGGAGCCACAGTGCTTAGATGTCCCGGCGCATCGGCGCCACAACGGGGGAGCGTTCAGTGCCGACGCTAACTCGCAGACGCCGCAAGGCGTCACCGCAGCCCCAGCAGGCCTCACCACAGTCCGCGCAGGCGACGTCGAGGTCAAGCGGCGGCAGAGGGGGCGTCCAAGGCGTCAACCTCATCATCCTGATCCTCGTCGCGGCAGCGGTCACGATCGCGGCGGGTCTGCTTGCCAAGACTGTCAATACCGCGCGCAGCATCGACGGCAAGGCCAAGAGCATCAGCGCGACCGGCGGCACGATCAACGCGTCGACCGACTCCATCTCTCAGCTCGAGCAGACCAATACGATCGCCCGCTCGATCCTGAAGTCGGCTTCCCCGCTCGACGGCGTCCTCACCAAGATCGTCGCGCGCGCATCGTCGATCAACCGCGACGCGTCGTCCATCGATCGCCTCGCAAGCACGATCAACTCGACCGCGGGCACGATCAACACGACCGCCTCGAGCATCGGCGGTTCCGCGGGATCGATCAACAGCGTCGCCGGATCGATCAACTCGACCGCTGGTGACATCAACGACACAGCCCGGGCGATTGACTCCATCGCCGGTGGCATCGACTCCGTCGCCAAGACGATCAACGGCACGGCGCGAAGCATCAACACAACGGTCGGACCCGGCGCCGGAATCCTTGGGGTCGCGCGCCTGATCGACGACGACGCCGCGAATATCAACGCAACCGCCGACAAGACGATCGCGATCGCCAACAGCATCAAGGTCGACACCGGGAACATTCTCGGCAACGCCGTGGCCGCGCTCGACACTGCGGCATGCATCGACGAAAAGCTGCCCGGCCCAAACAAGCCCCCCAACCAGTGCGAGGGCAAGCCATGAGCCACGCAACAACGACGAATGTCTCCGGAGGTCCCCTATGCCCCGCCTAGCATCCGATACCAGGTGGACATGGATCTTCGCCACCATCCTGATTCTGGTGGTCATCGTGGTCATCGGCTTCCTGTCCGGGATCACGAGCGCCCTGAGCTCGATCGACAAGGCGCTCGGATCGACCGACAAGACGCTGACGGAGGTCGGCGACGATGCCGATCCGCTGCCGGACTTCATCAAGACGATCAACGGCAACCTGTCCGCGATCGACAAGTCGCTCAAGCCGGTTCCCGGCCAGGCCAGGGCGATTTCCGGAGCGCTGACCTCAATCAACCGGTCGACCGGGCAGGTCAACTCCGCGCTGACCGATACCGACAGCTCGCTGCAGGACACCTCGTCGTCGCTCGTCAATACGGGCGGGGGCCTGGGCACCATCACGAGTGGGCTGCAGACGGCCTCGGGGTCGCTCGTCGACACCTCCGACTCGCTGAGGGGCACCACGGGCGTCCTGTCGTCGATCCGCAGCTCGCTGCGAAGCACCTCGGGCGTCTTGGTCAACGTCTCGACGCGCGCCCGGCAGATCAACTCGGAGCTGCGCGCCGCTCAGAGGGTGGACAGCCAGGGCACGGCTGCCATCTCGCCGAACGTGGCGACCGTCAACGGTGTCCTGACCGCGGCCAACGGAGACACCGGACCGATCAACCAGGGGCTGACCGGGACTAACAGGCACCTCACCAGCATCTGCAAGTCGCTGGCCCTAGACCTGACCGCGCTCCTGACACCGGGATCGAGCCAGAAATGCTAGGAGCCTCGATACCAATGCGAGGGGTGCGCAGCCATGCGTAACATCCTCAGCGGAGCCAGGGGCATGTCCCCGGTGGTGCTCGTGATCCTCATCGCGTGGGCGCTGTTGGCCGTCATCTTCCTGACGGGAACCCTGCTCGCCGCCCGGTCAATTGACCGGTCGGTGAGTGGAGTCACCAACAGGACGGCCGACGACGGCACCCCGGAGAAGAACATCGCGGACACGGTCGACGAGATCAAGACCGATACGAAGTTCATCGACGAGGCGCGCAAGACCGTCCAGATCTCGACCGCGATCCGCAAGGCCGCGGAACCGCTGTCGGGTCGGCTGGCCCGCACGCTCGAGGTGGCCGACAAGGGCATCGATCCGAAGCTCAAGTCCATTCGGGGCAAGGTCGGCGACATCAACGAGACGGCCGGCCAGATCAACACCAACGCGAAGGGGATCGGCACGTCGGTCGGCACGATCTTCACGAGCGTGGGGTCGATCAATGCAAGCGTCTTGGAGATCGGCGACAGCGTTCAGTCGATCGGGCGCCGAGCCAGATCGATCCGCCGGACGGCGGGTCAGATCAATGGCTCCGCTCGCGGCATCCTGGGCAGCGCCAGCAGCGTGCTGGCCAACGTCCAGAGCATCGACGACGCTGCTGCCGGGATCAACACCCGAGCGGTGGGGATCCAGAACGTGGCGCGGCCGATCCAGAAGGATCTGAACGATGTTCTCGGCCTCGTCGGCACGACCAACGGCAGCCCAACCATTCTGGGGCACGCGAATGGGATCGACTGCAGCTCGTTGATCAATCTGCTCTCCCCGGACAACATGTGTAACAGGTGACTATGCCAATCTCAGCGACATACACTGACTGGTACATCGGATTCGGCCTCGCGTTCGTCGCGATCGTCGTGGTCGTGATCATCGTGGCCACGATTCTCACCCTGGCATCCCGCATCGCCGATCAGGCACAGGGAGCCGGGGCGGGCGTGGACGTTGTTCGCGCCCAGACGACAAGCCTCGATGACGGAGTGGCGCTCGTCAACGACTCGGCGATCCGGATCCTGCACATGGCGCGCTCGATCAGGAAGATCGCGGTGGGAGAATGAGCACCATCATCGCCGCATTCGACACACACGCGCTGTGGCAGACCGCCCTCGGTATGGGCGGTGTGGTCCTCGCCGTCGTGATCATCCTGCTGATGCTCCTGCTCAGCTTCATCAAGGACATCCAGGCTGGCGTGGCGGTCCTACTGGAAACGGCACCCGTCATCGCGCAGCACACATCGAACATTCCGCTGCTGGGGGCAACACCCGGGGTCTTGAACCTGATTATCGAGGAAGCGCTCGTTCAAGATGGTTACATGACCGTACTTGTCGACCACTACGCGGAACCAGGTGAAACGCCATGAGTACAGAGCTTATGATCGTGCTCAGCTACGTCGAGGCGGTGCTGCTGGTGGTCGTCTTGGCCGTGGGCCTGACACAGGTGCGGCGGCGACTGACAGCCATCTCCAACGGTTTGGGGGATCTCGGCGGCGCGCTCGCAACGGTTGAGTCGCAGCATCTGCGTCCGCTGGGGCAACTCGTCACGGACATCAACGCGCCGCTGCAGGTCGCGGCTGGTGCGCTTCCCGGCATCGCTGCCAAGGCCGCGTTTGTCGTGCGCAAGGTCACGGGGGGTTGACCATGGCTGCTTTGTGGATCATGAACATCGTGCTGCTAGCGGTCGCACCTGTGCTGGTCATCCTGCTCGCGGGCGTCCTGAAGTCTGCGAAGAGCATCGTGCCCAGGGTCGACGCGATCGCCGGCGTCGCCGCGGCTGCGTCGAAGGATCTCGACGCCGTCGTCGTGCTCCTGACGACTCAGAACTACATCAGCCAGGTCGTCGGATCTCTCGCCAACTACGGGGGCTCACTCGACGCCGCCCTCCCGGACGCATAAGGGGCACCATGTCACTAGCACTGGCAGTCATGATTGTCCTGATCGTCTTGGTCATTGCGGCGCTTGCCGTGTTCCTGATCGCGACGATCGTTCAACTGGTCAAGATCAACCGAGGTCTGGCAGCGGTGATCTCGTCCGTCGGAGAGATCGCTGCCAAAACGGCTCCGGTCAACGGGGTGCTCGATGCAATCAACGGCACGCTCATCACGGGCCGAAACCTGCTCGAGGGCCTGTTTCTGAAGAAGGCGGGTGACGACGCCGGCGGTCTCGTGGAGTCCGTGTTTCCCGGAGAGGGCGCGAAGTTCCAGCAGCGGGTCGGGCGCGGCGGGCCGGTGCATAACATCGGCCCGACGTATCCCCGTGGGGCCGCCATCCTGGCATCGCTGCTGGGGACCCCGCCGCCCGCTGCTGAGGCGGCCGCGCCGCCGCCGGCGCATGGCACTCCGGAAGGGCGAATCAGGCTGAGCCCGCGGTCGCCGAGCGGTGGGGTGGCAACCGCGCCCCCTCCGGCTCCAGCACCGCCGCCGGCAGTCGCAGCGCCACCGGCGGCCGACGCGCCCCCACCGACGCCTGGCCGGATCACGCTGCGCTCACGCGCGGCACCGATGATCTCGGCTCAGCCCGCATCGTCGCCGGCTCAGCCCGGTCCGGGCGCGTCGGGCGCCACGGAGGACGCGAGCGTCCCAGGTCGGGCTAGCGCGAGGGGTAGCCGTCCCTGGGAGCGCTGATGGTCGTGGGGGGGGCCGGGCTCAGGTCCGTTCCCCCCCACCACGCGCCGCGCGAGTCGTGAACCGCCGCCTTCTGGTCGCCGTGCTCGTCGCGGCGGTCGCTGCGTTGCTGGCGGGGGCGGCCGTCGGGCGAAACCTGCTGTCGCCGTCGTCCCGCGCGCTGCAGCCGCAAGCCGATGTCGTCGTCTTCAGGGATGCTGTCTCAGGCGTGTCGCTCGAGTATCCCTCGGATTGGACGAGGATCGCGCCACCGGGAGGAGATCCTGACGTCGCCCTGCTCGCCACCTCGGGACCATCGGCCTCACTCCTCATGCGAGTATCTTCGCTCGGCTTGGCGGAGGTGACGCGCGAGACGCTGCCGGTCGTGCGCAAGCTGACTGACGATTTGGTTGCCGAGGATGCACGTGCGCAGCAGCTAAGCGCACCCGAGGCGATCGAGCTCGGAGGGCTACCCGGATATCGCTACCGGTACCGCTATGGACGCGGACGAACAGGCGGCGCACACGTTCACTACTTCCTCTTCAAGGGTGGCCGAATGATTCAGCTCGTCTTTCAGGCCGAGCCGGCCGAACGCCTCCCTGAGTTCGACGCGGTCTTCACGCGCATCGCGTCCACGTTTCGAGGCGAGGTGCGGTGATGCGGAACCCGCGGAGCCAGGCTTGCCGGGGGACTCGGGTCGGTCGCGGGCACTCGCGCGGTGCTGCTGTGCCCGCTCGAGCCTGCCGAGTTCAGCACGAGGCCTCCGGCTGCTCGGGCGCCATGCCCCGGCAGTCGAGCCGATTCGTGTTATCGTCTTGGCCGCGACCGGTCGCCAGGGGGCTCACTCGGTCGTCCGTGCGTGACGGGTCCGTCTATCTACTTGCTCAAGGGGGGCTGATGACATGACGTCCATTTGGCGCTGGTCGGCGTGCCGGGAGGTGATCGCGTGATCACCGCTCTATCGATATGGTGGACGGTCGGCTGGATCGTGGGCACCGTAGTCGTCCTGCTCGTCGCCGTGCTTCTGCTTGCGATCACCGGCTTGGCGCGGAAGATCCAGGGTGAAGCGCAGCACCTGGTGACCGACCTCGACTCGATCGCGACCAAGACGCGGCCGCTGCACGACGTTGCCTCGACGAACGCTGCCGTGCGTGCGATCACGCGAGGTCTGCACGGGGCTCGAGGCGCTGCGCCCGCGCTGAGCAGGTACCGGACATCGCCGGGGTGGCGGGAATGACCATCATCGCCGTCAGCACCGCCGGCGCCATCCTCGCCTTGATCGGCTTGGCCATCGGCCTGGTCGTATTCTTGGTGGTCGTCTTACTGCTGAACGGGGTGCTGACCCCGCTTCGACAGATCCTCGCGCACGTCCGCGACGCCCAGACCGCGCCGATGCTCGAGCACGGTGTCAAGGGACCTGGCGAGCTCGGACGCACGCGCCAGCTTGCGGAGGCGGTGCCGGATCTCGCGGTCGCCTACATGCAGAAGCTCGGTCTGCCGGTCAATACTGAGGCGCCTGCGCAGACGTTTCCCGATCCAGGTCCGTCCGCTGCGCGAAGGGGTTTCCGCTGATGCTGCCAATGGACACAATGCTGGCCCTATCGTCAAACCAGACCGCGTGGTTCCTCACTCTCGCCGTCGGACTGGTGGTGCTCTTGGTCGTGCTGGCACTTCTCGAGGGCCTGCGACGTGCGGTCGTCGGGCTCGAGGGCCATCTCTGGACCACTTGGGTGACCGGCAAGGAGGTCGTTCGCCACAGTGCCACGACCTACCTGCTGAAGAACACGCGTGCCTCAGGCGAGGAACTCGTTGAAGAGCTTGGCTACCACGGACAATAAGAGGACCACTTATGAATACGTTTCTGATCATTTTGACATTGGTGGAAGTGCTTCTCTTGGTCCTCGTGCTTGCGGGTTATCTTGTCGCGATCACTGGGACCCTGCAGAGGATTGCGTCGACGGTGGGGCTGATTCGAATCGGCGTCCACGCGATCGATGAACAGCTCCGGCCGATCGAACCCGAGGTGCGCGGTATCAACGGCGCCCTAGAGAAGGTTGCCAACGCCCTATCGAACGCGACGCGGTAAGCGGTCACAGGCCGGCTCTGACCGTATTGTGGCCGCTGCCGCGGCATCGACTCGACTCGGGCGCCGCTCCTATCCGCCGATCTGTGACATCGTGCGCTGCGGCGGTCTGAAGCCAGGCTCATTGACGCGGTGCTTGAGCTCCTTGTGCCACACGGCGTTGCGGATCGTCTCGCGGAGCGCGTCATCTCCAGCGCCGTTGCGAAGCGGCGCACGGAGATCCGTCTCGTCGTGGCCGAACAGGCATGTGCGCAACTGGCCTTCCGCAGTGATGCGGATGCGGTTGCAGTCGCCGCAGAACGGATCCGAGAGCGGGTTGATGAAGCCGACCTTCCCGGTGCCGTCCGCAAAGCGGTAGACGCGCGCTGTGGCACCGGGCTCCCGTGGCAACGGCTCGAGCGGGTACACCGCGTCAATCGCCGTGCGAACCTCCTCACCCGTCAGAACGAGGCCCGGGTCCCAGCTGTGATCGGCGTCGAGTGGCATGAACTCGATGAACCGAACCTCGTAGGGATGCTCGCGCGCAAACGCGGCGAGCGGCAGAATCTCGGTCTCGGTGAAGCCGCGCAATCCGACGGCGTTGATCTTGATCGGATGAGCATCGGGAAATGCGGCCAAGGCCGCGAGTCCCCGCAGCACTTGCGGGAGGGCATTACGCCGCGTCATCTCGAAGAAACGATCACGCTGCAGCGAGTCGATGGAGACGTTGAACCGGTTGATCCCGGCTTCGACGAGGGCCGCGGCGTCGCGTTCCAGCAGGAAGCCGTTGGTCGTCACGCTCAGGTCATCCACACCGACGACGCGGGCAAGCATCCCTGCGAGCCGCACGAAGTCCCGCCGCACGAGCGGCTCGCCGCCTGTCAATCGGAAGTCGCAGACGCCCATCGTCGCCAGGACGCCTACGAGTCGCTCGATCTCCTCGAACGTCAGTACTTGGTCGCGCTCGAGCCATGGCAATCCCTCCGCCGGCATGCAGTATTGACAGCGGAAGTTGCAGCGGTCCGTGACGGATATGCGGGCATCTCGGATGAAGCGTCCGTGCCCGTCTCGCAGCGGCTCAACACCCGTCATGGCGCCGCCACGTGCCCGACCGTCCTCCACGTTTCTCTAGAAGCTCGAGGCGCTCGAGGACGACACCGCGCTCCAGACCCTTGACCATGTCGTAGATGCACAATGCGCCGGCGGCGCAGCCCACCATCGCTTCCATCTCCGCGCCGGTCCGAGCCCGGACGCCGACGGTGGTCGTGACGCCGACCGTGCCAGCCGCGGGGTCGATGTCGACGTCGACGTCGATCGCGGTCAGCGCAAGCGGGTGCGCGAGCGGGATCCAATCGGCGGTCCTCTTGGCGGCTTGGATCGCGGCAATTCGCGCCGTGGCGACCACGTCGCCCTTCGGGGCGTTGCCTTCCGCGACCGTCGCGGCCGTCTCGGGCGTCATCCGCAGGATCGCGCGAGCAGTCGCGACACGATCGGTTTCGGGCTTGTCGCCGATGTCGACCATGCGTGCGGAGCCAGTGACGTCGAGATGCGTGAGCGCGTCGCCGTTCACGACAGGGATACGGCTGCGGCGGCCGGTTGTGACGGCCGATTTTCAGGATGGGGGTCGCACAGCCTGGCCCCAAACTCATAATGTCCAGCCGGAAACCCCATCACCCGAGTCTAGCCGGCCGCGACGCCGGCCATCTCACCAGCACGCCGGGCTCGAGGTCCAACTCGTCGGCGGCTTCGCGAGAGATCAGCGAAACATGCGAAACGGTCCGCACGCGAGGTTCGATCTGTGCCATCACGCCCTCGCGGTGAACACTGATGATCGGTCAATGGTGCCGCGAGCGCGCTTCACGCGCGCCAACTCACGCGGAGGCCAGTACTCTGCGGTCGCCACTCCGCTGGATCCGCCTCCTCAACGCGCCTGCTCCGGGAATCCGGAGCAGGCCACCTGCGAGTGCTACTTGAAGACCTTCTCCAGCACGCCCGAGCTCTCGAGCATGGCCTGACCCTGAGCCGCTAGGGCCTGTGCCTGATCGAGCATCGCCTGGCGCTCGTCCGGCTCAGCCGTCATATAGCGGAAGCCGGCGGCGGCGATACCCAGCGGCACGATGCGCCACATGATGTTCCGACGCGATCCGACGAGACCGAGCAGCTGCTGGTTGGTTGCGGCGAGCGACATCATCGCCGGCGCCAGCTGCGCGTTGAGCTTCGAGTTCCGCATTCGTTTGCCTTTCCACGCTGGTGTGCGAGATCCGATCCCGATCGCCCGGAGGGGCAGACCGACGGTGGCGCCGATACCGCCGCCGGCGATGAAGCCGACCGTAGCGGCTGCGCGGTTGCGCCCGGCTTCACGTGCCGAGACGATAGCGCGCTGCTGCGGCCCACGTTCGAGATCCTGGGTGCGCGCGCCGCCGGCCGGCTGCGCGTCGGCGGCCTGATCGCTCATGAGCGCCACGTCGCTACGCACGCGCGAGTAACTGGCGCGCCAGACATGCGGCGTAGTGCCCTAGCGGACAATCCACCTCACCACCCGGGCGCCCACGAAGCCGGCTGCGACCATCAGGGGAACGCGCAGGGCTGGATCGAGCGCGTCCAATCTCGCCTTCGCCTCGCCCACCATCGCGCCAACATCCAGCTGGCTGGGATCGATGGAGCCGATCTGCTCCATGATGTCGTTCGGATCGAGTGCGCCAAGTTGGCCGACGAGGCCACCGACACGCTCCCCGATCTCGTTGACGGGCACGCCGTACGATCCAAGCTTCTCGATCGCCTGCTCAATGGGGTCCTGCGTCACCGATCGTCCTGAAGACACGCGGAGCCAACCCTCCTTTTCTCGGTCTGACACAGCAGCAATTCCGACGTCATCGTTGGTACCACGGCAAGGAGAGCGGGCACAAGGTGAGCTGCGCACCTAGCTGACCCCGGTACGGCGCCGGCGGCCGCCCGCACGGAAGCAATCGCAAGGTGATTCCGACATCTAGTGCCGAGCGTGCGGGAGTGGTACGACTCCTTCTGTTGCAAATCCCTGCTGTCGTGCCGTACCTAGAACGGGGGCTTGAAGACCAGACATGTGCTTGGCGATCCCAGGACAGATTCTTGAAGTTGTCGACGAGACGAACCGCCTCGCGAAGGTCGATGTCGCCGGCGTTCAGCGCAACGTCAACATCGGCCTGCTCGACGAGGACGGCGATAGCGCCGGCCCCGGCGACTGGGTCCTCATCCACGTCGGGTTCGCGATGTCCAAGATCGACGAAGGCGAAGCGCTCGAGACGCGGCGTATGCTCGAAAGCATGGGCGCGGACTACGAGCAGGAGCTCGAAGACCTCAAGGCGAGCATCATCGAATGAGCCGCCTCGTCGTCAGCGCCGCCGCCGCGTTCGCACCGACCGCTCCGGTCTGCGAGCACACGACGGGCTGCATCACCTGCGGCGACGTCGCCATCCCGATGAACGTCGTCCGCCTGGACGAGGCGCGTGGTCTCGCGCTCTGCGCGGACGACGACGGGAATTCCGAAACCGTAGAAACGGACTTAGTCGCCCCGGTGGCGCCGGGGGATAGGCTCCTCGTCCACGCCGGCACGGCGATCGCACGGCTCAACGAGGAGGGCCCCGATGAAGCACGTTGACGAATTCCGCGACCCCGAGCTGGGGCAGGCACTGGCGGGAGAGATCCTTGGGCTCGTCGAGCCCGGCCGCCATTACAAGTTCATGGAGGTCTGCGGCGGGCACACGCACTCGATCTACAAGTTCGGGATCGACGACCTGCTGCCCGCCAACGTCGAGCTCGTGCATGGGCCCGGCTGCCCCGTCTGCGTGATCCCGATGGGACGCGTCGACGACGCGATCGCCCTCGCGCACGAGGACAACGTGATCTTCACGTGCTTCGGGGACATGCTGCGCGTTCCTGGATCCGATGGCACGCTGCTGGACGCCAAGGCCGAGGGCGCCGACATCCGCATGGTCTACTCGCCGCTGGACGCGCTGCGGATCGCCAAGGCCAACCCCGATCGCGACGTCATCTTCATGGCGATCGGCTTCGAGACCACCGCGCCTTCGACGGCGCTGACGCTCAAGCGCGCCAAGTCCGAAGGGGTCGCGAACTTCTTCTGCATGTGCAACCACGTGACGATCGTGCCGCCGCTGCGCGCACTGCTCGACTCGCCGGACCTGCGCCTGGACGGCTTCATCGGCCCGGGCCACGTCTCGACGGTCGTCGGCGTCCGCCCCTTCGAGTTCATCCCCGCTGAGTACGGCAAGCCGATCTCGGTCGCCGGCTTCGAGCCGCTCGACGTGCTGCACGCGATCCACATGATCCTCACTCAGCTCAAGGAGGGTCGCTGCGAGGTCGAGAACCAGTACGCGCGCGTCGTGCCCTACGAGGGCAACCCGCGCGCGCTGCAGATCATGTCCGAGGTCTTCGAGTTGCGCCCGCACTTCGAATGGCGCGGCATGGGCTTCATCTCCCAGAGCGGCCTGAAGCTCTCCAAGGCCTACGCCGACCTCGACGCCGAGATCCGCTACTCGGTGCCGGGCGTCCGCGTCGCCGATCCCAAGGCCTGCCAGTGCGGCGAGGTGCTCAAGGGCGTCATCAAGCCCTGGGAGTGCAAGGTCTTCGGCTCGGGCTGCACGCCCGAACGCCCGATCGGCACCTGCATGGTGTCCAGCGAGGGCGCGTGCGCCGCGTACTACAACTACGGGCGCTTCGCCCGCGAGCGCGAGGTCGTCTAAGTGACGTCGTCCGGAGATCCGAACTTGAGAGGATCGGAGGACGAAACCGTCCTCCGAGCTTGCGAGGCCCGGAGGGCGAAACATGCCTTCTGAGGTCTCAGAGCGTGAGCAGAAGGTGCTCAACATCATCGAGACCGCGCGCGCGAAGAAGCAGAAGTTCCGCGATACGCAGATCACGATGGCGCACGGCGCCGGTGGCAAGGCGACCCAGGGCCTGATCGAGGGCCTGCTGGTGCCGGCGTTCGCCAACGACACGCTCGAGGCGATGGCCGATGCCGGCACCGTCTCCGTGCTCGGCGGCGAGGTCGCGATGACGACCGACAGCTTCGTGGTCAACCCGATCTCCTTTCCCGGCGGCACGATCGGCGACCTCGCCGTCAACGGGACGGTCAACGATCTCGCGATGGCCGGTGCGCGCCCGCTGGCACTGACGCTCTCGCTGATCCTCGAGGAGGGGCTCCCGGCCGAGACGCTCAAGCACCAGGTCGCAGCGATCGCCTTCGCGGCCGAGGCGGCCGGCGTGCCGATCGTCGCCGGCGACACGAAGGTCGTCGAGCGCGGCCAGTGCGACGAGATGTACGTCTGCACGACCGGGCTCGGCCTGATCGACGACCGGGCGAGCCTGTCCCCCGCGGGCCTGAGCCCCGGCGACAAGATCCTCGTGTCCGGACGGATCGGCGATCACGGCACCGCGATCATGCTCGCCCGCGGCGAGTTCGAGCTCGATGCCGACATCCAGTCCGACACCCAATGCCTTTGGCCGATGGTCGACAAGCTGCTCGAGGAGGTCGGTCCGTCGCTGCGCTGCCTGCGCGACGCGACCCGCGGCGGCGTCGCATCGGTCCTCAACGAACTCGCGCGAGCATCGCGTGTAGCCATGATCATCAACGAGGCCACGGTGCCAGTGCATCCGGCCGTTGCAGGAGCCGCGGAGATCCTCGGGATCGACCCGATGCACGTGGCGAACGAAGGGAAGCTGGTCGCGATCGTCGCCCCTGAGGCGGCGGACGCTGCGCTGGCCGCGTTGCGGTCAGTGCCGGGCGGCGAAGAAGCCGCGGAAATCGGCGAATGCAAGACCGAACCCGAGGGAATGGTCCTCATGGCGACCGCCTTCGGAGGCAAGCGGGTGATGGATCAACTCGTGGGCGATCCACTACCGCGCATCTGTTAGTCGAACAGGGAGGAGCTCACATGGCATCAATCGAGTTCGCACCACGGCAGCAAGAAACAGAGCAGATCACTGCTCACGTCATCTGGATGACATCGGGCCTCAGCTGCGATGGTGACTCGGTTGCCATGACGTCGGCAGTCAACCCGAGCCTGGAGGACATCATCACGGGCGCGATTCCGGGTATGCCGAAGGTTGTGGCACACACCCCGGTCCTCGCGTACGAGAACGGCGCCGAGTTCATGCAGGCCTGGTATGACGCCGAGGCCGGCAAGCTCGATCCGTTCGTCCTCATCGTCGAGGGATCGCTGCCCAACGAGAAGATCAACGGCGAGGGTCACTTCGCCGGCATGGGCGTGAACCCGTCGAACGGACAGCCGATCACCACGAACGAGTGGGTCGATCGTCTGGCTCCGAAGGCAGCCGCAGTGGTCGCCCTCGGAACGTGTGCCACGTATGGCGGCATTCCGGCGATGAAGAACAACCCGACCGGCGCCATGGGCGTTTGCGACTACCTGGGCTGGGGCTGGACCTCGGCTGCGGGACTTCCCGTCGTGAACATCCCCGGTTGCCCGGCGCAGCCGGACAACACCACCGAGTCGCTGACGGTTCTCGTCATGGCGCTGGCCGGCATCACGCCGGTTCCGGAGCTCGATGACCAGCACCGTCTGACGATGCACTTCAGCCGCACCGTGCACGAGAGCTGCAATCGCGCCGCTTTCTATGAGCACGGCAACTTCGCGACTGAGTACGGCTCGGACCATCGTTGCCTGGTGAAGCTGGGCTGCAAGGGCCCCGTTGTGAAGTGCAACGTGCCGATCCGTGGTTGGCAGAGCGGTGTCGGAGGATGCCCGAACGTCGGTGGCATCTGCATGGCATGCACGATGCCGGGTTTCCCGGACAAGTTCATGCCGTTCATGGACGAGGACAAGAACGCCAAGGGCTCGACCGCCCTCGCGAAGTTCACCTACGGCCCTGTGCTGAGGTACTTCCGCAACCAGTCGATCAAGACCAAGGGCGACAAAGAGCCTGAGTGGCGGCACCCGCGTGCCGAGATCACCACCGGCTACCAGAAGCACTGGTAGGAGGAGAGAGACACATGGCCACAGCGTATACACCGGCAGCGACGCAGGGCGTCGTCGTCAAGGAAATGGCGTGGGACCCGATCACACGGATCGTGGGCTCCCTCGGCATTCACACGGAGATCGACTTCACGAACAAGAAGGTCAACAAGTGCTACAGCACTTCGATGATCTTCCGTGGGTTCGACATCTTCATGAAGGGGATCGATCCACGCGATACCCACTTCATCACGAGCCGCATCTGCGGCATCTGTGGTGACAACCACTGCACCGTCTCGTGTTTGAACCAGAACATGGCCTATGGAGTCAAGCCGCCGAAGCTCGGCGACTACGCCTTCAACCTGGCCGAGACCGCGGACTACATGTTCGACCACGCGATCTTCAACGATTGCATGGCCAACGTGGACTTCTGCGAGCAGATGGTCAAGGAGACCAACCCGT
>Ga0136627_1000290_pt1 | contig 17981 bp, 18 predicted proteins | sample AntDrymUQ4892206_2_FD_104652 | JGI IMG/M metagenome (GOLD analysis project Ga0136627, IMG submission 104652) | Polar desert sand microbial communities from Dry Valleys, Antarctica - metaG UQ489 (22.06) | ecosystem: Environmental > Terrestrial > Soil > Desert | place: Antarctica: Dry Valley... | reverse complement strand
CGCGCGGGGGGCCCGGGACATCGTGCTGGTCGCCACGGTCGACGAGGCGTTCGCCTGGCGCGAGCGCTGCCCGGACGTGCTGGTAATGGGCGAGGTCGACGGGCTGGTGGTGCCTGGGTTCGACCTGTCCAACTCGCCCGCCGAGGTCGCGGCCGCGGCCGTCGTGGCCGGCCGGCGTCTGGTGCACCGCACGTCGGCGGGCACGCAGGGCGTGGTGCGCAGCCTGGCGGCCCAGCGGCTGGTGGCGGCCAGCTTCGTGTGCGCGGGGGCGACCGCCCGCCTGCTGGCCGCCGAGGCGCCCGCCTCGGTCACCTTCGTCGTGACCGGGGCGCACGGTGGGCGCGACGGCGACGAGGACCTGGCCTGCGCCGAGTACGTCCACGCCCTGCTGCGCGGCGAGCAGCCGGACGTCACGCCGTACCTGGACCGGGTCCGCGCCAGCGACAGCGGGCGGCGCTTCGCCGATGTGACCCAACCGGACTTTCCCCCCGCCGACCTGGCGCTCGCCGTTGAGGTCGACCGCTTCAAGTTCGCCATGGTCGTCGCGCGGCGGGACGGGGCGCTGGTGCTGGAGCGCGCCGCCGGATGAACGGCCGCCCGACGGGGTGCGCCTTCGCCCACCACAGGAGGACGCGATGGCCCAGCAGGCCCCCGACGAGGAGCACGTCGACCACGCCGAGGTCGCGCGGCGCGAGCGGCGGTCCACCAAGGCGGTCGGCCCGCTCAGCCGGTTCGGCGGACCGATCACCATCGCCGGGCTCGCCGTCGCGATCGTCGCCCTGATCTACGCGATCGTGGCCAGCGGGATCATGCTCTAGCGGCCAGAATCCCCCGCGGCGCCCGCGAGCCGCTCGGCGCGGCGCTGCACCTGCGCCCGGGCCTCGCCGGCGTCGACGGTGAGGCAGCGCCCCTCGGCGACGACCCTGCGCCCCGCCACCCACACGTCGGTGACCAGGCGGCTCGACGCCGACCACACGGTGTGGGTGATCAGGTCGGGGTCGTCGACGACCGGGACGTAGCCGGGGTCGTCGAGGTCGACGAGCACCATGTCCGCCCAGCACCCGGGTGCGAGCGTGCCGATGTCGTCGCGCCCCAGCGCCGCCGCACCCCCCCGGGTGGCCAGCGCCAGCGCGTCCGGGGCGGGGAGGACCGCCGCGTCGTGCGACGTCAGCCGGGCGAGCAGCGCCGCGAGGCGCATGTCCTCCCACAGGTCCAGGTCGTTGTTCGACGCCGGCCCGTCGGTGCCCAGGCCGACCCGCAGGCCGAGCGCGAGCATCTCGGGCAGGCGCGCGATCCCGGAGGCGAGCTTCGCGTTGCTGGTGGGGCAGTGGGCCACGGCGACGTCGTGGCGACGGTAGAGCTCGAGGTCGTCGTCGGTCAGCCAGACGCTGTGCGCGGTCAGCACCCGACCGTCGAACACCCCCGCCTTCGCGAGCAGCGCCGGCACCGACATCCCGTGGCGCGCCTCGACGTCGCGACCCTCCTCGCGGCTCTCGGCGACGTGGATGGACAGCAGCGCGTCGCGCTCCCGCGCGGCCTCGGCGACGGCGGTCAGCGCCTCGACCGGCAGGGTGTAGGCGGCGTGCGGGCCGAACCCGACCTCGACCCGGTCGTCGGCGCCGGCGTGGCGGTCGTGCAGCGCGGCGCCCCGAGCGAGCTGGGTCTCCCACGACCCGAAGCGCTCCCAGCCCGGCGCCTTGAGCAGCGCGCCGGTCACGACGCAGCGGCTGCCGGCGTCGCGCACCGCCGCGATCAGCGCCTCCTCGTGGACGTACATCTCGCAGCTCGTGGTGACGCCGAAGCGCAGCAGCTCCGCGCAGGCCAGCGTCATCCCCCAGTACACGTCATCCTCGGTGACCAGCGCCTCGCGCGGCCACAGGACCTCGCGCAGCCAGCGGTCCAGGACCAGGCCCTCGCCGGCGCCGCGCAGCAGCGTCATCGGCGAGTGGCAGTGGACGTTGACGAGGCCGGGCAGCAGCAGCCCGCGCAGGCGCGTCTCCTCGACGCCGACCCCGTCGGCGGCCGGCGCCCCGTCGGCGGGACCGACCCAGATGATGCGCCCGTCCTCGACGTCGACCACACCGGGGCGGTGGACGGCGGACGCCTCGTCGCAGGGGACGACGGCGTCGGCGAGGTAGCGCCGGCGCCGCCCCCGGGCCGCGGCCGTCCCGCTCACCCCGGCACCTCCCAGCTGTCGAAGAAGTCGCGCTGCGCGTCGGTCAGCGCATCGATGCGCAGTCCGAGCACCTCGAGGCGCTTGCGGGCGATGCCCTCGTCGATCTCGGCTGGGAGCAGGTGGACGCCTGGCGCCATCTCGCCGGCGTGGAGGAGCAGGTGGCGCAGCGCCAGGGCCTGCACCGCGAAGGTCAAGTCCATGATCTCGACGGGGTGGCCCTCGCCGGCGGACAGGTTCACGCAGCGGCCGTCACCGACGACGTAGACGGCCCGGTCCTCGTCGAGGCGGAGCTCCTCGACCTTCGTGCGCGCAATCCGTGACGACTGCGCCCGCGCGCGCAGGCCGTCCATGTCGAACTCGTCGTCGATGCCGCCGGCGTTGGCCAGCACCGCGCCGTGGCGCAGGCGCTCGATCGCCGCCAGCGGCAGGGCGTCACGGCAGCCGGTCGCGGTGATGACGATGTCGGCGGCCTCGCACGCCTCGGCGACCGGCGCCACGGCGTGCCCGTCGTGGTAGGCCTCCAGCGCGGCGAACGGGTCGACCTCGCTGACCACGACCCGCGCGCCCGCCCCGGCGGCGCGCAGGGCGAGGCCCTTGCCGACCCAGCCGTAGCCGACGATGAGCACCGTCTTGCCCGCCACCAGCAGGTTGGTCGCGTCCATCACCGCCGCGAGCGCGGACTGGCCGGAGCCGTAGCGGTTGTCGAACAGGTACTTGCAGCGCGCGTCGTTGGCGGCGATGCACGGGATGCGCAGGGAGCCGTCGCGCTCCATCGCCCGCATCGCAACCACCCCCGACGTGGTCTGCTCCGACGCCCCGGTCAGCGTCTCCAGCGCCTCGGGGTGGTCGGTGTGGGCCATGCGGATCAGCTCCGCGCGGTCGTCGATGACGACCTCGGGGCGCCGGGCGAGGACCTCGGCGTAGAAGCCGTGCTCCTGGGCCGGCGTGGAGTCGCTGCGCGCGAGCACCTCGACGCCCCGTTCGACCAGGGCCGCGGCGACGTCGTCCTGGACGAAGGCGTGCGGGGCGGCGAGCGTGACCTCGGCGCCCGCGTCGGCGAGGATCGCGGCGAGGTAGGCGGTCTTGGGCTCGACAGGCAGGATGACCCCGATCCGCCGGTCACGGACGCTGCCCTCGCGGCGCAGCTGCTTGCGGATGCCGCCCAGGATCGGCGCCCACGCCGCTGCCCAGTCGATGCGGGCGCTGCCTGCGGCGGCGAGGCCGGCGTCCTTGACGTCCGACCCGCCACGGGTTCCGGTGCTCATCGGTGAAGTCCTTCCGTCGCGAGTCAGTACGGCGTGTCGCCGCCGTCGACGTTGATCGCCTGGCCGCGGATGATCGTGGCCTCGTCGGACAGCAGGAACGCGACGACCCGACCGACCTCGACCGGGCGGATCCGGCGGCCGAGCTGCGCGGCGCCCATGCCGGCGAGCAGCTCGGCGGCGTCCTGGCCGGTCCGCTCGGCAAGCCACTCGGCCACCCCCGCGAGCATCGGGGTGTCGACGCCCCCGGGGCAGACGCAGTTGACGTTGATGCCGTGCTGCGCCCACTCGCCCGACAGCGAGCGCGTCAGGTTGATCACCGCGGCCTTGCTCGCGTTGTACGCGGCCATGTTGGGGTAGCCGACCTTGCCGGCGTTCGACGCGATGTTGACGATCGCCCCGCCCCCGCCCTGCGCGACCATCTGCGCCGCCGCGGCACGGCAGCAGCTGAACAGCCCGGCGACGTTGACGCCGAGCTCGAAGTCCCAGGCGGCACGGTCCGACTCCAGGGCGGGGCCGAGCTTCACGACGCCGGCGTTGTTGACCCAGCCGTCGAGGCGCGAGAACCGCTGCACGGTGTGGGCGACCGCCGCTGCGATCGCGTCGTCGTCGGTGACGTCGAGCGCCAGCGCCAGCGTCCGCTCCCCGGCCGGGTCCAGCCGCTGCGCCACCGCGACGACGTCCTCCTCGCGCAGGTCGCTGACCACCACCCGGGCGCCGGCGTCGAGCAGCGCCTCGACGATGCCCTCGCCCAGTCCACGCCCCGCCCCGGTCACCACGACCACCCGGTCCCCCAGCGTCACCGCGCCTCCGTTCACCAGATCTGGTTGGTCATCACGCCGCCGTCGACGCGCAGGTTGGCCCCGGTGATCCAGCGGGCGCCGGGCGAGGCGAGGAACAGACACGCGTCGCCCACGTCGTCGGGCGATCCGAGGCGCCCCAGCGGGGCCGCGGCGTGCCAGCGCGCGACGCCCTCGGGCCACTGCTCGTCGAGGCCCTCGCGCCAGATCAGCCCGGGCGACACGCAGTTCACGCGGATCCCATGACGTCCCAGCTCCAACGCGGCGGCGCGGGTGTGCATCAGCACGGCGGCCTTGGAGGCGTTGTAGTGGCTGTGCAGGGGTGCGGGGTTCTCGGCCTCGATCGACGCGACGTTGACGATCGCGCCGCCGTCGCCCTGGGCGATCATCACGCGGGCGGCGGCCTGGGTACACAAAAACGTGCTGCGCACGTTGGCCTCCATGACCTCGTCCCACTGGGCGGCGGTCATGTCGAGCAGTCCGACCAGCGGCTGCACGCCGGCGTTGTTGACCATCACGTCGAGCCGCCCGAAGGCGTCGACCGCCGCGGCGACGACGGCCGCCACGTCGTCGGGGCGGGTCAGGTCGCCCGCAGCCGTGACCGCCCGCCAGCCGGCCGCGGCCAGCTCGTCGCGCAGCGTCTCGGCGGCGGCCGCGCTGGTGCGGTGGTGCAGCACCACCGCGGCGCCGGCTGCCGCGAACCGCCAGGCGATCCCCGAGCCGATGCCCCCGCCCGCGCCGGTGACGATGGCCACGCGCCCGCTCAGGTCGAGCAGGTCGCGTGGCGCCGGCGGCGGGGTGTCCGGACCGGCCACTCAGACCGCCGCCCGGGGACGGGGCCGGCGCCGCGCCTGCACGGCGAACAGTGCCACCAGCGTCATGACGTAGGGCAGCGCGCCGGTGATCTGCGACGGCAACCCGAGGCCCTGCAGGCGGAAGCCCAGCGTGTCGGCGAAGCCGAACAGCACGGCGGCTGCGAGCACGCCGAGCGGGTGCGCCCGGCCGAGCATCACTGCCACCACCGCGATCCAGCCGCGCCCCGCGCTCATGTTCTCCGCGAACAATGTCACGTTGCCCAGGGACAGCTGCGCGCCAGCCAGCCCGCACAGCGCCCCGGACGCCAGCACCGCCGCGTACTGGTAGTGCGTCACGCTCACGCCCAGCGTGGCCGCGGCCTGCGGCTGCTCCCCCACCCCGCGCAGGCGCAGCCCCCGGGAGTGGCGGAACAAGAACACCTGCACGGCGACGACCAGCACCCACGACAGGTACACGACCCAGGTGTGGCCGGACACCGCCGGACCGATCACGGGGATGTCGGCGACCACCGGGATGCGGATGTTCGACAAACCCTGCAGGTCGGCGCTCTGGAAGATCCCGCGGACATCGAACAGCTCCTGGAGCAGGTAGGCGGTCAGCCCGGCGGCGAGCAGGTTCAGCGCGATTCCCAAGACGATGATGTCGCCGCGGAACGTGATCGAGGTCACCGCGAGGACCGCCGAGAGGAGGACCCCGGCGACGATGGCGACCGCGACGCCGGCCACCGGACTGCCGGTGAAGAAGGCGCCGGCGACGCCCGCGAACGCCCCGGTCAGCATCAGGCCCTCGAGGCCGATGTTGAACAGCCCGGCGCGCTCGCACAGCAGCCCGCCGAGCGCGGCCAGCAGGATCGGCGTGATCGACCGCAGCGTCGAGTTCAGCAGCACCGCGTCGAACAGCGACAAGACGTCACTCATGCGTGCACCGCACTCGCCGGGCGGCTCATGCCCTGACCTCCGTCGCCGGGCGGCTTGCGATCTGCACCGCAGTCGGCGGGCGGTTCATGATCGGATCACCTCGTCGGCGCCGCCGAAACGGAACCGCGTCCGCGCGGCGAGGAACAGGATGACGACGGCCTGGAGGATGTAGCTGAGCTCCCGCGGCACGTCGGTCGCGCGCTCCATGCCGAACCCGCCGGTCTGGATCCCCGAGAAGAACAGGCCCGCCGCGACGACGCCGAGCGGGGACGAGACCGCCAGCAGCGCCGCCATCAGCCCCGTCCAGGCGTACAGCGGGACCACCAGGGAGCCGTCGATGAACCGGTGGTGGATCGCGAGCACCTCGATCGCGCCCACCAGCCCGGCGATCGCGCCGCTGGAGAACATCACCGACCACGCGAGCCGCGGCAGCGGCACGCCGCCGTACTCGGCGAAGCGCGCGTTGAGCCCCGCCATGCGCATGTCGTAGCCGGCGACGGTGCGCTGGTTGACGTAGACGATCGCCCCGACGAGCACCGCGATCACCACCAGCCCCAGGTGGAACCGGGTGCCGAAGAGCTCGGGCAGTCGCGCGGTCGCGGCCACCTGGTAGGTCTGGGGCAGTCCGGAGCCCACGTCACGCAGCGGGTGGTTCGCGAGGTAGGACGCGAGCTCGCGCGCGGGGTAGTTCAGCAGCAGCGTGCTGATGAGCAGGGGCACGCCGAAGCGGGTCTGGAACACGGCCGCGAGCAGCGCGTACAGCCCGCCGGCGACCGCCGCCGCGACGACCGCGACGACGACGTGCAGGCCGGGCGGCAGCGGCAGGGCCACGCCGACGACCGCCGCGGTCACCCCGCCGATGACCAGCTGGCCCTCACCGCCGATGTTGAAGAAGCCGGCGCGGAAGGCGACCGCGGCGCACAGGCCCATCCCGACGATGGGGATCGCGCGGTTGACCGTGGCGGCGAGGTTGGACCCGGAGACGGCCCCCGTCACGATCGCGGCGTACGCCTGCAGCGGGTTGTGCCCGGTCACCACCACGATCACCGCCCCGACCAGCACCCCGCCCGCGGTGGCGATCAGGATCGGCGAGTTGAGCCAGCGCGACAGCGCCGGGCGGCGCGGGGGACGCCGGGGCGCGGGGGCGCCGGGTCCGGATGGGCGGTCCAGCCCGGTGGTCGCCACGGCCTCAGCCCCCCACCGTGACCGCGCCGCCGCCCGCGGCGGCTCCGGCGCCCGCCATCAGCAGGCCCAGCCCGGCCTCGGTCGCGTCGGCGCCGTCCAGGTCGGCGACCACCCGCCCCTCGTACATCACCAGGATCCGGTCGGACAGCGCCATCACCTCGCTGAGCTCGGCGGACACCAGCAGGATCGCGTGCCCGGCGTCGCGATACGCGACGAGCTGGCGGTGGACGAACTCGATGGCGCCGACGTCGACACCGCGCGTCGGCTGCTCGGCGATCAGCAGCGGCGCGTCGTGGGCCAGCTCGCGGGCGACGACGACCTTCTGCAGGTTGCCACCCGACAGTGCCCCGGCACGCACGGCGGCGCTGGACGCCCGGATGCCGAACCGCTCGATCAGCCCGCGAGCGTGGTCGCGCATCCGGTCGCGGCGCAGGAGCCTGCCTCGCGTCATCTCCGGCGTGTGCTGGAACCCCATCGCGAGGTTGCCCTCGAGGTCGGCGGCGGGCGCCGTGCCGACGTGCCAGCGGTCCTCCGGGATGTAGGCGAGCCCGGCGTCGCGGCGCTGTGCAACCCCGGCGTCGGTGACGTCACGCCCCCGCAGCGCGACCCGGCCCCGCGCGACGGCGCGCAGCCCGACCAGCGCCTCGACCAGCTCGGTCTGGCCGTTGCCCGCCACCCCGGCGACGCCCACGATCTCACCGGCGCCGACGCGCAGCGACACGTCGCGCACGACCGTCCGGCCCTCGCCGTCGACCGCGTGCAGGTCCTCGACCTCGAGCACCGGCTCGCTCGCCGTGGCCGGTGTGCGGTCGACGGTCAGCACGACGTCGCGCCCCGTCATGTGCCGGGTGATCTCCCGGGGCGTGGTGTCCGCGGTGCGCAGGTGCGCGGTGACGCGCCCGTCGCGCAGCACGGTCGCGTTGTCGGACAGGCTCATCACCTCGTGCAGCTTGTGGGTGATGAGCAGGATCGTCGTGCCCCCCGCCGCGAGCGAGCGCAGCACGCCGAACAGGGCGTCGCGCTCCTGGGGGGTGAGCACGGCGGTCGGCTCGTCGAGGATCAGGACGTCCGCGTCGCGGTACAGCGCCTTGAGGATCTCGACGCGCTGGCGCACCCCGACGGGCAGCGACGCGACGATCGCCTTCGGGTCGACGCGCAGGCCGTGCTCCGCGGCGAGCCGCGCGACCCGCTGCGCCGCCTCGCTCCGGTCGACGAAGCCTGCCGTCGTCGGCTCCGACCCGTACACCACGTTGTCGGTCACCGACAGGGAGCCGAACAGCATGAACGACTGGTGCACCATCCCGAGGCCGGCGGCGATCGCGTCAAGCGGCGACGAGAACCGCACCGGCTCGCCGCGCAGGAGGATCTCACCCTCGTCGGGCTGGACCAGCCCGTACAGGATCGACATCAGCGTGGTCTTGCCGGCGCCGTTCTCGCCCACGATGGCGCGGATCTCGCCCTTGTCCACGGCCAGGCTCACGTCGTCGTTCGCGACGACGCCGGGGTAGCGCTTGACGATGCCGCGCAGCTCCAGCTCGGGCGCCATCGCGCTCCCGGTCCCCGGCTCCGTCGCCCCGGCGACCCTAGCCCGCCGCGGCCATCGGGTCGGCGACGGTGACCTCGCCGTCGATGATCTGCTGGCGGACCTCGCCCACCTGCTCGAAGACCTCCGGGCGGTCGTTGATCACGCACTCCTCGGCCTGCCCCTCGCCCGCGAACGAGCTCAGACCCAGTCCCTCCTCGGCGAGGCCGTAGGTGACGACGTTGGACTCCGCGCCGTCCAGGATCGCCTGCATCGACTCGACGATGGCGACGTCGACGCGCTTGATGACGTTGTCGACGACGTGGCCGGGTGCGAGCGGGCACTGGTTGACGTCCACGCCGTAGGCGAACGCATCCTGCTCCTGCGCCGCCTCGAAGACGCCGAGGTTACCGCCGGCGGTCGCCGCCATGATGTGGTCGACGCCGTCGGCCGCAAGGGCCAGCGCCTGCTCCTTGGCGCGGGCCGGGTCCGCGAACGGGTTGTCGCCGCCGACCCACAGCGTCGTGACCTCGACCTCGGGGTTGACCGACCGCGCGCCCTCGGCGAAGGCGTCGGTGTAGCGGTGCAGGAACGGGATGTCGAGCGCGCCGATGGCGCCGAGCTGGTTGCTCTCGGTCAGCAGGCCGGCCTCGACACCGGCCAGGTAGGCGCCCTCGTACTCGCGGAACACCGCGCAGTGCACGTTGGGCGGCAGCTCCTCGAGGCACTGGTCGACGATCAGAAAGTCGGTGTCCGGCGCGTCCGGGGCGACGTCGGTGACGATGTCGTTGAACTCGAAGCCGAGCAGCACGACCACGTCGGAGCCGCTGTCCACGGCGGCGCGCACGTTCTCCGCGCGGGTGGTCGGGTCCTGGCTCTCGAGCACCTCGATCTCGGCGCCGAAGCGCTCGCCGGCGTCCTGCGTGCCGGTCTCGCCCATGACCAAAAAGCTGTTGACCCCGAGAGGGTCGGGCGAGACGTAGGTGAAGCGCAGGTCGCCCTCGGGCGCCGCGGCCTCGGATCCGCCGGCGGCTTCGGACCCGTCGTCCGCCGCGTCCCCGCCAGCCGCCGGTTCACCGCCGCCGCACGCCCCGAGCAACATCGCAAGCACCGCCACCGCCGTCACCAGCAGGTTGGTCCGTCCCATCGCGCCACGCTCCTTGCCGTCGGGGTGAACACTGATTCAACGCTGTGGCGACGCCCCCGTCATCGGGGGAAGGCGGTCGCCACGCCGCCGTCGACGGTCAGCACGCACCCGGTGGTGCGCGAGGACGCGTCGGAGAGCAGGAACGCGACGCTGTCCGCCACGTCCTGGCTCGTGACCCGGACCTTGAGCAGGTTGCGCCCCGCGTAGAAGTCCTCGAGCTCATCGGAGGAGATCCCGTGCGCCGCGGCGCGCTCGCGGCGCACCTGCTGCGACCACAGGTTGGAGCCGTGGAACACCGCGTCGGGGTTGACGACGTTCGCGCGGATGCCGGCAGGCCCGCCCTCCATTGCGGCCACCCGGGCGAGCTGCACGACCGCCGCCTTCGACGCACTGTAGGCGGCGAACCCGGCCCCCGGCCCGAAGGCGTTCTTCGAGGCGATGAACACCAGGCTGCCGCCGATCCCCTGGCGCTCCAGCGCGCGCAGGGCCCGGCGTGCGAGCAGGAACTGCGAGGTCGTGTTGACCTCGAGGCAGCGCCGCCAATCCTCGGCGGCCAGGTCGGTGATCCGCCCGGTCGTCGCGATGCCGGCGTTGGCGACGAAGCCGTCGAGGCCGCCGAAGCGCGCGATGCCGTCGCCGACCATCGCGTCGACGACCGCGGCGTCGGTCTGGTCGCCGACGCTGACGACGGGGGCGGTGCCGGTGGCGGCCTCGATCTCGCCCGCCAGCGACTCCAGCCCGTCACCGTCGAGGTCGCCGGCGACGACGTGCGCGCCGCGGGCGGCCAGGTCGGCGGCCACGGTGCGACCGATGCCGGAGGCGGCACCGGTCACGCAGTACACGCGCCCCGCCAGCGCGGGGGGCGGCGGCTTGAGGGTGAGCTTGTACAGCTCCATCGGCCAGTAGTCGACGTCGAACTCGTCGAGCTCCGGCAGGGCCACGACCTCGCCGAACGCGTCGATCGCGTCGGCGGCGACCAGGTGGGTGCGCAGGGCGACGTCGGCGACGGTGCGGGCCTCGGACTCGGTGCGCCCGGCCGTCACGGCGCCCAGGCCGGGCACCAGCGTCACCCGCGGCAGCGGCTCGAGCATCTCGACGGGTGGGTCGAGGCGCGGGGCGTTGCGCTCGTATGAGGCGCGGTACGCCTGCTCGTAGCCGTCGATCGCCGCGGCGACGTCGCCGGGCGCGCGCACGACGATCGAGCGGGGCCGCACGCGCAGGATGTGGTCGGCGGTCGCGGCGCCGCCGGCGACGACGGCCTCGACGTCGTCGCGGTCGGCGATCTCGCGCAGGCGGTCGTCGACGTGCAGGACGTAGCGGCGGTTGACGCTGAGCCGGCCCCGCAGCGTCAGCAGCAGCTCCTCGACCAGCCCGGCGTCGAGGTCCTCGACGCGGCGCCGCTGCGCGCCGGTGCTGCGCTCCTGCAGGTAGGCCTTGGCGGCTCCCACCAGGTCGAGGGTGCGCTGCAGCGACTCGTGGGAGGTCTCGCCCCAGGTGACCAGCCCGTGGTGGGCCAGCACCACCGCCTCGGCGTCGGCCAGGTCCGCGACCAGCCTGGACAGCTCGAAACCGGGGCGGACGTAGTCGACGACCGCGACGCCGACGCCCAGCGCCTCCGCGACGACCTTGCGGGGGTCGTTGGTCTTGGTCAGCGCGACGATCGCGTCGGCGTGGACGTGGTCGACGTGGCGGGCAGGCAGGAACGCGTGCAGCAGCGTCTCGATCGACGGGCGGCGCGAGCCGGGGTCGACGAGGCAGTGCTCGAGGAACGCCGTCATCTCCTCGTCCGACATCGCCTCGCGCTCGCGCAGCGTGACCACGGGTTCGAGGAAGACGCCGGGGAAGTCACCCGGCGTGGCGGTGCGCAGGTCGGAGCCGCTGCCCTTGACGCGCAGCACCGGCCGGCGTTGCCCGAGGAAGTCGGTCTCCTCGGTCTTGGCGGAGGTGTTGCCGCCGCCGTGCACGACCAGCGAGGGGTCGGCGCCGAGGCGCCGGGAACGCTCGACGAGGGCGTCGAAGTCGGCGCTGGCGTCGGCGCTCATCCGGCCGTCCCGGACGCGACCGACGCGGCGGGCAGCGGGTCCGACGGCTGCTCCCCCAGCGCGGGGCGGATCACGCGGGTCTCCGTGACGATCGCCGTGACCAGGTCGGCCGGCGTGACGTCGAACGCGAGGTTCAGCGTGGCGGTGCCCTCCGGCGCGGACGAGACCCCGCCCCAGCGGGTGACCTCGTCACCGCCGCGCTCCTCGATGTGGATGTCCGCGCCGGTGGCGGTGTTCAGGTCGATGGTCGACTCGGGCGCGGCGACGATGAACGGCAGGCCGGCGCGAGCCGCGGCCAGCGCCTGCGGGTAGGTCCCCACCTTGTTGACCACGTCGCCGTTGGCGGCGATGCGGTCGGCGCCCACGATCACCGCGTCGACCATCCCCTGCGCGACGACGGTCGGGCCGGCGGAGTCGACGACCAGGCGGTGGGTCGCGCCCATCTCGCGCAGCTCCCACGTCGTCAGCCGCGCCCCCTGCAGCAGCGGACGGGTCTCGTTGGCGAAGACCTCGCCGAGCAGGCCGCGCTGGTGCAGCGTGCGGGCGACGCCGAGCGCGGTCCCCCAGTCGACGCAGGCCAGGCTGCCCGTGTTGCAGTGCGTCAGCAGCCGCACCGGTCCGGGGTGCAGGTCGGCCAGCAGGTCGGCGCCGCGCGCGCCGATCCGCTGGTTGGTGGCGACGTCCTCGTCGAGCATGGCGACCGCCTCGGCGACCACCACGTCGACACCCTCGTCGAGACGGGCCAGCACCCGGTCGACGCCCCAGGCCAGGTTGACGGCGGTGGGGCGGGCGGCACGGACCTTCTCGGCCTCGGCGGGGACCGCCTGGTCGAGCGGGGCGCCCTCGCGGTCGGCGATCACGGCGGCCAGCGCGACGCCGAGGCCCCCCGCGGCGCCGAGGGCGGGTGCCCCCCGCACGGCGAGGCGGGCGATCGCGTCGACCAGGGCGTCGACGGTCTCCAGCCGCAGGATCCGCACGTCCGCCGGCAGCGCGGTCTGGTCGACGATCACGACCGCGCCGTCCTGCCAGTCGATGGTCCGCACCGGGTTCGCCTCCGGAGCCAAGTCAAGAGCCAAGTCAAAGGTTGTCTGACAACTTTGGGTTGTCTGACAACTTTGCGCGACGCTAGGCTGCCGTCGGGCGGGTGTCAAGGGGCGGCTGGCGTGGATACTGCTCGGCGGAACCGGCCGTCCCGCCGGCCGGGAGGAGGCGGTGGTGGCACGAGCGGCGGCAGGCGCGGCGGCCGAGCCTGGGTCCGACCTCGGGCCTGAGCCCGTTCCCGGGCCGGGTCCCGGCTCGCCCGCCGGGGTCTCGCCCATCGGCGCCGCGCCCGCACTGCACGTGCGTGTCAGCGACGACCTCAAGCGCCGGCTGCGTGCAGGCGAGTGGCAGCCCGGCGAGCGCCTGCCGACCGAGGCCGAGCTGTCGGCGCAGTACCAGGTGTCTCGCGCCACGGTGCGCACCAGCATGAAGCTGCTGCAGGCGCAGGGCCTGACCCAGACCCGTCACGGGTCGGGCAGCTACGCCACGCCGTTCGGCGACGCGATCCGCGCGGGCCTGCAGGAGCTGCGCTCGGTGACCGCGACGATCGCGGAGCAGGGCCACGAGCCGGGCATGGCCTACCGCAGCGCCACCTTCCGGACCGCCGACGACGACGAGGCGCAGCGCCTCGGCGTCCCCCCCGGCTCGCGGGTCCTGGCGCTGGAGCGCGCGATCCTGTCCGACGGCCAGGTCGTGGCCTTCTCCTACGACTGGATCCCGGCCGACGTCCTGCCCGACGGCTTCGTGCCCGAGGACCTCGGGGGGTCGACGTTCGCGTTCCTCGACCGCGGCGGCGACACCCGCCCGCTGCACGCCGTCGCCGAGCTCCACAGCGTCCGCTCCTCCCAGATCGGCTGGGACGACGCCCGGCCCGCCGACGGCCTGTACCTGCTGCTCGACCAGGTCCACTTCGCGTCGCAGGGCCGGGCCGTGATGCACTCGCGCATCTACTTCATCGAGGGGCGCTTCCAGTTCATGATCCTGCGCACGCGCTGACGCGCCCACGCGACCCGGGAGTCACCGTTGACGATCACCGCCGAGACCGACACCGACCGGCCGCTGCCGATCACCGGTGTGCGACCCAGCCAGGTCGCGCCCAACGTGCTGGTCGTGGGAGATCCCGCGCGGGTCGCCGACGCCGCGCGGCTGCTCGACGGCGCCCGCCAGGTCGCCGCCAGCCGTGAGTACGTGACCGTGACCGGCAGCCTCGACGGCACCCCGGTCAGCGTCTGCTCCCACGGGGTGGGCAGCGCGGGGGCGGCGATCTGCTTCGAGGAGCTCGCACGGGCAGGCGTGCGGCGGATCGTGCGCGCGGGGACCTGCGGGGCGCTGCAGCCCGGCATCGCCGAGGGCGCTCTGATCGTGGCGACCGGCGCCGTGCGCGACGAGGGGACGACACCGCGGCTGGTGCCGCTGGCATATCCGGCGATTGCGGCGGGCGAGGTGGTGGGTGCGCTGGAGCGGGCGGCGTCCGGCGACGGCCTGTCCGTCCACCGGGGCGTGGTGCTCACGACCGACACGTTCTACCCGTCCAAGGCCATGGGCCCGGCGTGGCGGATCTGGCACGAGGCCGGCGTGCTCGCGATCGAGATGGAGCTCGCCGCGTTGCTGGTCGTCAGCGCCCTGCACGGCATCGACGCGGGCGGAGTGCTCACGGTCGACGGCAACCTGCTGGTGAGCTCCGCCGACATGGACGACTACGACCCTGATCGCGACGTCGTCACCAAAGGCAAGGCGACCATGCTGCGCGTCGCGCTGCGAGCACTGACCGAGCTGGGGAGGAACTATCGGCCATGACGTCGACACCACACCCGATGACGGCGAAGGACGTCGTCGCGCTGCTGGGCCTGGAGCCGCTGCCCGAGGAGGGCGGACTGTTCACCCAGACCTACGCCGACGACCACTCGACCTGCATCTACGCGCTGCTCGCCCCGCCCGACTTCTCGGCGATGCACCGGCTCACGACGCCGGAGATCTACCACTTCTACGCCGGCGACCCGACCCGGATGCTGCTGCTGCACCCCGACGGGCGCGTCGCGGAGCCGGTGCTCGGCACGGACCTGGCCGCCGGCCAGCGCCCGCAGGTCGTGGTGCCCGCGGGGGTGTGGCAGGGGTCGTCGTGCCTCGGGGCGTGGTCGCTGTGGGGCACCACGATGGCGCCGGGCTTTGACTGGGAGGGCTTCGAGCTGGGCGCCGCCGACGAACTGGTGGCCGGGTGGCCCGCGGCGGCGGGGCGGATCCGCGAGCTCACCCGCTCCTGACCACGGGCGGTGCGTCGTGGCTTGACGGGTCAGGAGGGGTCGGGCAGGGCCGGCGCCCCGTGAACCCGACCTCGACGCCGTGGTACCAGTCGAGGGCGGTCTCGCCCTCCAGCCAGCACAGCAGCACACGGTCACCGGCGAGCTCGCTGGGGAAGTCGATGATGAGCGGGGCGATGCCCTTCACCTGGATGCCGTGGGCGCCGAACCAGTCCACCGCTTCCTGAAGGTTGGCCTGGACGGCCTTGACCTCCGGGAGGCCCCCGGTCGGCTCCTGCCCGCGGCGCAGTGCCGCCTGGGCGTCGGCGAGGTCGGCGCGCAGACGCACGATGGTCGCCGCGCGCTCCCGGACGTCGGGCAGCAGAGCGCGCGCCTCGCCGAGAGTGAAGCACCGATCCATGCGGCCAGTCTCCACATCCGGCCGTCCCGACGCGACCGGCCCGTCGCCGTCTTCCGGGCCGCGGGCATGGGCCTGCGGTCGTGTGGAGAACCCCTCCGGCCGCGCCGAGGCTGTCTCACCCCTGGTCCATCATGGGGCCTAGTCGATCGCCGACCCAGGGGGGAGCGGTGCAGGTCAGGTACGCCAGTGTCACGGGGCGCCGGCGCTGTGTCGCGCGTGAGCGGGCGGCGAGCTACCAGCCGCGCCCGGAGCGGCAGCAGGTCCCGGTGCGCGACCCGGAGGCCACGCGGACGGCGGGCGCGGCGTCGGTGGTGGCCGGGTTGGACGAGGTGGTCGCCGGTTTGCGGGCGGCGGACCTGGGCGGGTGGGGCGATGATGAGCTGGGTGAGGCGGTGTTGGCGTTGGAGTCCGCCCAGTCGGTGGTGGTGGCGCAGCAGGCGCGGGTGTTGCGTGAGTTCGACCGGCGTGAGGCGTTCCGGGCGGATGCGTGCACTACGACGGCGTCGTGGCTGCGGTGGAAGACCAGTTTGGGGTACGGGCCGGCGCAGCGGCGGGTCAAACGCGCGCGGCTGTTGGGGCGGATGCCCGGTCTGCGCGGCGCGTACGAGACGGGCCAGGTCGCCACGGAGCACGTCGACGCGGTCGCGTACCGGGCGACGGGCTGGCGGGCCGCGCGGATCGTCGAGCACCGCAGTCAGGCGCGCCCATCCGCGGCGCCACCAAGGCATTTCGGCTGCTCTATTGGCGGTTATTGGCGCGGCCATTTGATCTCCTCCCAGCGCTTACCACGATGCTCCCAAAGCCGCCGGTCGGCAATGGTGCATCCCCCGGATTTGGTGGAGGCTTCGATCGTGCCGGCTAAGCACCAGCGGCTCGAGGAGCTGTTGCTGCGCGACGCTGTGCTAATTGACCGTACGCGGCGCAACGCCGTCGACATGAAGCGGCAAGTGATCGACGTCCCCGCAGAACCGGACTGGGCAGGCATCCGAATGGCCGTCGAGGACGTCCTGGCACCCGCGCTTGGCGAGTCACCCCGGCTCCCCGCCGGGAAAGACCTGAGTGACCAGCGCCGCTTGGAGAACGGGGTCGCCTCCCGCCAGGGCCGGCTGTGCAGCAAGCCCTGATGCTGACCGCAACGCCGGCCTACTCCTTCGCCTGCAAGTGCGGGCGCAGGCAATGCGCCGCGACCTGGCGCGACCCAGCTGAGTACGACATGCGTGCCGTCGCTGAGCCCGTGATCGCCGCCGAGCACGCCGGCCGGCGGTAGCCGTCCCGCAGGCCGAGGATATGCAGAGATGTGACTGGCTATCGGGTGAGGACGCTCAGCCGTCGTTGGTTAGGCTCGGCAGCGTCACCCTCGGCGGGTGGCGACGGCCCGTGCCTCAAGCCTCGACAGGCGTTGGGTAATGGATTCCCTCCAGGGATCGCTCAGTTCTCGACCCTCGCCGTGGTTCAGCGCTCCGAGAATCAAGGACCGAGCGAGGGTCGAGGGGCCTACTCCGGCCAGCTCCGCCTGAGCCGCAAGCCGCTCAGCCTCCTCGGCGTTCAACCGGACGGACAACACCTTCGCCCGTGCACGTCCTGGCCGACTGATCGTGTCGGCGTCGCTCGGCGTGGCGTCCTTGTTCTGTTCCGCATGCTCGGCCTCTTCACGAAGCAGGTCGCTTGGGTCACTCACCTCTGTCGTCCTCCCAGTACAGCCGCTGGTCACTGGCATTCGCGGCCCATGCGTTGACGCCATACAGCCGGTCGTTGTCGACGAGCGTGATCACCGTGAGAATCCGGTTCGCCGAGTACGACCAACCGATGGTGCGCGAACCACGGCCCGACCTGCTGGCCGGGTCCGCCGTGATCACGACCCGTTCAGGATCGTGGAGCGCATCGTTGGCCCAACTTGCCTGGATGCCGTGCTGGCGAGCATGTGGGCGCCGCGATAGCTCCAGTCCGGCTCGGCGCCCATGATTGGCCAGTGTATGACATAGTCACACGCTGGACACCAACAAGTACCCCTTCCGGCTGGCCCGGCTTGTCGTCGCTGCGGTCGGGCGCAAGCGGTGTAGTTCATCGGCGCCGGCACATCGTCACCGGCCTGGCCGGAAGGTCTTGAGGCCGACCGCCGAGGCGCCCTCGGCCAAACGGAGGTCATAGGCGATGAACGCTGAGAGGTCCTCACGGATCGACAGGGCGCTGGCCAGGTGGATGGCATCAAGGCTGCGTAGCGAGGTTTCCCCCACGGCGGCGGCCGCGTCCAGCAGGCCGCCGGCCAGCGGGATGAGGTCCAGCTCAGCAAGCAAAGCCGCAGCCTCGGGCAGCACAGCCGTGCTCAAGCGCCGGCATGCGCGGATCACCTCCACCTTGGCCAGCTCACTGCTCACCACGGGCGTGCCTGCCCGCGCCGAGATCCACTCATCCAGT
>Ga0136627_1000289_pt1 | contig 18003 bp, 17 predicted proteins | sample AntDrymUQ4892206_2_FD_104652 | JGI IMG/M metagenome (GOLD analysis project Ga0136627, IMG submission 104652) | Polar desert sand microbial communities from Dry Valleys, Antarctica - metaG UQ489 (22.06) | ecosystem: Environmental > Terrestrial > Soil > Desert | place: Antarctica: Dry Valley... | reverse complement strand
TGACATTGGAGAAATTACTCGCAAGCTCCACCACCTCAAGTCACGACATTGCACCCTGCGGCGGAAAGATCATTACGAACGGAAAGCCCATCGGCTACGGCTTTTCTGGCAGCAAAGCGATAGCCAGCGATAACCCGAAGGGGCCAAAGTAACGCTGGATCTCGGATTCGCCAACAGGCCGAGATGCCATGATTTCGACGGCTAAACACGAGGGTAGTCACCATAAAAAATTCCCATCACCCTTAGAAGGTAAGGCTAAGCGTGAATTCGATGAAGTCAATAGGCTCCGCTGGTCCCGTCTCGCGCAAAAAGCTACCCGGAAAGAAATGCGCGTAGATCGTGGTCAAGTTGAGGTGCCGGCTAATCTGCCAATCCGCGGTCAATGAAATCGCACTGCCAACGTAGCGAGAATCGTTTCCCTCAGCCGAGCGGATCAAGTTACCGCTTGGCCCATAGATCCCGTCCTCAACGCTCTGGCGCCAGTAGAAGTTCCAATCGGCTGTCAGCGTAAGCGGTTCGAGAACTTCAAGAGTGAGGAACGGATGCATATCGAAGAAATTCCTTGGCCCGAGGTTGGCGAGCTCATTGAAGTAGTTACCTCTTGGGAAGAGGGGATTAAAGGTCTCGAGATCCGCATCGTTCGGGTTCCGATCCCCGCTCGCAATATCCGCCCGCAAACCCACGCGTGGGTGAAAGCGTATCTCATTCCATGTGTAACCGATGTCCGAGGCCACCGTCCAGGCTCGGATGTGCCCGCGGCCAAAGCGACCCCATTGATAGAGGGCCTCGAGGTTATAGTCCCAGCCGCCGGTTGCGCCCCAGAGCCTCGCGCCTACCGAGTGCCGCGTTTCATGATCACGGCCCTGCGCGTATTCGGCTTCTTCGTCCTCGAAACCCAGGTAGTACCAATCGACAGAGGCACCGGAGAGGGTGGCTAGCTTCCCCATACCATAGACGCCCCAGAGCGCCTGGGAAATGTCGGTGATGTTATCGAAGACCTCGACTTTATTGCGCACGGGGCGGGCCACAACACCGTCGATCCTCCAGTCCCGCCACTGCAGAAGCGCGCGCGCCCCATCGAAACTACGACGCACATTCGGTCCCTGGCGTACATCGATCAAACGTGCCGAACCGTAGGACATCTCCTGGCGACCTCCTCGTAGCGTGAGCGTACGACCCTCGCTCAGCGGGAGTGCGATGTCGAGAAATGCTTGCTGGAGGTCCAGTTTATCCTCATCCACCGGACTCCGGCCGCCCCGGCGGCCGCTCTCAAGCGCACTATGCAATTGGCCAAAGACCCGGACATACTCTCCGGCATGGACATCGGCATGGAGCATATAGCGCTGGAGGAATACCCCGCGTTTGTCTTGCGGGTCCTGGCCCCACAGCGGGTTACGGATCTACTCGTAACGCTCGCGGATAAGGCCGCCGAAGGACAGATAGTTATCCCCATCCTCACTTAGGGGCACGTGCTTGATGGGATCGAACCAATCAATCCGCTTGCTCGGATCCTGCAGGTAGCGGTAATCCTCATAGCGAAGCTTTTGGTACTTGGGCGGCCCCTCCGGACTGACTGCTAGTGCCGCGTTAGCCACTGTCGCCACCATTCCCCCAACGCAGAGTGCACAGCTTGCGCTTAATCTCGTAGGCGTAGGGATAACGCGGTTGGTGCGCCGTTTCTGATCGGCAATCGGTAAGTTCAGGCGCACATCCCATTCAGCGGCTCTGAGTGCGAGGGAGAGGCTCCGCAAGATAGTGGGAGACACACGGGGATAGTCCTCACCCAAAAGACAACGCTTGAGTTCCTCCTGAATCGTGCGGTCGGCCACCGTGACGCGCTCGTGTTGGCGCAGGTGCTCCAACCAGGATTCCACCATGAAGCACTCGATGAAGCGCGAAGGATCCGCCGTGTCACGAAATAACTCCCAGAAAAAGGCACCATCGCGTCGGCGCATCTCTCGGTAGGCTTGCATCAAGCTCAAAAATCGCTCCGTGTGCGTGGCATCCACACGGTACTCAAGCTGTATCATCACGGGGCCTTGATCCATCTCCGGATCCTTGGCGACCAAGGGTGCGGGCCAATGCATGGAGGGCACGAGCTCCACGCCCTCGTGACCACCGAGGCGAATGCGCCAGGTCAAAGCCACGCCGAAGAGCGCGCCGACGGCCGCCGCGATGAGCGCCTGCGGCATACCCACGATGGTTGCGACCTGCCCCCAGAGCACGCTGCCGCCCGCCATACCGCCCATGAAGATGACCATGAAACAGGCCAGACCCCGAGCCCGTACCCATCCGGGCAGCGCCGCTTGTGCAGCGACCTGGAGCGAGGACATCACCGTGATCCAACCCGCACCCATCGCGAACATGACCGCATCCAAGGCGTACACATTGCGCACCTGCGCTAGCATCAAGGCGGCCACCGCGTAGATGATCGTGGCCAGTGCAACTAAGGCACCGCACGAGAGCTTGGTACGTATACGCGGTAGAAAAAACGCGGTGACGACGGCCCCCGCCCCAATCGCGGTTAAGAACAGACCGTAGACATCCGGGCCGCCGCCGATCTCTTGGCGCACGAGCAAGGGCAGTAACGCCCACGGCGCACTGGCAAATAGGAAGAATGCCGCCGCACGCATAAGCACCGCTTGTAGCATTTTCGAATGGCGCGCGTAGCGCAACCCCGCGCGCATGGCACCGAAGAGACGCTCCGCCGGTAGCGTGCTTTCCCGGGGGATACGCCGCCAGCGAAACAGCACGGCAAGTACGCCGAGAAACGACACGGCGTTTAGCAAAAACACCGTGGCGGGCCCGAACGCCGCGACGATGAGGCCCGCGAGCGCAGGCCCAATCGCGCGCGCGACGTTCATGCCTAGACCATTCAAGGTGACGGCGGCCTGAAGCTCCTCCCGCGGGACGAGGTCCGGGGCGATGGCCGCCCAGGCCGGCATGGTCATCGCCGCGCCGCAGCCCAGTGCGAACGTGAAGCCAAGCAGGAGCCACGCGTTCGTCATGCCGATCCAGGTACACGTGCCGAGGAGCGCCGCCGTCACGAGCATCCAAAGCTGCGTGACGATGAGATAACGGCGACGATCAACGACGTCGGCCAGTGCGCCCGCGGGTAACGCCAAGAAAACCATGGGTAAGCTCGTCGCCGCCTGCACCAGTGCCACCATCAGCGGTGAGGGCGCAAGCGAGGTCATGAGCCAGCTCGCGCCCACCTCATGCATCCAAGTCCCGATATTAGAGACGACGGTCGCGATCCAGAGCGCGCGAAACAGGGGACGTCGCAGCGGCGCCCAGGCCGATGGGGGTCGGTTGGTATACGCTACATGCTCGACTGAATGTGGATGGGAAGTCTCCATGTCACGGGAGGTTAGAACCCGAAGCAATCGCAGCCGAGGGGTCCCCAAAGCTCTTGCTCGCCCCAGGCGGTGTGAGCGCCGTGCGACGATGCCAGCGGATGAGAGCGATGCGCCAAGGCCGAGCTCGCTCCCTGGACGACCTTATTGCCATAACCGCGGTAGAGTTTGACCGGCGACCAGTCGGGGCTCACCGGCAAAGGCGGCGGGTCAAGGTGTTCGAACTCGGCTGTCGAATAAACCGGCTTGCCGCCGACGAGGGTCAACACCGATTCAAGCTGTTTGATGCGCTCCTGCGGCACCGAAAAATAATCCTCGGAAAGCACGGCTAAATCCGCGAGCTGTCCCGGCACGATCGCGCCTTTCTTCCCGTCTTCTCCTGAGAACCAGCTACTGCCAAGCGTATAGAGCCGTAGCGCCTCTATCCGACTCATCCGATTGAATTCGGGATACAAAGATGTGCCACCGACGGTCTTACCCGTCACCAACCAATAGAGCGACACGAACGGATTGTAGCTCGCCACTCGCGTTGCATCCGTGCCGGCCCCGACCGGTATACCCATGCCCATCATTCGCCGAATCGGCGGCGCCTCTTCAGCAGCTTTCACGCCGTAGCGCTTGACGAAATACTCGCCTTGAAACGCCATGCGGTGCTGGATGGCAATGCCGCCGCCGAGCAACTTGATTCGCTCTAGATTGCGCGGCGTGACCGTTTCCGCGTGGTCGAAGAACCAGCGTAGCCCACCATAGGGAACGTCACGATTGACCCGCTCGAAGACCGTGAGAAATCGATCGATGGATTCATCGTAGGTCGCATGCAGGCGATATGGCCATCGGTGTTCAACGAGCAAACGCACGACCTTGTAGAGCTCCTCTTCCATTGAGGACCCAAGCTCAGGGCGAGGTTCCAAGAAATCCTCGAAATCGGACGCTGAATAGACCAGCATCTCGCCGGCGCCATTCATCCGGTAGAAGTCGTCGCCTTTCCCCGGCTGCGTCATTGTCACCCAAGCGGCGAAATCCTGATATTCCTGCTTCGGGTGCTGGGTGAAGAGGTTGTAGGCGATGCGCAGAGTGAGCTGGCTGCGGCGGTGCAGCTCCTCGATCACTTGATAGTCTTGGGGGTAGTTCTGATAACCACCGCCTGCGTCGATAATGCTGGTGAGACCAAAGCGGTTGAGCTCACGCATGAAATGGCGCGTGGAGTTGAGTTGATCTTCGAAGCCGAGCTTCGGGCCTTTGGCAAGCGTGGAATAGAGGATCATGGCATTCGGCCGCGCGATGAGGACGCCTGTCGGATTACCCTGTTTATCGCGCTCGATCTCGGCGCCCAGCGGGTCTGGCGTGTCCTTGGTATACCCGACCGCCCTCAACGCGGCCCGATTGAGCAGCGCGCGGTCGTAGAGATGGAGGATGAACACGGGCGTATCCGGTGCCGCCGCATTGATTTCTTCCAGTGTCGGCATGCGCCGTTCCGCAAACTGGAATTCGGACCAACCGCCGACTACCCGTACCCACTGCGGCGGCGGCGTGCGTCGGACCTGCTCGCGCAGCATGCGTAGCGCGTCGGCTAGAGAGGGCACGCCGTCCCACCGTAGCTCCATGTCGAAGTTAAGACCGCCACGGATGAGGTGCGTATGCGAGTCATTGAGCCCGGGGATCACCGTATGCTTATTGAGATCGTTCGGGTGTTCGGACCGCGGTACGCCATAACGTCTTGGTCGCTACCCACCGCGAGGAAGCGCCCATCCATGATGGCCACCGCGGTGGCGCTCGGTTTGGCAGCATCCAAAGTGGTGATGCGGCCGTTGGTAAGGATAAGAGCGGCCCGCTTACCGCTCTGGGCCTGCGGGTCAAGGGTATTCATGGCGCAAGCACCGCCGACTAACGCCGCGCCCGCCGCGAGCGCGCGCTGCAAAAAGTCCCGCCGAGTGATCCCGGATGCTGTCTCGGCGGCGGCATCTGTTTCGGCCATAACATGTTCACGAGGGTTCACCATCGCTCACCTCCTGGCTTGGTGTGGTACCGCCGACTTTCACCGCCGCTGCCTGACGGCGCCTTTGCCGTTACTTCTTAGTGAAGTAGCTCGTCATCAGATTCCGGTAGTTGGGAATGTGATTCGAGAAGAGCGTGCCCAGACCTTCGATGTCGTGGCGCCAGTCGCGGTGTAATTCGCAGGCCATGCCGAACCAGCTCATGATCTGCGCGCCGGCCGCCTGCATGCGCAGCCAGGCGCTGTGGCGGGTAACCTCATTGAAAGTACCCGAGGCGTCGGTGATGACGAACACGTCGTATCCCTCCTCGATGGCGGAAAGCGCAGGGAAGGCCACGCAGACCTCAGTGACCACGCCGGCAATGATGAGCTGCTTGCGGCCAGTCTTCTTGATCGCTTTGACGAAGTCCTCGTTATCCCAGGCATTAATGTTCCCAGGACGCGCAATGTAGGGCGCGTTAGGGAACATCTCTTTCAATTCCGGCACCAGCGGGCCGTTGGGACCGGTCTCGAAGCTGGTGGTCAGAATCGTGGGTAGCTTGAAGTATTTGCCGCAGGCGGCTACGGCGAGCACGTTGTTCTTGAACTCGCTGGGCGAGAAGTCCTGCACCAGCGAGATCAACCCCGCCTGGTGATCCCAGCAGCAGGGCCGCGTCGTCCTTGTTCAGGCGTTTATATTTGAATGCACTCATGACTTCCTCCTCGATCGGTTGTGGGTGGACAGCACAGCGAGTGTGGATCCGTGGGCCCCGGTTTGGCTAGACAAGGAACCCCGAAAGAGATGTTTGCAAAATCCGAACACCCGTGCTTAGCGGGTGGACAAGTCACGCTCCCAGGGCGGTACGCCAGCCAGCGCATTGCGAAGATGTTCCACTACGATGCTGAGCCGCCGCAGCTTGTGCCGCCGCTGCGGATACACAGCGTAAATGGCGTCTGGTACTGGCGTCTCGCGCGGCAGCACATGGATTAGACGGCCGGCGCGCAAATCCTCGGCGACGATGAACAGCGGTAGCACCGCCAGCCCCAGACCGGCTACGGCCGCATCGCGCATGGCCTCGCCATTGTTGGTGAGGATCCGGCCTTTGGGCGTGGCGAGGTGCAGCCGCGCCCTCCGCCTGGCGGGCGCGAACTGCCAGAGATGATTCGCCGCAAGACGCGCGTAACCGATCCCCACATGCTGGGGAAGTTCCGCCAGCGTCTTCGGCAGACCGCGTTCGTTCGCGTAGTTCGGACTGCAACACACCACCCGGCGGCTGTCCGCCAGCTTGCGCGCCACCAGCAGCGAGTCTTCCTTGATGCGCGTGATGCGAATGGCCAGGTCATAGCCCTCCGCCGCCACGTCCACCATGCGGTCGCTTAGGTGCAGCGCCAGTTCCAGGCGCGGATGCGCGCGCATGAACTCGCAAAGGACAGGGCTAAGATAATGCGTGCCAAAGGTCATCGGCACGCTGATGCGCAGCAAGCCACTGAGCGCCTCCTCAGCGTCGGTCACGGCCTCCGCCGCTTGCTCCAGTTGCGCGATGGCGGCGCAGGCCTGCTCATGAAACACGCGGCCCCTATCGGTAGGCGTCACGCCGCGGCTGGAGCGGTGCAGCAGTTCCACCCCCAGCGCGGCCTCCAGATGCGTCACGCGCTGGCTGATCACCGACTTGGCGATCGCCAGCCGCGTGGACGCGCCGCTGATGCTGCCGCTCTCCACCACGGCGAGGAAGGTCTTGATCTCGTCGAGGCCGTATTTCATGCTTGTACATCAATATACTTCGCGGGCGGGGTATGAACCCCGCCCTTGACCAAAGGGGAGAGCTGCGCTTCTCCCCGTTTGGAAACCCCATCGCTAAGTACCCGCGGCAAGACCGCGGGTATGCGTTTAACGAGCGTTCGCCAGAACCGAAAAAGGGGTTCGTAGCGCACATGCTTGCAGACTAGCTGATATCGCTTAAAGTTACCGCATTTCAGGCCCGCATCCAACCACGAGGAAAAATCATGAGCACCGCCATCAAGGTCCTCGGCATCTGCGGCAGCCTGCGTCAGGCGTCCTATAACGCCGCCGCGCTGCGCGCCGCGCAGGAGCTCGCGCCCGCCGGCAAGCCCGCGGCCGTGATGGGCGCGAGCATGAGCCTGTTCGGCTCGGCGCGGGCGCAGTACCACCTGCGGCAAAGCCTGATTTTTCTGGACGTGCATTTCCTCAACAAGCCAGAGGTAATGATCGCCCAGGCGCAGGAGCGTTTTGATGCCCAAGGCAAGCTCACGCACGAGCCCACGCGCGAGCTCATTGCCAAGCTGCTCGCCGCCCTGGCAGACTGGACTCAGCAACTCAAGCCCAGGTCATAGCCAGGACATCAGAGAGATCTGCAAATGAGCAATCTGGCGCTGCAAAGCGAAGGCTCGCGCTCCACCGACTGTCCCGCCTGTCCGGGCAAGCCCGTGCTCGAGCGCATCGAGGCACGCACGGCTGAAATTGGCGAAGGCTTCACCATCCGCCGCGCCGTGCCCAACCGCCAGCGGCGCATGGTCGGTGCCTGGTGTTTTCTCGATCATGCCGGCCCCGCGGATTACGGTCCGGGCAAGGGGCTGCACGTCGGGCCGCATCCGCATATCGGCTTGCAGACCTTCACCTGGTTGATCGAAGGCGAGGTGATGCACCGCGACAGCCTCGGCTTTGAACAGGTCATTCGTCCCGGACAGGTCAATCTGATGACCGCCGGACGCGGCATCGTCCACGCCGAGGACTCGGCGACGGACGACCCAGGGCGCTTGCACGCGGCGCAACTGTGGATTGCACTACCCAACGCCGAGCGCCAGCGCGCACCCGGCTTCCATCATTACCGGGAACTACCGATCATCGAATCCGGCGGCTTTCGTGTCACCGTGCTGGCCGGCACTGCCTTCCGCCGCATCGCACCCGCCGAAGTCTTCTCGCCGCTGGTGGGCCTGGATATCACCGCGCTGCGCGCCGCGCAGCTCGCGGCGCCACTCAATCCCGGCTTCGAACACGCGGCCCTGACCTTGAGCGGCGAGGTGGAAGTGGAAGGCGAGCGCCTCACCCCCGGCACCCTGCTGTACCTCGGCAGTGCCCGGGAACAGCTCAGTCTGCGCTGCGGCGCACCCGCGCGTCTGATGCTCATCGGTGGCGAGCCCTTCAAGGAGGAAATCCTACTGTGGTGGAACTTCGTCGCCCGCACGCAAGAGGAGATGGTCAAAGCGACCGCGGACTGGAACGCGGGGCGCTACTTCGGCGAAGTCAAAGGCAGCCCCTCGCCACGCCTGGCCCCCCCGGATCCTGCTGGGAACCGGAAGGGATCTCGCAAATGATGCCCATCGGCAATGCCGAACGCGAGTTTCGGCCTTTGCGGTCTTTGGCCGGCAACCCGCCGTCTCTATGTTCAGGGGGGTGACACAAGGAGGCACAGCATGAAACAGCTCACACAGATCACGCCCGAAGCATCGACCCACTGGGTCGGCGACGGCTTTCCGGTGCGCAACCTGATCTCCATCCCGCGTGACGCGCGCGACACCAGCCCTTTCCTGATGCTGGACTTCGCGGGGCCTTACGACTTCAAGCCGGCCAGCGCGCCGCGCGGCGTGGGCGAACATCCGCATCGCGGCTTCGAGACCGTGACCATCGTCTATCAGGGCGAGGTTGCACATCGCGACACTAGCGGCAACTCGGGCGTGATCGGTCCCGGCGACGTGCAGTGGATGACCGCCGCCTCGGGCGTGCTTCACGAGGAGTTCCACTCGCCAGCGTTCACGCAGAAGGGCGGCACGCTGGAGATGGCGCAGCTCTGGGTAAACCTGCCCGCGCGCGAAAAGATGAGTGCGCCGCGCTATCAGGCCATCCTCGACGCGCAAATACCCGCCGTCGCGCTACCGAAGGATGCTGGAAGCGTGCGAGTCATCGCCGGCGACTACGAGGGTACCAAGGGCCCGGCGCTGACTTATTCACCGATCAACGTCTGGGACCTGCGCCTCAACACCGACCACCGCGTTGCATTCACGCTGCCCGAAGGCTGGACCACGCTGCTGGTGGTACTGCGCGGCCAGGTCGCTGTGGGTGACATGACCATAGTGATTGGTCAGACCGCGCATTTCACGCGCGCTGGCGACGCCATTGCCATCAAGGCGGAAAAAGACAGCCTGGCGCTGTTGCCCAGCGGTAAGCCCCTTGATGAGCCCATAGCCCACTACGGCCCATTTGTGATGAACACCGAGAAGGAGTTAAGCGAAGCGATTGACGACTTCCGTAGCGGGCGTTTCGGAAAGCTTGAGCATGGCTACTGATAGGGCGATAAGCTCAGCAATCGAAAAACTGCGTCGCTGGCGGCGATTAGATTTAAGGTGCCGCCAGATGGTCTTTCGCAAATGCAACACGTTCTTCCACGGTATTAGGCCGAGCGGCGATCCGCTCGATGAGTTGCAGCCTAGGCAGGAGACCCGCGCGATTGGCGATCTGGATGTTGAGACCTGGACGTGCGTTCAGCTCCAAGAGCAAGGGCCCCTTGTCGCGATCGAGCACGATATCCACCCCCACATAACCCATGCCCGTGAGATCATAGGCTTGGGCCGCGATTCCGAGCAGCCGATCCCAGTGCGGGATTTGGAGCCCGGTAACGGGATTGCCGGTGTCGGGGTGCTCGGTCACGACCTCGTTGCGCCACACCGCGGTCAGGGTGCGCCCGGTCGCGATATCCACACCGGCGCCGATGGCGCCCTGATGCAAATTGGCCTTGCCGTCCGAGAGGCGCGTGGGCAACCGCACCATGGCCATGACCGGGAAGCCCTGAAACACCACGATGCGGATATCCGGAACACCCTGGAAACTGATGGCCCCGAACAAGGGGTCGAACTGCACGCGGTATTCGATCAAGGCCCTGTCGGGGTGACCGCCGAGGCTGAAGAGACCGCTCAGTATGTTCGATGCGTAATGGGCTAGCTGGGACCGGTCCATGATGACGCCGCTCACCAATCGGTACATGTGTTTGGCCCGCCCGGCCACGACCAGCACGCCGTCTCCGCCGCTGCCTTGGGCGGGTTTGATCACGAATTCCCGATGCCCTTCGAGGACCTCATGGATCCCTTTTATCTGGTGTTCGATCTCAATCACGCCGTAGAGCTCCGGCACGGAGAGCCCGGCTTTCAAGGCCAGTTGCTTGGTCCTGAGCTTGTCATCGACCAAGGGATAGAGATATCGGGGGTTGTAAGCCAGCGTGTAGCGGTTATTGCGCTCGTTGAGCCCCAGTACGCCGGCCTCGCGCAGGCGCCGAACGGTGCCGAAGATCATGGCCGCGGCGAGGCGAGGGCCTTGAAACGCCTTAACTCAACGAGACGATAACCCGTGTATTTACCCAAAAGCAGCGACCCCGCCAGGAGCACAAGCAACAGTTCCGGAAACACAAACATCAGGTGCTCGGTGTAGGCGGCGGCCATCGCCAGATAAGCCAAGGCCGCGACGACCAGACTGCCGAGCCCTTGCTGAATCGCCTCGGCCGGTCCGCGTTCTTCCCATACGATCGACATGCGTTCGATGGTCATAGTCATGATCACCATCGGGAACAAGGCGACCGAGAGCGCGCGATCCAGCCCCAGATGGTGGCTGACAATACTGAGCGCCGCCATGAGCAACACGACCACGATCAGCACCGCCGCAAGCCGCGGTACCAGCAACAGCTTCAGGCGCTCGAAATAGAAGCGCACGCTGAGACCCAAGGTCACCACGGCGCAGAACAGGACCAATCCCCAAAGCAATTGCGTCTCCCGGAAGGCGAGCCCGATGAGCACCGGCATGAAGGTGCCGAAGGTCTTGATCCCCACGATATTGCGCATGATCACCAAGAGAAAGGCGCCCACCGGCACCGCGAGCAAGACCCGGTAGACACTCTGAGTCTGCATCGGCAGGCTCAGCAACGAGAATTCCAGGAGTTGAGGATTGACGATGCGGCCTCGCAAGGCGGCAGCCTCGAGACCGCCCGCCTCGGTGCGCCGGACCGCGATCGTGTAGTGAACCTTGTTCCCCCCCTTGACCTTGAACAGGGGCTCGGGACCGATAGAAAATATAAGGTAATCGCCCGGCAAACCGGCCTCCCCCGTGCCGAGATCGAAGGCGCTCCACCGCCCCTCGGAGTAGACCTGCAACCATGACAACATCGGCGCTTCGCCACTTGGGAGCGTGAGCCTTACGCCCTGAAGCAGGCGCGCCGGGACTTGGGCGAGCGCCAGCAGTTGCAGCGCCGCCTCCGCAACGCGGCTGCGATCGGGCCGCGGACCGGTGAGTAGCGCCGCGTTGCTGTCATTGTGCGGCTCCCACAGATGCTTAATCAGTTGTGGCACCATCGTATCGAGGTCCGCGGATTGCTCACGCGCGGATTTCAGCAGGGTTTCCGCCGCCGCGAGATACGGACCTTCGAGGGAGGGCAGCGGTTGGCTCTCGGGTCTCTTGGCGACGGTCTCCTCTTCGGCCGGTTCCAGCGCCTGAACCGAGGATCGATAATACAACGCTTGCGCCCCGCTCGCCTTGCGGATCGCCCACGCCGCCTGGCGGTTACCGTTGACGAGCGTCGTCGTGAGACCGAAGCCCCGCGAGATGAAATTCTCGTCCACGACCGCCAGTCGAGACGAGGTCCGCGGAATAAACATCGACACCTTCACCGGACCGCCGCGCGCCACGAAGCTGATACGTACCTCGACATCCCAGAGATCGGACTTTTCGCCCGGAACGATCGGGAATCCCAAGGCTACGATCTTGTATATAAAAAGACCCGCGCCGAGGAGCGTCAGGAGGAATGATAAAACATAGACATGGCGGCTACCCACCCCCGCCTACCCCTTTGCAGACTGGTTCGCGGGTAAAGGTGAGCGTCGCGTCGACTACTATGTTCTCCTTAAGAAAGCTCCGCCCAATCAACATCGGATAGAGAAAGCCTTTGCGATCGACCAGATTCACCTCGATGTCCTTGTACATATCGCCCATACAGACGCCGAGCACCACGACGGGCCGCGTTTGCAGTTTGCCGAAATGCCGCTGGATCCGCGCCCGGCGCTCCAATTGCCGTTCGATCTTGACCTTGTGGCCATGCCGATCAGTGACCTCGAAACGTATCCAGCGGTCTCCGTCGCGGGTAAATTCATCGATGTTACGGGCGTTGATGGAGGAGTTCTTCGCCCCGGTATCGATTTTCGCCTTCATGATCATCTCTCCGGGGTAGAGTTTGATCCTCTCCACCCACCCCACGACCTCCTTCGCGTAGACGACGTGCGGCAGTAAGGTTATTAGCAGGAGAACAATCGCGGACTTCGGTAAATGCATGTGATTGGGCACGGATTGGGTAAAAATACCAGGATCAAGCGGGTGATTTTAACGTTGATTAACGACCGGGGCTACGGCGCCTCGGGTTTTGTTCCGCGGCATGCCGCCGGCGCATTGTGACATAGTTAACATTTTTCTCGATCATCGCACGCGACAACGTTATTATCGGAAACACTCCGGCGTTGATGCCTGTACGCGCCGGGAGGCTGGCAATGGAAGAAGAACAACCGCCTAAAAAAGTTCCGGGCGTCGCGGGCGCCAAGTTGCGCAAGGCGTGGGCGATTCTGTCCGCGGTGATCGCCTTGATGGTGTTGCTAGCCGCCGGGTATGCCGCGTACCGATTGCTGCCGAACCGCGCCGTCAGCTACGTGGATATCGAAGAGCATTTTAAGTACGGTTCCACGGGCGGCGAAGTAAATCTCGGAATTCCGTACTGGATCTGGCAGGCCGCCCCGCTGGTCTGCGCCGAGTCCTTGACCGAAGTCGCCGATGGCCGTTTGGCGCCGGATTATCTCACGCGGGCCGCGGCCTACCTGAGCGATGCGGCCGGCGCCGCGGAAGCCCGCAGGCAGCTTTCGCGCGAGGGGTACAAGGCGCTGGGGCTTGTCTATGAGCATGACAGCAGCGGTCAGGAACGCGATCTCCCGGCCGGTATTTCCAAGCGCCGGTATCTCGGAGTGGATCGGGTTTTCCTAAACTGCGCGGCTTGCCACGCGGGCACGGTGCGTAAGACGCCCGATGATCCGGCGGTTTTAGTCCTCGGGATGCCGGCCCATCGTTTTAACTTCTACGCTTTCGAGCATTTCTTTTTCCAGTGCGCCGGGCACAAGCGCTTTTCCAAGCGCGATCTGATCCCCGAAATCCAGGCGCTCGGAGGCGATCTAAGCTGGATCGATCGCTATGGCGTCTATCCGGCCGCCATCTCACGCATGCGCGAGCGCGGGCAATGGCTCGCGAGCAGGCTCGGTTTCTCGTACCGCCAACCGCAGTGGGGGCCGGGCCGAGGCGACAGCTTCAGTCATGCCAAGGATCTCCTTAACATGCCATGGGAACACCTGCCCGATTGGCGGACGCAGGGAAAGGTGGACCCGCGGAGCCTAGGCACCGCGGACTTCCCGTCGATCTGGTTGCAAGGGCCGCGCAGGAAGCGCTCGGACGGGCGCGAGATGGAATTGCATTGGGACGGCAATAACGATCGCGGCAAGGAGCGCCACTTGAGCGCCGTTATCAGCACCGGGGTCTTGCCACCGAGCATCGACCATCAAGCCCTATGCCGCATTGAGAGCTGGTTGCTCGATTTCACACCCCGGAACTACGACGATTTCTTTCCGATCGACAACGCTCTCGCGTACCGTGGCGCGCCGCTTTACCGCCGCTACTGTGCGGACTGCCACGGTCTTAACGGGCACGACTTCACGGGCCGGCGGGTCGGATTCGTCACCCCGATCGATGAGATAGGCACCGACCGCTTCCGCTTGGACAATTTCACCGAGGATCTCGCCGTCAACCTGGCCACGGTCTTTGCCGGCCAGGCACGGCAGCCCTGCAGCGCCGATTTCGGCGCCAGCGGATCGCAAACCACCGCGGGAGCGGGCGGCGGCGGGCGCTTGGCAGCCGTGCAGGCGGAGGAGGAGAACACCTATCGTTGGACGCATTTTCACAAAACCCACGGCTACGCCAACCTGCCGCTCGACGGGATCTGGCTGCGCGCGCCCTATCTGCACAACGGCTCGGTGCCGAGCCTTCGCGATCTCTTGGAACCGAACAACAACCGGCCGGCGGTGTTCTATCGTGGCAATGATGTCTACGACCCGCAGAACGTGGGTTTTCGCTCCGACCTACCCGAGGCGGACGGTAAAAAGTTCTTCACCTTTGATACCAGGATCCCGGGCAACGGCAATCAGGGGCACGAAGGACCGGAATATGGCACCGAATTGTCCGCGGACAAAAAAGACGCGTTACTCGAGTATCTCAAGACCTTTTAGATCTCTTAGCCGCGACCCATGAACGACACCCCACGGAGCGGTCCCAAGCCGAGCCAACTCCTGCTCTCCATCCTGTCACTTCTGGCCGGCCTCCTGGGGTATATCGTTTGGGAGCGCGGATTTCGCGAGCATCCGCAACCGGATTGGGTGCGGCGAGACGACCCGACGCGCTTCATGTATGGCTCGATCGGAGCGGAGAAGGATGCCGGTATACCGTACTGGATCTTTTACGTCCTGCCGCGGATGTTTGCCGAAAAGCTTCCGGGCCCGGGGGGTTACGCCGCGATCGGCCTGCCTTGGGAGGAAGGGCAGGAGTTGCCCATCGGGTTCACGAAAAAGACCCTCGGTTTTCCGCGCGTCGCCAACAACTGCGCCCTGTGTCACACCGCGCGTTATCGGACCGCACCCGATGCCAAGCCGGTGTTCGCGCCGCTGGGACCGGGTCACACGACGAATATCCAGGCATTCTTGCGGTTCGTTATCGATTGCGCCAAGGACCCGCGCTTCAACAGTGACAATATCCTGCAGGAGATCGAAAACGTCACCCACCTTGATTGGGTCGACACGCTGATGTACCGCTTCTTCATCATCCCGGCCACCAAGCAGCGCTTGCTGGAACGCGAGTCGCAGTATCCGTCGATCTACCGCACCGACGTCGCCGACTGGGGACGCGGGCGGGACGACATCATAAAGCTCTTTAAGTATTCTCTGAACCCTATCGACGACACCTTCGGCCCGGCCGACTTTCCAGCGATCTGGAACCTCAAGAAATACGACTCGACGCCCGGCGAGAGGGATCCGCAACGCATGAACCTCGCCGGCGACACCTGGGATGCGTATTCAGTCGTCATGGATTCAGCGCTCGGGCTTTTGGGCGGCGCGCCGCATGATAGCGAGGAGCTTATCGAGGAGGTGCAATGGATCACGGACTACACCAAACGCACCCCGCCGCCCGCATACCCGTTCCCGATCGACACCGCGAAGGCCGCGGACGGACAGGCCGTGTTCGATGCGCAATGCGCGTTCTGCCACGCCGACAACAGCGGCCGGGTCGGCCGCCCGCTGCCGCTGGTCGAAATCGGCACCAGCCGCGGCCGCTTGGATCGCTGGATCAGGAACGCCGCCGTCAGGGCCAACCGGGCGGTCGCGGCCATGGGCATCGAACGCCGCGGCCTCGTGGAAGAGGATCTCATCGGATACAAGGTGCCACACCTCGATGGGATCTGGCTGCGCGCGCCCTACCTCCATAACGGCTCGGTGCCGACCTTGCGCGATCTCTTGGACCCCGCGTCAAAACGCCCGCGCGTTTTCTATCGCGGCTACGATGGCTACGATCCCGAGGGCATCGGGTTCATCGCGCAGGGGTCCGAGGCCGAGCGCATCGGGACGCGCCACGACGTCAGCAAGCGAGGCAATGCAAACCAAGGGCACGAGTTCGGGACCCACCTCTCCGGGGAGGAGAAAAGCTCACTCATCGAGTACCTGAAAACCTTTTAGCGCTGGATGACATTGAAGACACTGATCCTGGGCGGGGTGCGCTCCGGCAAGAGCCGGCTCGCGGAGACGCTCGCCTTGCAAAGCGGGCTGCCGGTGACTTATGTCGCCACCGCGATTGCGGGCGACGAGGAGATGCGCCGCCGCATCGAATTCCACCGGCAGCGGCGTCCGGCCGCCTGGACAGTGGTGGAAGAACCCTACGCGCTTGCCGCCGCGCTGCGCCCACATGCGGTGGAGGGCCATTGCGTGGTCGTAGATTGCCTCACGCTCTGGCTCACGCAGCTTCTATGCGCGGGCGAAGAGTTGCTCGCGAAAGAACGCGACGCGCTGCTGGCCGTGCTGCCCGAGATCAAAGCTCACCTCATCCTGGTGAGCAATGAGACCGGCCTCGGCATCGTCCCGCTCGATGCCCTGACCCGCCGCTTCGCGGACGAGGCCGGGCGCTTGCACCAGGCGCTCGCGGAGCGCTGCGAGCGCGTCGTCCTCACGCTGGCCGGTCTGTCCTGGGTGTTGAAAGGAAAAGAGCCGTGAATGATACGATTGACTGGCTTCGGGGGCCGGCCGCTTCGCCGAGCGCGGCCGCGGGTCGCGAGGCGGCGGACCGCCAGTTGCAGTTGACCAAGCCTCCGGGTGCGCTGGGGGAGCTCGAGGCGCTCGCGATCCGGCTCGCCGCGTTGCAGGGCACACCCAAGCCCGCCGTAGAGCGCGTGCACGTCACGGTCTTCGCCGCCGATCATGGGGTCGCCACCGAGCAGGTCTCGGCCTTTCCGCAAGCAGTCACCGTGGAGATGCTACGCAACTTCGCCCACGGGGGCGGCGCGATCAATGTCCTGGCGCGGGAGCTGGGCGCAATCCTGGAGGTCATCAATCTCGGCACGGTGAACGATCCCGGACCGCTCGAAGGCGTCCTGGACTGCCGTCTCGGTCCCGGCACGGAGAATTTTACCCGCGCCGCGGCCATGAGCCCGGAGCAACGCGCGCGCGCAACGCGCACCGGCCGCGACGCGGCCGAACGCGCGTTTCTCGCCGGGGTCCAGCTTTTCATCGGCGGCGAGATGGGGATCGGCAACACCACGGCCGCCGCCGCGTTAGGCTGCGCTCTCCTTGGCCTCCCGCCCGAACACCTCGCGGGACCCGGCGCCGGGCTCGCGCCCGCCGGTGTCGCGCATAAAGTGGAAGTTATCCGGCGCGCGCTCCTTTTACATCGCCCGCATCTCGCCGACCCTCACGAGGCATTGCGGCGCCTGGGCGGCTTCGAAATCGCGGCACTCACCGGCAGTTATCTCGGGTGCGCGCAACTGGGTTTACCGGTGCTTGTGGATGGCTTCATCACCAGCGTCGCGGCGCTCGCGGCGGCGCGCCTGTGTCCGGGCGCGGCCCAGTGGTTTATTTTCGCCCACCGCTCGACCGAGCCGGGTCATCGTCTGGTGCTCGCCGCCATGGGCTCCCAACCGCTCCTCGATCTGGGCCTGCGGCTCGGCGAAGGCAGCGGCGCCGCGGCCGCGGTTCCCTTGCTGCGGCTCGCCTGCGCTTTGCATAGAGACATGGCCACCTTTGCCGAGGCCGGTGTTTCCGGGAAGGAACGCTAGGCGTGGCGCGATGACTTTCGTGGATCTGCTGCGGCACGGTGAAGCCGAGGGGGGCCCGCGCTATCGCGGCAGCAGCGACGATCCGCTCACCGCCGAGGGCTGGGCGCGGATGTGGGCGGCCCTCCCCGAAAACGCCCATTGGGACCGCATCGTCAGCTCTCCCCTCGCGCGCTGCGCCGGTTTCGCCCGTGAGCTTTCGCGGCGCCGCTCGCTGCCGATCGAGCTCAACCAGGACTTGCGGGAAATGCACTTCGGCATCTGGGAAGGACGCACGGCCGCT
>Ga0136627_1000288_pt1 | contig 18016 bp, 23 predicted proteins | sample AntDrymUQ4892206_2_FD_104652 | JGI IMG/M metagenome (GOLD analysis project Ga0136627, IMG submission 104652) | Polar desert sand microbial communities from Dry Valleys, Antarctica - metaG UQ489 (22.06) | ecosystem: Environmental > Terrestrial > Soil > Desert | place: Antarctica: Dry Valley... | reverse complement strand
TGTCGGGGAGGCGCTTCTCATGGTGTAGCTCGTGTGGAAGGGTACGGGGTTTGGGAAGCCGCTTCCCCGCTCGAAGCCGTGAACGTGCTTGATTCGGGTGTACGGTAGAATGTTTGCGCCGGGGTTTGTCGGAGCGGGGCGGAACAAATTACAAAGGAGGATGTCGTGGAGATTAGGAGAGCCGCCGCGATTGGATTCGCGGGCATATCGGCGGGTGTCGTCGCCTTCCAGATCTCGCTGGCCGCGGGCGCGCCGTGGGGGTCGGCCGCCATGGGCGGATCGTTCCCCGGCCAGTATCCGCCCGCCATGCGCGTCGCCGCAGTCTTCCAGGCGGCGATCATCGCGCTCATAGCGGGCGTCATCCTGTCGCGGGCCGGTGTGGCCTTTCCGGGATGGTCGCGTGCTTCCCGGCGGCTCGTGTGGGTCGTGGCCGCGTTCCTCGCCGTCGGCCTCGTTCTGAACCTCGCGACTCCCAGCGCTGCGGAGCGAGCCATATGGGCGCCCGTGTCGTTCCTTTTGCTCGTGTGCAGCCTCATCGTCGCCACCGGGAGGCCGCCCTCCGAATAAGGAGCGGGTCCCGGAGGAACGACCGGAGATACTCGATGGTTCGGCAGTCGAACAAGCGAAGGTCGGGAAACCTCGGTCGAAGCTGTCGCATGGCCGGGCAGCCTCCGGTGGAAAAGGGCGTTCCTCACTCCACCACGATGGAACTTCGCGAAGCGGATGAAACATACGCCTCGATGATCGGACGCGCCGTCTCCACAATGTCGAGCTTTCGGAGTGAATGTTTGTCGAAGAAACGGAAGTCGAGCGACTCCTCGCTCACCCGGAGTGGCTCGAAATCCTCGACTTCCATGCGATACACGAATGAGATGAGTCGCACGACGTTCCCGTCCGGGTACGCGACGATCCGGGTGGGATCCGTGAAAACCCCGAAGAGTTCGCATTCGGTGACAAACAATCCCGTCTCCTCGAAAACCTCGCGCCGGAGCGCGTCCTCGACCGATTCATGGGCTTCGACGGAGCCTCCGGCGAGTCCCCATCTCTCGCAGTCGCTTCGGAGTTCCATGAGGAGTTCGCCGTCGCGTTCGATGAGGGCGATAGCCCCGACCCCGAACCGCCCCATCGGAGTCGGGGCATCGGGGTTTTCGTGGAAGAATTTCGCTTTCATCGTTTTTGGGTCGCCTTCGGCTTTTCGGTGTCGGCGACGCGGATTTTTTCTGTGAGTCCGAGGCGTTCCATTTCGGCGAGTGTCTTTGCGATCATGGCCGGGAGGGCGACGTTGCCGTTTTCGTCGCGTTCTTCGATGTGGATTTCGGAAACGTCGCGGCCTTCGTCGGGATAAGCCTCGACCTCGATATCCACGAGTATGTCTTCTTGGCCTTCCGGTGTTCTACGATAGTGGGCGACAACTCCTTCAGCGATGCTGTGTCCGTAGTCGTCCGGGCCGTCCACGAGATCTATGCGAATAATGCCTTCCGTCGGCCAGTGTTCGATCCTCATTTTCTCACCTCCTCCGTTGTCGGAGTCGCTTGGCGATTTCCTCTTTATGATCCCATTCGACATACGCGTTGAAGAGTTCATCGCCGCTGACTATAACCAATACCCACGCTCCGAGTGGTGGATGATACCCGAAAATCTCGACCCTTCCGTCCCGTCTGCGAGGCGGGAACGAGAGCGGCCTCTTGTGGGCCGCGACCGAGCGGGCGATCCCCTCGGTCACCATCCCATGCTTTTCTCGCGACTCGTGGAAGTATGTGTGAGTTCTTTCTATTCTCATTTCAGCGAGCCGCGAGCCAAATTCCTAAACTCAACCGAAGAAACTCCTCAGCATTTCATAATGCTCCCTCGGCACAACCTTCGTCTCATCCGTCGCCTCCCCGAGCGAGACGGTCACGATGTCGTCGCCCCGAAGCGCGACCATCTTTCCCCACTCGCCGTTTTTCACGGCTTCCGCCGCCCGAACTCCGTACCTCGTCGAGAGGATGCGGTCGTTCGCTGTCGGGGTTCCGCCCCGCTGGAGGTGTCCGAGGACGACGTGGCGGGTGTCTATTCCGGTTCGCTCTTTCAGTTCGGCGGCGAGTCCTTCGGCGACTCCCCCGAGTCGGACGTGGCCGAACTCGTCTTTTTCGGCGTTTTGGGTGACGAAGTCCGATGAGAAAGTCACGCCCTCGGAGACGGCTACGAGACCCCACTTTTCGCCGTTTTCGGCTCGCTTCTTGAAAATATCCGTGATCTCGTCGAGGTCGGGTTCGACTTCCGGTATTAACGTCACGTTCGCGGCGGAGGCGAGGCCGGCTCCGTATGTGATCCAACCCGCGTGCCGCCCCATCACCTCCACGACGAGTATCCGCTCGTGGCTTTTGGCGGTCGTCCGCAGTTTATCTATGGCGTCGGTCGCTATGGAAACGGCGGTGTCGTATCCGAAGGTCGTGTCGGTGGCGGACAAATCGTTGTCTATGGTTTTCGGACACCCGATTATCTGCGTCCCGAAGTCGTCGTTGAGACGTTTCGCCACCCCGAGCGTGTCGTCCCCGCCGATGGCGACGAGCGCGTCCACGCCGAACTCCTCCATTTGTTTGACGACCTTTTCGGCGTCGCCCTCGTTTTTGTACGGGTTCGTGCGGGAGGAGCCGAGGATGGTCCCGCCCTCCTGCAAAATATACCGGACATCCTCGACGGAGAGGTTTTGGATGGAGTCGTCCTCCGGTTCGAGAAGTCCTTTCCAGCCTCTTTTTATGCCGACGACTTCGTAACCATAATCGTTCACGCACTTCATGGTGACGGCACGGATCACCCCATTCAAACCCGGCGCGTCGCCGCCTCCGGTGAGCATCCCGACCCTCTTTACTTCCGCCATAGTTCTCCTCCCGTCTCGTTTTGTGAGCCGGGTTCCAGTCTAGCAAATCGGGCTTTTTACGCATCGTTTATACGAAACACCCTTGCCCCATCCACCCGATTCGCGGCTCTTTCCCTTCCTCGACGATGACCGGGACGGTTCGGTTCCCACCCGTCGCCTCGACCATCCTCTCGTATGCTTCGCGGTCTTTTTCGACATCGTATTCGACGAACTCCACGCCGCGCCATTCGAGGTCTTCTCGGGCGGCTTCGCTGTGCGGGCATCCGGCGGTGGTATATAGCTCGATGGCGTTTCCCATGTTCCCTCCTCGTTCGTTTCCCACGCCATATTTTATACGGAGCTTGCCACATCGGGAGCCAGAGGCTACGATTGGCCTGGGAACGGGAGTATTTTCGCGGAGCGTTCGCGGAGCGAGGAGCCGCATTTTGCACGAGCTTTCCATAGCCGAGGCGATAGTCGCCGTCGCCGGACGACAGGCGGACGGACGCCGCGTGACGAAGGTTCACGTCAAGGTCGGACACCTCCGGCAAGTCGTGCCGTCCGCGCTCTCTTTCAGCTTCGGACTCGTCGCCGAGGGAACGCCCGTCGAGGCCGCCGACCTCGACCTCGAAGAAGTCCCGGCCACCGGATGGTGCCGACGATGCGAAGCCGAGAGCCGATTGGAGAATTTCCCGCTGTTGTGCAAAACGTGCGGAGGCTCGAAACTCGAGATCCTCACCGGAGAAGAACTTATGGTCGAGTACCTTGAAATGGAGGAGGAAACAGCCGATGCATAAAACCGCCGTCAAGAAAGTCGTCATGGAGGGTGTACTCGACGCGAACGACTCCCTCGCCAAAGCGAACCGCGAGGACTTCGACCGGGCCGGGAACTTCGTCGTGAACATGATGTCCTCCCCCGGAGCCGGAAAAACCGCGCTCCTCGAAAAGACCCTCGAACACCTCCGCGGCGACCCCCGCCTCGGCGTCCTCGAAGGCGACGTGCAAACCACCCTCGACGCCGACCGCCTCGCCCGTTTCCATGTCCCGATCATCCAAGTGAACACCGACTCCGGCTTCGGAGGGGAGTGCCACCTCGACGCGAACATGGTGAGAAGCGGTATATCCGAACTCCCGCTTTCGGACATTGACGTCCTCGTTATCGAGAACGTCGGGAACCTCGTGTGTCCCGCGGAGTTCAAAGTCGGCGAGGACGCCCGCGTGATGGTGTATTCCATAACCGAAGGTGAGGAGAAGCCGCTGAAATATCCGCTCATGTTCCGCTCCGCCGACCTTGTGATAGTCAATAAAATAGACCTCCTCGAACACCTCGACTTCGACCTCGAACAGTTCCTCGGCAACCTCGACGACGTGAATCCCGGAGTGCCGCGCATCCTCGCGAGCGCTCGCGCCGGAGAGGGGATCGAGGAGTGGTGCGGGTGGCTTCGGAAGAAGAGCGGCTCCACCGAACCCGCCACCTGAAAACGCGGGAGGGAGGGATTTGCACATGGTGGATCGCATATGTATTGACCGTTGCTATTTGGAATGGTACGCTACGAAAACTGCTAGCCGCATGAGGCGGCGAGGGATTGCGAGGGATTCTGGAAAACGAGGTTTGTTCGTAGTTCGGTGAATTGCGTTCTCGTGTCGTATTGAGAATGCTTTGCAAGAGTTTTCAGGGAAAGGGAAGCTCTCGCGGAGCCGCAAACAGTGGGTGCGGGGTTCTCTCCATGGTTGCGGAGTGTGGAGAGGCAAGGCGGACAAGGAAGGAGGAGTTGCTTGTGACCGAGACTCAGAGTACGGCGAGCGGCGTGGAGGAGGTTCACATATTGTGGATCTCGGAGGGGATGAGTTGCGACGGCGATTCGGTCTCCATCACGGCGGCCTCGCTGCCAAGCATCGAGGATGTTTTGCTGGGGAACATACCGGGGATTCCGAAGGTGCATTTGCATAACAAGGTTCTCTCTCCCACGATCGGCGGCGAGGAGTTCATGCTTCCGTTCCGGCAGGCGGCGAACGACGAGCTCGACGCTCCGTTCGTGCTCGTGATCGAGGGTTCGATCCCCAACGAGAACATCAACGGCGAGGGATATTGGACGTCGTTCGGCAACGACCCGTTGACCGGCGAGCCTCAAACTTTGAACTGGTGGATCGACCAGCTCGCCCCGAAGGCGTGGGCGGTGGTCGGGGCCGGAACCTGCGCGACATACGGCGGCATCCACGCGATGGCCGGAAATCCGACGGGCTGCATGGGCCTCGCCGACTATCTCGGGTGGGACTTCCGCTCGGTGGCGGGCATTCCGATCGTGAATGTGCCGGGGTGTCCGGTTCAGCCGGACAACTTCATGGAGACGGTTACGTGGCTGCTTTATCAGGCGGCGGGGCTTTCGCCGATGATCCCGCTCGACGATCAGCTCCGGCCGACATGGCTGTTCGGGAAGACGGTGCATGAGGGGTGCGACCGGGCCGGATACTATGAGCAGGGCGACTTTGCTTTGGATTACAACTCGCCCAAGTGCCAGGTCAAGATCGGGTGCTGGGGGCCGGTCGTCAACTGCAACGTAACGAAGCGGGGCTGGATGGACGGCATCGGAGGCTGCCCGAACGTGGGCGGAATTTGCATCGGATGTACGATGCCCGGCTTCCCGGACAAGTTCATGCCGTTCATGGACGAGCCGCCGGGCGGGACGGTCTCATCGGCCTTCTCGAAGACTTACGGGACTTTGATCCGGAAGCTCCGCAGCATAACGAACAAGACGGTAAACAAGGAACCGAAGTGGCGCCACAATCGCGGAGAACTCACGAGCGGCTACGACCCGCGGTGGTCGTCGGAAAGGGGAGGGAGATAAGTGGCTATCCGGGAAGAAGTTCCGGCCCAGTCGAGGAATCTCACGGAGATGTCGTGGGATCCGATCACGCGCATCGTCGGGAACCTCGGCATATACACGAAGATAGACTTCGACAATAGGGAAGTCGTGGAGTGTAAAAGCACGTCCTCGATCTTCCGCGGCTACAGTGTATTCATGAAAGGCAAAGACCCGCGCGACTCGCACTTCATAACCAGCCGAATCTGCGGCATATGCGGCGACAACCACGCGACGTGTTCGGTGTACGCGCAGAACATGGCGTACGGCATAGCGATGCCGCCTATGGCGGAGTGGATCTACAACCTCGGCGAGGCCGCAGAGTACATGTTCGACCACACCATCTTCCAAGACAACCTTGTCTTCGTGGACTTCTGCGAGCAGATGGTCGGCGACACGAACCCGAGTTTGCTCGACCGGGCGAACGACACACCGGCCCCGAACGCCAACATCCACGGCTTCAAAACCATCGGCGACATCATGCGCGCCTTCAACCCCTTCACGGGCGAGAAGTACAAGGAAGCGCTCGTGATGAGCCGGGTCACCCGCGAGATGTTCTGCCTGATGGAGGGCCGCCACGTCCATCCCTCCACGCTGTATCCGGGCGGGACGGGGACGGTTCCGACACCGCAGCTCTTCACGGACTACCTCGTGCGGCTGATGAGGTTCCTCGACTTCGTGAAGACCATCGTCCCGATGAACGACGACCTCTTCGACTTCTTCTATGAGGCGATGCCGGGTTATGAGGAAGTCGGAAGACGGCGCATCATGCTCGGTTGCTGGGGCTCTTTCCAGGATCCCGACGTGTGCGACTACAAGTACGAGAACATGACCAATTGGGGACGGGAAATGTTCGTCACCCCCGGCGTCGTCGTGGACGGCGAGCTGATAACTACGGATCTGGTGGATATAAACCTCGGCATCCGCATCATGCTCGGCTCCTCGTACTACGAGGACTGGCAGAACGAGGAGATGTTCGTCACCCACGATCCGCTCGGAAATCCGGTGGACAGGCGCCATCCGTGGAACCAGACGACCATCCCCAAGCCGCAGAAGCGCGACCTCGAGGGCGGAAACTATTCGTGGGTGATGAGCCCTCGCTGGCACGACAAGCGCACCGGGGACTTCCTCGCGCTCGACACCGGCGGCGGGGCTTTGGCAAGATTGTGGACGACGGCGCTCGCCGGGAGGGTGGACATCCAATCCACTCTCGGGGGCGGCGTCAAGGCGACGGGGAACAGCGTCGAGATAAACCTCCCGAAGACCGCCGCGATGCCCGAGACGCGCTTCGAGTGGAAGATCCCCGAGTGGTCGAACGCCATCGAGCGCGACCGCGCCCGGATCTACTTCATAGCCTACTCTGCGGCCTCCGCGTTCTATTTCCTCGAGAAGGCCCTCGAACTCGTATACGCGGGAGAGACGAAGACCTTCCAGGAATTCGAGGTTCCCGACGAGGGAATCGGCTGCGGATTCCACGAGGCCGTGCGCGGGGTCCTCTCGCACCACATGGTCATCAAGGACGGCAAGATCGCCAACTACCACCCGTACCCGCCGACGCCGTGGAACGGCTCTCCGACCGATTCATACGGCACGCCCGGCCCGTACGAGGACGCGGTCGCCGGAACCCCGATCTTCGAGGAGAACGGCCCCGAGGATTTCAAGGGCATAGACATCATGCGGGCCGTCCGCAGCTTCGACCCGTGCCTGCCATGCGGAGTGCATATGTACCTCGGCAACGGCAAGACACTCGAGAAGCGACACTCCCCGACCCTCGGGATAGGCGTGGACGACGACGAATAAACCGGACGTGTAACCGGGCGGGCCTGTAACGAAGGGCCCGCCCCTTTTTGGAAAGGGTTTACGTGGTAAAGCTAACCGTCCTTTACGGACATCCCGAAGACCCGCAGGCTTTCGACGACCACTATAAAAACACCCACACCCCGCTCGTGGACAAGATACCGAACCTCAAAAACTTCGAGTACGCGAAGGTGGTCGGGACGCCGGACGGCGGCGAACCCGAGCAATACGCCGTCGCGGAACTCTGGTTCGACGACATGGAGACTTTCGAAGCGTCTATGGGTGGCGACGAGGGGCAAACCGCCGCCGGAGACCTTCCGAACTTCGCTTCCGGCGGCGCGACGATGCTCGTCTGCGAGGTCGAGTAAATGCTTTTAGAGGATAAGGAACTGAGAGAGCGGGTCGCCCGGATGGAGACTTTGCTCGAAGAGATCGAAGCCCTCGAAGACCCACGCGCGAGATCGAAGGCGGCCGAGGTCGTGGGCGTCCTCCTCGACCTTTACGGCGAAGGTCTCGCCCGCATGATGGAGACAGTCGCCGAAACGGAGGACGGCGAAAGCACCTTCGGGCGCTTCGCCGACGACGAGCTTGTCTCGCACCTTCTCTTCCTCCACGGGCTTCACCCGCTTGATCTCGAAGCTCGGGTCATCGGCGCGCTCGAAGAGGTGCGTCCCTATTTGAAATCGCACGGCGGAAACGTGGAGCTTTTGGGAGTGGAAGGCGGCGTGGCGCGCCTGAGTATGGAGGGGAGTTGCAAAGGTTGCCCATCCTCCACCATGACGCTCAAGCTCGCGATAGAGGAGGCCATCTGGAAAGCCGCCCCGGACCTCGAAAGCATCGAGGCCGAGGGAGTCGCCGAACCCGAGCCGGCTCCGAACTTCGTGGCCGGCCCCACGCTCCGAAGGAAGAAAAAGAAGCCGCCGGAGGAGAACGGCGCGTCGTCGTGGACGGTCGTCGGCGGTCTGCCGCAACTCATCGGCGGAGGTACGCTGGCGAAGGAAGTCTCCGGCGAGCGGATCCTTTTCGTGAAGCTGGCGGATGATTTTTACGCCTACCGCGACCTTTGCCTCGGCTGCGGAAGTTCGCTGGAAGCGGGGAGTTTGAAAGAGGCGGAACTGAATTGTCCGGGATGCGGCCATCGTTATGACGTGCGCCGGGCCGGGGGATGCCTCGATGAACCGACGTTGCATCTCGAGCCGGTTCCGTTGCTCGTGGACGAGGAGGTCGTCGAGGAGCGGGAGGGCCATAGTCGGCGGAGCATAGTCAAGGTCGCGCTTCCGAGCGCGGTGGGATGAGTCGCATGGTCGAGCGGAATGGCGGGAAGACTCCCTCGGCTTTCTCCTCGCTGCGGCGGTTCGCCGAGGAGGAGGCGTCGAAGCCGGCGGTGGCTGAGCCGGGGCAGGGGGCGCAGGAATTCTGCGAGCTTTGCAGCGAGCCGATACCGCCCGAGCATCGGCATTTGCTGAATATTTCGTCGCGGGAGATCATGTGCGCGTGCCGGGGGTGTTCGATTCTCTTCTTCGAGGATGCGGCGAGCGAGGGGCGTTACCGGCTCATACCCGACCGCCGCCTCTTCCTCGAAGGCTTCGAGATGTCGGACGCGCAGTGGGAGAGCCTCCGCATACCGGTGGACATGGCGTTCTTCTTTTACAGCGCGTCCGCCGAGAGGGTCGTGGCGTTCTATCCCAGTCCGATGGGGCCGACGGAATCCCTCCTGAAACTAAGCGCCTGGGAGGAATTGGAAGAAAGCAACCCGGTACTCAAGGAGATGGAGCGGGACGTGGAGGCGCTTCTCGTGAATCGGGCGCGGGGGGCGAGGGAGCATTATCTCGTTCCGATGGATCAATGCTATAGCCTCGTGGGCCTGATAAGGATGCGCTGGCGGGGCTTCACCGGCGGAAAGGAAGTGTGGGAGGGCATAAGTCAATTCTTCGAGGGTTTGCGGAAGAGTTCCAAAACCGTCACGACGAAAGGAGGCGGCAGATGAGCAGGATGAAGGACAACCTCAAGGTGGGTACGCCGGACGTGGAGATGGACGCTCCGTCGCACGTGGACGGGGTGGCCCAGGGCAACGAGTCCGGCGGCGTCGAGCAAGGCCCCGGTTTCTACAAGGCGGGCGAGAGAGGGGCGGGACGCCCCAGCGCCAAGTCCACGGCCGAGCGCTCGACGGGCATCAACGCCGACGCCAGAAACCCCATAGACCCGAGCAGCCCGACCCTGACACCGGCCTGAAAGGGTTGTCTGCCATCAGCGGTCAGACCGGACTGAGATGGGTTCTGCGGCATTTAGCAGGGAGGAGCCTTTATGTCGTCTTTGGGCTTGATCCGGTGGGCCGGATTGGCCGCTTTGGTTTCCGCCGGGTTGTCCGTGATGGGCGACATCCTGCGGCTCTTCGTGGATGTCGAGAATGCCGCGTCGGCGACGACGGTTCCGTATGCCCTCGTCTTCTGGTTTTATCTGCTCGGCGCAATGCTGCTCTTGCTCGGGCTGGCCGGCCTCTACGTCAGCCAGTCGGAGGAGGCGGGCGTTCTGGGGCTTGTGGGGTTTCTGACGGCCTTTCTGGGCACGGCGTTTCTTGTGGGGGCGCTCTGGTTCGAACTCTTCATCACCCCCGCCCTGGCGGTCGAGGCTCCCGGACTCGCCGAAGCGGAACTGGGAATCGCGGGTTTCATACTCGTGTTCCTCCTCAGCGCGCTTGGCTGGGTACTCTTCGGCGCGGCCACGCTGCGCGCCCGCGTCTACCCGAGGTGGGCCGCCATGCTTCTGATAGTCGGCGGGCTGGTCGCCTTCGTCCCCGTGCCGCTGTCCGGCGCAGTCTTCTCCGCGGCCGTGGCGTGGCTGGGCTTCATCCTCTTCACGGGAAGAGGCGCGGCGGACGGACAACCCTCCCGCGTGAGTTAGGAGAACCCATGATGCCTTCGGAAAAGAGGTTCGATGCCTGATCTGAGTTTCGAGGTCGAGGACGCCGAGGTCCTCGAATACGCCGCCGTTCCGAGCCTCGTCTTCAAGCTGCGCGTCGAGAATCTGGAGGAGGAGGCCATACGGTCCGTTTCCCTGAACACGCAGGTTCGGATCTCGGCGGCGCAGCGGCATTACGAGGCGTCGGAGCAGGAAAGGCTCCTCGAGGTGTTCGGCGAGCCGCATCGGTGGGGGCAGACTTTGCGGAGCCTTTTGTGGACCCACACGAATTTGCAGGTTCCGCCGTTCACGGGGAGCGTGGTCGTGGATATGCCCGTAACGTGCACCTATGACCTCGAAGTCGTCGCGGCGAAGTATTTCTATGCCCTCGAAGACGGCGAGGTTCCGCTCGAGTTCCTCTTCACCGGCACGGTCTTTTATGCGGGGGAGGGTGGAGGCTTGCAGGCGGCCCGAATTTCTTGGGAGAAGGAGGCCGAGTATCGGATGCCGGTTCGGTTGTGGAAGGAGATGATGGATCGCTACTTTCCGAACAGCGCCTGGATCAAGCTCCACAAAGACGCCTTCGACCAACTTTACGACTACAAAGTCCGCATGGGATTGCCAACTTGGGAAGCCACCGTCGAAGCGCTCCTTCGAGCCAGCGAGCAGGAGGTGGAGCGGTAGTGGACGTGGTGAAGAAGATCGCCGACGCGGTACTCTACGAAGGATATATCCTTTGGCCCTACCGCAAATCCGCGAGGAAGAACCAGCAACGATGGACCTTCGGTGGCGTGTACCCGCGGGCATACAGCGAGGCCCGAGGTGAAGATGACCCGTGGCTCATGCAAACCCAGTGTTTGGTCGAGGGAGATGAAGGATCCACCATCGAAGTGAAGGTTCGTTTCCTCCACGTGACGGAGCGGAAGGTCGGGAAAAGCGCGGGAGGCGGGGAAATCGGACATCGGGAGTTCGTGGATGAGTTGCGGGTCGGGGGGGAGCTTTATATTCCGTGGGACGAGGCGACCGAGCGGGAGATAGCGGTCGGGCGGTTCGCGCTCTCCGATTTGGAGATGCCGATGCGGGTGGCGATAGACATCCCCGGAGGGAGTACGGAGGAGCCGCTGTCGGAGCCGGGCGGGGAGGTCGCGGGGGTCGTGGTGCGTAGCTGGCGCACGCTGTGCGGGACGGTGGAGGTGGAGGCCGAGCCGTTGCGGGAAGGGGTTTTCAAGGTGACGGTCGCGATCACGAACACCACTCCGTGGGGGGGCGAGGATCGGGGAAGCACGCTCCGGCAAACTTTCGCCTCGACGCACACGGCTATGGAAGCGGAGGGAGGGGAGTTCGTCTCTATGACCGACCCGGCGGAGGAGTTCCGGGAATTCGCGGAGGGGTGCGGGAATTTGAGGACGTGGCCGGTACTCGTCGGGGAGGAGGGGGATCGGAGGATGATGCTCTCGTCCCCGATCATCCTTTCCGACTATCCGCAGATCGCGCCCGAAAGCCCCGGCGACATGTTCGACGGAGGCGAGATCGACCAGCTCCTCATCCTGAACATCCTCACCCTCACCGACGAGGAGAAGGAGGAGATGCGCGCCTCCGACCCGAAGGCGCGGGAAATACTCGAAAGATGCGAGTCCCTCTCGCCGGAGGAGCTTATGAATTTGCACGGCGCGATCCGCGAGTTCAAGATGGCGAGGGATTAGGATGGAGGAATTCTTCCGCGATCAGGAAGGCCGGCCCCCGCTCGAGAGCGTGATGGTCAAGGGCATCGAACTCAGGAAAGGGAGCCGGGTGCTTCTGTGGCCGCGTCCCGGAGGGGACATCATGGACATCGCGCTGAAGGGGAAGGTCGCGTTCATCGAGGCCATCGAGCAAGACTATGAAGACCGCATCCAGCTTTCGGTGACGGTCGAGGACGATCCGGGCCGGGATCTCGGCGATGCCCATATCCTCGGACACCGCTTCTTCTTCACCCCCGAAGAGGTCGAGCCGTTGGAGATCCCCGATGAGTAGGCGCGTCCTCATCGCGGGTGTCGGAAACATCTTCCTCGGCGACGACGGTTTCGGGGTCGAGGTTGTGAGGCGCCTGTCGCAAAGGAGCCTCCCCGACGGCGTGGAAGTCCGGGACTTCGGAATACGCGGCATGGATCTCGCCTACGCCCTCCAAGACGACTACGAGGTCGTCGTCTTCGTGGACGCCACCCCCCGCGGCGAAAAGCCCGGCACCGTCTCCCTCATCGAGGCGGAGGTCGAGGACGACGGAGAAGTATCCCTCGACACCCACGGCATGGATCCCGTAAAAGTCATAAAACTAAGCCGCGCCCTCGGAGCCGAACCGAAGCGCACCCTCGTAGTGGGCTGCGAACCGGAGCTTATAGTCGGCGGAGAAGACTACGACGACATGGTGATGGAACTGAGCGAGCCAGTGATGGCGGCAGTGGAAGGGGCCGTGAAAATGGTCGAATCGCTGGTGGAGGAAATCCACGAAAAAGACCGCAAGCAAAAAGCTGAAACCTGATGCCTGATGCCTGAAACTTATAAAAAAAGGAGGTGAGACCGATATGAAGAAACTACTTTTCTTGCTGGCTTTGGGAGCCGGGGCCGCAGTGTTCGTGCAGTTGCCGGAGATAAAGAGGTACATGAACATGAGGAACATGTAAAGTCGGGGAGCGCGGAACTGATTTGAACGCACCGATCACAAGAAGCACTTCCGAAACACCCACGCATCGGCGAGGGCCGTCGTCATGAAGATGCCCACCCGCGAGCGCCGCGAGGTCTCCGTGCGGGGCATCGTGCAAGGCGTGGGCTTCCGCCCCTTCGTCTTCGCGCTCGCGAAGAAGCGCGGCCTCGCCGGAAGCGTCCGAAACGACGCCGAGGGCGTTCACATCGAGGTCGAGGGCGCGACCGGGGATCTCGAGCGTTTCCTTCGCGCCCTCGAAGCCGACGCTCCGCCGCTCGCGGTCGTCGAGGCCGTCGCGTGGCGGCCCCTCGGCGTTTCGGGCGAGGCGGGCTTCCGCATCGAGGAGAGCGCGGACGGACTCCACCGCCAGGCTCTCGTCTCCCCGGACGTGGCGACGTGCGACGAATGCCTCTCGGAGATACTCGACCCTTCGGATCGCCGATTCCTATACCCGTTCACGAACTGCACGAACTGCGGGCCGCGCTTCACCATCACCCGCTCCGTCCCATACGACCGTGCGACGACCACGATGGCCCGCTTTACGATGTGCCGCGATTGCCGCCGCGAGTACGACGACCCGCAAAACCGACGCTTCCACGCCCAGCCGAACGCATGCCCCGAGTGCGGCCCGAAAGTCCGGCTCCTCGACAAGTTCGGCCACGAGATGCGCGGAAAGCCCGAAGACCCCGTCGAACACGCGGCCCGGATGCTCCGCGGGCGGGCCGTCGTCGCCATAAAGGGCCTCGGCGGATACCATCTCGCGTGCGACCCTTTCGACGAGAAGGCGGTGAAAGCTCTCCGGAGCCGGAAGTTCCGCCAGGACAAACCCTTCGCGCTCATGGCCCGCGATGTCGAGCAAGCGCGGGAACTCTGCCATATTAGCTCGGAGGAGAAAAAGCTCCTCGCCTCCCCGGCCCGCCCGATAGTCCTCCTCGATCGCCGGGAGGACTCCGGCGTGGCCGAGGACATCGCACCCCGCCAAAAGACCCTCGGCGTGATGCTCGCATACACGCCGCTCCACCATTTGCTTTTGCACGATGCGGGCGTCCCGCTCGTCATGACGAGCGGCAACAACGCCGACGAGCCTATCGCCTACCGGGACGGGGAGTCCTTCGACCACCTCGGGGGCATCGCCGACTACTTCCTCCTCCACGACCGCCCCATCCACATGCGATGCGACGATTCCGTGATGCGGGTAGTGAAGGGGGAGCCGTACCATCTCCGTCGCTCGCGAGGCTATGCTCCGGCTCCGCTCGGCGTCGCGGAGGGCTTCGGGAGGCACATCCTCGCTTGCGGAGGCGAACTCAAAAACACTTTCTGCGTGGCGAAGGAGGGCCACGTTTTCATGAGCCACCACATCGGCGACCTCGAAAACTACGAGACGCTCCGCTCCTTCCGGGAGGGCATCGAGCATTTCCGCGGCCTCTTCGACATCGAGCCGGAGATAGTCGCCTACGACCTCCATCCCGAATACCTCTCGACGAAATACGCCCGTGAACTGGAGGAGGATGGGATGCCCGCCGTGGGAATTCAGCATCATCACGCGCACATCGCGAGCTGCCTCGCGGACAACGAGAGGCCGTCGGGAGAGCGGGCCATCGGGGTGGCGTTCGACGGGACGGGGTATGGAACCGATGGCGCCATATGGGGCGGGGAGTTTTTCGAGGGGAGCATCGAGAAGGGGTTCGAGCGGCGCGGGCATCTCGAGTACGCGCCTTTGCCGGGGGGTTCGGCGGCGATCCGGGAGCCGTGGCGGATGGCGGTCTCGCATCTCATCGGAATTTACGGCGAGGAAGAGGTTGTGAGGCTCCCTCTCGCGGCCATTCGGCAAGCCGGGGAACGGAACGTCCGGCTCATCGCCCGGCTCGTCGAGCGGAATTTGAACACCCCGCCGACATCGAGCGCGGGGCGGCTCTTCGACGCGGTGGCGGCGCTCGTCGGGGTGCCTGGTTCTCACCGAACCACATACGAGGGGCAGGCAGCCATCGAACTCGAGCTCGCCGCGAAAGGAGTCTCGGAGAGCGGATACCCGTTCCGCCTCCGGGACGATGGCGAAGGATGGGTGGTCGAGACGCGGGAGGCCATGGCCGGAGCCGTCGAGGATCTCATGTCCGGGAGCGCATCGGGTGAAGTCTCCTCGAAGTTCCACCGGACGATGGCCGAAGTGGTCGTCGCGGGATGCGAAAGGGTTCGGGAGCGAAGCGGGACGAACGCCGTCGCGCTCTCAGGAGGAACTTTCCAGAACATGCTTCTCCTCGATCAAGCATCGAAGTTTCTGGAGGAGAGAAGCTTCATCGTCCACCGTCACAGGCGGGTTCCGACGGGGGACGGGGGATTGGCGTTGGGACAGGCGGCGCTTGCGAACGCGATGTCCGGGAAAAGTGAAGTAGCTAAAAGCTGACAGCTTCGACCGAAGGGAGACACCATGTGTTTGGGAATACCGGGGCAGATAGTGGAGATCATTGACGAGGACATCATGCTCGCCAAAGCGGAGGTGAGCGGGGTCCGCAGGAACATAAACATCGGCCTCGTCCACTACGACGAGCATAGGCTCGCGGTCGGCGACTGGGTACTCATCCACGTCGGGTTCGCGATGTCGAAGCTCGACGAGGAGGAGGCTCATATGGCTCTGAAAGCCCTCAAGGACATCGGCGACGAATACGAAGCCGAACTCGAAGAACTGAAAACATCCCGGATCGAATGACGATGGAAAGGGAACTCTCGACAATCTCCGGCGCATGCACCTTCGAGCATGACGGGTGCATAACTTGCTCCGACGCCGGAATTCCGGCGAAGGTGATCTCGCTTTCGGGCGACGACGCCCTTTGCGAAGACGAGGCGGGGGAGCGGGCCGAAATAGCCATCGAACTCGTCGCCCCGGTGGAAATCGGGGAGATCCTCATAACGCATGGGGGAGTCGCCATCGGAAGAGTCACGAAGAACGAAGCTGACAAGCTAAAAGCTGACGGCTAAAAGCTAAAAGCGCGACCGAAGGGAGCGAAATGAAATACGTGAGCGAGTTTCGCAACGCCGATCTCGCGCGGGCGGTCTCCGCGGAGATAGCCTCGACGGTTGACCCGAACCGCCACTACAAACTCATGGAGGTGTGCGGGGGTCATACGCACACTATTTACCGCCACGGCATAAAGGATCTTCTGCCGGATCAAATCGAGCTTGTCCACGGCCCCGGATGCCCGGTGTGCGTCCTCCCGATGGGCCGCGTGGACGAAGGAATCTCCATCGCCGAAAAGCCCGAGGTCATCTTCACGTGCTTCGGAGACATGATGCGCGTCCCCGGCTCGAAGGGAAACCTCCTCGAAGTGAAGGCCGAGGGCGCGGACATCCGGATGGTTTATTCGCCGCTCGACGCGCTTCGGATCGCGCGTGAGAACCCGGATCGGGAGGTGGTTTTCTATGCCATCGGGTTCGAGACGACGGCTCCGTCCACCGCGCTCACTTTGCAAAGAGCCAAAAAGGAAGGTATCGAGAACTTCTCGGTATTTTGCAATCACGTGACGATCGTGCCTCCGGTTCGCGCCCTCCTCGACTCGCCCGACCTTCGCCTCGATGGGTTCATCGGGCCGGGGCATGTCTCGACGGTCATCGGGTGCCGACCATACGAGTTCATGCCGATGGATTATGGAAAGCCGTGCGTCGTGGCGGGCTTCGAGCCGCTCGACCTTCTCCAAAGCGCGCTCATGCTCATCCGGCAAATAGACGAAGGACGATGCGAGGTCGAAAACCAATATGGACGCGCCGTCCCGTGGGAAGGGAATTTGCAAGCCCTTACCGCGATGTCCGAGGTCTTCGAGCTTCGCCCGTACTTCGAGTGGCGCGGCCTCGGCTTCATCGCGCAATCCGCATTGAAACTCTCGCCGGAATACGCCGCTTTCGACTCCGAGCTTCGGTACTCGACGCCGGGCGTTCGCGTCGCCGACCCGAAGGCGTGCCAGTGCGGCGAGGTTTTGAAGGGCGTTTTGAAGCCGCATGAGTGCCGGGTTTTCGGGACTTCGTGTACGCCGGAGAAGCCGCTCGGCGCGCTCATGGTATCGTCGGAGGGGGCGTGTGCGGCGTATTTCAACTTCGGACGGAGAGCCGAGGAGAGGGTCGAGATCGGGTCGAAGAAATGAGCGACCGGGAAGAGCGAGTCCTCGAATCCCTCGAACGAAACCGCCGCCGCCCCCCGAAGTTCGACGCGACTCGCATAGACATGAGCCACGGCGCGGGCGGGAAGGCGACGCACAAACTCATCGAAGGTCTCATCCTCCCCGCCTTCGACAACCCGGCCTTGGCTCCGCTCTCCGACGCGGCGAACGTGCCGTTCGGCGACGCGCATCTCGCCCTCACCACCGACTCCTTCGTGGTGCGCCCGCTCGTGTTCCCCGGAGGCTCCATCGGGGAACTCGCGGTGAACGGGACGGTGAACGACCTCGCCGTCTCCGGCGCGACCCCGCTCGCGCTCTCGTGCGCGTTCATCATCGAGGAGGGACTCGAAACCGACGTGCTTCGCCGGGAGGTCGAAGTCATGGCCGAGGCCGCCGAAAGGGCGAACGTCTCCATCGCGACGGGCGACACAAAAGTCGTCGAGCGCGGGAAGGGGGACGGGCTGTACGTCGTCACCACCGGGGTCGGGGTCGCCGATTCGGAGCTTTCGCTCTCCACCGCTTCCGTGAAGGTGGGGGACAAAATACTATGTTCGGGGACGCTCGGGGATCACGGCGCGGCCATCCTCATCGCCCGCGGCGACCTCGACCTCGAAGCCGAAGTTCTCTCCGACACGCGGTGTCTCACGCCGATGGTGGAATCTCTCAAAGAAGCCGCCGGGTCGAACCTTCGTTTCATGCGCGACCCGATTCGCGGCGGCGTGGGAACGGTACTCAACGAGCTTGCGCGGGATTCCGGCCTCGGCGTGGCTTTGTGGGAGGAGACAATGACGATACG
>Ga0136627_1000286_pt1 | contig 18031 bp, 15 predicted proteins | sample AntDrymUQ4892206_2_FD_104652 | JGI IMG/M metagenome (GOLD analysis project Ga0136627, IMG submission 104652) | Polar desert sand microbial communities from Dry Valleys, Antarctica - metaG UQ489 (22.06) | ecosystem: Environmental > Terrestrial > Soil > Desert | place: Antarctica: Dry Valley... | reverse complement strand
TTGGCTCGCGTTTTTGCGGGACATCGGCCTCATCGCGCTGTGCATCCACATCGTCATCGCCCCGCTCGGGCGGGTGGGCGTGGACGCGCTCCTTTTTCGCCGCGGCGAGTCTTCCGAACCCTCCGAGCCTTCCGAAGCCTGACCCGGCGAACCACGGTTTTATGCCGCTTTTCGGGTGAAAATCTCGGGCATCGAATCTCATCGGCACCGAAAACCCCACACGTATTCCCGGCGACGCACTCGTCCGGTTTTGCCTCTCGGCGCGGGGTGTGTGGCGAAGCCGATTCCCTCCACCGCTCGCCCGCCGAAAACTGGAACTCGGTCGGGGTTCAGAATGAGCCATGATGGGAGGGAGCCGGTCGAAAGATTCCATCGCTCGCGGCTGCGCGGGTGAATGAAATATCGGATCCGGCGGGAGAAGCACGTTTCAGCGCGGAGGCGTTCCTTCTTCGACGGAGCGCGACTTCCGAAGCCTGACTTGCGCGAGAACCGCCCCGGAAATCACGAGGAATGCGCCGAGTATTTTCAGAGCCGTCAATTCCTCCGCGAGGAAAACCGCCCCGACGAACCCCGCCACGACCACCTCGACGGTCGCCACGATCGATGCCTGTCCCGCTTCGATCCTCTTCAACCCCGTCGTATAAAGCGCATACGCGAAAGCAGTCTGAACGAGCGCGGAAACAACGAGAAGAACATATGCCCCGGCGGAAAGCCCCGCCAAAGTATCGAGCGTCGGAATGGCGGCGATGAAAAGGACGACCGCCCCGATCCCGAGCATATAACAATTTATGACATGCGCCGGAAGCCGCGCCGTGAGTGGCTTCCCGATCACCGAATACATAGCGAACGAAAGCCCCGCCCCGAGTCCCGTAAGCACCACGAAAGTCCGAATGTCGAGGGAGGAAAGGTCATAAGCCCCGACCACGAGGCCGATCCCCGAAGCCGTCAAAAGCAGCGCGGCAATGCGGATGAAAGTCAGCGACTCTTTCAAAAATATTCGAGCGAAAATCACGACGAACGCCGGGGAACTATAAAGAAGAACCGCCGCCGTCCCGACCCCGCTCTCCCCGATCGTATAAAAATAAAGCAAATAAAAGCACCCGATCGCAACCACCCCGAGCGGCACGAGAGAATAAAGTTCCCGCCCCCGGACTTTCAGGCTGGAAATCTTCCCCGTCAAAATGACGAAAGCGAGAACCACGAGAAACGCCCCGCCCGCCCGAGTGAGAACCAAAGCCTCGAACGAAACCCCCTCGCCATAAACAACCCGAGCCACAAGCCCGAGCGTCCCCCAAATAGCCGCCGCCGAAGCGACGAGAAAAATCCCGACGAGCCGTTCGCGAGCGTCGTTCGGAATGGCGGTCATGTCGCTTCGCGGGCGGCTTCGCCGCCGTTATTGGTAATTGGTTTTTGGTTGTTGGTTTTTTGTATTTGCCAATAACCAATTACCAAAAACCAATAACCAGAGCGGAGCCGAAGGCGGAGCGACCCCCTCAATGCCGGTCGAGCTTCCGCCCGATCTCTTTCAAACTCGTCCGGTAGCAAATCGAACGCCCATGCGGACACGTCGCCGGAAGCCGACTCGTGAGCCAGCTTTTTATGAGAGCCTCCATCTCCGGCTGCGAAAGGCGATCCCCCATCTTCACCGCCGAATGACACGCGATCGTCGCGAGTATGTGATCTTCGCGCCGCCGTCCGGGGTCGGTGCCGGAGATGGCCGCCAATGCGTTTTTGAAGGCTCCGACGATGTCCCGATCCGCGAGCGTGGAAATTACCGCCATCACCCTCACCGACCTCGGGCCGAACGGCTCGGCCTCGAAACCATACACGGCGAGTTCTTCGAGGTTCCCGGCGGCGAGTTCCGCGTCGCCGGGTGAAAGCTCGACGACCTCGGGAACGAGGAGGCTTTGTATGCTCGCCGGGTTCTCCGCGTCGTGGAGGCGGTCGAGGATGGCGCGTTCGTGGGCGACGTGCTGATCCACGACCCACATTGCCTCCGGCTCCTCCACGAGTATGTACCCCGCCCCCAATTGCCCGATGACCCGGAGTTCTTCGAGTCTCGGCAACGCGCCCCGTTCCGGCAATTCTTCGGCAGCGAGCGGAGCCTCGGCGCGTTCCTTCGTCGGCTTCGAGGCGGCGTATATTTCCTCCCGGACTTCTCGCAAACTTTTGCTCGTCCCGGACGAATATGCGACCGAGCTTTCGGCGGCCCGCGCGGCAGCGTATTCGTTGTCTTTCGGGCGGTATTCGGGGGGTGGGGCGAGGCGGTCTTGTGCGAAGGCCCGCTCCGATGTCCTCGGGGCGGACGAGGCGTTCGGGGGGCGCCACTCGATGGCGGAGCGGACGGCGGCGGCGATGGCGGCTCGGGCGGCGCGTTCGTCGGAGAAGCGGATGATCTGCTTTGTCGGGTGGACGTTCACATCCACGCGGCGGGGATCCACCTCAATCTCCACGGCGACCGGGGGATACCGCCCCCCCGGAACCGTCGCCCGATACGCATCGTCGAGGCCGCGATGGAGGTTGTCGCCTCTCACCCATCGCCCATTCACTGACACCGTCTGATGCGAACGACTCCCCTCCGTCAAACTCGGAAGCGCGGCATACCCCGAAATCTTGAAAGCCCCCGACTCATACTCGACCTTTCGGAGGGCGCGTGCCTTCGCCACCCCTTGAATTTGCGCGAGGCGTTCGAGGAGGTCGCCCGCCTCGGGGAGCGAGAGATAATCCCGGCCCTTCTCCGTGAGACGGAACGCCACCTTCGGATGGGCGACGGCGATGTGTGTGAGCGTCTCGGTGATGGAGGCTCGCTCCGGACGCGAGCCTTTCAAAAAAGCGCGACGTGCCGGGACATTATAGAAAAGGCGATCCACGAGGACGGTCGTGCCTTTCGGGGTTCCGGTGGCGGAGATTTCGGCGTCCGAACCACCGTCCACGACGACCTTCGTTCCCGCTCCCTCCCCGGTGGATGTCGTTATTTGGAAAGCCGAGACGCTCGCGATGGATGGCAAAGCCTCGCCCCGGAAGCCGAGGGTATTCACGGCTTCGATGTCTTCGACGGCGGAGATTTTGCTCGTCGCATGGCGGAGGACGGAGAGTTTCGCGTCTTCGGGGGGCATGCCATTCCCGTTGTCGCGGATCAAAATCCGGGACGTTCCGCCGTCTTCGAGTTCGACTTCGATGCGCGAGGAGTCGGCGTCGAGAGAATTTTCGACGAGTTCCTTCACCACGGAGGATGGCCGATCCACGACCTCCCCCGCGGCGACTTGTTGCGCCACTCTCGCATCGAGAACTTTTATTCCCATACTCCCGGAAGATTGTACCGACCTCGCCCGGTTTTCCCACGACGGTGTGTGTAGAATCCGAGCCTGTGAAAGAATCGAACGGACAAGAAAACCCCGGACTCCCGCTCGGCGAGGTCGAAAAGCTCATCGAACTCCTCAAAGAGAGCGGCGTCGGGGAAATCCGGGTCAAGAAAGGCGACCTCGAAATCTCCGTGAAGGCGACGCCGGAAGTTCCCGCACCGCCAACCGCCTCCGAGCCGCTTCGCCACCCGGACGCGGAAAGCTCGCCCTCCGCGGAGTCGAACGGCTTCCACACCATAAAATCGCCGCTCGTCGGGACTTTCTACCGCGCCCCCGCGCCGGGCGAGGACACCTTCGTCGAAGTCGGCGACAGCGTGAAGGCCGGGCAAACATTGTGCATCGTCGAGGCGATGAAGCTCATTAACGAGATCCCCGCCGACGTCTCCGGTGAGATCGTGGAGATCCTCGCCGAAAACTCGGCCGGAGTCGAGTACGACGAGCCGCTATTTCGTATCAAGCCGGAATGATGGTTGCTTCGGTTGCTCCGGTGAGGACGCTTCGCTTCGTGAGGTCGGGAGGCACTCGCTTCGCTCGTTTCGTGAGTCGGGATTCCCTCGACCCTCTTTGTACGCATACCTTCGCTTTCTCGCCCGAAGAATCCTCGACCGAGGCGGGGAGCGATGTCGTATCCGGGCTTTGCCGCACGCCCTTACCGACTCACGACTTCACTATCTCACGAAGCGTCGCGGAGCGACCATGAATAAAGTCCTCGTCGCGAACCGGGGCGAAATCGCCCTCCGGGTCATCCGGGCTTGCCGCGAACTCGGGGTGCGCTCCGTCGCGGTGTATTCGACAGCCGACTCGGACTCCCTCCACCGGATGCTCGCCGATGAAGCTGTGTGCATCGGCCCCCCGCCAGCCGCCGGAAGCTATTTGAATATTCCGGCGATCATCTCCGCCGCCGAATTGACCAGGGCGGACGCCATCCATCCGGGATACGGGTTTCTCGCGGAGAACGCCCGGTTCGCGGAGATATGCGAGCGGGTCGGGATCAAGTTCGTCGGCCCGTCAGCCCGCGTCATCTCGATGATGGGCGACAAAGCGGCGGCGAGAAGCGCCGCGAAAGAGGCCGGAGTCCCGATTTCCCCCGGCTCCGACGGACTGTGCGAGAACGTCTCGGAGGTGAAGAAGGTCGGCGCGGAGTTCGGGTACCCGCTCGTCATAAAGGCGAGCGCGGGCGGCGGCGGGAAGGGGATGCGCGTCGTCCACTCGGAGGGCGAGGTGGACGCGGCTTTTTCCGAGGCGAGTCGCGAGGCGGGGGCGAGTTTCGGGGATGGGTCTCTTTACGTCGAGCGGTATCTCGAAGAATTGCGGCACATCGAGGTTCAAGTTTTGTCGGACTCTTTCGGGGGGACGTTCGCGTTTCCGGAGCGGGACTGTTCGGTGCAAAGGCGGTACCAAAAACTCATCGAGGAGTCGCCCGCACCGGGTTTGCCGGAGAAAGACCGTGAAGGACTCATGGATTCCGCCGCCTCTCTCGTCGAGTCGCTCGGGTACGAAGGAGCCGGGACGGTGGAGTTTGTATATTACGGGGGAGAATTCTATTTCATCGAGATGAACACGCGGCTGCAAGTCGAGCATCCGGTGACGGAGATGGTCTCCGGCGCCGATCTCGTCTCCGAGCAGATCCGCATCGCCTCCGGCGAAAAGCTCGACGTCCCGAAAAGAGCCTCATCCCCCGACGGCCATGCCATCGAGTTCCGGATAAACGCGGAAGACCCGAGGCGGAATTTCCTCCCGCAAGCCGGCCCGGTGGAATTTTACAATCCGCCCGGCGGCCCCGGTGTCCGGGTGGATTCGCACCTTTACGCGGGATACAAAGTGCCGCCGCACTATGATTCTCTCCTCGCCAAGCTCATCGTGCATGGCAAAGACCGGGACACGGCGCTTCGGCGTGGGACTCGCGCTTTGGACGAGTTCGCGATCTCTGGTCTCGAGACGACTTTGCCGCTCCATCTCGCCATTTTGGAGGACGAGGGGTTTCGGCGGGGCGGGGTCTCGACGCATTTTCTTTCGGGGAGGGAGCTTATGAACGGCGGAGGCGTTTTGCGGCTTTCGCCAGCCACGCCGGAAGATGGCGGCGCTTCGGCGTAGTTTCGTCCGGGACTTTGTCCGCTTTGTCCGGCTTCGGCGGGTTCGGGTCGGTTCCCACCCCGTCCATGCGGTGTACCCACAGTTCGTTCACGAGGACGAGGAGGGCGGCGGTGAGCGGGACTGCGAGAAGAACGCCGATCAGTCCGTACAAAGTTCCCATTATGAGTATGGCGAAGATGACGACCGCGGGATGGAGGGCGACGGCGCGGCTCATTATTATCGGCTGGAGGAGGTATGACTCGACGCCTTGTATGACGAGGTACGCGGCGACGACCCATATGGCGAGAACGGGGTCGTTGACGAGCGCGATGATGACGGGCGGTATGAGGGAGATGAGCGGCCCGACGTACGGGACGAAAGAGACGACGGCGGCGAAGATCCCGAGCAGGAGCGCGAACGGAACCCCGATGATGAACAACGCGATCGTCCACAATGTCCCGATTATGAGCATCGAGGTGAGTTGTCCGAGGAACCAGCTTTGAACCGTCGAGTACATCGAGAAGAGGATCGAACGCACGCCCTCCCTTTTGCCCGCCGGGAATACGGCGACGAAGCCATTCACGAGCGGCTTCGGGCGGAGGACGGCGTATATGGTCGCAATGAAGACGACGACCCCGAGTGAGAGGGCGTTCGCAACCCCCGCCCCGAAGTTGGCGACGGTGGAGAGGGCGCCGCCGGAGAGGAAGTTTCGGGCGGAGTCAATGAGGCTTTGCGGATCGAGGCTGACGGGGAGTTCGAGGCCGAGGCGGCTTTGCGCGTCGCGGGCGAAATCTTGCGTGCCTTCGATGAGCGCCGGGATGGTTCCGGCGAGTTGCACGGCCTGGTTTTCGACCGTCGGGGCGAGGGCGGCGACCAGGGCGACGAGAGCCACGAGAAGCGCGCCCATCACCACGAGCGTTCCGACGCCCCGGCTCCAGCCGCGCTTTTCGAGGGCGTCCACCGGGCCGCTCACGATGATGGAGAAAAGCATCGTCAATAAAAGGACGAGCACGACGACGGCGATCTCGTACACGAGGTATCCGAGGAGGAGGATGGCGAAAACCAGCCCGATCCCGACATACACCCGCCGCTCGCTGGCGCGCTCCGCCTCGCGTTCGTTCGCGGTTTCTCCGGTTCGCTGCGGCGCCTTGTTTCGCTCTTCGGGTTTCAACGTGCGATTATTCTATCCCCTCGCCCCACTCGTGCTATCTTTTGTCCCTGTCCGAGATACCCAGGGAGCTTGTTTTTTTGGCGGAGAAGTCTGAAAAAAAGACCGGGCAAGAAATTGTCCCGGATCCGATGACGTTCGGGGGGATGGCCCGCTTCGACGGCCTCGACCTTTTCGGCCCGCATTTCATGAGCGTCGCGTATAAAAAACGCGGCGACATCCACGTGAACGTCGAGCCTTCCCGGATAAACCCCCCGAAGAACGAGACGGTCCTCGCTTTGTCGCGCCTCCCCATAATCCGGTCGTTCTTTTTCTGGGGGCGGCTGATTTGGCAGGTCGGAGGCTCTTTGTGGACGCTTCTTTTCATCGCCGCGACGCTCGCCGTCCTTTGGCTCGTGGTCTCCCTTTTCGAGTTCGGGAGCGGCACGGGCGGGGCGGCGGGCGGCCTCTTCGAGTTCCTCGCCATATTCCCGATCCTCCCCGTCCTCCTTCTTTTCTTCCTCGTGATGCGCTTCACCTCCATCGGCCGCTTCCACGGCGCGGAGCATAAAGTCGTCGCCGCATACGAGAGGTATGGCGAGGTCACCATGCAAAACGCCCGCGTGTCGAGCCGCCTCCATCCCCGGTGCGGGACGAATATCCTCGTATACATTCTCGCCGCCGGACTTCTCGACCCGCTTTTCGGGTCGTGGATCTACGCCATCCTCCAATTCATCCTCATCTCCGAAGCATGGTTCCTTTTCGGGCAAAGCAAAATCTCCATCGCCGTCGGAAACTTCTTCCAAAAACACTTCACGACCACCGAGCCACGCCGGGCCGAACTTGAGGTCGCCGTCGAATCCATGAACCGCCTCCTCGCCGCGGAGAAGGGCGAGACAGGCGGCATCGTCGCCACGGTTCCGGCGCGATTTTAAGCGGCTCGGAGTCCGAGGCCGGAGGATTTGAAAGAGCCGGGGATCGGGCGCGGAAGTCGGATGCCCGGCTGCGGGCGAAATATCCCGGTCGCGTCTCCCCGGATTCCACGGATCTCGTCCGTGAAGACCGCGACTCCCGCTCTTGACGGAAAGAGAGCCTCGCCTGTTCGTCGTTGACACGAGCGTGGCGGGCCGGGCAACGGCATCCTCCATGGCGTCGGCGGATACGACACGCTCATCGGCGGCGGCCCCGGACGCGACATCCTCCGGGGCGAGGGCGGCAACGACGTTGCGAACGGCGGTTCGGGGCGCGACGTGTGCCAGTCCGACTCGAGGGACATAAAGAGGAATTGCCCATAAAGTCCGCCGGATGATCACGGGAAGAAACAGAGCCGGGCCTCGTTCCCCGGCTCTGTTTTCTTGTGGGTCAGCTTTGGTTCCCGTGTGAATGCGGCGGTATGACCGCGCCCTCCGAAGGTTGGATGAGAACCCATCCGAGGCCGTCGAAGGCTATCTGGAAACTCTCCCCGCTCCCCTTTCCGAGGAACGTTTTGAACGACACGTCGCTCTTCACGCTCGTGCGAACCTCGCCGCTCCACGCGATGGCCGAGTCCGGGTCGGCGAACGTCGGCGTGTTCGTGTCGAGAAGCACGGGTTCCCCCGCCGAAGTGACCGCGACCTTCCCCGTCCCTTCGAGGACGACGTTGAAAAGCCCGCCCGCGAGGCGCCCCGCGCCCTCGACCTTCCTTATGTCCCATTCGATGCCCGGCTCGAAGGCGAGGATGTTGTCGCCGTTGACGGTCATTCGTTCGCTGTCGAGCTCGATGACCATGATCTTCCGTTTGTCCTGCGCGAGAAACAGATCCCCCGAGCCGGAGCAAGCCATAAGCTGAACGCCCTCCCCGGTCATCGCCTTCTTGAAAAACCGTCCGAGACCCTCCGACTTATGCTCGAATCGAACTTCTCCTTGATAGGCGACCATCGAACCGAGGAGCGCCTGAATCTCGTCGCCATCGAGCTTCACTTTCAGCATGGCGGAATTCTGGAGGGTGAACCGCTCCGTCGCGGCGACCTCCCCGAACTCCCGCAAATTAGTCTCACTCACGCCTTTCCTCCTTGTCCATGGCCGGCGCCCACAACTCCGGAGGTCATCGTACTCCCGCGTGAGCCTCCACGCCACGAAAAAGCCGGGAGCGGCGGATAGTGAAAGACAAGCGAATCGAGGCGTTTTTCGCCGAAGCCCCGATCAAAGATCCACCGGGCGAAATCTAAAACATCCGGCCACCGAGCGGCACGCTGAGATCCGGGCCGAGCAATACGACCTCCCCATCCTCGTCCGGCGCCCCGAGGACAAGTACCTCGCTTTTGAAACCCGCGATCCTCTTCGGCGGAAAATTCACCACCGCGACGACGAGCTTCCCGATCAGGCCCTCCGGCTCGTAATGCTTCGTTATTTGCGCGGAGGTGTTCTTCGTCCCGAGTCCCTCGCCGAAATCCACGACGAGCTTGTATGCGGGCTTCCGAGCCTCCGGGAACGGCTCGGCCTCCGTTATTTTCCCGACCCGCACGGCCACTTTCTCAAAGTCTTCCCAGCTTATCTCGGACAAGAATTCCCTTTCTCGAAAGCATGTTCACGCGCTCATGGTATCGCGGAAGGCCGTTCCTTCGACAATCGGAATCGGACTTCCGAAAAGAATCGCCCCGAAACCCGCTACGAGAGCTTCCGAACCTCGAACAATTCCCGGATCACGTGGAGATCGAGGTGTCCGGGAAGAAATATGTTCCGCGACCATTGTGCCGAACGGCCATCGGAAACGTACATTGTCTCGATGAGCGAGAGCGCGGCGGACGGCTTTTCAAGGCCGAGCGATCTCCCGACTTCACCGTCCGGCGCGACCATCTCCGCGTCTATGAGGAGCTTGCTGAAACCGACCGGAACCCCCACCGATACGAGCATATCGAGAACCATCGCGTCGGCCCGGAAGCGTTCCCGGACGGTCGCCTCGGCGACGACTTCCTCCGGGACGACATCCACCATCCACGCCGCCGACTCCCCGTCCACGAGCAAAACCCGCGACACTTTCACGACCGGGCTTCCGGGGAATATGTCGAGTGCTTCGGCTTCGGACTCGCCTGCCCCGGCGGCCTCGATGCGAAGGTCGCGGCAGTCGAGGGCGAGGTCGAGCCTTTCCGCCTGAACGGTGTACGTTTCGAGCCTTTCGAGGCCGTTCCGGAGCCGCGCCCCATCCGGCGGACGAACGAGGAACGTCCCGCTTCCTTGCCGCCTTTCGAGAAATCCCCGCTCGACGAGCCGCCCCATCCCCGCCCGGACCGTCGCCCTCGACACGCCGAGATCCCGCACGAACTCCGCTTCCGGAGGTATCCGCTCCCCCGCTTTATAGTGGCCCCGAACGAGGAGATCCTCGATCCGCCCCTCGACCTCCACATAAAGAAGGTTCTTTTTCAACGCCCCGTCCCGCCTCATACGAAACCCGGACGACCACTCCGCGCCCCATTCCCTCCGGAACCCGCGAGTCGGAAGCCGGAAGCCGGAGCATCCCCGATGTCCATTTCCTCGACGTTCCCGGAGCGGAGCGACCCCCGAACTCGACCGGGGGCTTCGACGAGGAAAATTCCGACATCCCACCCTCCCCGACCCCCGACTCCCGAGGCGGGCGGAGCGACGCGACCTCCCGACTCTCGGCCTTCGTCACTCGGACTATTCACCACCCGGCCTCCATACCTCGATTTTAACAGCGCGAAATCCCCTCCTCGTTCGCGCCTTTCGTTACATTATAGACACATTCATTCCCTTGACGGACAAATTTGTATGCGCTATCGTGCCGGAAGTTTCATTGGGCTGGCCGGGGGCGGTCGGGGAACTTTGGCCCGGTGAGGAAAATCGGGAAGGAGAGAGTGGTGGATGAAGAGCGTCGTCGCTCGACGCAGGGTGTCGAGTACGAGAACGTCGGCGAAGATTATATGGAGAAGCGTCGCCTCCAAAGGGGCGCGGCGGGATGGGTTCTCCTCGCGGGCCTCGGGGTCGCGTACGTCATCTCCGGCGATTTCGCCGGATGGAACTTCGGGCTGGCGCAAGGCGGATGGGGCGGACTCCTCGTCGCCACACTCCTCATGGCGACCATGTATACCGCGATGGTCTTCTCCCTCGCGGAGCTTTCCTCCACGATACCGACCGCCGGGGGCGGATACGGTTTCGCCCGGCGGGCGATGGGGCCGTGGGGCGGTTTTCTCACCGGGACGGCCATCCTCATCGAGTACGCCATCGCTCCGGCGGCCATCGCGGTTTTCATCGGGGCTTATGTGGAGTCGCTCGTCGGCTTCGGGGGGCCGCTGATTTATTTGCTTTTCTACGCGATTTTCATCGGGATACATTTGTATGGTGTCGGCGAGGCATTGAAGCTCGTGTTCGTCATCACCGCCATCGCCGCGGTCGCGCTCATCGCTTTCATCGTCGGCATGATCCCGCTCTTCGACCCGGCGAACCTCTTCGACATCGCCCCGACGGAAGCGTTCGGCGCAAGCTCGTTCCTCCCGTTCGGATACGTCGGAATATGGGCCGCGCTCCCGTACGCGATATGGTTCTTCCTCGCCATCGAGGGCGTTCCGCTCGCCGCCGAGGAGACCCGGAACCCGTCGAGGGACATCCCGAGGGGACTCATCGGAGGGATGGCCGCTCTCCTCGTTTTCGCCGCGCTCATTTTGACGTTCGGGCCGGGAGCCTCCGGGTCGGCGGCGATACAAAGTTCGGGAAACCCGCTCGTCGAGGCGGTGTCGGCGGCGTATGGGGGATCGAACGCTCTCTCGTCGTTCATAAACATCGTGGGACTCGCCGGACTCATCGCGTCGTTCTTCTCCATCATATTCGCGTACTCGCGCCAAACCTTCGCCCTTTCACGAGCCGGATATTTGCCTCGGGTTCTTTCTCTCACGAGTGGGCGACGGACGCCGTTCGTGGCTTTGCTCGTGCCGGGGATCATCGGTTTCACCCTCTCGCTCACCGGACAGGGCGACCTCCTCATCCTCGTCGCCGTCTTCGGGGCGACCATCTCGTATGTACTCATGATGCTCTCGCACATGATCCTCCGCATGAAAGAGCCGAACCTCCACCGTCCGTACAAAACGCCGGGCGGGATGGCGACATCGGGAGTGGCGTTCGTACTCGCGCTCGTCGCGGTGGTGGCGGGGTTCCTCGTTGACCCGAGGGTCGTCATATACACGGCGGTTTTTTACACCATAATGATCGCGTACTTCGGACTTTACAGCCGCCACCATCTCGTGGCGCAAGCACCGGAGGAGGAGTTCGCGCTCATCGAGCGAGCCGAGTCCGAACTCGCGGGAAGCGAGGCCGGAGAGAAAACCGAACCAACGGGGAGTGGTGTCTAAATGGTGGACGTTGCGAGGCCGGAAAAAGGGAAGCTGACCCTCGACGCACTCCGCGCCGAGGTCGAAGTCGGGGCGGTGGACACGGTTCTTTTGTGCATCGCCGACATGCAAGGACGTCTTCAAGGAAAGCGCCTCACCGCGACCCACTTCCTCGAAGAAGTCGTCGAACACGACGCCGAGGGATGCAATTATCTCCTCGCCGTGGACGTGGATATGAACACCGTGGACGGATACGCGATGTCCTCGTGGCAAAGCGGATACGGCGACTTCGTCTTCAAACCGGACATGGAAACTTTGAGGCCCATCCCGTGGCAAGAAGGAACCGTCCTCGTAATGTGCGACCTCGTGTGGGAGGACGGAAGCCCGGTCGTCGCCTCGCCACGGCAAATATTGAAACGACAAATCGAGAGGCTTTCCGAGCGCGGTTTCGAGGCGTTCGTCGGGACGGAGCTCGAGTTCATGGTTTTCAAGGACTCGTACGAGGAGGCGTGGAGGAAAGGGTATCGGAACCTCGATCCCGCGAATCAATACAACGTGGATTATTCGATGCTCGGCACCGCGAGGATCGAGCCGCTTCTCCGGCGCATCCGGAACTCGATGGCCGGAGCCGGACTCGCCGTCGAGGACGCGAAGGGCGAATGCAACTTCGGGCAGCACGAAATAAACTTCAAATTCGACCGGGCGCTCGCCACCGCCGACGGACACACGATCTATAAAAACGGCGCGAAGGAAATAGCCGCCGAACAAGGATGCTCCCTCACCTTCATGCCGAAATTCAACGACCGCGAAGGAAACTCATGCCACATCCATTTGAGTCTTCGAGGCGAAGACGGAAACCCCGTTTTCGCGGACGGCGACGGACACGGTTTCTCGAAAACCTTCGAGCATTTCATAGCCGGGCAAGTCGCGTGCCTCCGGGAGATGTCGCTCTTTTTCGCCCCGAACATAAACTCGTACAAACGCTTCGCCGAGGGATCGTTCGCCCCGACCGCCGTCGCGTGGGGGAAGGACAACCGGACGTGTTCGCTCCGCGTCGTCGGACACGGGCCTTCGCTACGTGTCGAGAGCCGGGTTCCGGGCGGTGATGTCAATCCGTATCTCGCGATATCCGCCATGATCTCCGCCGGACTCCACGGCATCGAGAACGAACTCCCGTTGGAAGATGAACTCTCCGGGAGCGCATACGGCTCGGACAAACCGCACGTTCCACGAACGCTTTATGAAGCGAAGGAGCTTTTTGGAGAGAGCGAGGTCGCGAGGGAAGCGTTCGGGGAGGAAGTCGTCGCGCATTATTTGAACATGGCGAAGGTCGAGATCGAAGCATTCGAGGCCGCCGTCACGGATTGGGAGCGATACCGGAACTTCGAGCGTCTATGACGACGGGTTCGATGGATGGCGCGCTTCCGGCGTTCGTTCGACTCACGGGGAAGTGTGAACCGGACACGCGCACTCGTCATGACATCGGCTTCGGACGGAGGGTCGTGTATGCGTGGACGCCGCATTCCCACGAAGAAGCGCCGATGGTGTGTTTCCGGCGGCCATCCGCGCCGGGCGGGCGCGCGAACCGATCCTTCGTGTTCGGCGTGACGCCGGGGCCGGATGGGAAGTTTCGTGTTCGGCGGGTTCGGGAGGCACTCGCTCACGCTCGCGTATTCGGCGCGATATCGGAAGAGATGCGACTTCGCGTAAACGTGGCGTGCCGCATACCCGAAGCGTCTAGTAGCGACCGAAGGGAACGACCATGACTCGCCCGACGGTCGGCATAACGGCGGCGGTCGAGGAAGTCTCATATGGTTCGTGGAAGGATGTCTCGGCGGCACTCTCCCCGATGAGCTATGTGAGATCGGTGCTTCGCGCCGGAGGACGACCGATTCTCCTCGTCCCGAACCCGGACGACGCCGATGACCCGTCCGGCGTCCTCGACTTTCTCGACGCGCTCATCGTCTCCGGCGGCGCGGGCGACCTCGATCCTTCGCTTTACGGACAAAAACGCCACCCCGAGACCGGCCCCGTAAACCCCGAACGCGACGCATACGAACTCGCGCTCGTCGCCGGAGCCGTCGAAAGAGAGCTTCCGACGCTCGGGGTTTGCCGGGGCATCGAGGTCATAAACGTCGCGTACGGCGGAACCCTCGAACAACATTTGCCGGATGTCGTCGGCCACGAAAAGCACCGGAAGCGCGGCACATTCGTGGATCACGACGTGCGAATCGCGGAAAACTCCCTCGCCGCCCGCGCCACGGGGAACGTTCTCGAAGCCGTGAAATCATGCCACCATCAAGGAATAAAGGAAGTCGGAGACGGCCTCCTCGCCACCGGATGGGCGAAGATGGACGACGCAGTCGAGGCCGTCGAAAACCCGAAACTTCCATTCATGCTCGGGGTTTTGTGGCACCCCGAGGAGGATGAGAGGAGTCGGCTCATATCATCGCTCCTTGAGCGCCGCCGGGAGCCGGGAGCCGGGAGTGGGAAGTCGGATCGCTTTTGACTTTCTCTCTGATACGGAATCCGGGGACGACTTCACATTTTTGTTCGTGCGGGGGCCGGGAAGGGCGAGCATCGCCCCCCGCACTCGCGAGCGACGGAACTGGCCGAGCGGACTCCGCATGACACCCTCGCTTTCCGGCCCGACGGACTCTCGAAATATCCGGGCGGAGGCTCCGGCGGCGGACGCATCGCACCCCATCCGGTGGCGCGAAGTCCGTCTCCCGACTCCCCGCTCTTTCCACACACGGAACACACCCGCCGGAACGAGTCGAAAACCGAAAAAGGAGACCCCATGCTCGAAGTCATAAACCCCGCCACTGAAGAGGTCATCGAGACGATGGGATCCGCGACCGTCGAGGATGCGGACGAAGCCGTATCTCGGGCGAAAGCGGCTTTTCCGAAGTGGAAGTCCATCGAACCCGCCGACCGAGTGAAAATGCTCCGCCGTCTCGCCGAGGCACTCGATTCCGAGAGGGAGAATCTCGCCCGGCTCGAATCGCGGAATACCGGGAAGCCGATCTCCGAGGCCCTCGGGGAGATGGGGATGGTCGCGGAGACGTTCCATTATTACGCGGGGATGCCGGAGCGAGTCCTCGGGGACACGATCCCCGTCTCCGGCGGAATAGACATGACATTCCGGGAGCCGCTCGGGGTCGTCGCACTCATCGTGCCGTGGAATTTCCCGCTCACCATCTCAAGCTGGAAAATGGCGCCCGCCCTCGCCGCCGGGAACACCATCGTTTTGAAGCCCGCCGAACTCACCCCGCTCACCGCCGCCCGGTTCGAGCGCATCGCGAAAGAGGCCGGAATCCCCGAAGGCGTCGTGAACGTCGTCGTCGGGCCGGGAAGCTCCGTCGGACAACGACTCGCCGAACACCCCGACGTCGCGAAGGTCGCCTTCACCGGCTCTACGGACGTCGGACGGAGGGTCATGGAGGCCGCGTCCGGAACCATAAAAAGAGTCACCCTCGAACTCGGCGGGAAGTCCGCGAACATCGTCTTCGCCGACGCCGACCTCGAACGGGCGGCGGCTTCCGCGCCGTCGGGGTTTCTCGGGAACGCCGGGCAGGATTGCTGCGCGAGGTCGCGCATCCTCGTCCAAAAAACCGCGATGGACGATTTCATGTCCCTCCTCGAAACCGCCGTCAAAAACGTCCGGGTCGGAAACCCGGCAGACTCCGACACCGAAATGGGGCCTCTCATCTCCGCCTCGCACCGCGAGAAAGTCGCTTCTTTCGTCCCGGACGACGCTCCGGTCGCGTTCCGGGGCGATGCGCCGGGTGGCTCCGGTTTCTGGTTCGCCCCGACGGTTCTCGCCCCGGTGTCGAACGACGACCATGCGGCGAGGGAGGAGATATTCGGCCCCGTCGCCGCCGTCATCCCCTTCGAGGACGAGGCCGACGCCGTCCGACTCGCCAACGACACGATATACGGACTCTCCGGCTCGGTGTGGACGAGGGACGGGGCGAAGGCGCTTCGGGTGGCACGCGCCGTGGATACCGGGGTCATCTCCATAAACTCGAACACCTCGGTGCGGGTGGCGACGCCGTTCGGTGGTTTCAAGCAGTCGGGGGTCGGGCGGGAACTCGGGCCGCACGCGCTCGACCACTATACGGAAGTCAAGAACGTGTACTTTGCTTTGTAGCTTTTGGCCATTAGCAATTAGCCGTTAGCAAAAACAAAAGAGTCTCGGACTTTTGGGAAAGAGCCGCATTCGATGGAAAGACGAACTCGCAAACGGAGATGCGAGTGGGAAAGGCATGCCGATCGGCAAAAGCTAAAAGCTAAGGGCTAAAAGCTAAAAACTGCAAGCGACCAAAGGGAGCGAAGCATGAGACTCGAAGGAAAGGTCGCCGTCATAACCGGGGCGGCGAGCGGCATCGGGCGCGAGACCGCCCGCCGCTTCGCTGAGGAGGGCGCGAAAGTCGTCGTCGCCGACCTCGACCACAAAGCCGGGAAGGATGTGGCGTCGGAGATCGGCGACGGCGGACTATATATCCACGCCGACGTGACGAGTCCCGACGATGTGAAGCGGATGTACGAGGAAGCCTCCGAGCATTTCGGTGGACTCGACATACTTTTCAACAACGCCGGAATATCCCCGCCGGACGACGACTCCATCCTCGAAACGGAACTCGATGCGTGGGAGCGCGTCCAAAACGTGAACCTGAAAAGCGTATATCTTTGCTGCAAATACGGGATTCCGCATCTCCTCGAAAATGGTGGCGGCTCGGTCATAAACACGGCTTCGTTCGTCGCGGTGATGGGGGCGGCGACGTCGCAGATTTCGTACACCGCCTCCAAAGGTGGCGTGCTTTCGATGAGCCGGGAACTCGGCGTTCAGTTTGCGAGGGAAGGAGTGCGGGTGAACGCGCTGTGTCCGGGGCCGGTGAACACGCCGCTTTTGCAGGAGTTATTCGCCAAAGACCCGGAGAAGGCGGCGAGGCGGATGGTTCATCTTCCGATGGGGCGGTTCGCGGAGGCGACGGAAATAGCGAACGCGGCATTATTCCTCGCATCGGATGAGTCGTCGTATATAACGGCTTCGACGTTCATGGTTGACGGGGGGCTTTCGGGGGCGTACGTTACGCCCGAGTGAGGAAACGAGGAGGTCGAGGTCGTGATCGAAGACAGAAAAACCGGACTTTCGGAGAATATTCTCGATGCGGTGGGGGACACGCCGCTCGTCGAGGTCGAAGGAATATATTGCAAGCTCGAATATTTGAATCCCTCGGGTTCGGTGAAAGCGCGGATCGCGAAATACATGATCGAACGCGCCGAGGACGAGGGACTCATAAAACCGGGCGACACCATCGTCGAAGCCACCTCCGGGAACACGGGGAACGCGCTTTCGATGGTCGCGGCGGTGAAGGGGTATCGGATGCTCGTCGTGATGCCGGAGGGACTCTCCGGCGAGCGGGTCGCCATAAGCCGGGCTTTCGGGGCGGACATTTTGCATGTCGGCCATTTCCACGTGGACATCGCTCTCGAAAAGGCGAAGGAACTCGGGGAGAGGGACGGCTATTTTTGCCCGTCGCAGTTCGAGAACGAGTGGAACGTCGAGGAGAACCGGACGTGGCTCGGCCCGGAAATACTCTCGCAAATGCCGGAGAACGTCGTCCCGGACGCGCTTGTGATGGGGGTCGGGACGGGGGGAACTTTGATCGGGGTCGGGCAGGCTTTCCGGGAAGTGAATCCCGACGTTCGTCTCTTTGCGATGGAACCCGATGAATCATGCACGATTTTGTGCGGGGAGATCGGGACACACCTCATCGAAGGCATCGCCGACGGCTTCGTGCCGGGCATCTTCGCCCGCCACAACAACCTCGTCAACGAAACCCTCTCCGTGGATTCCGAGGAGGCGGTCGAGACGATGAGGCATCTGGCGAAAAAGCACGGCCTCTTCGTCGGGCCGTCGAGCGGGGCGAACCTCATCGCCGCGAAGAAGGTGAAAGAGACTCACCCGGAGCTAGAAAACATCGTCACGCTGTTTTGCGACGAGGGGGAGAAATATATTCAGGATCACTTCCTCGAAGGACAAAAAGGCGCGAGGCTCAATGCGAAAGTTTCTCCAGGCGGGGGAATGGAGATCGAAGAGGCAGGCTAGTTAGCCATTGACGCTA
>Ga0136627_1000285_pt1 | contig 18066 bp, 16 predicted proteins | sample AntDrymUQ4892206_2_FD_104652 | JGI IMG/M metagenome (GOLD analysis project Ga0136627, IMG submission 104652) | Polar desert sand microbial communities from Dry Valleys, Antarctica - metaG UQ489 (22.06) | ecosystem: Environmental > Terrestrial > Soil > Desert | place: Antarctica: Dry Valley... | reverse complement strand
CGCCGAGCTTGGCTGGGCGGTCGGCGACCGCTCGGCCGCGCTGGCCTGCGACGTCGTGTGCTGCGTGACCCCGGGCGCCGAGATCGTCGTCGACGAGGCCCACCTGCGGGCGGGTCAGCACCTGAACATGCTCGGCGCCGACGGCTTCGGCAAGGCCGAGGCCAGCCACGGCGCGGTGCTCGGATGCGAGCTGTACTGCGACGAATGGGCGCAGGCCTCCCATGGCGGCGAGCTCGCGGGCGCCGTCGCCGCCGGTCTCGTCACGCGCGAGCAGGTCACGCCGCTGGGCGCCGTCCTCGCCGGCGACAGGCCGGGCCGCAGCACGCCGGACGCGGTCACGATGTTCGACTCGACCGGCCTGGCGATCCAGGATCTCGCGGTGTCGGTCGCCGCGCTGCAGGCCGCGCGCGCCGGCTCCGTGGTGGCCGGCTCTCTGCACCTGTAGCCATCGCGCGACGCTGCGATCAGGGCGCGTGGCGACACATGCGCTAGAACGGCGTGAGCGGGATGTCGCCCCAGATGCTCCAGGCAAGCACCGCGGCGCAGGCAAGCGCGACCGCGATGGCCGTGAGGAGGCGCTGTGTCGGTGACGTCTGGTTCGCCTTGCGCTTGGCGCCCTCGGCCTTCTTGAGCGCCGTTCCGAGCAATCGCTCGGCCCACGCGAACTCCAGCGACAGCATCGCGAGGCCGACCGGGATGATCACGAATGCCGGCCCGGGCGTGATGAGCATGATGATCCCGGCGAGCAGCAGCGTGAATCCGGCGACGACGTACAGCGCGCGGATCGTCCTCGGGCGCCGCCTGTGGCGATCGCGCTGGGCACGAAGCCGGTCGACGAACGGCGGTTTGGCAGGTTTCGTACCCATCGCGGGGGGGCGGCCCGGCTCGGTCAGGCCGCGAACACGGGATCGGACGCGGCGTCCTCGGCCGTGTCCGTAGGACCGGCCTCGGGCACGAAGCTCATCGCGCGCTCGGCCAGCGCGGTGATCGTCAGGCTCGGGTTGACGCCGACGTTCGCTGGTACCACCGAGCCGTCGCAGACCAGCAGGTTCTCGTAGCCGAAGACCCGATGGCGGGCGTCCACCACGCCCTCCTCGGGGGAGCGGGCGATGACCGCGCCGCCGAGGATGTGGGCGGTCGTCGGGATGCTCGCCAGCGCCTCGAGGATCGAGCTCTGCGGGATGCCGTCGATCTCCCTGGCGATCCAGTCCGCGGCCTCGTTGGCCACGGGGATGAAGGTCGGGTTGGGCTTGTCGGCGTTCTGCTCGGTCTGCAGGCGCATCGAGCCGCGACGGCCGGGTCGCGGGCGCAGCGCGATCGCGTTGTCGAGCGTCTGCATGACCAGCAGGATGATCGTGCGCCGCGACCACGCCCGCGGGTCGAGCAGGCGCGCGAACATCAGCGGGTGGCGCAGCGCCGCGGCGAGCAGCTTCAATGGCCGCGTGACGCGCGTCCCGTCGCCGACCAGCAGCGTGTGCAGCAGGCTCATGCCATCGCCGGCATGGCCGTAGCTGACGGTCTCGATGTGGGTGTTCTCGTCGGGATAGATCGAGCCGCTGATCGCTACGCGCTTGGTGAAGTCGACGCTGTCGTCCTTCGCGGTGACGGCCAGGATCGCCTCGCTGTTGGTGCGCACGAGCTCCCCGAGCCGCGCTGACACGTTCGGCAGCGAACCGTTGTGGCGGCAGCGCTGCAGCAGCCTGTTGGTGCCCAGCGGCCCGCCGGCCATCACGACGGCGCCGGCCGTGTGGGTCCGGCGCTCCTTGCGCAACCAGGCGCCGGTGCGCTCGGTGACGACCGCGTAGCCGTCGGCGCCGTCGGAGGCTCCGAGCGGCCGCACATTGATGACCGTGCGCTCGGGCACGATCTGCGCGCCGGCGCGCTCGGCGAGCCACAGGTAGTTCTTGGGCAGCGTGTTCTTGGCGCCGATCGGACAGCCGACCATGCAGCGTCCGCAGCCGATGCAGCCGGCACGAGCAGGCCCCTTACCGCCAAAGTACGGATCCTCGACGTCGACGCCCGGCTCTCCGAAGTACACGCCGACGCGGGTCTTGGCGTAGGTCTCCTGGGCGCCGATGTGCTCACCGAAGGAGCGCAGGAGGTCGTCGGCGGGGTCGTCGGTCGTGACCGTCGCGACCCCGAGCATGCGCTCGGCCTCGTCGAAGTGCGGCGCGAGCGCGGCCTCCCAGTCCTCTTCGAGACCCGACCACTGCGCGTCGTCATAGAAGCGCCGGCGCGCGCGATAGAGCGTGTTGGCGTAGCCGAGGCTGCCGCCGCCCACGCCGGCGCCGCTGATGATCGTCACGTCCTTGAACAGCGATATGCGAAAGATCCCGCGCAGACCCAGGCGCGGAGCGAAGAAGTAGCGCCGCAGGTCCCAGGTCGAGCGAGCGAACTGATGGTCCTCGAAGCGCCGGCCCGATTCGAAGACGCCGACGCGGTATCCCTTCTCGCTCAGCCGCAGCGCCGAGACGCTGCCGCCGAAGCCCGACCCCACGACGATCCAGTCATAGTCGTGCTGACGGTTCTGCCGGGCCATGAGCCCAGCGTACCCAAAACATGACGGGGGCGTCACGTTCGCTCGGGCGTCAGCGGACGGGGTAGGGCGGCGGTGCGGTATCGATGATGTTGTCGACGCCGCTGACCTGCATGTATGCCGCGTACCCGAAGACCAGCGCGGCACAGAGGACCAGCGTCGGAGCGAGCAGCCGCGGGCGCCGGTCAAGCGTCCAAGCCGCTGCTGCGTAGATCACCGGGGCGGCTATGAAGGCGATCCGCCCCCAATCCAGGGCGAAGGTCATAGCCACGACGCAGAGGCCGCAGAGCACGAGTCCGCGGCGCGCGAAGCGCATCTCGCGCAGCGCCAGCGGAGCGAGGAGCCACAGCGGGCCGTAGATGCTGAGCAGTCGCCGGGCCTGCACGCCGGCCTGGGCAAGCCCGTCCTCGAGCACCTCGATCCGCCCGCCGAGCAGCGATCGCCCGTAGCCGGGGACCTGCTCGCGTCCGACGGTCGGGATCGCGAATCGCAGCGCCAGGAATGCCGCGACGGCCGGCGCGGCGGCGGCGCCCGTCCTGATCAGCACCGCTCGATCGAAGGGGCGCTGCGCCCAGACGGCGTAGGCCAGCGGCCCCAGAAACAGCGCCGACTCGCGGTTCAGGGCGCCGATCAGCATCGTCACCGCGAGCGCCCTGGGCCGGCGCTCCACGATGAACAGGGCCCCCGTGAGCATCACGAGGATCGTCAGCGGATCGGGGTTGCGGCCCTGGCGCAGGCTCGCGACAAGCAGCGGCGGAGACAGCACCAACACGAACGCCAGCGCGATCGAGACGCGTCGCGAGACGCCCAGGCGCTCGAGCAGCAGGAACAGCACCGCCCCCGCGGCCCCCGAGCACAGCCATGCGATCAGGCTGAAGGACAGCGTGTGCTCGAACGGCAGCACGTGAACCAGCCACGGGACGGCGATCCGGTAGGCGAAGACGAATGTGTGCGGCGCGAGCGGGTCGCGTGCCATGCGCTCGTAGATGAGGTCATCGCCACGCGGCGCCGGCTCGTCTCGCACGAGCGCGTCGAGCAGCATGATCGCGACGCTGCCCAGCGCTGCGATCGCGAGCGCGAGGCGCCTCGCCGGCCACCGACTCGGGTTCACGTCCGACAGTCTTGCGCCTACCGCGGGCCTCGGGCCGCGGCGTGGACGGTCAAGGAGTGATCAGGACGGCCGCGGGACCGCCGTCGAGTCCGCGGGTCAGCGTCGCCGGATCGATCGACTGCGCGGCCGGGCTCACCAAGCGCAGGACGGCGAACGTCTCGCCGTCGGTGCGCGCGGCGATCGCGAACCCGGGGATCGGCGGGGGCGCCTGCGCGGGGTGTGGGGCGGCGAGCGCGCCCGGCCGGCGCTCGGGCAGGTCGAGGTAGTCGATCTCCGAGACGGGACGGGGCCCGGCGGGTGCGGGCTTCAGGCCGTCCACGTAGTAGCCGAGGGCGATCAGTCCGGTGCCCGGCGCGAGCACGATCCTGCCCGGCGGACCGACGCCCAGGGCCGCCGCGGCCGCGCGCCAATCGTCGCGCTGGCTGGCGGCATCGCTGTTGACGCCGACCACGGTGACCAGACCGAGGACGCAGCCGGCGGTGACCGCCGACCAGCCGAGCCACGGCCGCGTCGGCGCCCGGGCCGCCGCCGCCAGCCCAGCGCCCGCCAGCGCGCCGCCGAGCGGAGCCGCGGCGAGCAGGTTGCGGGTGATGAGGTGGTCCTCGCCGGCGAGCGCGGCCAGCAGCGGGAGCACGAGCGCCGCGGCGGTGACCGCGGCGAGCGGAGCGGAGTCCGAGGGCGCGGGCGAGCGCAGGATGCGGATGACGCCGCCGATCGCGATCACGAGCGCGATCCCCGACAGCACCGCGAGCACCGTCTCGCCGGGCGCGTCGTAGCCGACGAGCAGCTGCTTGGGAACCTGCACGGTTCGCGTCAGCAGCGAGCTCTCGCCGATGAACGATGCGTTGTCGTTGGCGCGCTGGCCGAGCGCGAGAGGCGCCAGCACGAGCAGTGCCACAGCCACGGGAGCCAACGCGGCCACGCGCACGCGGGTACCTGGGAGCCGGACGAGGAGCCAGAGCGCCATCGGCCCGACGAGGAAGATCGCGTAGTAGTGGGTCGCCAGCGTGAGAGCCGCGGCGAGACCCCACGCCGCGGCGTATCGCGCCTTGGGCTGTGCGAGCGTGCGCAGCCACAGCAGCGCCGTGACGGTGGCCAGCAGCGCGAGCAGCGCATAGGCCCGCGCCTCCTGGCTGAACCACACGAGCAGCGGGTTGAACGCGACCAGCGCGGCGGCGATGAGCGCAGCCCGCTTGCCCCCGAGGCGCCGTCCGAGCGCCCAGACTGCGGCGATCGTCGCCGTGCCCAGCAGCGCCGACAGCGATCGCATGCCCACCTCGCCGGTGCCGAAGACGTGCGTCCAGCACCAGGCGAGCACGTAGTACAGCGGCGGGGAGGACTCGCTGTCGGGAATCGCGCGCAGCAGCCCGCCGAGGTCCATGCGCAGCAGCTGTGCGGTGATCGCCTCGTCGTACCACAGGCTCTGCACGCCGAGCGTCGAGAATCGCAGGAGCGCCCCGACGGCGCACACGATCGCCAGCGCGGGCGGTATGCGGATCCTCACAGCGGGATGTTGCCGTGCTTGCGCCGGGGCGTCCCTGCTCGCTTGGACTGCAACGCGATCAGCGCGGCGATGACCTTCGGCCGGGTCTCGCGCGGGACGATGACGTCGTCGACATAGCCGCGCTCCGCCGCCGAGTACGGATTGGCGAAGCGCGCTCGGTAGTCGTCCTCGAGCTTCTCGCGACGCAGCTGCGGCGTCGGCGAGTTGGCGATGTCGCGCTTGTAGATGATCCCGACCGCTCCCTCGGGGCCCATGACCGCGACCTCTGCGGTCGGCCACGCGAAGTTGAAGTCGGCGCCGAGGTGCTTGGAGGACATCACGTCGTACGCGCCGCCGTAGGCCTTGCGCGTGATCACGGTGATCTTCGGCACCGTCGCCTCGGTGAACGCGTACAGCAGCTTCGCGCCGTGGCGGATGATCCCGCCCCACTCCTGCGCCGTGCCGGGCAGGAAGCCGGGCACGTCGACGAACGTCAGCAGCGGGACGTTGAAGGCGTCGCACGTGCGCACGAAGCGCGCCGCCTTGACGCTCGCGTCGATGTCCAGCACGCCGGCCATGCTCGCCGGCTGATTGCCGACGATGCCGACCGCGAAGCCATCCAGCCGCGCGAAGCCGCAGACGATGTTCTCGGCGTAGTGCTCGTGGACCTCGTAGAACTCGCCGTCGTCGACGATCGGTCGCACGACGTCGCGCATGTCATACGGCTTGTTGGGATGCGCGGGGACGACGTCGTCCAGCGCGCAATCCATCCGCTGGGGATCGTCGGTGGCGGCGACCCGTGGGGGGATCTGCAGGTTGTTGGACGGCAGGAAGCTCAGCAGGTAGCGCGTGTCCTGCAGGCACTGGTCCTCGTCCTCGCAGGCGAAGTGCGCCACGCCGGACTTCGTGTTGTGGGTCATCGCGCCGCCGAGCGCCTCGAACTCGACGTCCTCGCCGGTGACCGTCCGGATGACTTCCGGTCCGGTGATGAACATGTGCGAGGTGTCCTTGACCATCGAGATGAAGTCGGTGATCGCCGGCGAGTACACGGCGCCGCCGGCGCAGGGACCCATGACGAGGCTGATCTGCGGGATGACGCCGGAGCACTGGACGTTGCGTAGGAAGACGTCGCCGTACGCGCCGAGCGAGACCACGCCCTCCTGGATGCGCGCGCCGCCCGAGTCGTTGATGCCGATCACCGGGCAGCCGATCTTCGCGGCCAGGTCCATGACCTTGCAGATCTTCTCGGCCATGACCTCGCCGAGCGATCCGCCGAAGATCGTGAAGTCCTGCGAGAACACGCAGACCCGGCGCGCGTCGATCGTGCCGTGCCCGGTGATCACCGCGTCGCCCCACGGACGCTTCTTCTGCATCTGGAAGTCCGTCGTGCGATGGCGCGCGAAGGTGTCCAGCTCCTGGAAGCTGCCGGGATCCAGCAACTTCTCCACGCGCTCACGCGCGGTGTACCGGCCGCGGTCGTGCTGCTTGCGCTCGCTCTCGCCGGTGACGCGGCCGGCGGCGGCGCGGAGCTTCGACAGCTGGGCGAGCTTCTGCTCGGCCGACTCGGGCCCCTTGGAGCGTCTTGACATCGCCGACGATGGTAGGCGCTGGCCAGCGGACTCGCGGCGAGCGGTCGGCGGCGGTCAGTCGCGCGAGAACGGCCGGTGGTGCGCGGCGCCGAGCTCGTCGAGGACGTCGCCGAGGACGGCGGTCGCGCGCTTCACCGTGGGCGAGCGGATCTGCGGTGGCGGCGGTGGTTCGGGCGTCGGAGACGGAGGCGCCGGATCGGGCGCCGGCGGCAACGGTCCGGGGTTCGGCGCCGGAGTCGGTGGCGCGGGGTCGGGCCCGGGTGCGGGCGGGCCCGGGATCGCGCCCGCCGGCTGCGCGCGGGGGTGCCTGCCCAACAGGCGGGCGAAGAAGCCGCGCGACCGGCGGGGCTCCGCCGCGTCCTCGACCGGCGCCAGCTCCACCGTGCCGCTGATGCGGTTGCCCTCCCAGGCGACGGTGGTCTCTGGATCGATCCTGGTGATCCGGATCTCCCCGAACTCGGCGAGATGGCGGCGCAGCGATTCATCGCTGCTGAGCTCCGCCCACAGCTCGGGCGGTGACTTCACGAGGCGGCGCGAGGCCGTGGACTGCGTCATGGCGAGAGGTTCGCCCGCCCGCGGCCGACTCCTGCTTGCCGATGCTCTTCGCGGCGCCCGAACTCCAGGCCCTTGTACCGGCCGCGCGACGGCGTCCGGCGGGCCTCAAGTCCAGCAGTGAGCCTGTCGATGTTCAGGCGTGGCCAAACGCTCGCTCACGATCGCTCTCCTCGCCGTCGCGGCGGCCCTGCTGGGCCCGGCGGCGATCGCCGGCGCGCAGTCGAGCTGCAAGCTGATCATCCTCTGCCCGGCGCCGGCGCCCGCTCCGCCACCGGCCCCAGCTCCTCCCACGCCGGCCCCGCCGCCTGCTCCCGTACCGCTCGCGCCCGCCGGCCCGGTATTGCCGCCGAGCGTGCCGCCGGGCCATGGCTTCGCCCTGGCGACCGCGCCGGTCGCCCCGGTGGCACTCGGCCGGCTGCGCAGCCGCTCCGGCGGAGCCGGCCCCGACACGATCCGCGGTCGCAAGGGTGCCGACCTGCTGCGCGGGCACGGCGGTGGCGATCGGCTCACCGGCCGCGGCGGTCCCGACCAGCTCTTCGGCCAGACGGGCCCTGACAGGCTCCTCGGCGAGTCCGGGCACGACTGGCTGGACGGCGCGTCGGGCGACGACGTCCTCCTGGGCGGCAGCGGCGACGACGTGCTGGATGGCGGATTCGGCCATGACCGCCTCTACGGCTCGACCGGCGACGACCTGCTCTACGGCGGTCCGGCGCAGGACCGCCTCGTCGGCGGCGCGGGCGCCGACGTCCTGCATGGCGGCTCCGGCACCGACACGGTGATCGGCGGCTCGGGTCCCGACATGCTGTTTGCCGATTCCGGGCCGGACCGCCTGTTCGGCGGCTCGGGTGACGACACGATCTTCGCCAACGACGGCGGCCGTCAGGAGCTCGTCGACTGCGGACCGGGCACCGACACCGTCGTGCTCGACCAGCGCGGGCGGCGCGGAGGCATCTCGGACTCCCAGATGCGCCGCGGCGGTCGCGTACGTGGCTGCGAGACCGTGCTCTACGCGCCCAAGCCCGCGGCCGATCCGAGCCGCGGCATCACCTGGCTCGGCCCGCGCGGGGGTGCAACCAAGCGCGGGACCAGCCGCGACGACACGCTGCTGGGCAGCACCGGCGCCGACCGGATCTACGGCCGCGGCGGCAACGACGTCATCTGGGGCAACCAGCTGCACGGCAACAAGAGCACCGCCCTGGATCGCCTCTATGGCGGTGCGGGAGCCGACACGATCTATGGCAGCCCCGGGCGCAACACGATCCGCGGCGAGGACGGCGACGACTTCCTGCAGGGCGGCTCGGGACGCAACGCGATCTACGGCGGCAACGGCGACGACACGATCCGCCTGCGCGGAAGGGGCCCCAACCGCGTCGACGCCGGCCCGGGCAACGACACCGTCCACGCCTACGCGAAGGGCTCGACGGCGATCGCCTGCGGTCCCGGCTTCGACACCGCCTACGTCGACAGGGACGATCGCGTCAGCGACTGCGAGCGCGTCGTCCGGCGCTGAGCACCTGCGATGGTCGCGGCGCGCGCCACTCCGTGGCGGCGCGCCGCACGTTCGTCTCGTGCGTTCTCAACTGCGCGGCTGATAGCGCCCGAAGACGTCGCGCATCGCTCCGCAGACCTCGCCCATCGAGCAGCGGTCCTTCAGCGCGGTGCGGATGTGCTCGACGAGGTTGTCGGTGCCGCGTGCGGCGGCGCGCAGCTCGTCCAGGCGGCGCGCGACGAGTTCGCCGCCGCGGTCGGCCTTGAAATTCGCCAGGCGCTGCAGCTGCTCGCGCTCTGACTCGGGGTCCACGCGCAGGATGTCCTCGACCTCGATCGCGTCCTCGTCGTACTTATTGACGCCGACGACGATGTCCTGCTTGACGCGGTAGCGCTCCTGATAGCCCCAGGCGGACTCGTCGATCTCGTTGGTGATGAACTCGATCGCGTTGACCGAGCCGCCGAGCTCGTCGACCTTGGCGATCAGCTCGTAGGCGCGCGATTCGATCTCGTTGGTCAGCGATTCGACGTAGTAGGAGCCGGCGAACGGGTCGACGGTGTCCGTCGCGCCGGACTCGTGCGCGATGACCTGCTGGGTGCGCAGCGCGATCTTCGCGGCGCGCTCGCTCGGAAGCGCCAGCGCCTCGTCGTAGCCGTTGGTGTGCAGCGACTGCGTGCCGCCGCAGACGGCGGCGAAGCCCTGCAACGCCACGCGCACGACGTTGTTCTGGGGCTGCTGGGCGGTCAGCGTCACGCCGCCGGTCTGCGTGTGGAAGCGCAGCTTCATCGAGCGCTCGTCCTTGGCGCCGAAGCGGTCGCGCATGATGTGCGCCCACATCCGCCGCGCGGCGCGGAACTTCGCGACCTCCTGGAAGACGTTGTTGTGCCCGTTGAAGAAGAACGCCAGGCGCGGGGCGAACTCGTCGACCTCCAGGCCGGCGTCGATCGCGGCCTGTACGTAGGCGATCGCGTCGCACAGCGTGAAGGCGACCTCCTGGACGGCCGAGCAGCCCTTCTCGCGGAAGTGATAGCCGGAGATCGAGATCGTGTTCCAGCGCGGGACGTGCGCCTTGCAGTAGGCGAACAGGTCGGTCGTCAGCCGCATCGAACCCTCGGGCGGGTAGATGAAGTTCCCGCGCGCGATGTACTCCTTGAGGATGTCGTTCTGGGTCGTGCCGCGCAGCTGGTCGGTCGCCACGCCCTGCTCCTCGCCAACCAGCGCGTAGAGGCTCAGCAGCACGGCGGCGGGGGCGTTGATCGTCATCGACGTCGAGACGCTGTCCAGCGGGATGCCGTCGAAGCACATCCGCATGTCGTCGATCGTGTCGATCGCCACGCCGGTGCGCCCGACCTCGCCGAGGCAGCGCTGGTCGTCGGAGTCCAGGCCGAGCTGGGTCGGCAGGTCGAAGGCCATCGACAGCCCGGTCGAGCCGTGCTCGAGCAGGTACTTGTAGCGCTCGTTGGTCTCCCTGGCCGACGCGTAGCCGGCGTACTGACGCATCGTCCATGGCCGCGAGCGGTACATCTCCGGATGCACGCCGCGCGCGTAGGGGAACGCCCCGGGATCGCCGAGCTCGGGCTCTTCGGGAAGGTCGCCGGCGCCGTAGCGTGTGCGAACCTCGATGCCCGAGTCGGTGAAGCGCCGCGCATCGTCGGGGCCGACGATCGGGGCGACGGTCAAGCGCTCGTCGTGTGACATCGCGCAAGCTTATTCGTGCCATCGATGCCCGGGTTCTCGCGCGTTTCTTACGAGCGGGTCAGGGTCGCTTGAACGGCGTTGGGTATCACTGACGCCATGCCATCGAACTCCCGCCGCTCAACGTTCCTCGCCGGGCTGCTCGGCGCCCTGGTCATCGCCCTGCCGATGATCGGGCTTGCGATCGGCGGCGCGTTCTCCTCCGATGCCACGACCACCACGGTCGCCGGACCCACACCGGACGGCGACACCACGACCGGGCCGGCGCCCGCGCCGGCGCGCAGCGCCACCGACGTGTCCGCCCTCTATGAGCGCGTGGGTCCGGGCGTCGCGTCGATCGAGGTGGGAAACGGGCAGGGCGGACGCGGCACCGGCTCGGGATTCTTACTCGACGATGAGGGCTACATCCTGACCAACGACCACGTCGTCGACGACGCGCAGACGGTGCGCGTGCGCTTCGGCGACGGCGATCCGATCACCGCGAAGGTGACCGGGACCGACCCGTCGACCGATCTCGCGGTCCTGAAGATCGATCCCGCGGGGCAGAAGCTCACCCCGCTCTCGCTGGGCTCGTCGAAGAGCCTGAAGGTCGGCGAGCCCGTGGTCGCGATCGGCAGCCCCTTCGGTCTGGACGGAACGTTGACGACAGGCGTCATCTCGGCTCTCGGCCGCTCGATCAAGGCGCCCAACAGGTTTGACATCGACAACGTCGTGCAGACCGACGCAGCGATCAACCCCGGCAACTCCGGCGGCCCGCTGCTGGACGCCAACGGCCAGGTGATCGGCATCAACGCCCAGATCGCGACCTCGACGCGGTCAAACAGCGGCGTCGGGTTCGCGATCCCGATCGACGCCGCGAAGGCGGTGCTCGACCAGCTCAAGAGCGGCGAACAGATCAAGCGCGCCTTCCTCGGCGTGACCACGCAGAACGCGACGAGCGGGTCCGGGGCGATCGTTCGCGCGCTCGTGAAAGGCGGACCGGCGGACGACGCGGGCCTGCGCGTCGGCGACAGGATCGTGTCGGTCGGCGGCGAGGACGTGAAGGCGGCCGACGACGTGTCGGCGGCCGTGCTGCGCACCAAGCCCGGCGACGACATCAAGCTCGGCATCCGCCGCGGCGGCGCCGAGCGCACGCTGGACGTCACGCTCGGGACCAGGCCGCAGACGATCAGCGGCTGACACTCGTCGAGCGCTACTCACTTCACCTGATGGCGTGAGCCCGACCGAAATGGAGGTCGGGCAGGCACCCAAACCCCAGCCCGCAGGTCAGGTTCCACGCGTGTGGCCGGGCATCAGCCAGGCCGACAGCTCCTCGCCGCCGTCCAGCAGCGCGGCGCGGGTGATCGCCGCCGTTCCGAAGCGATAGCGCACCTCGTCGAGCACGCCGTCCAGGGCGGAGTCGTCACGGTCGATCGGGAGCACGAGCTGCGCGCTCGCGCGCTCCAGGCCAGCGATCGTGATGCCGACAAGCGTCAGGCCGCGGCGTTCGATCAGCGGCCCTGCCGCCGTGAGCAGCCGGCGGGCGGTGAACAGCACCGGCTCCGTCGCGGCGGTGGCCCGCACCAGCGTGCGCGAGCGACTCGCGCGTGCAAAGTCGTCGAAGCGCAGTCGCAGCACGACCGTGCGCCCCGCCTGCCCACCGGCGCGCAGGCGGCGCGTGACGCGGTCGACGAGCGCGACGAGCACCGCGTCGATCTCCTGCGCCGAACGCGCGCCGCGCCCGAGCGCGCGCTGCGAGCCGACCGTGCGTCGCCCGCGGCGGGCTCGCACCCGGCGGGCGTCGCGGTTGTGCGCCGCGCCATGCACGTAGCGGCCCGAGGCGGATCCCAACAGTGCGATCAGCGTCGCCTCGCCGGCCCGTGCGATGTCGCCGACGGACACGATTCCGTGGTCCTGCAGCCTGCTCGCGGTCGCGGCCCCCACTCCCCACAGGCGCCCGACAGGCAGCGGATGCAGGAACGCGATCTCCTCGCCCGCAGCGACGAGCAGCAGTCCGTCGGGCTTTGGCGGCGGCGCTGACGACCTTCGCCAGCAGCTTCGTCGAGGCGATCCCGATCGTCAGCGCCAAGCCGACCTGCTCGCGAACCGTGGCGCGCAGCCGTGTCGCGATCTCAAGCGGCGAACCGGAGATCTCCTCCAGGCCACGAACGTCGAGGAAGGCCTCGTCGATCGACAGGCCTTCGACAACCGGCGAGGTTTCGTCGAAGAGCGTGAACACGGCGCGGCTTGCCTCGACGTAGGCCTCAAAGCGCGGTGCGACGATGATCGTCTGAGGACATAGCCGCCGTGCCTGCGCCCCGCCCATCGCCGAACGCACGCCGAATGCCCGCGCCTCGTAGCTCGCCGCGATGACGACGCCGCCCCCGACGATCACCGGCTGCGCTCGTAAGCGGGGATCGTCGCGCTGCTCGACGGAGGCGAAGAACGCGTCGAGGTCGGCGTGCAGGATCGTGGCCCCACCGGACAAGAACAGATGTTCGCATAAACCGAGCGTTCCGGGTTCCAGGGTCGGGCGCCGGCTCATCGATCCCACGCCGATGAGTTCCCGGCGCTCGCCTGGTCACTACATCGATGGCCGCCTCAGCTCCGCTCGTGCTCGTGCTCGCGATCACCGGTCCGATCGCTCGCTCGGACCTGCCCGGGCTGTGCAATCGCGTGTGTGTGCTCCTGCAGCGAAGCCGTGCCCCGCTCGCGCTGGTGGGCCTCGGTGGTGTGCAGCCTGACGCGGTGACGGTCGACGCGCTCGCGCGGCTGCAGGTGGTGGCGCAGCGCCACGGCTGTCAGCTGCGCCTGCGCAACGCGTCCGCCGAGCTGCTCGAGCTGCGCGACCTGATGGGCCTCGCCGACGTGCTGGCGGAGTGAGCGGCTAGTGCTGCACTACGCGTCGAGGCGCGGCGGCAGCTCGAAGAGCGGAAACAGCGAGGCGGTGTCGAGGAAGAAGGTGAACTCCACGACGCGGCCGTCCTCGATCTCGAGCACCTGCAGGGCCCACGGCTCGTAGCCGTCGCCGTTCTCGGCGGGCTTGTACTGGCCGAACGCGGGCGCGCCGTTGGCGGTCCGTGTCGCGACCACGCGCGAGCCGCGGCAGCCGGCGCCCTGCCCGACCCACCAGGCGAGGATGTCCTCGCGCCCGCGCAGCCACAGCGCAAACGGCGGCATCGACTGGGTCGCGTCCTCGTGGATCAGCGATGTCAGCGCCTCCATGTCGTACTGCTCGAAGGCCGCCACGTAGCGCTTCAACATCGCCTCGTCGGCCTGGTCGACCGACGGCGTCGTGCTCGCCAGGCTGACGTCGCTGGCCGACAGCGTCGCCCGCGCGCGCTGCAGCGCGCTGTTGACCGATGCCACGCTCGTCTCCAGCAGCTCGGCGACCTCGGCGGCCTTCCAGCGCAGCACCTCGCAGAGGATCAGCACGGCGCGCTGGCGCGGCGGCAGGTGCTGCAGCGCAGCGACGAACGCCAGGCGGATCGTCTCGCGCGCCATCGTCACGTCGGCCGGGTCGCCGTCGGAGGGCACGGCGACACCGTCCGGGATCGGCTCGATCCACGTGGCCTCCGCCAGCCCCGCATCGAGCACGCTCTCGGGATCGCGCGCGGGCCCGAGGTCCATCGGCCGCGCGCGCCGCTTGCGCCCATCGAGCATGTCGAAGCAGACATTCGTCGCGATCCGGTACAGCCACGAGCGCAGCGCGGCGCGCCCCTCGAAGCGGTCGATCGCCTTCCACGCGCGCACCATCGTGTCCTGGACGGCGTCCTCGGCCTCGAACGGCGAGCCGAGCATCCGATAGCAGTGGGCGGTGAGCTCCACGCGGTGGCGCTCGAGTCGATGCTCGAGATCAGCGGCTGCGATGGACGCACCCTCCATGTGACGCATCCTAATGGTCTTTCAGCAGGTCCTCGCACGCTTGGATCGCCGCTGGGCACCGGTTGTCGAGGGCGCGCGTCAGCGCGCGACGACCGTCATGTGAAAAGGCGTGCGGTGCTCCTCGACGATCGCAAAGCCCGAGAGCATGAGCATCGAGCGCAGCGCCGACGGAGCGATGCCCCAGTACCACGGGCCGAAGCCCTGCCCCGCCGCAGTGGCCGGCTCGGCGTTGGGGTGCTCCTCGCGGCCGGGGGCGATCACGCAGGTGCCGCGGCGCCCCGGGGTCTCGGCGACGGTCTCGGTGGCCAGCAGCAGCGTCTGGCCGGTGAGCTCGCGCAGCCGTTGGAGGGTCAGCAGCGGGTGTGGCGCGTGGTAGAGCACGCCCGAGCACCAGACGACGTCGTGGACGCCGATCCGCGCGACCGTTTCGGGCTCGTGGACGTCGCCGCGGACGAAGCGGACCTGCGAGTCGCGGCGCTCGGACTCATCGGTGAACTGCGCGGACGGCGCCATGACGTCGACACCCGTGACGCTGGAGGCGCCGGCGTCCTCGGCGGCGAAGCACAGCGCGCCGTGGATCGTCCACATGCAGCCGATGTCGGCGAACGAGCGCCCCGCGACATGGCGGCCGATGAGGTCTTCGCGCGGAGGCGCGGCTTTGCCCAGGCGTGCGCGCAGCTGCGCGCCCGCGATCAGTGCCCGGCCGAGCAACGCTGCACTAGAGCGCTCCGCCGCCGGCGGCGGGCGGGGCGGTCGGGTCGGCCTCCTCGCCGCCGCCGATCCCCTCGCGCACGAGATACTCCTCGGCGAGCAGCGGGTTCTCGCGCGAGCGCTCCACGACGCGCAGCAGGTCGGACATCGTGGCGATCTCCTCGACCTGCTCCTTGATGAACCACTGCATGAACTGCTCGCTGGTGTAGTCGCCCTCGTGGCGGGCGAGCGCCGCGAGGTTGTTGATCTGATCGGTTACGCGTCGCTCCTGGTCGAGCGCGAGCTCGACGGGCGCGACGACGTCCTCGAAGGCGTTCAGCGGCGCGGCCACGCCCGGAATCTCGGCATCGACGCCCGCGTCGAGCAGGTACTGCACCATCATCAGCGCGTGGCTACGCTCCTCCAGTGACTGCTGATAGAAGAACGCCGCCAGGCGCGGCAGCGTGTCGTCGTCGTAGTATGCGGCGATCGCGAGGTACTGCTGCGAGGCTGCGAACTCGTGGCCGACCTGCTCGTTGAGGAGGTCGACGAAGGCTGAAGCAGGCATTGGCGCAACTTTACCTTGACGATCGGCGAGATGCCGTTAGGCTCGCCTAATGAAGCGCGAGGTCAAGCCGAAGAAGCGTTGCTGCAAGAGCAACCCGCGCTGCAAGCGCTGTCCGGTCGTCACCAAGCGCCTGGTCATACGCGGCCTCGCCAAGCGCCGCAAGAACGGCATCGTCGTGATCTCGCCGAAGGCGACGAAGAAGCAGCTCAAGGCCGCCCGCTCGCGATAGCGTCGTCCCCGCGGTAGCCTGATGGCCGATGGCCACCTGCCTTGTCACCGGTGGCGCAGGCTTTCTCGGCTCGCATCTGTGCGACGAGCTCCTGCGCCGCGGGCACCGCGTCGTCTGCGTCGACAACCTCGAGACGGGCTCGCTGAAGAACATCGAGCACATCCGGGTCCCGGACTTCCGCTTCGAGATGATCGACATCGCCTTGCCGTACTTCATCGACGAGCCGATCGACTTCGTCTACCACCTCGCCTCACCGGCCTCGCCGATCGACTACCTGCGCCTGCCGCTGCACACGCTGAAGGTCGGCTCGCATGGCACCCATCACACGCTCGGCCTCGCCAAGAAGCATCGTGCGCGCTTCCTCATCGCCTCCACCAGCGAGGTGTACGGCGACCCGCAGGTCCATCCGCAGCCGGAGACCTACTGGGGTCACGTCAACCCGATCGGCCCGCGCGGCGTCTACGACGAGGCCAAGCGCTACGCCGAGGCGCTGACGATGGCCTACCACCGCCAGCAGGGCGTCGACACCGCGATCATGCGGATCTTCAATACCTACGGCGCCAGGATGAGACCCCATGACGGGCGCGCGATCCCGACGTTCATGCGCCAGGCGCTGCTGCACCGGCCGATCACCGTCTTCGGCGACGGCAGCCAGACGCGCTCCTTCTGCTACGTCGACGACCTGATCCGCGGCATGATCGCGCTCGCCGAATCCGCTCACGCCGGGCCGATCAACATCGGCAACCCGAACGAGTTCACGCTGCTGTCGCTGGCCGAGACGATCATCGAGGTGACCGGCTCGGACTCGGGGATCGTCTACGAGGCGCTGCCGACCGACGATCCACAGGTGCGCCAGCCGGACATCGCCCTCGCCCGCGACCTGCTGGGCTGGGAGCCGGAGATCGAGCTTCGCGACGGGCTGATCCGTACCATCGAGGCGTCGGGCACCGACGCGCTCGTGGGCGCGATCGGGACGTGAGAAGGACCGCCCGCCGGAACATCTGACATCGTTTTGCGTTAGGAGCAGGGAATGCCGACGACGCAGCAGGAGCCACCGCAGGACACGGGGAAGGCGCCGGACATCACATCGGCGCCCGGCTTCTCGCTGTCCGATCGCGATGTGCGTCGCAAGCGCCCGCCGGCGCTCGCCTTCGTGCTCAAGCTCGACACGGTGCGTAAGACGGGTCGCCTGTTCGCGCTGCTGAGCGCGGACTTCTTCGGCGTCTACCTTGCGATTTTGACGGCGCTGTGGCTGAAGGCCGGCATCATCACCGGCGACTGGCAGGCCAGCAACCTCGCAGCCCAGACCGAGGAGCTGTTCAACTTCGCCTTCCTCGTGACCGTGCTGCTGTTCGCGCGCTCGGGCCTGTACTCCTCGCGTGGGGAGCGTCCGGGCATGACGCGGATCGCCTCGTCGCTGTTTCAGGTCGCGCTTGTGGCGCTCGTATTCGCCGTCGCCAGCCAGAAGACGTTCAGCTCGTACTACATCTTCTACGGCACGCTGTTCTTCGCGGTCCTCTACGTCTCGCTGTTCCGGCTCGCCTACGAGAAGGTCACGGGCCTGCTGCTGCGCCTGGCCGGCTACCAGCGCCGCTCGGTGCTCGTCGGCAGCGGGCAGCACATCGAGGCCGTCGGCCACGCGCTGCGCGACGCGGCGGTGCCGACCGTCAAGGTCGTCGGCTTCATCTCCCTGACGCCACGACCGAACAACGGGCTCGTCTCGCTCGGCACGCTGGACGAGCTGGCATCGGTGATCACGCGCCACCGCATCGACGAGGTGATCATCGCCGACCCCGACTTCCCGCAGCCCCAGGCCGTCGAGCTCGTCGACGTCTGCCACAACCAGGGCGTGCGCGTGCGGATCGCGCCGTCGACGATGGAGCTGCTCGTCCATCGCGCGGAGTTCGTCCCCGGCGAGGCGGTGCCCCTGTTCGAGCTCAAGCCGCCGGTCTTCGAGGGCTTCGACTACGTGCTGAAGCGGACCTTCGACCTCGTCGTCTCCTCGCTGCTGCTGATCCTGCTCAGCCCCGTGCTCGCGGCGTCCGCGCTCGCCGTGCGCTTCAGCTCGCGCGGTCCGGTCGTCTACCGCTCGATGCGTCCGGGCATCGGAGGCAAGCCGTTCGCGTGCCTGAAGTTCCGCACGATGTACCGCGACGCCGACCAGCGTCAGGCCGACCTGGAGTCCCTCAACGAGGCGACGGGCGCGCTCTTCAAGATGCGCGAGGACCCGCGCATGACGCCGGTCGGCTGCCTGCTG
>Ga0136627_1000284_pt1 | contig 18100 bp, 25 predicted proteins | sample AntDrymUQ4892206_2_FD_104652 | JGI IMG/M metagenome (GOLD analysis project Ga0136627, IMG submission 104652) | Polar desert sand microbial communities from Dry Valleys, Antarctica - metaG UQ489 (22.06) | ecosystem: Environmental > Terrestrial > Soil > Desert | place: Antarctica: Dry Valley... | reverse complement strand
TGATCAACGCGCAGGGAAACCCGCGCGGAACCCGGATCTTCGGGCCGATCGCTCGCGAGTTGCGCGAGAAGGCGTACATGCGCATCGTGTCGCTCGCGCCGGAAGTGCTATAGGGAGCAACGATGAGGAAGATTCGTTCGGGCGATGTCGTGCTCGTCACCAACGGCAAGAACAAGGGGCAGCAGGGCGTGGTCCGGCTGAACCTTGTCGAAAAGCAGCGGGTGGTGGTCGAAGGCGTCAACATCGTCAAGAAGCACATCAAACGACGCCAGGGCGTTCGCCAGGCGGGTATCGTCGAAATCGAGGCGCCGCTGAGCATCTCCAATGTGATGCTGGTCTGCCCGACGTGTGGCGAGCCGACGCGAGTGGGTATCCGGCACAATGCCGCCGGCGACAATGAGCGGTATTGCAAAAAGTGTGAGGCAGCCCTGCCGCGCCGAACCGAGTAGCGGTTCGGGGTGATGGGACACGTTCAATAAGTGGGACGGTGACCTGAGTGCCGTGAAAAGCGGCGGACCAGGTGGGAACACCGATGATGATCAAAACGCCGGACGCAGGTCCGTAGTGAGGCAGGCAGGAATGGCACGTCTACGTGAGCGCTACCGGGAGGACATCGTTCCATCGATGCAGCGCGAACTTGGATACAAGAATGTTTATCAGGTGCCGAAGCTCGAGAAGATCGTCGTCAACGTCGGGTTGGGTGAAGCCATCTCGAACGGGCGAGCGCTCGAGGCGGCGGTGAACGACCTGTCGACGATCACCGGACAGAAGCCGGTGGTCACGCGGGCAAAGAGATCGGTTGCGGCGTTCAAGCTGCGCGAAGGTATGCCGATCGGCGCGATGGTCACCCTTCGCGGCGAACGCATGTATGAGTTTCTCGACCGGTTGGTGTCGATAGCGCTGCCGCGTATTCGTGACTTCCGCGGTGTTTCGCCGAATTCGTTTGATGGTCGCGGTAACTACACGCTGGGCCTGCGGGAGCAGTTGATGTTCCCGGAGATCGAGTACGACCAGATCGACAAGATTCGCGGCCTTGAGGTCAGTTTGGTGACCACGGCCAAGACCGATGACGAGGGCCGGCGGTTGCTGGCGCTTCTCGGGATGCCGTTTGCTTCGTAGGAGCAACCTGGAGGAAGAATGGCCAAGAAGAGCATGATCGCCAAAGCGAAGCGAACCCCCAAGTTCTCCACGCGCGCGGTCAACCGATGCATGCTTTGCGGGCGAAGCCGAGCCTACATCAGGAAGTTCGGCACCTGCCGCATTTGTTTCCGGGAGCTGGCCTCACAGGGCAAGCTGCCTGGTGTGACCAAGTCGAGCTGGTAGGTCGCGGGTCGCTGCTGAATCAGCGAACGAGTGAATGGACGGAGAACGCGACGAATGAGCGTCAATGACCCGATCAGCGATATGCTGACCAGGATCCGCAACGCAGGGATGGCTCACAATGTTGAGACCACCATGCCGTCGACCAAGGTATTGGTCGCGATTGCGGGAATTCTGGAACAGGAAGGCTATATTGGTAGTTTCGAGGTGATCGAAAAGCGCCCGCAGAACCAGCTCAAGGTAACGCTGAGCTACGGTCCTGATCGGTCGCACGTGATCCGAGAGATCAAGCGAATCAGCAAGCCGGGACTTCGCGTGTACGCGGGCAAGGATCAGCTGCCGCGGGTGAAAAGTGGACTTGGTATTGCCATCGTCAGCACACCCGAGGGCGTGTTGACCGGCTACGAGGCCCGGCGGCGCGGTATTGGTGGTGAGGTGCTCTGCACGGTCTGGTAAAACAGGCGTATAGGGGGCCGCTCCAACCGGACAGACGGGAGTAAGGCGATGTCTCGAATTGGAAATCAGCCGATCACGGTGCCGAGTGGCGTCGAGATCACCATTGGCAAGAACAACGACGTCATGGTCAAGGGACCGAAAGGCGAATTGAGCAGTTCGTTGTCGCCAAGAATGACGATCGCGCAGGAGGACGGCACCCTCACGGTGCTGCGCCCGAACGACGCGCGAGAGAATAAGGCGATGCATGGTCTGACCCGATCATTGCTCAACAACATGGTTGTCGGCGTGACAGACGGCTACACCAAGCGCCTCGAGATCCATGGCGTCGGTTACAGGGCGCAGATGGATGGCCAGAACCTCGTTCTCAACGTCGGATTCTCGCACCAGGTGCGGATCACGCCGCCCGAAGGCATCACCTTTAGCGTCGAGGCAAACACGCGGGTGGCAGTCACTGGCATCGATAAGCAAATGGTCGGCGAAGAAGCCGCCAAGATCCGAATCGTGCGTCCGCCGGAGCCGTACAAGGGCAAGGGCATTCGTTACGCCGGTGAGTACGTGCGGCGCAAGGCCGGCAAGGCTGGCAAGGCCAAGTAGCCACTATTCGATATTGAAGCCCCGGTGGTGGGTGGGCGGAATGCTCACGGGTTACTATTGCCTGTCTGCCAGTTCCGGGATCAATGGAGTGAGCAATGCGAATCAAGTATCGAAAGAAGCTTTCTCCGCGCAAGCGACGGCATATGCGCGTTCGCGCGAAGGTAAACGGAACCACTTCGCGGCCACGGCTGAACGTGTTCCGCTCGTCCGCCCACATCTACGCCCAGATCATCGACGATGTCGCCGGCCACACACTCGTATCAGCCAGCGATCTGGAAGATGAAGTTCAACAGAAGGCTGGCGATGGCGCAGCCAAGGCGGCACGCGCCACCGCTGTTGGGCAGGTTGTCGCCGAGCGGGCCAAGGCAGCCGGCATTGACAGCGTCATTTTCGACCGGGGTGGGTTTCTTTACCACGGTCGCATCAAGGCGGTTGCAGACGGAGCTCGCGAGGGCGGACTCAGATTTTAAGCATCCTAGCGTATAGTCCAGCCGTGTGGCGTTCGGGCAACTGACCGCGATAGCGAGCATCCTGGAGAGAGATATGGATCGGAATCGAGGAGATGGGCGTTCACAGCGCCGTCGCGACGACGACAACGCCAGCGAACTGGAAGAGCGTCTCGTAAAAATCAATCGCGTGTCGAAGGTGGTTCGCGGTGGACGCCGCTTCTCCTTCGGCAGCATCGTCGTGGTGGGTGACAGCAACGGTCGTGTCGGCATCGGTCATGGCAAGGCCGGCGAGGTCACGGAGAGCATCCGCAAGGGTGTGGACCAGGCGAAGAAGGGGCTTATCAACGTGCCGCTGGATGGTTCGACCATCCCGCACGAGGTCGAGTGTTCGTACGGCGCGGCGCGGGTGATCCTGAAGCCGGCGTCAGCGGGTACCGGCGTCATCGCTGGCGGTGGCGTGCGCGCCGTCGTCGAGCTGGCCGGCATTCGCGACATCCTGACCAAGAGCGTCGGCAACAACAATCCGGTGAACGTGGTCAAGGCGACGATGAAGGCTTTGCAGAGTCTGCAGACCGAACAGCAGGTGATTCGCCGCCGCAAGAAGAACGTCGCCCAGCTTCGCAAGGCGTACGACCACGGTGAAGCGGCCGCTGCCCAGCAGGCTGCCCGTATCCGCGTGCAGGAGGCCGCCAAGGCCGCGCAGAACGAACGCGCCAACCAGCGGACATCCAAGCCGAGGCGTGGTGGACCCGGTGGTGGTGGTAGTGGTGGAAATCGCCGCAACCAGCCGCAGAGGAGTAACACGCCATGAGTGAGGCGCAGATTTCCGCAGGTGGACGGCTGCGAATTACCCTGGTTCGCAGCGTCATTGGTCGTCCTGGAGATCAGGAGCGCACCGTGCAGTCGCTAGGATTGCGGAAAGTTCATCATACCGTCGAGCGGGAAGACACGCCGTCGATCCGCGGGATGGTCCACAAGATCAGGCATCTGGTCACGGTCGAGGAAGTCGCGGGCGCGTAGGAATGTGACCAACCGGGGACTCCGGCTGGTTGTGATGATACGGTCACGATAGAGAGAAACGAACATGCCAATTTCACTGAGTGATCTGCGTCCAGACGAGGGCGCCAGAAAGACCAGGCGGCGGGTCGGGCGTGGACACGGTAGTGGCCGCGTCAAGACCGCCGGTCGTGGTACCAAAGGCCAGAACTCTCGATCCGGCGGCGGCGTTCGCCAAGGATTCGAGGGTGGACAGCTTCCGATTCAGCGGCGAATGCCTTACAAGCGTGGGTTTACCAACCGACTCAAGACTCCGTGGGAGATCGTCAACCTCGACAAGCTCGCCGAGCTTGAAGTCAACGGCGCGGTGACGCCAGAGGTGCTCGTGGAAGCGGGCCTGGTGCGCAGCGTCAACCTTCCGGTGAAGATCCTGGGGCACGGTGAGTTGTCGAAGAGCGTCACGGTGAAGGCGCACGCCTTCTCGAAGAGCGCCCAGGCGGCGATCGAAGGCGCGGGTGGCACGGTCGAGACCATGGAGCGCACGGACCAGTGGTTGACCGCGCGGCCCCGAAGCCGTCGTCTGCCGCTCAATCGCGAGCTCAAGCAGATGCGGGTCGGCAAGGTCGGTGGCCCTAGCCGCCAGGAAGCCATGGCGCAATTGCGGGAGCAAGAGGCGAAGAAGGGCTAGCAGATGCTTCAGGCCGTCATCAACGCATTCAAGATTCCTGATTTGCGGCGGAAGATCCTGTTTACGCTGGCGATGCTGGTCATCTTCCGGTTCATCGCCAGTGTCCCGCTGCCGAACGTAGATCGGGCGGGGCTTCAGGATTACGTCGCTGATAACCAGCTCCTAAGCATGCTGAATGTGTTCTCGGGGAGCGCGTTGGCAAACTTCTCGATCGCGGCGCTTGGGGTGTATCCATACATCACCGCGTCGATCATCATGCAGTTGATGACGCCGATTGTGCCCCGGTTGAACGAGCTTTCGCAGGAGGGCGAGCAGGGCCGGAACAAGATAAACAAGTACACCCACTACCTGACGATCCCGCTGGCGCTGTTGCAGGGGTATGGTCAGGCGCTGCTGTTCTCGCGGCAACCGAGCCCGAACGGCGGCACGCTGGTCGAGGGATTCGGCCTGTTCAGCTCCGCCACGTTCCTGCCCACGTTGGCGATTCTTGCGTCGATGGTCGCTGGCACGATGGTGCTGGTATGGATGGGCGAGCTGATCACCGAAATGGGTATCGGCAACGGCATCTCGATCATTATCTTCGGCGGGATCATCGCGTCGATGCCCGGAGCGGTACGAACCCTGGTGTCCGGGGCATCGCTTGGGACGAATGTGATCGGGACGCTGGTATTCCTGGCAATCGGTCTGGTGACAATCGTTGGCATCGTGAAGATCAATGAAGGCCAGCGACGGATTCCAGTCCAGTACGCCAAGCGAATCCGGTCGGGGCAGGTCTATGGCGGCTCCACGACGCACATTCCGCTCAAGGTCAATAGCGCGGGCATGATTCCGCTGATCTTCGCGGTGAGCATCATGGTGTTCCCCGGCCTGATCGCCAACTTCCTGTCGGCATCGAACACGGAGTGGGTGCGGAACCTGGCGACGGAGTTGACGGTCTGGTTGTCACCGTTGTCGCTGCCGTACAACATCCTCTTCTTCCTGATGGTGGTGGGATTCACCTTCTTCTACACGATGGTCGTGTTTCAGCAGCAGCGGATTCCGGAATCGTTGCAACGGCAGGGAGCATTCATCCCAGGCGTGCGGCCGGGACGGAACACGGCGGGATTCCTGCAACGGGTGTTGTCGCGAATCACGATTGTTGGAGCGCTTTTCCTGGGGACTGTGGCGGTGCTGCCGGCGATAGCCGCCTGGATCACCGGAGTCGACACGTTGCTGCTCGGTTCCACCTCGCTGCTGATTGTGGTGGGTGTGGCGATTGACACGATGCGGCAACTCGAAGCCCAGTTGATGATGCGGAATTACGAGGGATTCATCAACTAGCACAGGGCTGGCATGCGCGAGGACACCACATCCGTGCGCGTGTCGGTGTGTGTAGTAACGGCGGGCAGACAGAGAGTCTGCCCGCTCCGTTCTGACCGGACCGACACAAGGTCGGTCCCTACGTGATGAGTTGAGCAGGTCAGCGTGGACCGGCTCCGACGTTAGGGTTGCTGTTCGTGAATATCATCCTGATGGGCGCGCAAGGGTCCGGCAAAGGCACCCAGGCCTCAGTGATTGGACCGCGGCTTGGGCTGGAAAAGATCGCGACAGGGGACCTGTTCCGCGCGGCGATTGCCAAGAAAAGCGAGTTGGGCGTTAAGGTGAAGTCCATCCTGGAGCGAGGAGATCTCGTTCCGGACGAGCTCACCAACGCCATCGTCCATGTCCGGTTGCGGGATATGGCGCGACAGAAGGCAGAGGGAACGGTGCGAGGAGCGCTGTTCGACGGGTTTCCGCGAACGACAGGACAAGCTGAAGCGCTGGATCGCATCATGGCCGAGCAGGATGACCACATTGATGTGGTGATCGAGATTCAGGTTCCACGCGAGGATCTCGTTGCCCGTTTGTCGGGGCGCCGGGTATGCCCGACCTGCGGGTCGGTGTATCACATCGAGTCCGACCCACCCAAGACGCCGGGTGTCTGCGAAAAGGACGGCACTCCACTGGGGCAACGGGATGACGACATGCCCGACGCGATCCGCCGACGGCTGGCGCTCTACGACGAGCAAACCTCGCCGCTCTTGTCGTACTACGAGGGGCGAGGGATTGTCAGACGTGTCGACGGAAACGCGCCCATTGACGATGTGACAGACGCGATTCTGGCAAACGTTTCCGAAGAGAAAGTGTGAGCGATGGCGATTACGATCAAGAATCCCAACGAGATCAGCAAGATGCGAGACGCCGGGCACGTCGTGTCGGTCTGCCATCAGCAGGTCGAGGCGGCGATCGCCCCTGGCGTTACGACTGGCGATCTCGACGAGATCGTGCGTGACGTGATTGCCGGAATGGGCGCGACTTCCAACTTCTATGGCCACCACGGATTTCCGGGATACATCTGCGCGTCGGTGAATGACGAGATCGTCCACGGCATACCTGGGGAACGACGCCTGGAGTCAGGAGACATCATCTCGGTCGACATCGGTGCCATCGTTGATGGATTTCACGGCGATTCCGCCTGGACCTATGCGGTTGGTGACGTCTCCGATGAGACACAGCGGCTCCTGCGGGACACTGAGGATGCGCTTTACGCCGGAATCTCCGCGGCGCTGGCCGGACGCCGCATCGGCGCGATCGGCTCTGCGGTCGAATCGGTCGCCCGACCACTGGGATACGGGATTGTTGAAGGGTATGGTGGGCACGGTATCGGTCGTCAGATGTGGGAAGAGCCGCATATTCCCAACCTTGGCAGCCCGGACTCGGGACCGATGATGCGACCGGGGATGACTCTGGCGATCGAGCCGATGCTGAATCTCGGCGACCATGAGACAAAAGTGCTTGCGGACAATTGGACGGTGGTGACCGCGGACGGCTCCCGGTCGGCACATTTCGAGCATACGGTAGTGATTACCGACAGAGAGCCGGAGATTCTCACCCGACGGTTGGTAGCCGTGGTAGAATGATGCATCGTGCCGTATGCCTTTTCAGGCATGCGCTATCGGCGTGTGCGCATTCATGTTCGCGACCACATCTCCACAGTGCAGGAGACCGCAATGCGACGTGGGCCATTACGACTGATGCGAACGATCTCACTTGCACAAGATGCGGGCGTCCGAGAGCCGGAAGCGCATTCCGACCATCGGCGTGCGCCCGCCCCGCTGGCCTGGTTGCTGTAGAGCGATGATTGAGATGACGGAGAGGTAACGAACATGAAGGTTTCTGCGTCGGTGACCAAACGGTGTGAACGATGTCGGGTAATACGCCGAAAGGGTATCGTGCGCATCATCTGCACGAACCCGCGACACAAGCAGCGTCAGGGTTAGTCAGCTCGCGCGCTGAGCAGAGGATATTGGGAAGAGCACAAAGGATACGGCATGGCCAGAGTATCGGGGGTCGACCTCCCACGCGAGAAGCGAATCGAAATTGCCCTGACATACATCTATGGCATAGGTCTCACCACCAGCCAGGGGTTGTTGGAGCGCACGGGGATCAGCCCGGACACGCGGGTACGTGACCTGACGGATGATGAGTCCAGCCGGCTGCGTGAAGTGATCGACAAGGAAATCCGGGTGGAGGGTGACCTTCGCCGCGAGGTGTCGATGAATATCAAGCGATTAATGGACATCGGATCGTATCGCGGGCTTCGGCATCGCCGAGGGTTGCCGACGCGAGGTCAGCGCACCAAAACCAACGCGCGGACCCGGCGTGGACCCAAGAAGGCCGTTACTCGCAGGCGATAGACCAGGGCGCGGTCGTCCGGAACTCGAATCCGGATGCGGGATGATTGTGGAGGCAAAGACGCAGCATGGCAGAAACGCAAAGAAGCACTAGCAAGGGACGAGTTCGCAGGCGCGACAGGAAGAATATTCCCAGAGGGCGTGCCTATATCAAGGCAACGTTCAATAACACCATGGTTACCCTCACCGACCCAGCTGGCAATGTAATTGCCTGGTCGAGCGCAGGAGCGCATGGGTTCAAGGGTTCGCGCAAGAGCACGCCATTCGCGGCTCAGGTAACCGCTGAGGCCGCCGCCCGTCGAGCGCAGGAGCATGGACTTCGGCAAGTGGACGTCTTCGTCAAGGGGCCGGGGTCCGGGCGGGAGATGGCGGTCCGGTCGCTTCAGGCCAGCGGCGTGATGGTGATGTCGATCACGGACACGACACCGATTCCGCACAACGGTTGTCGACCACCGAAGCGACGCCGCGTCTAGGTTGGCGGATTCCGAGCGCGATGGCGAACAGGTTCGCAAGCAGCAGACATTGAGCATATCAGGGAGGCTCGAACACACATATGGCGAGATATACAGGTCCGAAGTGTCGGCTTTGCCGACGCGAGGGTATGAAACTTTACTTGAAGGGAGCGCGATGTCACACCGAGAAGTGCGGTGTGGCCAAGCGCAGCTTCGCCCCTGGGCAGCATGGCCAGCGGCGAACACGACGACCGTCGGAATTTGGGCTGCAGCTTCGTGAGAAGCAGAAAGTGCGACGTTACTACGGCGTGCTGGAGACGCAATTCCGCAAGCATTACGGCGAAGCGGTCCGGCGTGGTGGCGTGACCGGCGACAACCTGTTGCAGATCCTGGAATCGCGTCTCGACAATGTTGTGTACCGCATGGGATTTGCTGATTCGCGCGCGCAGGCGCGACAACTCGTGATGCACGGTCACTTCACCGTCAACGGGCGAAAGACCAACGTGCCGTCGTTCATGGTGAAGCAGAACGATGTCATCTCTGTCCGGCAGGAAAGCCGCCGCCGCGAGTACTTCAAGGACTTCAGCGAGGTATTGGGAACCCATCGGGCGCCGGAATGGTTGTCGGTGGACAACGGTAGCCTGAGCGGCCGTATCCTGAATCTTCCTGCTCGCGACCAGATCGAGGTACCGCTCTTCAACGATGCCCTGATTGTTGAGCATTACAGCCGGTAGTCGATGTGATCCGGATCGACAATTCGATCCGGGCGAGGCATGCCGCCGGGTCAGTGTGTTGACGCCGGCGGCTGGGAAGCGCAAGGAGGCGAGTCCGATTGTTGAACCAACCCGAATTTACCATTGAACGTGTCGAGTCAGGACTCAACTACGGGCGGTACGAGATTACACCGCTCGATCCCGGATACGGCACCACACTCGGCAATTCACTCCGTCGCATCCTGCTCCGTTCATTGACGGGTGTGGCGGTGTCGCGGATCCGGATTGACAATGTGTGGCACGAGTTTTCGACGATGCCGAACGTCCGTGAGGACGTCACGGAGATCGTGTTGAACCTCAAGGGCATCAATCTCAAGCAGATCGTGCCATTCGAAGGGGATGTTCGCGGGCATCTGTTCTACAAGTCCGATGGTGAGGGCGAGCACATCGTCACCGCGGGCGACGTGTCGTGGCCTGGCGAGATCGAGGTGGTCAACCCCGATCATCCGATTGCCACGGTCGAGGGTCCGGACGCCGTCATCGACATGGACCTCTGGGTCACCGACGGGCAAGGCTACGAGACCGCCGAGTCGCAGGAAACGTCGACGCTGGGAGAGATTCCGATCGACGCGATCTTCACGCCGATCGAGCGGGTGAACTTCGTAGTGGAGCACACACGGGTCGGCCAGAACGTCGACTACGACCGGCTGATCCTGGAGATCCTGACCAACGGATCGATCGATCCGGAGGATGCGCTGACCCAGGCGGCGACGATCCTGACCCGCCACGCGAGGGTGATCGCGGACTTCAACCAGGTCGAGATTACGGAAGACCTTGCTTCGGAGCTTCCCGAAGAGGTTCAGAACACCGCGCTGGCCGACCTTGGGCTGTCGCCGCGCGTGCTCAACGCGTTGCGGAGCAAGCAGATCGAGAAGGTCGGCCAGGTGTTGGTCATGGACCCGGACGATCTGCTCTCGATCCGCAACTTTGGGCCACGTTCCCTCAAGGAGCTGCGGCAGGCCCTCAACGAAGCAGGCCTGATGCCGTCGGATGACTCGATCCTGGCTGGAGGCGGCGGCGATGATATGGATGAAGACCCCGAAACGCGCGAAGCCGCCGAAGCGATTGCATCGCTCGGAGGTTCCGGTGACGGGGACGATACTGACGAGGAAGATCAGACATGAGACACCGCAAGTCGGGACGGAAGTTCGGACGCAATCCAAGCCAGCGCAAGGCGTTGCTCCGGCAGCTTGCCATATCCCTCATTCTCAATGAACGATTGACGACGACGGAGTCCAAGGCGAAGGAACTCCGGAGTGTTGTAGAGAAGCTGGTCACGATAGCGCGAGACGACTCACGTCACCATCGTGGTCTGGCAATGTCGCGCCTGGATCACACACCATCCGTCGAGCGATTGTTCACCGTCGTTGCTCCCCGGTACGAGGATGTGCCCGGCGGGTACACGCGTATTTCCAAGCTAGGTCCTCGCCGTGGCGACGCCGCGCCGATGGTGTTGATCGAGTTTGTGGTCTAGCGATCGGAAGCAGCGTCGGTGGAGACTCGGCTCAAGCTGACGATCGCCTACGATGGGTCCCGCTTTCAGGGGTCGCAGCGGCAAGCCGGGCGAGAAACGGTCCAAGGCAGGCTCGAAGCCGCGCTCTCCGAGCTTGCAGGGCGTCCGGTAAGCGCGATTCTGGCAGGACGCACCGATCGAGGCGTTCACGCCGCCGGGCAGGTGGCAAGTTGTGAGTCAATCCGTCCGGAACTGCCAATCGAGCAGTTGCGGCGGGCGCTCGATCCCTGGCTTGGCGAGGGCCTGGCGATCACGAGGATCGAGCAGGCGCCTGTAGCGTTTCACGCGAGGTATGACGCGGCGTGGCGGGAGTATCGGTACCGATTGTGGTCGGGCGCCCGGTCACCGCTGATGGGCGCGACATCCTGGCACCGGCGGGGGACGCTCGATGTGATTCGCATGGCCGATGCGGCCGGGCGACTTGTGGGTACCCACGACTTCGCCTCATTTGTGGGAGGTGGAGAAGGAGTTCCCTGGTCGGCTCGACAGGAAGCGACAAAGGGTACGATTCGTACCGTTCATGTCTGCTCGGCTCGCGAGGTTGGTGCATGGTGGCCGGCGATCGAGGGGGCGGGTCGGGGGATTGAGGTTCGAGTCGTCGCGGATGGGTTTCTCCCGCGAATGGTCCGCGGGTTCGTTGGCGCGTTGAGCGAGATCGGTCGGTGCGCCAACGAACCTGAATGGATCGACGAGTTATTGAAACGGGCGGACCGACGATCGGGGCCACCTACCGCGCCGTCACATGGACTGGTACTTTGGCGGATAGGCTATGGTGATGAACAACCGTGGTGATATCCAAGCAGATGATGTCAGGCAATTCTCGATAGCGGGTTGCCAAAGAGGAGTTGGAAGACAATGGAACGACGAACGTATTCAGCAAAACCGAGCGAGATAGAGCGTTCGTGGTTTGTAGTTGATGCCGAGGGCAAGACCCTTGGTCGGCTCGCGACCACGATCGCCGCGACGCTTCGCGGCAAGCACAAGGCGATGTATACGCCTCATATCGACACGGGCGATTTCGTGATCGTGATCAATGCCGGCAAGGTGCGAGTCACAGGCAACAAGGATCGCGAGAAGTTGTACTACCGGCACTCGAACTATCCTGGTGGCTTGAAGTCGATCACGCTGCGCGATCAGCGAATCAAGTTCCCGGAGCGAATCCTCGAGAGGGCGGTCAAGGGCATGTTGCCGCAGGGTGCGTTGGGTCGCCAGCAACTCAAGAAGCTCAAGCTCTACGCTGGCGCGGATCACCCGCATGCTGCCCAACAGCCTACCGAACTCACGGTCGACAACACGGCTGATCGCGTCTAGCGCGACGGTCCCGAGGAGAAATGATGAGCGAAGCAGCATCCAAGGAACGATTTCATTACGCCGTAGGACGCCGGAAGTCGTCGATCGCCCGCGTTCGCCTGTATCCGGGCGAGGGCAAGATCACGGTGAATGGCAAGCCGAGCAAGGAATACTTCGGTGGTCGCGAGCTGCACCAGCTCACAATGCTTGCGCCTATGCAGGCAACCGGCACCACCGGCCAGTTCGATGTTGTGGTCAGTGTTGTGGGTGGCGGGACGAGTGGCCAGGCAGGCGCGGTCCGGCACGGTATTTCCCGCGCACTGATCCGATTCGATGAAGAGCTGCGCGATCCGCTCAAGAAGGGTCAATTTCTCACGCGCGATTCACGTGAGAAGGAGCGCAAGAAGGTCGGACTCAAGCGAGCCCGGAAGGCGCCGCAGTACACGAAGCGGTAGTCCTCGGGACAATCGCAGTTGTCGATATGGCTACACCTGGCGCTCGGGAACGGGCGGCAGGTGATTTCGTTGCGTAGAGCAGACGTGCTACTGAATCCGTATGAGCTGTTCGCGGAACACCGTAGGGGCGAGTTCCGTCAGGCTTGTCCTGAGCTTGAGGAAGGAACTTTCGCCCGGTTCGCCGCTTGCGGCGGACAAAACGTCGTGGCGGCGAAGTCCATAGAAACCGTGCTTGGGACGTACCAACCACTGCGCACGCTTCGCGCAGATACTTGGCTGCGCTCAGCACAGGCTCTGGGCGATTTTCCCGCAGGGATAGTCGCCCCTACGCGTTCAACCGCACGGGCGTTACCTGATTGCCTTGTCGGACCCGATATGATGGTTTCGTCAGAATAGCGGGCCAGAGCCAGGCAGCTGGAATCGGCGGTTGGCATCGAGTTGTTGCACCCGCTCGTAGTGCGCCTGGACATCGGCGCGGGTCAAGGTGGCGTCCTGCAGTCCGTGCTGCGATGAAATCGACCAGGAGCCAGTGAGCACCCGGCTGGATTCGATGCTGATGGTCCCGCCATAGGCCTGGTCGGCCAGCATGCTGGCGCTTCGCATGCAAACACGGGCAGGGTTCGTGTGCAGCGGCATTCCGTCACGGTCGAGCCATGGCCGCAGTCGCACCAGTGTCAGCCTGGGAAACAGCCGCATCAGGGCGGCCTCCGCCTCCCACTGATCGATGCCTGTCGCGGTGAGGTCGAGCGCGATGTCGAGATCCCACTCCTCAGCAACCCGCCGCATGTTGGCGACCCGCTCAAGGTGCGATCCGGGTTGCTGGATGAGGTGGTCGGCGGGAATGCTGACGGCGATGCGAAGGCCAAACCATTCGGCAAGCTGCTGCGCCAGGCGGCCGAGCGCAATACCCTCGTGCCGGACGGGCGTGTTCTTGGGCAAGACGATGGTCTTCAGGCCGCATCGAGTGGCGCAGAAGTTGAGAAAGTCACGCAGGCGGGATACTCGTTGCTCGGAGAACGGTCCCGCGTACTGCATCGGCAGCCAGACGGACTTGATGCGGGCTGTGGGGTGAACCCGAACATCGTCGATCGACGGAGAACGCCAGGCACGCCGAAGGTCGAGATCGAGACCACACATGCCGACCTCGATGGCCTGGTCCGGTGTCACCGACATTCGCCCGAACGCCGAACCTCGCGACCCCATGAGCATGGTCGGTCGACGATATGGTGCGCCGGAATCTTGCTGGCGGGTCAGGTCCATCGCGTCCTCGGAGAAGTTGGTCAGAGCCACGATGTCCACTCGTCAAGAGCAGATAGTGCGCAGCCGTGCTTGTGGGGGCAGTGTATCAGAGACGGAAGAGATTTAATGCGCCGCCGTGAGTTCGCGAATGGCGGATTCGACGGCGATTTCGGCAGCGAGCGCCACCCGATATGCCTGACCCAGGCGCACCGACGACGCGTTGTCCAAACTGACCGCGAAGGCGATATCGCCATCAACCATCGTGTGGGCCGGTACGATCGATCGGGCGAGCCCGTCGTGCATAGCGACCGTAACGTATTGCAGCGCGTTGTGGTCGAGAGGGATATCGGTGACGCATGCCATCAGGGTGGTCGATTCACCTGTTGGCGGCACGAAGAGTTGACCAAGGAGCGCCTTGCGCGGATCGTCCCGCGCCGATGTGGCCCTATCGCCGAAGGCGTTGAGCACGACCACCGCGGTGAGAGTGCCTTGATCAAGGGTGATCTGCGAGATGGCGATGCCTCCCGATCGGGCATTGCCAGTACCCCTGACATGTCCGTAGGTCGCCCCTGTTCCAGCGCCGACGGAGCCGGTTGTTGCCTTTGAGAGCTCATCCGCAGTGTCAATAGCCCTGTAGCCCGCGGCGGCATCCGGCCAGGATGATTCGCCGATCATGAGATCGAAGATCACTGCGGAAGGGACGATTGGCACGGTTCCGGCCGGAGTCGGAAAGCCACGATCCCGCTCTTTCAGCCATCGCATCACGCCATCGGCGGCGGCCAGTCCGAACGCGCTGCCTCCAGTTAGCAGGATCGCGTCAGGCTGCTGCTCGGCGCGACCCGGAGCGAGCAGGGCAAGTTCCCGGCTGCCGGGCGCCGCGCCACGCACGTCGCAGGCGGCGAGCGTTGGGCGGTCGAAGCTGAGGACCGTGCAGCCAGTGTGAGCCTGTTCATCGGTCCAGTGACCGATCCTGAATCCAGGGACGTCTTTCAGCGCTGCCATGCAACCTCCATCCCCGGTATGGCCCGAATCACGTTGCCGTTGAACGCGGTTGTAGCCCGTCGGATCGAGTCGGCGGGATCGTTTTCCTCCCAAAGGTGTGTTAGCACGAGGGTATGCGCTCCGATCCTGGAAGCCAACTCGCCCGCCTCGGCTGGGGTGAGATGACCGCGTTCCTCAAACGCTTCGTCGCTGTCGTCGCGTGCCATGCCTTCTGCGAGCAGGACATGGACACCGCTGCCGAAATCATCGAGGTCAGCCGCTGGTCCGGTGTCTGCGGTGTAGAGCAGATCGCCCGAGTCGTCTGAGAAATGAACCCGAATTGCCCAGCAGGGAATGTAGTGGATGGTCGAGGCGAAGGTGCAGGTGAGGTCGCCAATGGTCACACTTCCCGCGGGATCGTACTGCTGGACATCAAAGACGCTGGTGAACCATTCGATCCCGGTTTCGGGTGCCTCATAGGCGGCGGCGATACGCTCCAGTGTGGCGATGCCGTCGGGCGGGAGGTGAAGTGGAAGGAGACCTTGGGCGCTCACGGGGTTGTAATTGAGCATGTAGCGCAGTGCGACCAGATCGAGGATGTGGTCGGCGTGAAGGTGTGAGATCACAATGCCGTCGAGCTGCCGGTAGTCCACGTGCTTTCGAAGCTCGAGCAGGGTGTTGGGTCCCATGTCGAGCACCAGCGACGAGGCGTCGGATTGGACGAGATACGAAGAGCAGCCCTGGCCGGTGCCGACCCCTGCCGCGCTGCCGCCGAGTGTGGTGAGTTTCATCTTCGCAATCCTTTGCTCATCGTCAGGACGTACTCTCCACCGTTCCCAGATGCGACGTTTGATTCCAGGCGTCACATCTAGTGCCGGCGGCAGTCACCGTCAAGCTCGATATGGTGCAGTTCCTGACGAGATACGGAAAGAACGACATATCGCCCGACGCCACCAGGATCGCCCCCAATGTGCCGATGACGCCACCGTGCGTGACGACGACTACCCGGCGATGATGATGGTCGGTCATGATCTTCGTCAAACCCGAGAGGATCCTGGTGACGAAAGAGTTGGCAGACTCGCCGCCCGGCCAGAAGTCGTCGGGATGGGCCGCGCCCTGGATGAGCGAGCGGAGGTGCGGATGGGCTGTGATCGCCTCGTGTTCCGCGAAACCCTCCAGATCGCCGAAGCTGAACTCGGCGATCTCCTCGACGACTTTGGGCAGCAGTCCCGTGGCGGCCCCGATGGGTGCGGCGGTTTGGCGTGCGCGTTGCAGCGGGCTGGTGACGAGGGCGTCCGGCACCAGCCGCTTGACCTCATCGGCAACGGCTTGCGCCTGATGGTGGCCGAGATCGGTCAGCAGGACATCCTGCCGACCAACCAGCAGCCCGTTGATATTGGCTTCGGTCTGGCCATGGCGGACGAGGATCAGCTCGGTTGTTTTGCCATCGGGATGATGAAAGCTGTCGAATCTGCGTCCGGTCAGGTCAATTCTCTCGACTGGTGGCGTACTCACAATGGCTCCTGAGTGGGCATATTTCGCATCGGGGACGGCGCGCCTGACAGATGGCGCGGCCATGCGCGATGAGCTCGACATGCATCCTGTACACGCGGTCGGCGTTGTCGCCGATCAATGACTCGAGTTTCGCATGCGCGGCGTTGGCTGTGGTGCCTACTTCGATCAGTCCAATCCGCGTGGCAACGCGATGGACGTGCGTGTCGACCGGCATCGCTGGCAAACCCATGCTGAACAGCAGGACACAGGCGGCGGTTTTGGGACCGACGCCGTCGATGGACACGAGCTCGGCACGGGCCGCTTCAATCGGCATCGAGGCCAGGCTATCCAGCGTGAAACCGCCATAGCGATGCTCGAGCTCCTCCAGCGCTGCCTGGATGCGCGGACCCTTGCGGTTCGCCAGACCGCCCGAGCGGATCGCCTCGATGACATCCTCGGGGTTCGCCTCGACGACATCATCCCAGGTGGAAAATCGGTCTCGAAGGCTGCGAAGCGCGCGAGCGGTGTTGGTGTCCGAGGTGTTCTGGCTGAGGATGGTCGACACCAGCGTCGAAACCGGATCTCGGTCTGGGTTGAGCTGGCGGGGCCCGTAAACCTCGTCCAGGATCGGTTCGATGGCTTTAAGGCGGTCCATTGTGATCACTGACACGCTCATCTCCACATTGCGCAGATGTTTCGTTCCGCGCTACACTTCATCGGTTTATGCAGACGGTCTCTTCGTGAGGTTTGGTAACGCGCGTGGCGAATACACCCACAACGGCACAACCCGAATATGCACTGCCCTCGGGTCTTTTCAGGACCGCGGGGGCGTCTTTTTATGAGTATATGGCACCTGATCTGGGTCAATGTGGAAGGACGGGCCGATGAGCGAGACGCTGATCCTGCGCGGTGGCCGCGTCGTGGACCCCGCCAATGGCATCGACGGCGTTGCCGATGTCGTGATTCGGGACGGGACGATCCTCTCGGTTGGAGAAGTCGAAGGCGCTGACACGGGCGGAGAGGTCACCGTGCATGACGCTGCCGGAAAGCTGGTCACTCCCGCCTGGATCGACATGCACGTCCACTTCCGCGATCCGGGCTTTACCGACAAGGAGACGCTGACGACGGGTTCGCTGGCGGCGGTAGCAGGAGGCTTCGGCACGGTCGCCTGCATGCCGAACACAAAGCCCGCGCTGGATTCGGTGGATGCCATCCAGGATGTGATCAGCCGTGCGAAGCGGGATGCAGCATGCGCGATCCTGCCGATCGGGACGATCACCAGGGAGCGAAGTGGACGAGAGGAGGTCGACTTCGAGGCGCTGGTCGAGGCTGGCGCGATCGGCTTCTCGGATGACGGCGACACGACCGCCGACAGTGCGATCATGAGGTCCGCGCTCGAGGCCTCGCTGAACCTGAACGTGCCGGTGATCGTCCACTGCGAGGACAAGGCGCTGGCGTCCGGGGCGATGCACGAGGGCGAGGTCTCGCGGAGGCTGGGACTCCCTGGCATCCCAGCGGCGGCGGAAGAGATCATCATCGCCCGTGACCTGATGCTGGCCGAGCTGACTGGCGGCTGGCTGCACGTCTGTCACGTCAGCACCGCACGAGGGATCGAACTGATCGCCGAGGCGAAGACGCGAGGGGTTCGTGTGACGGCCGAGGTGATGCCGCACCACATCGTGATGAG
>Ga0136627_1000283_pt1 | contig 18115 bp, 21 predicted proteins | sample AntDrymUQ4892206_2_FD_104652 | JGI IMG/M metagenome (GOLD analysis project Ga0136627, IMG submission 104652) | Polar desert sand microbial communities from Dry Valleys, Antarctica - metaG UQ489 (22.06) | ecosystem: Environmental > Terrestrial > Soil > Desert | place: Antarctica: Dry Valley... | reverse complement strand
TAGCCGTTGCTGGGACAGGACCGAGCCGGGCGATGGAAGGAGCAAGGGTGCCACTGAACAAGCCAGGGCTGCGGCGTGCCTTGCGCCGGCGCTATCCCTGGCTGGACCATCCCGACCTTGGGCCGGCCGCGGTGGAGGCCGGCGAGTGCGACCGGTGCGGTGTCGAAGCGCGGCTGACCGCCACCTGTGGGCCGACTGCTGCGGCCTACAGCGCTGAAGCGCCACTTCAGGCCGGCCCGGTCTTCCTGGGGCGCCGCTGCGCGGCCGCCGTCGGCACCGACGCCTGGTGTGACGGCCACCGTCAGGAGGCGGTCGAGGCCCTTGCCTGGCTGAAGTCGCTGCCCTCGGAGGCCGACGACGTGGCCCGCCTGTGGTGGGTCGCCACCGGCGAGGTCCGCCTCGACCCAGCCGGCGTCTGGGCGTTGACGACACGGCTGGGCCTACCCGCAGGCGGGTAACCGGACTAAGCCGTGCCATGCCAGCGTGTCATGCTGGTCGGGTGGATCCTGACCCTGGCCTGTTCGGCCCCGACAGCGTCACCTGGCAGCTGCACGCCGACCCGGCCGTGGCACTCGGCGGCCTTCGCGCCCTGATGCTGCAGACCCTGCATCCGCTGGCGATGGCTGGAGTCGCCGAGCACTCCGACTTCCGCGACGACCCCTGGGGCCGGCTGTTTCGGACCGCCGACTACATCGCCGCGGTCACCTATGGGACCACTGAGGAGGCCCATCGCGCCGCAGCACGGGTTCGCAGAGTCCACCGGCGGCTGCGCGGGGTCGAACCCGAGAGCGGTCGCGGCTACCGGGTCGACGATCCCGCCTTGCTGCTGTGGGTGCACTGCTGCGAGGTCGACTCGCTACTGGCGGCGCATCGACGGTGTGGCGCCCCGCTGGCGCCGGGGGCGGCCGATGCGTACGTCGCCGAGCAGGTGCGCGCGGCGGCGCTGGTCGGGCTGACCCCAGCCGATGTGCCAGCCAGTACGGGGGACATGCGCGAGTACTTCGAGGCGGTACGACCTCAACTGCACAGCACCGCCGCGGCGCGCGAGGCCATGCGCCTCTTGCTCACACCACCCTTGCCGCTGCCCGCGCGCCCGGCCTGGGCCGGGCTGGCCTCGATCGCGTTCGGGATGCTGCCGCGCTGGGCCCGCGCCCGCTTCGGGCTCACCGGCTGGCTGACCGCTCATCCCGGCACCGACCTCGCCGCCGGTGTGGCGGGCCGCAGCCTGCGCTCGGCGGTTCACCTGGTGCCGCGACGGCTGTGGGAATCGCCGGCTCGGCGCGCCGCCGAACAGCGACTGGCCGCCGGTGCCGCCGCGCTAGCCGCCGGCGCCTGACGCCACGTACGCTGCTCACTGGGTGCCTGCGCTGCGTCGAACGGCCGCGGGGCACCGCAGCCTCCCTCGCTAGCATCGCCGGTGATGTCCATCTCCGTCTGCGTCTACTGCGCCTCGTCGGAATCGGTTTCGGCCGAGCTGCGGGCGTTGGCCGCCGAGCTTGGCCACGCGCTCGCGGCGCAGGGTTGGTCACTGGTCTACGGCGGCGGCAACGTCGGACTGATGGGCGAGGTCGCCCGCGCCGCGCTGGCAGCCGGCGCCCACGTCACCGGCGTCATTCCGCACCGCCTCGCCGACCGCGAGATCGCGTTGGAAGATGTCACCGAGTTGGTGCGCACGGAGACCATGCGCGAGCGTAAGGGGCTGATGGACGACCGCAGCGACGCCTTCGTGGTGCTGCCTGGGGGGATCGGCACCCTCGAGGAGCTGGTGGAGATTCTCACGCTCAAGCAGCTTGGCTACCACGACCGAGCCATCGTGGTGCTGGACGCAGGCGGCTACTGGGACCCGTTCCTGGCGCAGCTGGACAGGATGGTGGAGATGGGGCTGGCCGACGCGTCGCTGCCGGGCCTGCTCGACGCCACCCACGACGTGGCCGGGACCATCGCCGCCATCCGCGGCTATCGCCCGCGCCGGGGTTCTCCCGACGACGCGGACCAGATCGAGACCATCGAGGCACCCCGCTCCTGACTGGCGCCTCTGGGTCACGCAGGTCTTGAAACGGGATTTGTGGTCGGCCACCGGACGGGGTGTCCGGTCAGCGTCCACGAATGTCGGCAGGGCAGCTTGTCCACAGTTGTTGGGAGATCACCGGCCGCGTCGTCGCAGGGCAGGGGTACGGTGTCGCAGCTGGGTTGGTGCCAGCAACGGGCGATGGTACGGTCGTAACCGTCTACCGTCCTGCTCCCGGCGGGGCGCGTCGCAACGCGTCCGACAGCGGGGGCCACTCGACCACAGGATGGTCCATTGCGCACGTATGAACTCATGATGATCACGAACGGCTCGCTCGACGATGCCGCCGTGTCCACCAGCGTCGACCGCTTCACCAAGCTGATCGCCGACCAGGGCGGCACGGTGGACAGGGTCGACCACTGGGGCAAGCGCCAGTTCGCCTACGAGATCCGGCACATGAACGAGGGGTACTACACGGTCGTCGACCTGCAGATCTCCTCCGAAGGCTTGCTCGAGCTCGAACGGCAGCTGCGTCTGGCCGATGAGATCGTTCGGCACAAGGTCGTCCGTCCCGGTGTGCGAACCAAGCGCGTCTAAACCTCGCGCAACGACCAAACGGAGGACTCGTGGCGACTGACAACGTAATCACCATCGTCGGCAACCTCACCGACGACCCCGAGCTGCGGTACACGCCTGCCGGTGCCGCGGTGGCCAACGTGCGTGTGGCCGTCAACCAGCGCTTCTTCAACAAAGAGACCAACCAGTGGGACGACCGTCTCGACGGGTTCTTCACGGTCAACGTGTGGCGTGACTACGCGGAGAACGTCGCCGACTCGCTGCACCGCGGCACGCGCGTCCTCGTCACCGGACGGCTGCGAAGCCGGTCGTACGAGGACAAGGACGGCCAGACCCGCTGGGTCACCGAGATCGAGGCCGACGAGATCTGCCCGAGCCTGCGGTGGGCCACCGCCAAGATCGAAAAGATGAACCGCAGCGGTGGCAACCGCGGCGGTGGCGGGCAGTCCGAGTCCAGCTGGGGAGGCGCCCCAGCACCGACCCAGGCGCCTGCCAACGAGGATGTCCCCTTCTAGCCACACCCGATTCGTCGCTTCCCCAGGAGAACCGCAATGGCGCAACGACGCAACGAAAAGCCGGCCAAGCGCAAAGAGTGCTACTTCAGCAAGAACAAGATCGAGTACGTCGACTACAAGGACGTCGCGCTGCTGCGCAAGTTCGTGTCAGATCGCGGCAAGATCCGTTCGCTGCGGGTGACCGGCACCACGCCGCAGTACCAGAAGCTGGTCGCGCAGGCGGTCAAGAACGCCCGCGAGATGGCGCTGCTGCCCTACACCACTCGCTGACCCTAGGAACGGCTCGTGAAGGTCATCCTCAAGCAGGACGTCGACAACCTCGGCGGTGCCGGTGACGTCTTGGACGTCGCCGACGGCTACGGCAACAACTACCTGATGCCGCGCAACCTGGCGATGCGCGCCACTCGGGGGGCGCTGGCCGACGCCGACGCCATGCGAGCCGCCCGTGGCAAGCGCGAGGCCCGCAGCCTCGGAGAGGCACAACAGCTCAAGGCGCGCCTTGAGGCCAAGCCAGTGTCGATACCCGCCAAGGCCGGCGAGGACGGCACGCTGTACGGGTCGGTCGGCAACAGCGCGGTCGCCGCCGCGGCCAACCAGCAGCTCGGGGTGCCCATCGACCGCCGGCGCATCCCGCTGGAGCGCCCGTTCAAGCAACTCGGTGAGCACGAGGTGCAAGTCCGCATCCACCCCGAGCTGACCGCCACCCTGCGCGTGGCCATCGTCCGCGGCACCTAACCCCCCGCTCCCCACGCCTCCGACCCCCGCCGAGCATTCGGTGGGGGTCGTTCGTTGTGCCTCCCGAGGTTCTCGACCGGACGAACGACTTCGACCGGCGGTGATGTCGGCTCAGGCAGGTGCCCGTGCGCTCCGCGCGCACAGCTGAGTTGTGCCGGGCTGTGAATTCGGCGCGTGCCGTCCACACGGTTGTCCACGGTGTCACCGAGGCCGTCCACAGCACGACGACGTCCCTGCACACCTCGAAGGGCACCTGTCCTCCGGCTGAGGCCGAGTTATCCGCACAGCCGCTCGTCAACGCTCGTGCGCCAGCAGTGGTCGTGTCCCACCCCCGGCGTACCTTGCCAGGGAACCCTCACAGGAGCGGAGAACGTGGCGAGCCGGGCGGCAGAAGATCTCGACCCGAACGGGCGGGTGCGCACGCTTCCTGGGCCGGCGGCGGCAGGCTCGCGCGGCTTCGAGCGAGTGCCGCCGCACAACCTCGACGCCGAGGTCAGCGTGCTCGGCTCGATGCTGCTGTCGCGCGACGCCATCGCCGAGGTCAGCGAGCTGGTCGGTCCCCAGGACTTCTACCGCGGCGCCCACCGCACGATGTTCGAGGCAGCGCGGAACCTGTACGACCGGGGTGAGCCGGTCGACCCTGTGACGTTGGCCGACGAGCTGGAAGGACGGGGCACCCTGGCAGATGTCGGTGGGGTCGTCGGCATCGACGAGATTGTGCGCCGGGTCCCCGTCGCCGCCAACGGCTTGTACTACGCCCGCATCGTCGCCGACCAGGCTCTGCGTCGACGGCTGATCGAAGCGGGCACCCAGATCGCAGGCCTCGGCTACGAACCGGAGCGGGGGGTCGCCGAGGCGGTCGATACCGCCGAGCAGGTCATCTATGGCGTGGCCCAGCGCGGAAACATGGGCGACTTCGTGTCGATGAAGCAACTGGTGACGGCGAGCTTCGAGCTCATTGAGAAGCTGCACGAGAACAACTCGTCCATCACCGGGCTAGCAACCGGCTTCAAGGACTTCGACCTGCTGACCGCCGGGTTGCAGCCGTCGAATCTCGTGATCATCGCTGCTCGACCCGCGATGGGAAAGTCCACGTTGGTCACCAACCTGGCCACGCACGTCGCCGTGGAGTCGCGCCAACCCGTGGTGATGTTCTCCTTGGAAATGTCGCAGATGGAACTGGTGCAGCGCATCCTGGCCGCGGAAGCCCGCATTCCCTCCGACCGTCTGCGCACCGGTCGCCTGGAGGAGCCGGACTGGCCGAAGCTGTCCCAGGCCATGGGCCGCTTGGCTGAGGCGCCGCTGTACATCGACGACACCCCGGGCATCAACCTGATGGAGATCCGCTCCAAGTGCCGCCGGCTCAAGCAGAAGCATGGCCTCAGCCTCGTCATCATCGACTACCTGCAGCTGATGCAGTCGCACCGGCGGATCGAGAATCGGGTGCAGGAGGTCTCCGAGCTCAGCCGGGGCTTGAAGATCCTGGCCAAGGAGCTGGACCTCCCGGTTATCGCGCTGTCGCAGCTGTCGCGCAAGCCCGAGGACCGAGCTCGCGACGATCGCCGACCCCAGCTGGCCGACCTGCGCGAGAGCGGCTCCATCGAGCAGGACGCTGACCTGGTGGCGTTCATCTACCGCGACGAGGTCTACGACCCCGAGTCCGCGCACAAGGGGGAGGCCGAGCTCATCGTCTCCAAGCACCGCAACGGGCGGCTGGATACCGTGCGGTTGTCGTTCATCGGGCAGCACTCGCGCTTCGTCAACATGGCGCGCGGGCCGATCGGCGGGCGAGGCGGGCCGCTGTAGCTGCGGGTGGAACTCCTGGCGTTGCGGCGGCGTCGAAGCCAACGACCGCAGCCGCTCGACCGAGGAGGACCGCATGAACCGCTTGCCTGTCGCCTGGTTGTGCCTCGTCGGTGTTCTGGCGGCGGGGTGCAGCGGCGGAGGGAGCAGCGCGGGTAGCGCGGGGCCGGAGGAACAGGCCGCAGGCGGGGCGGAGGCGGGAGCAGCGCAGGAAGATCGAGCGCAGGACAACGCGGCGGGCAGCGCGGCCGACGAGGTCGCCGACAGCTCAGGCAACGGCAGGGTCTGGCAGGCGCTGTCGGCGGCCTCGACCGGCGAGCGGGTCATCAAGGACGGCACCATCGTGTTGGAAATCGCAGAGGGCACCTTCGACACCGCCTTCGCCGAGGTGGTGCGCGCCAGCGACCGTCTGGGCGGCACGGTCGTGGCCACCACCACCGACAACAGCTTGGATCGCCCTCCAGCCGGCACCGTGACGGTGCGGGTGCCTGCTGACCGGTACGAGCAGCTGCTGATCTCGATGCGCGACTTCGGCATCGTGCGCAACCGGCGCATCAGCTCCGAAGACGTGTCCACCGAGTACGTCGATCTGCAGTCGCGGCTGCGTCAGCAGGAGGCCCAGGAACGCTTCTACCTGGGGCTGTTGGCCGAGGCACGCGACGTCGAGGACGCCATCGCGATCCAGCAGTAGCTGCAGGGACTGCAGTCCGACATCGAGCGAATCAAAGGCCGGCTGCAGTTCATCGACGATCGCACGACCTTCTCCACCCTGACCGTCGAACTGTACGAGCCGGGCGGGATTCCCGTGACCGAGCCACCGTCAGGGCCGAGCCTGGCCGCCGCCTGGCTGCAGGCGCGAGAGGCGTTCGTGACGGTGATCGGCGCGCTGCTGGTGACCACCGTGGCGCTGCTGCCGCTGCTGCTCATCGTCGCCGCTGGTTGGGGCGCATGGCGCTGGTCACGGCGGCACCCGGCGAACCTGCGCGTTCATCAGGAGTGAGTCAACCAGGCAGGCGGATCCCCTGCATCACGTGAGCCGTAGGATGCCCCGATGAGCACCGCACGCGCCGACCGGGTCGACCTCGACGAGCTGCTGGCCTTCATCGCACCGCGCCACAAGGCGGTCCTGACCACGGTTCGCAGCGACGGACGTCCGCAGCTGTCGCCCGTCGCCATGGGGGTTGACGAGCAGGCCCGCATCGTCGTGTCGACCTACCCGGAGCGGGCCAAGACCGCCAACGCCCGCAAGGACGCGCGCGTGTCGGTGTGCGTGCTGTCCGACGACTGGGATGGTGCCTGGGTGCAGGTCGACGGGCAAGCGCAGGTGCTCGACATGCCCGAGGCGCTCGAGCCGCTGGTCAGCTACTACCGGGCCATCTCCGGCGAGCATCCGGACTGGGACGACTACCGCCAGGCCATGCACCGCCAGGACAAGAGCCTGATCCGGGTGACGATCGAGCGCTGGGGTCCGGTCGCGACGGGTGGCTTCCCCCCGCGCTTGGCGCGGCCGTAGCTACAAGGTCGGCTTGAAGACCATCGCCCAGACCACCGACAGCAAGATCAGCACGTTGATCAGGTTGAAGGTGCGCAGCCGTGCCTCCAGCGCCGACATTCGCGCCGGGTCAGGGTCGTCGCTGGCGGTGAGCTCGGTCAGCTGGTGGCCCAGCCGTGACAGCAGGGCACCGCCGAGGCCCATCGACACCACCATGCCGAGGAAGCCGTAGGCGATCCACAGGGCGTCAAATCGCAGCCGGCCCACCACGACCATCACGATCCCGGCCACGAGGGTGATCACCGCCGCCGGTCCCACCACCGACCGCCCGTAGAAGGCGGCTTGACGGCCGAGTGCGGCGGTTGCTGCGGCACCCTCCTGTCGAGCGAGGCGCGCCGGGATCACCATCAGGGCGATGACGCCGCCGACCCAGACGATGACGGCGGCGACGTGCAAGAACTTGAACAGGTTGTAGGTCGTGTACACCGCGCCCTCCAGACCCACCCGTCGTCACCGACGTGCTCAACCGCAACGACGTGACGCTACCACCGTCACGTCGGGCTGCCGCGAGGCTACCGGCGCCCGTGCGCCGCGGGCCGGCGGCGTTGGCTGCTTGGCCTGCGTGCCGGCTTGACGCTGGCGTGCGGGCGTTGCGGCAGCCGCGTCACGATCGGCTTGGGCGGTGAGGTCGTCGGCAGCCGCTCCAGCGCCACGCGGTCCACCCCGCTGGGCAGCGACAGCTCGCGCTGCAAGCTCTTGACGTCGCGCACCTTGTCCGGCGGCACCAGGGTCAGCACCAGCCCCTTGGCTCCCGCCCGCCCCGTGCGTCCCGAGCGGTGAAGGTAGTCCTTGCCCGTCGCCGGGGGGTCGAAGTGGACCACCACGCCGACGTTGTCGACGTGGATGCCCCGGGCGGCCACGTCGGTTGCCACCAGCGCGTGCACGCGGCCCTCGGTGAAATCGGCCAGCGCACGGTCGCGCTGGCTCTGCGAGCGATTGCCGTGGATGGCGACCGCTCCGACCCCGTCACGCTGCAGCTGGCGGGCGACGCGGTCCGCGGCGTGCTTGGTCCTGGTGAACACGATGGCGGGCGCGACGCTGCGGACGACGTCGCCGGTCACGTGCACCCGTGCGGCGGCGTCGGTCTGCCAGAAGAGATGTTGGACGTCGTCGCGCTCCTCGGTGGTCTGGGCTAGCTCGTAGCGGGCGGGGTCACGCTGGTAGCGGCGGATGAGCACGTCGACGTCGCCGTCGAGGGTGGCGGAGAACAGCAACGTCTGCCGAGCACGCGAGGTGGCGTCGAGCAGGCGCTTGACCTCCGGGAGGAAGCCCATGTCAGCCATACGGTCCGCCTCGTCGACGACGACGAAGTCGACATCGGCCAGGTTGACGTCCTTGCGCCGGACGAGGTCGGCGAGCCGGCCGGGGCAGGCCACCGCGATGTCGATGCCCTGCCGTAGCCGGCGCTGATCGCGGCTGATGGACATTCCGCCATAGAAGGTGGCGACGCTGCGGCCAAGCGGCTCCGCCAGCTGGCGCAGCTCGGCGGACACCTGCGCCGCCAGCTCGCGGGTGGGCACCAGGACCAGACCGCGAGGGCGTCCAGGCCTTCCCTTGCCGACTCTGGCGACGAGGGGGATGGCGAAAGCCAGGGTCTTGCCGGATCCGGTGGGCGCGCGGCCGCACAGGTCGCGACCGGCCATCGCCTCGGCGATGGTCATGGCCTGGATCGGGAAGGGGTTGATGACTCCGCGCTTGGCGAGCGGGCCGGCGATACGCGCGGGCACGCCGAGGTCGTTGAAGGTGGTCACAGCAGCTACTCCTGTTCGAGCAGGTGTGCTCGAAGATCGTTTGGCGCGCTTCAGGCGCATGGGCGAACACGCCCGAAAACGAGGAGAGCGGCGCAAGCCACGAGGTCGAGTTCGGCGTCCGGGGGCGTCGCGGTGAAACGGTCGCCGCGCCGGTGCGCGCATTCAACGGCGAGGATTGCCGACGCCGTTGCCCTCACTGTAGCGGTTCTCGCCCCCGAGACATGCAGCCAGACGCTGTACCCCTGGACCGCACGTCGAGCGCTTGCAGCGTTGCCTTGAGTATCCGCCGGGAGCTTTTCGGGCTGCGTTAGGGTGAGCCGATGATCCCGCGGCCCGCGCCGGGGCGACCGTGACCGCAGGCGACGGGTCGGCGCGGGGTGATGACCCAGCGTCCGGCCTCGGCCGCGACTTCTGGTGGCTGTGGACGGCGTCGGCGACTTCCAACCTGGGCGACGGCATCCGCTTGACGGCGCTGCCGCTGCTTGCCGCTGCGATCACCACCAATCCCACCGCGGTGGCCGGCGTGATGGCCGCGACGTACCCTGCCGTGGCTGCTGTTCGGAGCGGTCGGCGGAGCCATCGCCGACCGCAGCGACCGGCGGCGCTTGATCATCGCCGTGCAGGTGAGCCGGGCCGCCTGCGCCGGGGTGTTCGCCGTGTCGGTGGCGGTTGGCGGTTCCTCGTTGCTTGGCCTGTACGCCGTCGCGGTCTGCATCAGCCTCGGTGAGGTCGTCGTGGACGGAGCGCTGCAGGCGGTCATCCCGCTGGTCACTCCCCGGGACCGTCTCGACGCTGCCAACGGCCGCATGGGCGCCGCCCAGCTCCTGGCCGACGAGGTCCTGGGCGGGCCGGTCGGTGCGCTGCTGTTCGCCTTCGCCGCGGCGTTGCCCTTTTGCCGTTGACGCCGTGACCTTCGGCCTGGGGGCGCTGGCGTTCACACAGGTTCGCGCGCCACAGGTCGCCGGTCGCCCGAGCTCGTCGACCAGCCTCCTGCATGACGTTTCAGAAGGCGTGCGCTGGCTGTCGCGCCACCGCCTCCTGCGCGCCTTTGCGGTGTCGATGGCGGGACCAACCTGGGCTACGCAGCGGGGTCGTCGATGCTGGTGTTGTTGTTGACCGACACCTTCGGGGCCAGCGGTATCGCCTTCGGTTGGCTGATCTCGGCGGCAGCCGCCGGCGGCTTCGTCGGCACCTTGCTGGCCGAGAGGGTGGCGCGCCGAACGGGACGGGGCCGCGCGATGGGCATCACGTTAACAACTGGCGCGGCGTTGTTCGCCGCCGTCGCGGCCGCACCCACCATCTGGGCCGCCGCCGCTGCCTGGACGCTCATCACGCTGTCCACCGGCATGTTCAACGTCCTCGGGCGGTCATTGCGCCAGACGATCGTCCCCGACCGGATGATGGGCCGGGTCATGGGGGCCTTTCCGGGTGCTGGCCTACGGCACCGTCCCGCTCGGTGCGATCGGCGGCGGGATCATCGCCACGGCCCTCGGCATCCGCGCGGCGTTCGCCGCGGGCTTCGTCATCAACCTGATGGCCGCGCTGCTGTTCGCGCGGGTGGTGAGTGGGTCAACCGTGTCCGATGCGCTCGCACAAGCCGCTCGCACGGCAGGAGACGATGCCGCGTAGGGGGGCGGGCACTCAGACCTGCCGCCCACGGCGTTGCAGAATGACGTCCGCAAGACGAGCGGAGCCCTGATGACCGACCAGTCGACAGCTGAGCGCAGCGGCGCTTCTGCTCGGCGGTCTCTGGTCGGACGCCAGGTCCTGCACGGCCCGGCTTGGTTCGCCGTGCTCGGGCCCCCGCTGGTCCCGGTTCTGCTCTGGCTGCGCTCGGACGCGGTGGCCGTTGCCTTCGCGACCCCAGCCGGGGCACTGCGCAGCGCCGCGTTGCTGGCGGGGCTGTGCGGGTTCTCGGCGTTTGCCACCAATCTGGTGCTCAGCGCGCGGGTGCCGGCGATCGAGCGGCTGTTCGGCGGCCTGGACCGCATGTACCGCTGGCATCGGCGCCTGGCCGCGGCGGTGGCCACGCTGCTGGTCGCCCATGTGGTGCTGATGCTCGGCTCGCAGGCGGCCACGCCCGGCACGAGCGTGGCCGGACTTCTGCTGCCCGACGACGGCTGGCGGGTGTTCGCCGGCGTGGTGGCCTTCGCCGGCTTCGTCGCCATCCTCACCGTCACGCTGGTAGGACGGCTGCGCCACGAGCCCTTCCTGCGCGTCCACCGCGTGTTTGGGTTGGTGTTCGCCGTCGGCGCCGTGCACGCATTCCGGGTCCAAGGGCTGGGGTCGCAGATCCCCTTCCTCGACGGCTACCTGGCGGTCGTGACGGTCGCGGCGATCGCGGGCTGGGTGTATCGCTCCGGGCTGGGGCGGACCCTGGTGCGGCGTGACTTCTACCGGGTCGCCGCGCTGCGACCACGGGGGACGTCAATCGCCGAGCTCGAGCTGGAGCCCGCCGACGCGCCGCTGGTCTTCGAGGCGGGCCAGCACGTGTTCATCGGCATCAACCACCCCGCGGTGGGACGCGAGCTGCATCCCTTCTCGATCACATCCGCTCCCGGCGAACCGATGCTGCGGCTCGCGGTCAAGGCCGTCGGGGACTACACCCGCGCGCTGCCGGGGGTAGAACCCGGCGCCTGGGTTCGCGTCGAGGGACCGTACGGCGGCTTCTGGCATCGCGGCGATCGGGAAGGCCGGCAGGTGTGGATCGCCGGCGGCATCGGGATCACGCCGTTCCTGTCCATGGTGCGCAGCCTGCCCGTGGCGAGGGCCCCCGGCGACGAGGAGGGCATCCCCAGCCGCGCGATCGACCTGTACTACCTGACCGACCGGGTCGCGGCGGCCGTCTTCCTCGACGAACTGCTGGACCTGGCGGCGCAGCGGCCGGGCCTGCGGATCATCCCCCACGCCGACGAGGAGCACGGCTTCCTCACCGCCGACGGGATCGTGAAGACCTCCGGAGAACTCGATGGCGCGGCCGTCTATCTGTGCGGGCCGAAGCCGATGACCGACGCGCTCACCGGTCAGCTGGTGGGACTCGGGGTGCCCCGCAACCGGATCCACTTCGAGGAGTTCCGCTTGGGCGGCCGGCTGCGCTAGGCGGCAGGCCCGGAACCCGGGACCGGCTGGGCGTCGGCACCCACCAGCACGCCGATGGTGTGCAGCACCGTCAGCAGCGCCGCCGGCACGTCCACCAGCTCGTCGCTGAGCAGCTCGACCACGGCGAGGGGCTGTCCCGACGAGCTGGCTTTGACGGGGAAGGCAAGGGCGCTGCGCAACCCGTGCCGCAGCGCGGCCGCGGCGCGGGGGAAGTTGGCATCGGCTGCGACGTCGGGGATCCAGACGGGCCGCCCCGACCGCCACACCCGCCCGGGCAGGCCGACGCCGCTGGTCAGGCGCTGCTTTCGGGTCATCGCCACGAAGGCGGGATAGTCGTCGGCGCCCTCGCCGATGTACGAGCACCGCAGCCGCTGGCCGTCCTCGGCGATGCTCCACACCGCCACGAACGGCCAGGCCAGCGCCCGCCCCAGCATGTCGGCGGCGCCGCTCGCCCGTTCGTCGAGCGCCCGAGGGACGCTGGGCGACGACAGCGCCACCGCGACCTCCTCCAGGGCGGCGAACCCGCGTTCGAGCAGCCGCTGCCCAGCCGTCTCGTCGCGCGCCGCCAACGCGCGCAGCGACCCCACAAAGCCACGACGGCCGTTGTCGTCGAGGATCACGCTGAGCAGCAGCTCGACGGTGATCTCGGTGCCGTCGCGGCGGAGCGCCGGGACCTGCACCGGGCGCCCGATGAGGTGCGGCGTGCCGGTGACGAGGTAGCGGGTGTAGCCGGAGATGTGGGCGTCGCGCAGCCGGGGAGGAACGATCACCGTCAGGCGCCTGCCGATCAGGTCAGCGGCCGACCAGCCGAGCAGGGAGGCGGCGGCCGGGTTGGCGTGCGTGATCCGGTTGCGGTCGTCGCCGACGACGACGGCGTCGCTGAGCTGGTCGAGCAACGAACGGTAGGAGATGGCAGGCTCGGCGGGTACGTCCTGCGGCTGGTCGATGACGAACGCCGGCCACGGAGTCGGAGCACCGCCGCCGCTTTGGGTGATCACTTGACCGAGCCACCATCGCCGGCAGCCACCCACCTCGGGCAGCGTGGGCGGCGTCAACATCTGACCGGTGCGGGCCAACTCGTCGGCATCCTCCAGCACCGCCAGCAGCCGGCCGCTGGCCTCGGCGTCGGTGGCGCCGACCATCCCGGCCAGGTCGGCGGACTCCTCGCCGGCGTCTTCCGCGGCTTGCAGGTCGGCATCAAGCTGCTTGATCACCACCTGCGCAACCGGGCCGGTGGAGGCGCCACCCTCTGACGCGCCCAGCGTCAACAGGGTGTGCTCGCGCAGCAGCGCCTCGTCGTGCTGCTGCATGGCGCGGTACAGCGCGACCGGTGCCCCGAGCAGGCGGATCCCGACTCGGGCCTCGTCGTCGGCCGCCCCGTCGGCCTGCCCTTCGGCCGCGTCGTCGCGGTCGTCAGAAGCAGGAGCGGTGGGGTCGACGGCCGTGCCCTCGTCCTCGGTGCCCTCGGCTGCCTCACCGAGCTCGAACCAGACCACCTTGCCGTCGGGTCGCGGTTCCACGCCCCAGCGGCTGGACAGCACCTCGACCAGTTCCAGACCGCGACCGGTGGCCGCGTCGGCGCTGAACCCGCGGGGGGACGGCAGCACCGTGCTGCCGTCGCTGACCTCGACTCGGACGCCCGAGGCTCCGGCGGAGATCCGGACGCCGACCGCCGAGCGGCAGTGCAGCACGGCATTGGTCACCAGCTCGCTGACCAGCAGCTCGGTGGTGTCGCTATGGCGCTCGTAGCCGAGCTGATGCAGGGCCGCACCGACGAACCGGCGAGCTTGACCGGCGCTGCGCGGCTCGGCAGGCAGCAGGGTATGGATGGCCACCTCCAGACGTCGTGCATCGCGCAGGAACTGGTGCGTGCCTCGTTCGCCTACCGTTGCATCGTACGCGGGGCCGGCCCGTTGCTCCGCCGGACCAGCCGCCCTACGGTGCTCTACCGCAGAGGTGCCCGCGGGCTGGAAAGGGAGGTGACGAGTGCAGGTGACCGCGATCGAGACGGCCGCTCTGGGTGACCGCTCGTACGTCATCTCGCAGGACGGCGCGGCCATCGTGGTGGATCCGCAGCGCGACATCGACCGGATGCTCGCCGCGGTGCCGAACGGCGCGCACGTCGTCTGCGTGCTGGAAACCCACCTCCACAACGACTATGTCAGCGGCGGGCTACAACTCGCCCGGCGCGCCGGTGCCGACTATGTGATCGCCGCTGACGACGAGGTGGCGTTTCCCCGCACTCCCGTCCGCGACGGCGAGGTACTGACCGCCGGTCCGCTGCGCGTCACCGCGCTGCACACCCCCGGTCACACCCCGCACCACCTGTCCTATCTGGTTGCCGACGGCGAGGGGAACGGGGCTGTGTTCACGGGCGGGTCACTGCTGTACGGGACGGTGGGCCGCACCGACCTGATCGCCGAGGAGCGGACGGAGGAGCTGACGCGGGCGCAGTACCGGTCGGCGCGCAAGCTGGCGACCGACCTCCCGCCGGCGACCACCGTGCACCCCACTCACGGGTTTGGAAGCTTCTGTGCGTCGGCGGGTGGCTCAACCGGTACCGACGAGTCGACGATCGGCCGCCAGCGCCACGAGAACCTGGCCTGCACGACGGCTGACGAGGAGACCTTCGTGGGCACCCTCCTCGGCGGGTTGACCGCCTACCCCAGCTACTACGCGCAGATGGCGCCGATCAACCGTGCCGGCCCCACTCCGCTCGACCTGTCGCCACCCCCCGAGGCAGCGGTGGCGCAGCTGGGCAAGCGAGCCGCCGCAGGCGCCTGGGTGGTCGACGTGCGGCAGCGGCGGTTGTTCGCCGAGTCCCACGTCGCCGGGACGGTCAACGTGGAGCTGGGTGACTCCCTGCCCACCTATCTGGGCTGGGTGCTGCCGTGGGGGACCCCCGTCGTCCTGGCCGGCGACGAGGCCGGCGACGTCGGCGAGGCCCAGCTGATGCTCGCCCGGATCGGCATCGACCACCCCGAGGCCCGTGTCGTAGGAATCAGCCAGGCGACCGAGGCGACCGCCACCTATCCCGTCACTGACTTTGGCGGGCTCGCCCGAGCCAAGGTCGGGTGCGACCTGGTTGTGCTCGACGTCCGGCGCCACGACGAGTGGCGCGACGGCCACATCGCCGGGGCGGTGCACGTACCGCTGCCGGAGCTGGAGGACCGGCTCGCAGAGCTGCCCGCCGAGCGGCTGTGGGTGCACTGCGCGTCCGGGTTCCGCGCCGCCATCGCCGCCTCGCTGCTGGACCGCGCCGGCCGGGACGTCGTCCTGGTCGACGAAGACTTCGCCCGCGCCAGCGACGCCGGTCTCGAACTGACGGCTTGACACGAGAGCAGGCCATGGCGCCGGTTGCCAAACCGCGGGCGTGAAGGGTTGCCTCCGGATACGGAGGTAAAGGTTCAGGCTGGTTGCCGAGACCGGTCCGTCCCGAAGGGCGAAGGCGAACACGCAATGACCACGAGTCGAACCGCTCCGACACATCGGCGGTGGGCACCTCGCATCGCGGGCAGCTTGCTGGCCATCGTCGGCGCCGCCAACGCGGCACTTGGCGCCTGGTCGCTGACGGCGGGCGGCCCGGAGTTCACGACTGGCGTCGCCGGGGGGCTGGTGTTCGCCGGTCTGGTCACCCTCGCCGCGGGCGTCCTGGTCTGGCGCGGAAGTCGCCTCACCCGACTCGTCGCCCTGACCATCTTCGGCGTGCTGCTGCTGGCGCAGCTCACCGGCCTCGTCGGTGGGGCTCAAGTCGTTGGCGAGGACCTCGGCCGGATCGCGGTACTCGTCGTGCTGGTGGTGGCGCTGGCCCTGGCCGGCGTGCGAGAGGGGGACCGCCACCGCCACTGAGGTGGTGCGACCGATGCCGGAACGCCGATGGAGAGGAACGCGTCAGGTGAGCAGGCGCGCCCGCCGGACGAAGGCTTCGCCGTGGGCGCCCGACCACGCGAGGACGCCCCGGTCCCGTAACTGCGCCGGATCGCTGCGGCCGCTGAGCAACAACACGAACGCGGCCGCGGTACCGGTGACCAGATGCTCACGAGCGACACCGCCGCTGCCGTCCCACCGTGCCCGCCCGTTGCGCAGCGCCAAGGCGCTGTCATGCTCCACCGCACCGTGCAGCGCGACCCGCAGGTCGCCAGCCTCTGCGGGCGCAAGGCGACTGGTCACCAGCGCGGGGGTGAGGCTCAACAGGTACTGGCAAGCCTGAGCAAGGGGCACCGAGTGCTCGTCGAGGTCGAACGCCTCCCCGAGGCCGGTCGCTAGATCGTAGGCGTGCACCCACAGGTCAGCGCAGGAGGCACCGAGCATCCGGTCCTCGCGACCGACTTGTGCCGGGCGCGCCACGTCGCCGCCCATGCCCGCGATCTGGGCGACCTGCCTGGCTCGGCTGGCCCGTAGCGCCTCGATGGGATCGCGGAAACGTCCGGCGGTGGCCGGCTGCCACGCGCCCGGGCCGGCGACGTGTGCGACCAGGCCGGCCACGTCGGACTCCGGGCACGGCGTCGGCCGCTGCCAGTCCTCGGGACCGATCTGCTCGGCGAGGGCGACAAGCCGGTCCCACGCCTGCACCACTGCTTCGGCCGTGGCGCCCACGCGTCATCTACCTTTCCGATTTGCCAGTGCCGCTGGGTGCTCATCCGGCGGCGAACCCGATCGCTCGGACGTATGAAGGTAGCGCAGGTGGCCGAATCGGCACCCAGTCAGTTGCCCGGAGGCATGTCAGCTCCGTCAGCGAGTCGCTGGACGGTCGCTCGGCAGCCCGGAACGTCCATCATGGCGGCGTCCGCAGTCAGGCAGGGTTCGTCCAGCATCTCGGCCAAGGCCAGATACAGTGCGTCGTACATCGTAACGTTGTGACGCAGGTCGTAGGATCGGCCCAGCAACGGGCCGTGCGGGTACCGCAGGATCGGCAAGTCGGCGAGGTCGTTCATCGCACCTCGCGCAGCAGATTCGTCGAGTTCGCCACGTCGTTCGAAGCGGCGCAGCACCTGACCCACCTCGGCGTCCAGCAGGTGCGGGGCAGCCATCTCAATCGTGGGATCGTCGATCAGTTGCTGGGCCAGGCTGGCGGCTGCGGGCCGGCCGAGCAGCAACTCGATGACGGCCGACGCATCGACGACGGTCAAGCCGTGGCTTCCCGCTCCTGGCGAAGGGCTTCGGCCGGCGTCTGCGTGAGCCGGCTGACGTCGCGGCGACGCGCCCGCTCCCACAACTCTTCCACGGGGGGGCGCTGGACGCTGCGTGTCACCGTTCGCAGCAGATAGTCGCTGAGCGACAGCCCCGCGCGGGCAGCGCGTACCTTCAGTTCCCGGTGGGTCGCGTCGGGAACGTTTCGAAGCTGGATCATGCGAGACATGTGCACAACATTAGCACATGTGTAGCACATTACGGGCGCACCAACTGACCCGCGACCATGGTCCAGGCGACTCCCAGGTCGGCATCCAGCGCCACCAGGTCGGCGACCATGCCAACAGAGATCCGTCCGCTCGTCGCTGCGCGACCGAGGATCCTGGCCGGGGTCTCGCTCAGGCTGACGACCGCCGCGCCCAGCGGCACACCGACGACGTTCACGAGCGTTCTCAGCGCCTGGTCCATCGTGATGACACTGCCAGCCAGCGCACCGTGGGACAGACGCGCCGCCCCATCAGCCACCGTGACACGCTGCCGCGCGAAGTCATAGTTGCCGTCCGCCAGCCCGGCCGCGCCGATCGAGTCGGTGATGACGGCGGTTCGCTCGGCACCCTTGGCAGCGAGCAGCAGTCGCACGGCATACGCGTCGACGTGCACGCCGTCAACGATGACCTCCGCGCTGACACGATCATCGGTCAGCGTCACCCCGACGATGCCGGGATCGCGATGGTGCAACGGCTTCATGGCGTTGTACATGTGGGTGACGTGGCGTATCCCGGCCTCGATGCCCAACTCCATCTGCGCGGCATCGGCGAGTGAGTGCCCGGCAGCGCACACCACCACGGCGGCGTCGGCGCGCTCGATCAGCGGTAGCGCGCAGGGCAGCTCAGGGCCGATGGTCACGACCTTCACCCAACCTCGTGCCAGCTGCAGGTAGTGGTCG
>Ga0136627_1000280_pt1 | contig 18211 bp, 17 predicted proteins | sample AntDrymUQ4892206_2_FD_104652 | JGI IMG/M metagenome (GOLD analysis project Ga0136627, IMG submission 104652) | Polar desert sand microbial communities from Dry Valleys, Antarctica - metaG UQ489 (22.06) | ecosystem: Environmental > Terrestrial > Soil > Desert | place: Antarctica: Dry Valley... | reverse complement strand
TCGAGCAGGCGGATCGTCACCGGCAGCCCGTCCATCACCTCGAAGACCTGCTCGAAGTCCTGCTGCTGTAGCGGCAGCAGCTCGTCGAGCGCGGCGCGCCGGTCGGCGAGGTTGTCGGCGAGGATCATCTCGCGCATCTTCGGCTGGCGATCGGCGGCCATGAACATGTGCTCGGTGCGGCACAGGCCGATGCCCTCGGCGCCGAACGCGCGTGCCTTGCGCGCATCCGCCGGCGTGTCCGCATTGGCTCGGATGCCCAGCGTGCGCAGTTCGTCGCACCACGCCAGGACCTGCTCGAAGTGCTCGGTCATGTCCGGCTCGACGAGCGGCACGTCGTCGATCGTGATGTTGCCGGTTGTGCCGTCGATCGCGATGCGATCGCCTTCGCGCAGCGTAGCCTCCCCCACCCGCAGCTCGTGGGCGGAGAGGTCGATGTCCAGCGCGCTTGCGCCGGTGACCGCCGGCCGGCCCATGCCACGCGCGACGAGCGCCGCGTGGCTGGCCTTGCCGCCCTCGGCGGTGAGGATGCCCTGCGCGGCGAAGAACCCGGCGACGTCCTCCGCCTCGGTGAACGGGCGCACGAGGATCACGTCGCGGCCGTCGGCCGCGGCCGCGACGGCGTCCGGCGCGGTGAAGACGATCTCGCCCTTGGCGGCGCCGGGCGACGCCGCGACCCCGTGCGCGAGGACGGCGTAGTCGACGTCGGGGTCGAACGTCGGGTGCAGCAGCGCGTCGAGCATCTCGCAGTCGATCGTCGCGATCGCCTCCGCTTGTGAGAGCAGACCGTCTCGCACGGCGTCGCAGGCGAAGCGCACGCCGGCCTGCGCGGGGCGCTTGGCGTTGCGCGTCTGCAGCATGTACAGGCGCCCCTCCTCGATCGTGAACTCCGTGTCCTGCATGTCCTTGTAGTGGGACTCCAGCGTGCGCAGGATCTTCATCAGCTCGGCGTGCGCCTCGGGCATGACCTCGCGCAGATCGGCGATGTCCTGGGTGTTGCGCACGCCCGAGACGACGTCCTCACCCTGGGCGTTGACGAGGAAGTCGCCGGAGGGCTCGGGCTCGCCCGTCACCTCGTCTCGGCTGAAGGCCACGCCGGAGCCCGACGTGTCGCCCTTGTTGCCGAACACCATCTGCTGGACGTTGACCGCCGTGCCCCATTCGTCGGGGATCCGGCTGATGCGCCGGTACGCGACGGCGCGCTTACCCTGCCAGGAGTCGAAGACCGCGCGGATCGCCTGCGCGAGCTGCTCGCGCGGCTCCTGCGGAAACGTCTCGCCCGTCTCGGCCTCGAACACCGCTACGAACGCGATTTGAAGCTCACGTAGGGCCTGCACGTCGAGCTGGGTATCGAGCTCGACCTGAGCCTCCTGCTTGGCCCTGGCGATCTCGGCTTCGAAGCGCTCGCCCGGGATCCCGCGCACGACGTTGGAGAACATCTGTACGAAGCGCCGGTAGGAGTCCCACGCAAAGCGCTCGTTGCCGGTGCGCGCGGCGAGACCCTGCACCGAGCGGTCGTTGAGTCCGAGGTTGAGCACGGTGTCGAGCATCCCCGGCATCAACTCGCGCGCGCCCGAGCGCACCGACACGAGCAGCGGGTCGTCGGGATCGCCGAGCCGCTTGGCGGCCGCGGCCTCCAGGCGCGCCAGCGCGGCGTCGACCTCGGCATCGAGGCCGTCGGGAAGCTCGCGCCCCGCGCGCATGTAGGAGACGCAGGCCTCGGTCGTGATCGTGAAGCCACCGGGAACGCGGCCGCTACCGAGGATGCGCGTCATCTCCGCGACGTTCGCGCCCTTGCCGCCGAGCAGGTCCCGCATCTCGCGCGAGCCCTCGGAGAAGTCGTAGACGTACTTCACCCTGTCTCCCACGCGGGCGATCCTAACTGGGAACGGCGGCGCGCAGGCGCACGTTGGCGTGATGCTCCAAGGTCTCGCAGATCGCGCGGTCGGCCTGGCGCAGCGCGAGCGCTCCCGCCGTCGGGGTGTCGGCCAGGGGCGCGCCGAGTGCGCCGGTCATGAACGCGTGGGCCTCCTCGCCCAGCGCGAAGCCCGACGCCTCGCACGCGCTGCACACCACGCCGCCGGCGGCGCCCGAGAACGCCGACAGGTGATCGGACTCCCCGCACGAGGCGCAGGCAGCGAGCTGCGGCGCGAGGCCGGCGGCGAGTAGGAGCTTCAGGCGAAAGGCGAGCTGGTTTGCGTGCGTCGCGTGAGAGCGCTCTCCGCCCGCCCCCGCGTCGAGCAGGGCGAGCTCGTTGCAGAGCAGCGCGAAGACGCCAGGATGCGGGTCAGGCGTGGCGAACAGGCGCGACACCGCATCGCACGCGCGCGCAGAGCTGTCGAGCGCGGCAGCGCTCTCGCGCAGTCGCGGATGGCCGTCGATCGTCTCCGCGCTCGTCACGGTCATGAGCTCGCTGCGACCCTCGTAAAGGACCATTTGCAGGCGAAAGTAGGGCTCCAGGCGCCCGCCGAAGCGGCTGCGCGTCCGCCGTACTCCCTTGGCGATGGCGCTCATCCGGCCGCGCTGCGGGGTGTAGAGGTGCAGGATCCGGTCGGCCTCTCCGAAGCGCATCGAGCGCAGGATCACGGCCTCGGTCTTCACGGAGCCCGGCATCGAGGGGGTTTCAGACTTTCGTCGCCATGAGAACGGTCAGCGTCTACACCAAGGAGAGCTGCGGGTTCAGCGCGCAGCTCAAGTCACTGCTCGAGGCGAACGATATTCCCTTCGAGGAGACGAACATCAAGCTCGACTCCACCGAGCACCACGAAGCGAGCTCGGAGGGCGCGCGGGCATGGCCACCCTGCCGCAGGTCTTCGTCGGCAGCGTGCTGCTCGGCGGCTATGAGGAGACGCTCGTCGCCGACCAGGCGGGAATGCTCGACGATCTCCTGATGGATTGAGGCCCTGGCGGGCTACGCTTCATGGCGCATGCACGAGGTCGTCGTCTACACCACGGTTCCTTGCGGCTACTGCACCCGCGTGAAGATGCTGCTCAAGGCCCGCGAGATCGGCTACCGCGAGGTCGACGTCCGCGACGACCCAGATGCGTTCGTGGAGCTCGCCAGGAAGTCCGGCATGCTGACGCTGCCGCAGGTCTTCGTCGGTGACGTGCTCGTCGGCGGCTATCAGGAGACCGCCGAGGCGGATGCCTCCGGTCGCCTGCAGGAGCTACTGGCCGCCTAACGGCACCCGCTGCCGGCGCGGCCGCGCCTGGCAGCGCTCGCAGGCGTAGGTGCCGCGTCCCGCGGCGACGAACTTCCTGATCGCCCCGCCACAGACCCGGCAGGCCTCGCCCTCCCGGCTGTGCACGAGGAACTCGTTCTGAAAGGCACCCTTGACGCCGTCGGGATGACGGAAATCGTCGATCGTCGCGCCGCCCGCGTCGATGCCGTCGCGCAGCGAGGCGACGACGGCGTCGCGCAGGGCCGCCGCCTGGCGACGCGTCAGCATGCGCGCCTCGCGCAGCGGGTGGATGCCCGCGCGAAACAGCGCCTCGTTGGCGTAGATGTTGCCGATCCCCGCGACGCGGCGCTGGTCGAGCAGGACGGCCTTAATCGGGGCGCGCCGGTTGCGGGTCTGCAGGTACAGGTACTCCGAGGTGAAGTCCGCGCCGAGTGGCTCGACGCCGAGGCGTGCGTCGAGGAAGGCGCGCAGCGCCGGCTCGCCGAGCACGAGCTCACCCGTCCCGAAACGCCGCGGATCGCAGAAGCTCACGGTATGTCCGCCGTCGAGATGCAGGCGCACGCGCACATACCGTGTGTCAGGCGGCGCGTCGTAAAGCAATATTCCCGTCATGCGCAGATGGATTAACAGGAATACCTCATCCGGCGCTGCCCATATCAGGTACTTCCCGCGGCGCGACAGCCGCTGGAGCACGCGGCTCGCCAGCGCGTCGGCCAGCGCGCCGGGTGCCAGCGGCTCACACCAGCGCGGATCGAGGATCTCCAGGCGCAGCAGCCTGCGATGCTCGATCAGCGGCGCCAGCCGGAGGCGGATCGTCTCGACCTCGGGCAGTTCGGGCATCAGGCATGCAGCGTATGTCCTGGCCGGCCTATGCCCTGCTGCGGTACGGCCGACTTCAGTCGCGAGGTTGCCCGTCCATTGGCGAACATCGAGAATCCCGGCGCCCGAGACGCCGAGTCAGCGGCTCGCACGAGATATGGGGCCACCCCGACGGGCGACGCGTGGCCGTCGCTGCCGGCGGGAAGTCCAATCGCGAGGTGGCGGCCGGTACCCTGGCTGCCATCCGACGAAGCACCGGCCTGGAGGATCTGCGATGACACTGTTTGCCGTCGTCTACGAACGTGCGAACGACGGAGGCTGGAACGCGCGGGCGGCCGATCTGCCGGTGTACACGGTGGGTGACACGCGCGAGGAGGCCGAACGCGAGATCACCGCGGCGATCAGGCTCTACCTTGACGAGATGGCGCAGCAGGGCAACGTCATCGCGCAGACGGCTCACGATGCCGGCATGGTCCGCGTCGAGGTTCCGTCCGTCGTCGCGCCGTAGCCGCGAGCTCGTCGCGCCGGCTCAAGGCTTCGCCGCGCTGAGCCTCAGCGACCTCGTGACCGGGCCGAAGGTCTCCTCGTCGACGCGCGCGAAGTCCTCCGGAGGCGCAAAGGCATCGACCACGACCTCGACGCCCTGCCTGTAGGCATGCAGCGAGCGCACCGAGCGCCGCTGGCCCTGGTTGGTGGCCTGGCCGACGAGCTCGACGGCTCGCGTGCCCGGCTTGACGACCAGGCGCGAGGAGGTCACCTCGAACGTCGGATCGCGGCGCTCCACCTGCGCGACGAGCGCCTTGCGCGCGGCCTTCAGCTGTGAGCGCGTCTCGGGCACCGGCTCGCTGCGCTCGTAGCGCCAGATCGCGATCTGCCCGTCGCCGATCGCGATCGTGGCGACCTGCGCGCCGGTGCCGGGAAAGATCCGCCAGTTGGCGGGCGCGCGCAGGCTGATCCCCTGCGCGGGGTACTTCACGTCGCGAAAGCTCGTGGGCGCGAGGATCCGCCCGGTGTCCGGCGGCGACGTGCGGGCGTTGCCGCAGCCGGCCAGCACGACGGCGGTGGCGAGGCCGAGGAGGGCGAGACGCACCCGCCGATTGTCTCAGGAGCCGCCCTGCGGGACGCCGTGCGCGCGCGGGTGCGCCCTGAAGTAGACGTCCTTGAGCCGGTCGGCGCTCAGATGCGTGTAGATCTGCGTCGTTGCGACGTCGGCGTGGCCGAGCATCTCCTGCAGCGAGCGCAGGTCACAGCCGCCGGCGAGCAGGTGCGTCGCGAACGTGTGACGCAGGGTGTGCGGGCTCATCTTCTGATCCAGGCCCGCCGCCCGCGCGTGACGCTGGACGATCTTGTAGAGCCCCTGGCGGGTGAGCCCGGTACCGCGATGGTTGACGAAGAGATGGCGCTCGTCGCTGAGGCCCACGAGCTTCGGGCGACCATGCTCCAGGTAGGTTCGCGCGGCGGCGACGGCCTCACGCCCGACGGGGATCAGCCGCTCCTTGGAGCCCTTGCCGCGCGCGCGCAGCACGCCGGCACGCAGGTCCACCGCACCGACCGTGAGACCCGTCGCCTCGCTGGCGCGCAGGCCGCAGGCGTACATCAGCTCGAGCATCGCCCGGTCGCGCAGCGCCGCCGGATCGTTGCCACGCGGCGCGGCCAGCAGCCGCGCGACCTCGTCGCGGGTGAGCACCTGGGGCAGCTTGAGGTTCTTGCGCGGCGCGCGCAGTTCGGCGGTCGGGTCGTGATCGATGATCTCCTCGCGGCGCAGGTGGCGGTAGAAGGACCGCAGGCAGGCCGTCTTGCGCTGGATCGTCGCCGGCGCGACTGGTGGCCGGTCGGGACAGCCGGCGGCCAGCTCGGACAGAAAGCGCGAAAGCTCGGCATGGCCGAGGCTCGTCGGATCGAGGTCGTGGCGCGCGAGGAAGTGGCCGAACTGCAGCAGGTCGGAGCGGTAGGCCTCGAGCGTGTTGCGCGACAGCCCGCGCTCGAACTCCAGGTAGGCCAGGAAGTCGAGCACCAGGTGCTCGAACGGGCGCAGCTCGGTCGGGGAATCGGCGACGGCCACGGGCCCTTCTTCGGCATGGCCGCAGGTCGCACCTTGCGGTGCAACGGAGCATGCGCGGGGTCAGCCGCGCTGCCGGCGCAGCCAGCCGAGCCCGAGCAGGGTCTTGGAGTCGGTCGTCTCCGCGATCGCCGCGTCGAGATCGGCCAGCGGCCACGGCACGATCTCGATGCGCTCTCCCGGCACGGGCTGCACGTCGCTGCGGCGCAGGCCGGTTGCCGCGAAGAGGTGCACGACCTCGTCGGTGTAGCCGATCGACGCGTGGCAGGAGACGATCGGCTCCCAGCTGGCGGCCTCGTGACCGATCTCCTCGGCGAGCTCGCGGCGAGCGCTGCCAAGCGGCGTCTCCCCCTCGTCGACCTTGCCGGCCGGGATCTCCAGCGTGTAGCTGCGGATCGCCTCGCGCGGCTGGCGCACGAGCCAGACGTGCTCGTCGTCGTAGGCGACGATCGCCGACGCGTCCTGGCGGTGGACGATCTCGCGCTCGACGACCTCGCCGTCGTCGTGGCGCAGGCGCTCCACGCGCACGCGAAACTGCGAGCCCTCGAAGACCGTCTCGCCGCCGATCGGCTCGATGTGGCGCCGGGTCATGCGCCCGACGCCATCTCGGCCAGCGCCTCGCCCGCCGCCAGCGCGGAGGCGAAGAACAGCGGATCCTCGCGTCCCATCGAGCGCGACGGCAGGCCGCTGCGCGCGTAGCCGTCGAGGTCGGCGCGGTGCCGGCGGTAGTCGTGGCGGTCGATCTCGTCGACCTGCTCGCCCGCTGGAACGGCGACGGCGACCGGCGCGAGCAGCAGGTCGAGCACGGTCCGCGTGTGATGGCTGAGACCGCGGTGGCGCGCCCGCAGGTCGGTGCTGGACATGCGCGCGACGAGCAGCGCCTCACAGCCCAGGGCGAGCGCCGTGTGGGCGATGTCCAGCGCCTGCAGCCCGCCGTGCCCGAGCGCCGAGCCCGAGCCGAGGATGCCCGGGCCGGGGCCGGCGACCGCCGCGTCCCAGTCCAGCGCCGTGAGCCCGTGGTGCAGCGCGGCGGCCGTCGTGATCGCCTCGCCGTCGGCGCCGCCGAACGCCGGCCCGGCGGTAAGGTGCCCGGCGAGCAGCCCGCCGGCGCGCATGTCGCGCACGACGCAGGAGTGACCGCCCGGCAGGGCGCCGCCGCCGGTCTGCACGTAGCCCAGGCGCGCCCGCGGCGCGGCCTGCGCGAAGGCCCAGGCCAGCGGCGCGAGCTGGCCGTGCAGCGCGAGAACGGCGGCTGGGCGCCCGACGGGCACGCGCAGCGGCGGGGGCGTGCCGTCGGCGCGACCCTCCTCGACGGGGCTGACCGCATGCTGCAGGCTGGTGTAGTTGAGCTTCATGACGTGCGCCCCCGGCGTGCCCTCGCCATCCAGGCCGCGCGTGAGGTTGACGTGGACGATGTCGAAGCCGCCCGAGCCGAGCCGCAGCTCCAGCGCCTCGACGTTGACGACGAGCTCGTCGCCGGGTTCCGCGGCGCCGACGAGCCCGACATCGGCGATCGCCGCGCGCCGCTCGCCGTCGACGTCGATCGCCAGACGTTGCTCCATCTCCGTCGGCGGCCCGGCGACGAGCACCGTTGCGCGCTTCAGGCGGAGCATGCGTCCAGCAGCGCGAAGCTGACGTCGAGCATCCCCTCCAGCGCGTCGACGCTGACGCGCTCGCGCGACTCGTGGTTGTACTGGGTGCCGTTGGCGAGGTTCGTGCAGAGCAGGCCGGCGTTGGTGAGGACGTTGGCGTCCGAGCCGCCGCCGGTGCTGCGGCGCGTCGCCGTGTGGCCGCACGCCGCGAGCGCCTGCTCGGCGGCCAGCACGGAGGGTGCGCCGGTCTTGTGGTGGTAGCCGTCGAAGAGCCTGGAGGTCGTGACGTCCACGTCGCAGGCGCAGTGCGGGGTGTTGGCGGCGTCGTGGACGCACGCGATCAGCTCGGCGACCGTCGCCTCGGCCCTTGCGGGGTCCAGCGAGCGCGCCTCGCCCACGATCCGACAGCGCTCGGGGACGATGTTCGTGCCGCCCGACTGACCGCCCTGGATCGTGCCGACGTTGGCGGTCGTCTCGTCGTCGATGCGCCCGAGGCGCATCGCGCCGATCGCGCGGGCGGCGGCCTGGATCGCGCTGCGGCCGTCCTCGGGGCGGATGCCGGCGTGCGCCGCCGCGCCGCGGAAGTCGGCGTCGAAGCGGTAGTAGGTCGGCGACGCGACGATGATCTCGCCGATCGGTGAGGCGTGGTCGAAGACGTAGCCCCAGTCGCTGCGCAAGGTGGCGACGTCGAGCGCCTTGGCGCCGGCGAGCGCGTTCTCCTCCGAGACGGTGAACAGCAGCTCGAGGCCGACCGGGGCGCCCTCGATCGCGCAGCGGCGCGCAACCTCGAGGATCACCGCGACGGCGGCCTTGTTGTCGGCGCCGAGGATCGTGTCGCCCGCGCTGACCCAGGTGCCGTCGTCGAGCACCGGCTCGATCTGGCCCGGCTCGGGGACGGTATCGAGGTGCGCGCACAGCAGGATCGTGCGATCGCCGCGGCCGGGGACCCGGGCCAGCAGGTTGCCGCACTGCGCGCCGGACTCGGCCGCTGCCCCGTCCTCCTCGACGCTGAGCCCCATGCCGCCCAGCTCGCGCGCGACCGCCTCGGCGCAGGCGCGCTCGCAGCCGAACGGGCTGGCGATCGAGCACAGGCGGGCGAACGTGTCGTTGAGCCTGCGGCGCTCGAGATCTGAGGCGGGGCGCATTGGCGTGCAGTCTGACGGGGGCGAACTTCGAGCACGTCGAGCCTCTATGAGGCATGACCTATCTCGATCGAGATCATCGCGAAGAACCGGTACGGAGAAGCGATGCACTGCGGCGTCCTGCGCGGCGACCTGCGTCGTCACGTTCGCGCGACCTGGGAAGGCGGCGGCCTACGCCGCGTGCGGCGTCACGGAGTACTGGGTCGTGGACATCGACCGCCACGACGTGCTCATCCATCGCGAGCCAGCGATGGCGGATATCAGCTGCTGGAGCGCTTCTCCCCCGGCGACGTCGTCGTGCCGCTGATCGACGTACCGCCGGTCGACGTCAGCGAGCTGCTCGGCCGCTGACCGGCGGCAACCCGCCGAAGCGCCGGCGATCGGGGGTCCACTAGCTCCGCGAGCCTTCGACCTTCGCGCCGCCGGTGCGCTCGCAGGCGAGCTCCCGGGCCGCCCCGACGAAGTCGCGAAACAGCGGCGCCGGGCGCTCGGGGCGAGACTTGAACTCGGGATGAAACTGCGAGGCGACGAAGAACGGGTGGTCGTCGAGCTCGATGATCTCGACGAGGCGCTCGTCGGGCGACGTGCCGCTGACGATCAGCCCCGCGGCCTCCAGCCGCTTGCGCAGGAAGAGGTTGACCTCGTAGCGGTGGCGGTGACGCTCGTAGATGACGGCCTCGCCGTACAGCGCCCGGGCACGGGTCGCGGGATGGATCTTCACCGGGTCGGCGCCGAGACGCATCGTCCCGCCGAGGTCGGTGACCTCCTTCTGCTCGGGCAGCAGGTCGATCACCGGGTGCGGCGTCTCGGGGTCGAACTCCGTGGAGTTCGCGCCGTCCATGCCCACGATGTGACGGGCGAAGTCCATCACCGCGATCTGCATGCCCAGGCAGATCCCGAGGTAGGGGATCCGCCGCTCGCGCGCCACCCGCGCGGCGCAGATCTTGCCCTCGATTCCGCGGCCGCCGAAGCCTCCGGGGATCAGGATCCCGTCGGCGCCGGCGAGGCGCTCGCGGGCGACGGCGTCGTTCTCGAGCGTCTCGGAGTCCACCCAGTCGATCTCGACCGCGCAGTCGTGATGAAAGCCGGCGTGGCGCAGCGCCTCGGAGACCGACAGGTAGGCGTCCTGCAGCGCGACGTACTTGCCGACCAGCGCGATCCTCACCGACTCGGTGCTCGCCGACGCGCGGCGCGTGATCTCCGCCCACTCGGTGAGATCGGGCTGCGCGGCGTCGAGGCTGAAGTGCTCGCAGATCTGCGTGTCGACGCCCTCGGCCTCGAACCACAGCGGCACCTTGTAGATGTTGTCGACGTCCTTGGCGCTGACGACGGCCTCGACGGGCAGCGAAGCGAAGAGCGCGATCTTCTTGCGGATGTCGGTTCCCAGCTCGGACTCCGACCGGCACAGCAGCATGTCGGGCTGGATGCCGATGCGGCGAAGCTCGTTGACAGAATGCTGGGTCGGCTTGGTCTTCAGCTCGCCGGCGTGGGAGATGTACGGCACGAGCGTGAGATGGATGAACATGCACTCGCGGCGGCCGACGTCGACGGGGAACTGGCGGATCGCCTCGAGGAACGGCAGCGATTCGATATCGCCGACCGTGCCGCCGATCTCGGTGATGACGATGTCGACGTCCTGGGTCTCGGCCAGCAGCTTCACGCGCTGCTTGATCTCGTCGGTGATGTGCGGGACGACCTGGACGGTGCCGCCAAGGTAGTCGCCGCGGCGCTCGCGGCGGATCACGGAGTTGTAGATCCCGCCGGCCGTGACGTTCGACGCGCGCGAGGTGTTGGAGTCCGTGTAGCGCTCGTAGTGGCCGAGGTCGAGATCGGTCTCCGCGCCGTCCTCGGTGACGAAGACCTCGCCGTGCTGGTAGGGCGACATCGTGCCGGGGTCGACGTTGATGTAGGGGTCGAACTTCTGCAGGCCGACGGTGAGGCCACGCGCGACGAGCAGGCGCCCGATCGAGGCGGCGGCGATCCCCTTGCCGAGCGAGGACACAACGCCGCCGGTGATGAAGATGAAGCGGGTCTTGGGGTTGCGGACTGTCACGACGGCCTCCCGAGCTTGTCGAGTTGGCGAAGCACGGGGAGCTTCTCGATGACCGTCGAGATCGAGCGGAACTCCCCGTAGAGGTTGATCAGCGCCAGGATCACCAGCGCGACGAGCTGTTCGGAGGGCTCCAGCGCCAGCACGATCCAGACGCCGGCCATCGCGCCGATCGCGTTGGAGCCGCAGTCGCCGAGCATCGCCTTCTCACGCAGGTCGAAGAAGCCCGCGACGAGCACCGGACCGAGGAAGATGCCCAGCGCCCACAGCGGGCCGACGAGCTGCGTGCTGGCCGTCAGGCCGATGCCGAGCAGGACCAGCGCCTTGACCGAGCGCCCGGGCCGCAGGTCCAGCAGGTTGAACGCGTTGGTCGCCAGCACCAGCACCCCGGCGGCGATCAGGAAGTCGGTGTCCGATCCCGGCAGCGCCGAGGCGACGAGCAGCGCGAGCCCGAACGTGCCCAGCGCCTTCAGCAGCCCGGTCGAGAAGCCCTGAGTCAGCGTCGCCTTCACGTGCCCGCGCACGCCGCGCGGCTCGCCGGCCAGCACGTCATCGATCAGGCCGAGCAGGGCGACGGCGGGGATGAAGGCGATGACGATCGACAGGTCGGTCGGGAAGACGTCGGCGTCGGTCAGGCGCGCGAGCAGCGTGATGGGGATCAGCGCGAGCAGCCCGGCCGGGACGATCGCGACGCCGATCGGCACCGGCAGCCCCGCGCCGCGGTAGTTGTCCGCCTGCATCCCGGCGTCGACGAGCCGCGTGCGCACCAGCCGCGTGAGGCCGACGGCGAGCAGCAGGGAGAAGACCAGTGGCAGACTCTGCACCCAGAGCAACCTAGCGACGCCGGCGGACGGGGAAGGAGATCGCCGGGCCGGCAGCCCGCAATCTGCGCACGGACAGGCGGGCGCCGGGCGCGGTCATCGCCGGCGGGGCACCGACGCGACGACCGGCGGCAGCAGATCCTGCGCGCTGTCACGGCGCCCGAACGCGCCATCGGCGCCGGCCAGCACGAAGACGAGCGCCGCCTGTCCCGCGGTCTCGTCGACGTTGTCGACGGTCGACAGCTCACGCTCGCGGTACCAGCCGATCTGTGACGGATCGCTGCCGGCCTGCTCGATCCCGACGACCTTGACGCCGGTCTGCGCGAGGCCGCGGGCAAGGCCGTCCTGCAGCGCTCGCAGCCGGTCGGCGGCCTCCTTGTCGGAGGGCAGATCCGAGGGGCGGATGACGATCACGCCGTCCAGCCCGCCGATGTCGCCGCTGACGGTCTGCAGCAGCGAGGTGCGCAGCCGGCCCGCGAGCCGGCCACCTTCGACGAGCTGGATACCGATCCGACGGGCGAGCGCGCCGAGCAGCTCGGGCTTCTTGGCGACGTCCTCGTAGCGGGTGCCGCGGGCGCGCTCGCCGATCGCCTGCGGATCGACGTCCTCGCGCAGCTGCGCGACCAGCGACAGGTTGGCGCCCGTCGGCTCCAGCCACTTGCGCACGGCGTCGGGCTTGATGTCCGCCGGGCCGAGCAGCACGAGGCCGATCTCGCGGCCGCGCAGCCGCCCGCCGGTGAGGATCGGCAGCGCCTTGTCGCCGAACTCCTGCTCGGCGGCGAGATCGTCCTTCGCTGCGGCGCGCTCGGTGTTCGCCTCGCGCACGTCACTGCGCAGCGAATCGCGCAGGTCCGAGCGCGCCGAGGAGACGAGCTCCTTGTCGCCGATCGCGACGCCGAGCAGCAGGCCGACGATCAGCGCGATGAACACCGCCGCCAGCGACAGGGCGTGATAGCGAAAATCGAACATCCTTCACTCCAGGCCGAGGATGACTTCGACCTTCAGCCACAGCAGGTCGGCGACGTCGTACAGCGCGGGCGTCAGCAGCACGATCGCCAGCAGGCACAGCAGTCCGGCGAGCACGACGACGACCAGCGGCGCAGCCCCGGCACGCGGACGGTACAGGCGACTGACGCCCTTGGCATCGACGAGGATCTCTCCGAGGCGCAGACGCGTCAGGAACGTCGACGCCATCCCGCGGCGGTTCTTGTCGAGGAACTCGACGAGGTTGAACTGCGATCCGACGGAGACGATCAGCTCGGCGCCCTTCTCGGCGGCGATCAGCATCGCGACGTCCTGGCTGGTGCCCGGAGCGGGGACGAGCTTGAAGGGCAGGCCGAGCTGCTCGAGGCGTTCGCGGCCCGGCGCCTTGCCATTCGGATAGGCATGCACGACGAGCTCGGCGCCGCAGCGCAGCGCCTGCTCGGTCGCGGAGTCCATGTCGCCGACGATCATGTCCGGTGAGAAACCCTCGGCCAGCAGGGCGTTGGCGCCACCGTCGACCGCGAGGATCGCGGGCTTCATGTCCCGGATGTACGGTTTGAGAGCGCGCAGGTCCTGCTGATGGTCGACGCCCCGCACGACGATCAGGGCGGGGCGGTCGCGGAAGTCGGTGTCGAAGCGCGGCAGCTCGATGCGTCCCGACAGCAGCTCGCGCTCCTCGAGCATGTGCTCGATCGTGTTCTGCGCGAACGCTTCGAGCGCGTCGCCGATCTCCCTGCGGCGCTCGTCGGTGGCGCTGCGCACGGCGTCGGGCTCCTGCACGTGACCGCTGGCGAGCACCGCCGATCCTTGACAGACGTCTCCGCCGCGGACGGTCAGCCTGTCGCCGTCGACGATCTGAGAGAACAGCGTGTCGTCGGGCATGTCGACGAGGTGGATCCCCGCCTGGACGAGCAGCAGCGGGCCCATGTTGGGATAGGCCCCGGTCGACGACGGGCTGCAGTTGAGCACGGCCAGCACGCCGGCGGCGATCAGATCCTCGGCGGAGACGCGATCGAGGTCGCGGTGGTCGAGCACGGCGACGTCGCCCGGACGAAGCTCCTTGACCAGGCGCTTGGTCCTGCGACCCAGCCGTGCCGGCCCAGCGATCTCTCTGCCAGCGGCGACGGCCATCGCGCAGGAGTCTAGATGGGGGTGTTAACGACTGGCGAAGAGTGCCGGGCGCATGCACGGCCGCGCTCCCTGGCGCGGTACGACATGTCGGGGCATCCTGCTAGCGTCGAGGGGCGTGCTCTTCGTACTCGCAGAGGTGTCTGCGACCGAGCTGCGGCGTTCGTGCGGCCAGGACCCGGGATTCATCTGCCGGGAGATCCTCAACCGCACCGAGAACCGGACGCTGGCCGAGATCGCAGACGCCGTCTTCGGAGCCCCCCTGACGATCATCCTGATCCTCATCGGCGCGCTCGTGGCCAACCGGCTCATCGGCCGGGTGATCAAGCGCGGGCTGCGCAGCCTCAGCTCGGGCGTCGTCCGGGAGGGCATGAGCGCCGTCCGCCGACGCACGCCGGACGCGCTGCTTGAGACCACCGAGACGAGCCTGCGCGGCGAGCAGCGCATGAACGCGCTGACAAGCGTCCTGCGCAGCATCTCCGGCTTCCTCGTCTGGCTCATGGCGAGCTTCATGATCCTGTCGGAGATCGGGATCCAAGTCGGCCCGCTGCTCGCCGGCGCCGGCGTGCTCGGCGTCGCACTCGGCTTCGGCTCGCAGTCGCTGGTCAGGGACTTTCTGTCGGGCATGTTCATCCTCGTCGAGGACCAGTTCGGCGTCGGCGACATCGTCGATCTCGACGGCGCGACGACCGCCACGGGCATGACGACCGGAACCGTCGAGGCAGTGTCCCTGCGCACGACGCGGCTGCGCTCGGTCGACGGGACCGTGTGGCACGTGCCCAACGGCGAGATCCGGCGCGTCGGCAACAAGAGCCAGCGCTGGTCGCGGGCGCTGCTGGACATCGAGGTCGCCTACGACACGAACATCGAACACGCCAAGAGCGTCATCAAGCGCGTCGCCGACACGGTCTGGAAGGACCGCCACGACATCATCGAGGAGCCCGAGGTCTGGGGCGTCGAGCGACTCGGCGCCAACGCGATCGTGATCCGCCTCGTCGTCAAGACGCGGCCGTCGGATCAATACCCGGTCAGCCGCCACCTGCGCCAGCTGCTCAAGGAGGAGTTCGACCGCGAGGGCATCGAGATCCCGTTTCCCCAGCAGACCGTCTGGCACCGCTCGCCGGCCGGACACGACGCCAACGGCTCGCCGGCCGCGAACGCCGGTTCCGCGCCGGTGCCCGACCGCAAGCCGGTGTCGCCGCCGGCGGATCCGGGGTCCAACCCGGGGTCCGCCGCGTCGAAGACGTGATCGGGCTCAGGCGGCCCGCAGCAGCTCCTTCGCGTGGCGACGGGCCGCGCCGCCCGCGTCCGCGTCGCCGTCGGCGCCGAGCATCCGCACGAGCTCGGTGACGACCTCCTCGTCGGCGAGCGTCGCGACCGTCGTGCGGGTGGGGCTCGCCGACGTGTCCTTAGAGATCGCGAAGTGCCGAGCGGCCAGCGATGCGATCTGCGGCAGGTGGGTGATGCACAGCACCTGTCGACCCTCCGCGAGCGCGCGCAGCTGATCGCCCACCGCACGGGCCGTCTGACCGCCGATCCCGGCGTCGACCTCGTCGAAGACCAGCGTCTGCCTGCTGGACCCGGCGGCCACGCCCATCAGGGCGAGCATCACGCGCGACAGCTCGCCGCCCGATGCAGTCTCGCGCAGCGGACCCGCCGGGACGCCGGGATTCGGCGCGATCACGAACTCCACCGCGTCCGCGCCGGCCGGCCCCGGCTCGCGATCGGCGAGCTCGATCTCAAACGACGCGTCCTTCATCGCCAGCTCCGCGAGCCTCGTCCGCACCGCGGCCGCGAGCTTCGGCGCGGCCGTCGCTCGCGCCTTGCGCAGCGCCGCGTTGCCCTTCGCCAGGATGGCCTCGGCATCGGCCAGCCGCCGCGACGCCTCCTCGATCGCCACCTCCGCCCCCGCGAGCTCCGCGCGCCGCTCGCGGCAGGTCTGGGCGTGTGCGATGACCGCGGCGATCGAGCCGCCGTGCTTGCGCTCGAGGCGGTCGAGCAGGGCCAGTCGCTCCTCGACGGCCTCCAGGCGCCCTGGATCGCACTCCAGTCCCTCGGCGTAGCCGCGCAGTCCGGCGGCGAGATCGTCGGCCTCGATCGCCAGCGCGTGCCAGCGCTCGGCGAGCGCGTCGAGCGCCGCGTCGATGCCGTCGACCGATGCCAGGCTCCGCCCCGCCCCGCCGAGCGTCGCGGCGATGCCCGACTCCTCGGCGCCCGCCGCCTCGGCGGCGCCGAGCGCCGCGCCGCGCAGCGCCTCGACGTGACGCAGGCGCTCGCGCTCCTCGCGCAATGCCAGCGCCTCGTCCTCGCTGGGATCGGCGGCCTCGATCTCGGCGAGCTCGAAGTCCAGGAGGTCGAGCTCGCGCTCGCGCGCGCCCGCGAGCTCGCGCAGCTGCGCCAGCGCGCCACGCGCGGCGCCCGCCGTGGCATGAGCGGTCGCGACCTGCTCGCGGCGCGAGCGCTGTGCCTCGCCGCAGAAGCCGTCGAGGATCTGCAGCTGCGCGCCGGCGAGCGTCAGGCGGCGATGTTCGTGCTGGCCGTAGAAGGTGAGCAGCGGCGCGGCGAGCTCGCGCAGGTCGGTGAGCGTCGCCGAGCGGCCGTTGACGAGCGCGCGCGTGCGGCCGTCGGCGCCGATGCGGCGGGCCAGGACGACCTCCTCGGCGCCGTCGGGCAGGCGCTCGCCGAGCTCGCCGCAGAGCTCGGGCGCGAGCTCGAAGACGCCCTCCACGTAGGCCTCGGCGGCGCCCGGGCGCACGATCTGAGGCTTGGCGCGCCCGCCGAGCAGCAGATCCAGCGCCTGCGCGAGCACGGTCTTGCCGGCGCCGGTCTCTCCCGTCAGCACGTTCAGGCCCGGTGCGAGACGCAGCTCGGCCCGCTCGATCAGCAGGAGGTTCTCCACGCGCAGCTCGATCAGCACCGACACGGTGTACCAGCGCGGCCCGACGGAACGCGTCCGTCGCGGCTGCGCCGTCGCAGAGATGCGCGTGTCAGGAGGACAGGCGTCCGAACTTCGTGCGCAACCGCCGGTAGAACGACCAGCCGGGCAGCTGGGCCAGCCGCGCCACGCCAGCCTCGAAGTGCGCGTGCAGCTCGTCGCCCGGCTCGATCTGGCAGACCGGCCGGCCGTCGAGCGAGACGTCGACCGCGTCGCGCCCGCGGTTGGAGACGCTCAGCGCATCGCCCGGCGCCACGACCAGCGCGCGCGCGGTCAGCGAGTGCGGGGCGATGAACGAGACGCCCAGCCCCTCCACCCCCCACGCCATGACCGGACCGCCGTTGGCGAGGTTGTAGCCCGTCGAGCCGGCGGCCGTGCAGACGACGAGCCCGTCGCAGCGCACCGAGCCGACCTCCTCGCCCTCGACGCCGTAGGCGAGCTGCGCCACGCGGCCGCCGACCAGGCGCTGAAAGGAGACGTCGTTGATCGCCGTCAGCCGGCCCGCGCCGGTGTCCACGGAGATGGCGGGCAGCAGGAGCTCCTCGAAGTCGCCGGCGAACGCGCGCTCGAAGCCGTGGACCTCGAGGTCGCGCGGCTCGATCGTCGCCAGGAAGCCGACCTCGCCGAAGTTCACCGCGAAGACCGGCACGGCGCTGCGCGCGTAGCGGCGCAGCGCTCCGAGGATCGTCCCGTCCCCGCCGAGCACGATGCACAGCCCCGCCCCGCCGGGCGGCTCGCCGGCCGCGACGACGCCGTCGCCGGCCGTCAGGCCGTGCTTGCGCAGCTCGCCGTCGTCGAAGTGCAGCGCGACGTCGCTGGATCGCGCGGCGGCCATCAGGCGCTGAAGGGACGGCGCGACCTCCCGCGGGCGGCTGTGGGTCATCACGGTCACCGCCCGCGCGACGCTCACGGCTCCACCGTCCGCGCCGCGGCATCGAGGTCGGCGGCGTCGCCCGCGCGTCCGGCCTCGGCGAGCCGGACGAAGCTCTCCAGGTTGCCCTTGGGCCCGGGCAGGCCGGAGGAGGCGAAGCCGAGCACCGACGCGCCCAGCGCTCGCGCCGTCTCGGCGACCGCGACGAGCGCCGCCCGGCGGTCATCGGGGTCGCGTACGACGCCGCCCTTGCCGACGTTGCCGCGGCCGACCTCGAACTGCGGCTTGATCATCGCGAGCACGTCGTGGCGCGGGGCCAGGCACGCCAGCACGGCTGGCAGGATCTTCGCCAGCGAGATGAACGAGACGTCGATGACCGCGAGGTCGGGCTGAAAGGGCAGCGCGCCGGGGGCGATCGCGCGGGCGTTGGCGCGCTCGAGCACCGTGACGCGCTCGTCGTTGCGCAGGGCCCAGGCGAGCTCCCCGTAGGCGACATCCAGCGCCACCACGTGCCGCGCGCCCCCCTGTAGCAGGCAGTCGGTGAAGCCGCCGGTCGACGCGCCGACGTCCAGGCACAGCCGGCCCGCCGGATCGAGGGAGAAGGTCTGCAGGGCGTTTGCGAGCTTGACCC